>Ga0315272_10000034_pt1 | contig 52562 bp, 46 predicted proteins | sample C3_middle_MG_FD_203918 | JGI IMG/M metagenome (GOLD analysis project Ga0315272, IMG submission 203918) | Sediment microbial communities from Yellowstone Lake, YNP, Wyoming, USA - C3_middle | ecosystem: Environmental > Aquatic > Freshwater > Lake > Sediment | place: USA: Wyoming | collected...
ATGTCCCCCTCAGCCTCGGGTTGAACACCCTGTCCATGCCCATGGCCACTGCCGTGAGGGACGTGGCTACGAGTATGATAACTATGACAGGCGGCAGCCACCACCACCACCAGTTGTAGACCAGTGCCCCCCAGCCCCACGCGTAGTTCAGCATGAGGCCGAGGGTTATTGTGTTCCCAGGGCCCAGACCTATGGCGTCGAGCCCCACGTCGGCCATGAGGGACCCATTAAGGGTCATGACGAGCATTATAGCTATGTAGGGGAGCATCTGGGGCAGGACCTCCGTCAGGGCTATGTTGAGCCCGCTCATGCCGTTGAGCCTGGCGACGGTTACGTAGTCCCTGCTCCTCATGCTCAGGGCGAAGCTCCTGTACGCCCTGGCGCCCCATGGCCAGCCGAAGGCCCCTATTATTATGGCCTCGAGCTGAAGGCTCGGGTGCTTCACTATGGTTGCTATCAGCAGGAGTATCGTGAAGGTCGGTACGACCAGGAACGTATTGGTGAGGAAGTTGAAGACGGCGTCAACTGCTCCCCCTAGGAAGCCCCCTATGACGCCGAGGGCCAGCCCTATGAGGGTCGCTATCAGAGCCGCTACAGCAGCCACGAACAGTGTATTGCGGGTCCCGAAGAGGAGCTGGGACAGGACGTCCTGGCCGAAGCCCGTCGTCCCCAGCGGGTACTTCAACGAGGGGGGCTGATTAGGCGCCCCAACCGTGGCGAGGAAGTCCTTGTGGGGGGCAACGTAAGGGGCCAGCAGGCCCATGAGGGCTACGGCCAGGATTATGATAAGCCCTCCCATGAAAAACTTCTCCCTGACAAGCAAGCCCAGCAGGGGACCCCAAACCCCCCGCGGGCCCGCCACCCTCCGCGGCCTCGGGAGCCTCCTGCTCAAACGCCTCGCCTCACGTGCCTACCTCAGCGGCCCTGACCCTTGGATCCAGGACGCTGTAAAGGATGTCAACTATGTAGTTGGCGAGGAGCACCACGGTCGCTATTATCACGAACACGCCTGCCACCGTTAAGTAGTCGTTCTCCGTGGCCGCCACGCCCATTATGTAGCCCATGCCGGGGTAGCCAAATATGAACTCTAGGACGTAGGAACCGCCGACCACCGTGCTCAGGCTGAGCGCGAGGCCCGTTATCTGGGGCAGGAAGGCGTTCTTCATGGCGTACCTCGCAAGTATCGAGCCGCGCAGCCCGAGGGCCTCACCGTAGTTCATGTAGTCGCTGTTCTTCTCGTTTATTATGAGCTGCCTCATGCCGAGGACCCAGCCGCCCAGGGAGACCAGCGTGACTGAGAGGAACGGCATTATCCAGTACTTCAGGAATATCTTTATGTACGTCCAGCTCAGCCTAGGTATCGCCGAGTACGTGTAGCCGGTGGCCGGGACCCAGTGGAGCTCGACCGCGAAGACCATGATCAGTATGAGGCCGAGGACGAAGAACGGTATGTTGTTCAAGGCCACGAAGGCCACCATGGAGGCCCTGTCAATGAGGGTCCCGGTCTTCCTGTAGCCTATCTGGGCCCCGAGGAGGTTACCTATGACCCAGGCCACCACGGTCGACGGTATTATGAGAACCAGGTCGTAGGGAAGAGACCTGGCTATGACCTGGTTGACTGTGGCTGGGAAGAACGCTATGGAGGGGCCGAAGTTGCCGTGGAGGAGGTCCTTCCAGAAGTTGACGTACTGAAGCCAGAGGGGCTCGTTGGCCCCGAAGAGCCCCTCGATGTAGCTCACCATCTCCTTGTACTCCTGCGGTGAGACCATGGAGCCGCTGGCCGTTAAGGACCTCTCCATGCTCGCCACCGTGATCTCGACAGCGTTATAGGGCAGCAGACGCGGTATGAACCAGGCGAAGGAGACTGCCACGAACCAGGTGAGCGCATAGTACAGGGCCTTGTACAGAGCGTGCTTCACGAACGGCGATAAAGATGCCATCCCCTTACCCGCTTGTCCTAACAGCTAAGCGGAGATTAATAAGGCGTACTTTCGTGTAGCGAAAGACGAGCTCAAACCCATGCACTGTATAGTATACCATACCTTGGTAAACAACTTGAGAAGACTTGTACTCAGCCTCGTAGCTGTCCTGCTTTTGCTCGCCCTTCCTCGTAGGCTTCGCGGCGCCCACGGCTGGCCTAGCACAGGTCAGGGCCCAGACGCCATCGCTTATAGCGCTGCCCAGGGGTGAGACCGTCTACATGGGAGGAGCCGTCTGGGGCCCCATAACATCGCTTAACCCGTTCTCACCTTCCAACAGCCAGCTCGACGACTACCTGCAGAGCATGGTCTACCTGCCCCTGTTCCTCTTCTCGCCTGTCACTGGCAGCCTTTACCCTGCCCTGGGGGAGAACTTCACCGTGACCTCAGTCACAGTGCCCGCCTCCCCGGTCTACGGGCCATGATGAGGTAACATAAACCAAACTTTATTTTAATCTTTTTTAATTTTAAATTGAGTCTAAGTTTTTCCAAGGCCTGGACCTCTGCTGAAAGGTCGGAAGGCGGTAGTAAGGTGAATGACCTGTGGCCTTCACAGTAGTGGCCTGCGACGACGGCGAGGTCAGGAAGCTTGGGGGAGGGCTCACCACGGTGGCCTGCGTCGCCTACAGGGAGCTCTGGCCCTTTGACGCCTCGCTGGGCATCATAAGGGTCGACGGCCTTGACGCGACATCCGTGCTCTCCGGCATGATATCACTTATGGCGAGGCCTCCCGGCGCTGTCCTCCTCGACTCCATGACAATAGGGGGCTTCAACGTAGTCTCCCTCCCAGGCCTCAGCAGGCTCACCGGCATGCCAGCCATAGTTGTCTACTCCTACGAGCCGAGCGTCGAGAGGCTCGAGGCCCCCCTGAGGCAGCACTTCGCCGACGCCGAGCTCAGGCTCAGGGCCCTCGCGCCCATAAGGGGCGCCAGGAGGGTCATGACGAGGAGGGGGGAGCTCTACCTCGTTACCTGGGGCGTTGAGCTCAGCGAGGCGGTTAAGGTCGTTGAGTCCTACCAGTACTTCACCAAGGTTCCCGAGCCCATAAGGGTGGCCCACAGGCTCGCCTCAGAGGCCTCAAGGCTTATGGGCCTACAGCAGGCCTGACCCTGTTCCTTAGGAAGCCCACGACAAGCTCCGTGAAGCCCCTCGGGTCTTCGAGGTAGCAGGCGTGCCTCCTGCCGAACCTCACCAGCTCAGCAGTGCTGACCCTGCTGAGAACGGCCTCCGCGTTCGATATAGGGGACACGTCGTCCTCTGAGCCCCAGACCAGGAGTATGGGCTTGCCCGAGAGGGCCTTGAACTGGGGCGCGTGCCTCTCGAGGCCCACGGCGCCTATCAGGACGAGGCCCAGGACCCTGTCAGGGTGGGCCAGGGCGTAGGTGGCCACTGAGTAGCCTCCTAGGCTGGCCCCCAGGAGGACCCCCCTCTCGAAGCCTACCAGGGGGAGGAAGTCCTCTAGGAACTCCCTCCTGCCGCCGAACTGGTACCTGCCCTGCGGCGTCTCCCCCTGGCCCGGCGGGTCAACAGATATGGCCCTGAAGCCAGCCTCTGCCACAGCCTTGACGAGGCCCACCTCGACCCACGTCCTTGCGTTAAAGGAGGCCCCTGGCATCATCACGACAGGCAGTCCAGAGCCCTCCTCCACGTAGTGGACCCTCGTGCCCTTCACGTCAACGTACCTGTCAGGCACCTTGGCCGCCCCCGCATAGCCGAGGGCCTCAGGGCTAAATGCCTAGGCCCGCTTGGAGGGCCTCATCCTGAGGCTTGGCCTCCTGACCTTGCCCACAGCGTGCCTGGTTATCTCAAGGTTGCAGGAGCCGTGTGACGTGCACCACTCCTCGCAGGCCTCCGCCAGCTCCCGCGACGCGTACACCATGCCGCAGGCCTCGCAGGCGAAGAACCTCGATCCGCCTATGGCTATCTCGAGCGTCTAAGCCACCTATGGGCCAATGATGACGAGGGGTTTTAAGCTTGAGCCTTAAGGGCTTTTATTCATAATTACTTTAATTTTCCTAATTATGCGAGTTAATACCTATAAGCCTGCCCTCTTAATTATACTTAATGATGAGGCGTGTACCTGGAGCTGCTGGACGTAGAGGACGAGGGGCTGGCTCCAAGGGCCTGGCTGGAGGCGGCTGAGCTGGCTACGGAGGGGAAGGCCCCGGCTGACTTGCTTAAGCGGAGGCTGGGGAGGCTCCTCTCCCTCCTTATGTCATCGGTTGCGCCCGCCAGGGTAATGGCGTGGAGGGCCGCTGCACTGCTCCTCAGGGCTGCCGTAGTTGAGCCGAAGGAGCTTGCTGAGCGAAAGGAGGGCCTCCTGGAGCTCCTGAGGTCCCGCGGGCCAACCCCTGGCATCTACGCTGACGCCTGGGAGGTCGCGGAGGCCCTGGCCAGAGCTGGCCTGCTGAGCGCCAAGGACCTCGGGCCGCTGAGCGGCCTGCTCTGGGACGTGGTGAGGAGGTCCTCTGGCCGCGAGAGGGAGAGGCTGGCCTCGATCGCTTCAAGGCTGGCCTCGGCCGGCCTCATTAGGGGGCCCAAAGCCAGGCTGCCCGTCCTGTCTGAGGAGGCCTATATACTCTGAGAGGCCCTCTGGAGCTCCTCCCAGATCCTCCTGGCAGAGCTGGTGCCTACCCTGAAGAGCCTCGGGTCAAGGGACCTCCCGGAGGCCTCTAGGAGCTCCATGACCTGGGACACCGACCTTATCCCGCCCGCCGGCTTTATGCCTATGTTGGGGTTGTAGGCCTTGGAGAGCTCAGCCATGAGCCTCACGTTCTCGACCCTGGCGCCTACCTGGTTGCCCAGGGAGGAGGCATAGGAGGGGTCCTCGAAGCCCGTGCTCGTCTTTATGAAGTCAGCCCCCGACAACATGACGACCTTATACAGGGCCTCCTTCTCAGCCCTCGTGGTGTAGGCGTCCTCAACTATCACCTTTATCAAGGCCCCCTCGGCGTGGGCGACGGAGGCCAGCCTCCTGAGGTCCCTCTCGACGGCCTCAAGCCTGCCAGACTTGACGTAAGTTATGGGGGCAACCACGTCGACCTCCTCTACCCCCTTGTCAACAGCCCTCCTTATCGCCTCGGCCCTGACGTCGGTCGTGGACGCCCCGAAGGGGAAGTCTATGACCGTGCAGAGCCTCAGCCTGTAGCCGCCCTCGTCTATCAGGTGCCTCGCATAAGCGGCGTGGGCCATGTTGACGCAGACGGAGTAGCAGCCCATGGCGGCCGCCTCCTCGACGAGGGAGCGGACCTCGGCAAGCGTCGAGTAGGGCCTGAGGAGAGTCGAGTCTATGACCCCCATGACCTGGGAGGGCGTGTAGCCGTGAAGCCCATACGCCAAAATTTCTCCCCGCCCGGCAGGTACAAAGGGGGATATTTTGGCTGACATAGTAAGTGAGCTGATGGGGGCCCTGGGCAGGGACAAGGTCTCAGCCGACCCGAACGTACTAAGGCTATACTCAGCCGAGCCCGAGGGTCTCTCAGGGCCTGTGGAGGCCGTGGTCTTCCCTGAGTCGCCTGAGGACGTCTCCTCCCTGGCATCGCTTGCCTACAGGCTGGAGTTCCCTATCTACCCCCAGGGCTCAGCGAGCAGCCTGAGCGGCAACGCCGTTCCTACCAGGAAGGGCGTTGTCGTCAGCTTTGAGCGGATGAACAGGGTCAAGGAGGTCAGCCTCGTTGACAGCGTAGCAGTTGTTGAGCCAGGGGTGAGGATAGAGGAGCTTAACGTGCAGCTGGCCGAGGCCGGCTACATGTTCCCCGTGGACCCGGCGAGCCAGTCAGTGGCCACCGTAGGGGGCGCCATAGCCAACGGGGCTGGGGGTATGAGGGGGGCCAAGTACGGCACCATGAGGGACTGGGTGAACGGGCTTGAGGTCGTCCTAGTTGACGACCAGGGGACCAGGCTGAGGCTGGGCTGCAGGACAGTTAAGTGCAGGCAGGGCTACGACCTAGTGAGGCTCGTGGTGGGCAGCGAGGGCACCCTCGCCCTGGTCACCGAGGCCACCCTCAGGATAACGCCCCTACCCGAGACGGTGGTCACGGCCCTGGCCTTCTTCGACGGCCTCGAGGGGCTCGCCTCGGCCTACGTGGACCTCAAGTTGAGGAGGGTCCAGCCCTACATAGCTGAGTTCATGGATGCCCCGACCGTGAGGCTTGCCTCAGAGGGCCTTGACCTGCCCTTCGAGGCCAGGGGCGACATGTTCCTGGTAAGCCTTGAGAGCACGCCGGAGAGCGCGGAGAGGCACGCCAAGTTCCTCGAGGAGCTTATGAGGTCCCATGGGGCGAGGGAGGTGAGGGTCACAGCTGACCCCTTGGAGGCTGAGGAGCTCTTTAGGCTCAGGAGGAACCTCTTCCCCGCCCAGATATCCATGTTCAGGAGGCCCGGCAGGCCCCTGCTGCTCCTCATAGAGGATATAGTGGTGCCGCCCTCTAGGGTGCCCGAGGCCGTGAGGGCGCTCAGGGCGCTAGACAGCAAGTACGGGATTACTTCATCGCTTGGGGGCCACATAGGTGACGGCAATCTGCACCCCGCCATAGGCTTTGACCCCACAGACCCCGAGTCTACAAGGGTCGCGGCCGCGTGGTTCAACGACGTGGTTCAGGTGGCCCTCTCGCTGGGGGGAGCGGTGAGCGCAGAGCACGGCATAGGGTTGCTCAAGAGGGAGGCCCTGGCCAAGGCCTTAGGGGAGAGGCAGATAGAGGTAATGAGGGCAATAAAGGCGGTCTTCGACCCCAAGGGGCTCCTGAACCCCGGTAAGCTGTTCTAAGCGGGCCAAGAAAAGGGAAATAAGAAAGAAAAGGAGTCTAGTTCATGGGAACGCCCTGAAGGTCAGGGGAACCATCTCGAGGAGCTGGAGGACCTCAGGCAGGGCCTGCTGAGGCGGGGCGGGGGCCGACGAAGCGGTCGTAGAGGAGCTGGTAGTGGAGGCCGCTAGCAGGCTTACGGTGGCCTGGGCCGCCGCCTGGAGGGCCTGCATGGGGTCTGATATCTGCCCTCTCAGGTAGTCAAATATGTAGCTGTCGAACTCCCTGGTCCACGTGCCCGCCAGGGAGGTGAATATCGTCGGGTTCCCGGCGAAGGCATGCTGAACTAGGTAGTAGGATTCGTTCAGCAGCTGCAGCATGTAGCTCGGCATGGACGTGTTGGCCAGGAGGATAGAGTAGGCCTGCCTGTTTATCGGGAAGAGGCCGAAGGTGTAGAAGGACTGGACCTGCACTTGGGTCGACACTATGAGCTCGAGGAGTTGCATGGCCAGGTCCTTGTGCTGTGAGTACTTGCTTATGGCGAAGTACGTGGCGCCAGCCCCAGCGTACCCTCCTGGGGCAGGAGCGAACCTGAACATGGTCCTGTTCTGGGGCGTAAGCCACGCCATCTGTGACATGTAGGTGAAGCCGGCTGGCGCCTGCTCGCTGACCAGCAGGCTCGGCGTGTTGTCAAATGACACCGTCAGGACGCTCGGGTTGGGCTCATAGCCGACCAGCTCCTTGTACATCTTAAGGGCCTCCACGCCCACGCTGTTGTTGAAGGAGGGCGGGGGAACGAGTAAGGCCAGCCCTTCGGGTAGCAGCCCATGAACAGCGTCATGTAGCCTGGCAGCCCAGCAGGGTTGCCGCAGTTGAGGGTGGAGTTGTGCATGTAGTACCACTCGAAGACCAGCGGGAACGCCTCGTTCAGGTCGTAGGCAGGGTTGTCATATATTAGGACGCCGTACTTGGTTATGTTGTGCGAGGTGAAGAACTGGTCAACGTCGAGGACCTGGGTCCAGTTCTGCCACGTCCACGGGTTGAGGCTGAAGTGGTACTCGTTGTAGAACTCCTGCTGAAGCGTCACGTTGTCAAAGAACTTAATGTTGTACCACAAGACCAGCACGCTGGCCCAGGGCGCTATGCCGTAAAGCGTCGTCTGCCCCGTCTGCGGGTTGTAGTAGACGCCGCCGAAGTTCATGACAGTCATGATGAGGTTGCTGATGTTGAAGGCTGACTCGTTGAGGGGCGAGAGGTACGGGAGTATGTTGGGGCCTGGGCCCTGGGTGTAGGTAACTATGTCGTACTGGGAGCTCCCGGCCTCAAGGACCGTCATCTCCTTCTCGAGGTAGCTCGTGAACGGGTAGCTCAGGACCTGCACCTTCACGCCTGGGTGCTCCTGCTCGAAGAGCGGGACAACTATAGAGTTCAGGAGCTTCGCGGGCGAGCCCGTGTACGTCACCACTGTCAGCGTTATGACCGAGGTGTTGGTCGGAGGCGGCGTCGTGGTGGTGGTCATAGTTGTCATCGTTGTGCTGGTCGTGGTCACGCTTGTCATCGTTGTAGGCGAGGTCGTGGTCACGTGACGCATTGAAATATAGTAATAGGCTAGGCCGCCGGCGACGGCCACGACCACTATAACGATGAGGATAGCTGCCAGGGCCGCTGTTGAGATTGAGACCCTATTCAAACTGGGACCTGCTCAGCAGGAGGACCACAGGAATTTTAGTATTCCTAAGCGTATACCTGAACTGGAGCTGTTCAGCCCTTACAGGTTAAGGGCTTGTAACTGCTTATAAGAGGTCAGCGCCATAGAAGCCTAAACCAACTTTTATTACCCTGTGTCCGCGTAAGCCCTCCGAATCACAGTGGACCCCCTGAATCTCATAATGTTGACCGTGGCCCTGAGCTCAAGTGGGGCCCTATCGCCCGGCCCCCTGACCATGGCCGCCGTCGTTGAGGGCGCGAGGGGCTCCTGGAGGGCCGGCCTCAAGGCGGCGACCGGCCACATGACCTTTGAGCTCCCTTACGTTGTGGCCATAGGGCTGGCCGCCTACCAGCTCAGGTATGTCCTCGATGACCCCGTGGTCAAGTACGCCCTGGCAGGCCTCATGGGGGCCTTCCTGGCCTACTTCTCAGCAGTGACGGCCCTCGACGGACTCAGGCTGGTAAGGGGCAGGGCCTCAGACGTGAAGGGGTTCACGAGTTCCCTTAGGGGGCCCTTCACCGCTGGCCTCGCGTTCACAGCCTTCAACCCGTTCTTCCTGCTGTGGTGGCTGACTGTCGGCCTTGTGCTTGTCGAGGCGGCCTCGGGGCTCGGGCTCCTGGTGGGCTACTCCATAATGTACCCGAGCCACGTGTGGATGGACTACGCCTGGCTGACGCTCATGGCCTCCCTCGGCGAGGGGGGCAGGAGGATGCTCAGGAGCAGGGGTTACGGGGCCCTCCTGATAGCCCTGGCAGCCCTCATGGCTGGGGTGGGGGCTTACGCCCTCACGGGCCTGGCCTAGCTGGGCGGCCTCCTCGTTATGAGGACCCCCTCTAGGGTCGGGACTATGGCGTACCTCCAGCCGGCCTTGACGAGGAGCTGGAACGTCTCCGCAGGGGGAGGGGGCCTTATGGCGTTGTGGAACATTGCGAGTCCTCCGGGCGATAGCTTCCTCGTCAACAGCTCAACGACCCTGGGGTAGAGCGACACCTGGACGTCTACGAAGGCCGCGTCCACCCTGTCATCCTCGGAGTCCTCAAGGACCTTCAGGGCGTCGCCCTGAACGAGGTTGACTGATACCCTCTCGAAGGCCACGTCCCTGTACGCGGCCCTGGCGGCCTCAACTCTCTCAGGCCTTACCTCAACGGCCGTCAGCTCGCAGGGCCCTGAGCAGGCATCCTCAAGGGCCTTCGCGAGCCACAGCGTTGAGTACCCCATGGCTGAGCCCAGGTCGTAGACCTTGAGCCCGCTCCTCCCGTGCGCGAAGGTGAAGAGGGCGGCGTATATGACGAGCCCGTCCTCGAAGTCTATCCTGCTTATGCCCGCGGAGTCCGAGTTGAGCCTGAGCCTGAGCTCGAAGTCCCTGAACTCGCTCTCCCTCAAGCTAACGCCCTGGGCTGAGGGCAGGACGTCTTTTAAAAAGCTAAGGTGTTGCTCAATATAAAGGAGGGGCGTTTTGACTCGAGGCCATGAACTGCCAGAACGACTTAGCGATGGCTCGCCTACCTCTTTGCGAACCTCCTCACCAGGTACGTATGCCCCTGGAAATCCACCTTCGTGATCAGTCCTGCCCCAACGAGGCCCTCAATAACTTCCTCAGGCTCCTTAACGGCGCTCCCCAGCACCTTTAAGGCGTAGTCGTACCTCAACGGGTGCACAGATATGGTGTTCAGCAGCCACGCCTCGGGGTCACCGTATGCCCTCTCCGGCGGCGGCTCCTGAGACGTTATCAGCTCTGCCTTCCCGCTTTCCAGAACCTGCGAGAACGTTACGTACGCCCTGACTATCTCCTCCTCCGTGGCGGGCTCGGCGAAGGGCTCTGCAGGGGGCCTGACGGGCACAGCTATGTAGGCCTTAGCGGGGCTCAGCTGCCCTATGAACCTCGCCACGGCCTCCAGCTCCTCGCGCGACGTATTAACGCCCCTGACCAGCATGGTCTCCGTGATTATGGCCCCCCTGAAGCTCCTGGAGAAGTCAACCATACCGTCAAGGACCCTCTCAAGCACTAAGCTCGGGTGGGGCCTGTTGACGTGCCTCCATAGTCTCTCGGTGACGGCGTCGACCTTAAGTGACACCAGGTCAGCGTCCATGAGGTCTTCAGCTACCTCAGGCACCCAGAGGAGGGAGGCGTTGGTCAACACTGCCACCCTCGCGCCCAGCTCCCCCTTCAGGGCCTCTATCTCCTTGCCTATGCACGCGTCTAACGTGGGCTCGCCGTCAGGGACGAAAGTTACGTAGTCAAGGGCGGGCCTCTGCTCCTGAACGAACTTCTTAACGTCATTAACTATCTCCCTCCAGTCAAAGAAGCACCTCCTCTCAACGCTCAGGTTGGTTGTCCTCCCAAGCTGACAATATATGCAGCTGTAGCTGCAGGTCTTGTAGGGGACGTTGTTCACTCCAAGGCTTAGGCCAAGCCTCCTGGACCTGACGGGGCCAAAGACGTACCTATACAAAACACCTCGCCCCCGCGCTAACATAATCTGTTTAGGCAGTATCTATACCATCTACTTGCCGTTAACCATAGGTCTGAACCTCAGCCCGAGATCTTGCCCAACGGGTTCCCTCGATCCTCTACAAACGTTAGCGATGATTCTGAAGAAACGCTTAGAATATGGCCAGCTCTCTAACACAGCACAAGCAGGCATGACTATAGAGGACGTCGCCCATCGTCCCGCAGCGCTGCCCTAAACGCAATGTTGAACATGAAAGCCTTCGATGTCATGGCCTGCGCCCTCAACCATGACCTTGAGGGGAAGCCACAGCGTACTGTAGCCCTCGGCTTATGCTAACTGGCTGCGGCCTCTGCGCCAAAGCCCTTTCCTAGGGCCTCAGGCCGTGAAGCCTCTTCACAGCTCAGAGGTCGGGCTCGCAGCGGGAACGTTGTCTCCTCATCGGCCTGCGCATATGGTCCCCAGGAGGCCTATAATGTTGTCGGAAGCCTCAAACATTTAAAAGTCTGGAAGGCGTTCACAATTCGCGGTGGGCCCGTAGCTCAGCCAGGTAGAGCGGCGGGCTCCAGACCCGTAGGTCGGGGGTTCAAGTCCCTCCGGGCCCACCACATCAGCTTTCCCATTCCGTTCAGAGAAGAGAGTTGTTATAGGATGTACTGGCGTCAGATGCTTATTACAACGTGGTTTATGAGGGGCACGCTAGAGGTACGTGGTGAAATTATTTAGTACCGCTTGTTATTTTTGATCAATAGGCGTTTGATTGTGAGGTTGAGGAGACAATACGAGCTTGTTGAGCACTACTTTAGGGAATTTCAAAACAGGGTCCTGAGCGGTGGCGACAGGTTTTCGCTTGAGAGGTTAGGACAACTGGTCATTCAGTCGTTGCTGGACTTAGCGGCGATGCTTGCCGTCAGCGAGGCCGGTAGGAAGCCCGAGACCTACCGTGAATTGGCCCTTTGGCTCTCTAGGAAGCTTAACCTAAGCGAGGAGCTTAGCAGGTTTCTTATGGGTTTAGCAGGCTTTAGAAACATACTGGTTCACGGCTATGCGGAAATAGATGTCTCGATGGAAATGGAGACGTTTAGGGAAATTGTCAATAAGTTACCTGCCGTACTCAATAAGCTGAGGGACGTAGTTGATAATGACCCAGGCCCTGGCCTAGTCACTGACGCCCTAGGCAGAGTCTTCGTTAAGCACGGCGTCAAGTACGCGTTCCTCTTTGGCTCAAGGGCCAGGGCTGGCGCTGGCAGAGATTACGACATAGCCGTCGTCTTTGAGAGGAGGCCCAGTAACGCCCTTGAGCTAGGCCTGCTGATCGTCGACCTGGCCGAGGCGCTTGGCGTTCACGAGGACCTAATAGACCTGGTGGACCTCGACGCTGCGCCGCTGACCATAGTAAAGACAGTGATTGACGAGGGCAGGGTCTTACTAGGTGGTGATGAGGCCCTTGATCACCTGTGGCGTAAGTACCTGGCGTACCTGGACGCCAACGAGATGAAGCGCCTCATAGCCCAACGAGGAGGGAAAGAAACGAGGACGTAGTCAGGGCTAGGCCTCACTAATCGTGAAGGACCTCTTCACTATGAAGCCCTCGTCTTAGGGCAGCGCTGCCTTCAAAGAGGAAACCGCATCAACGATGTGCAGACACCAGGGACGGCTCCTCGAGTCAAGGAAAGGACTCAAAAGGAGGTGGCAACATATAAAGCGCGCCCATGTGCCCTCTTGCATACCTAAAAGTAAAGTAAAATATTTATTACTCTAATTAGTTCCCTTAAAGGGCCCACCTATGGCCGAGGACCTGGGCATCAGGACTGACAGGGAGCTGAGGAGGGCCCTTGACAGAAGGCGCCTCCTCTTCCTCTCCATTGGCGAGATAATTGGGGCAGGCTGGCTCTTCGCCCCCCTCTACGCAGCCTCGTACGCCGGCGGCGCTGCCCTGCTGGCCTGGATCATAGCGGGCGCCTTCGTCCTGCTCATAGCCTTCGCCAACGCTGAGATAGCCTCGGCAATACCGAGGTCAGGGGGCCTGGTGAGGTACCCCCACTACGCCTTCGGCGGGTTCGCGGGCTTCCTGACGGGCTGGGTCTACTTCCTCGCTATAACGGCCGTGCCCCCTACTGAGGCCCTGACAGCTACGCGGTACCTCTCGTTCTTCTTCCCGCAGCTTTACAACGCGGCCACTGGCAAGCTAACCCCCCTTGGCTACCTCGTGGCCTACCTGTTCCTGGCGCTCTTCGCCTACGTCAACTATATGGGGGTCAGGGCGGTCGGCGAGACCGTCTACGGGCTGGGCTGGTGGAAGGTGATCATACCTTCGCTTACGGCCATAATTATGATAGCCCTCGCCTTCGTCCCCTCCAACTTCACGGCTGGAGGGGGCTTCGTGCCCACGAGCGGCACCGCCCCCTACACGGGCTGGGCTGCCGTCTTCTACGCGATACCCTCAGCGGGCGTCATGTTCGCCTACCTGGGCTTCAGGCAGGCCATAGAGTACGGGGGTGAGGGCAAGGACCCGAGCAGGGACATCCCCTTCGCCGTTATCACGGCCATACTGATAGCCATGTCAATATACATACTGTTGGAGATCGCCTTCATAGGGGCTATACATTGGAACGTCATAGGGGTTAACGAGGGCGCCTGGTCCGCCCTGAGGACGTCATCAATATCAAAGGCGCCCATAGCCCAGCTCTTCGAGTCCCTTAAGTACGTAGTCCCAGGCATGGCGGCCTTCATAGCGGCGTGGCTTATAGTGTTCCTGACAGACGCCGTAGCATCGCCGGCCGGCACGGGCTTCGTCTCAACGGGCGGCGCCACCAGGGCGCTGTACGGGATAGCAGCCGATGGGTACCTGCCTGGCTGGTTCCTGAGCCTGAGCAGGACAAGGATACCGAAGTGGGCGCTGCTGACCATTTTCATACTCGGCGCGCTCTACTTACTGCCATTCCCGACATGGCAGTCGATAGTCTCCTTCACGACAGCCGGAAGGGTGCTCACCTACCTGGTCGTAGGGGGCATAGCGGTTCAGGCGCTCAGGGTAACAGCCCCTGACCTCGACAGGCCCTTCAGGCTAAGCGCCGCAGCGGTACTGGCTCCGCTTGCGTCGGTGGCCGCCTCGCTGGTGATTTACTGGGCCGGCTTCGGCACTATCTCCAAGCTGTTCCTAGTGGCCTTCATAGGGCTGCCGATATACTTTGGTTACTATGCCTACAAGAGGCTGAAGGTCAGCCTAGGGCCCTCGCTGACGGTCGGCCTAGTGGACGCTGTCGCCGTTGTCCTGGCGTTCACATACCTTTACACCTCCACCAAGGGCCTTCACGAGCCCGCTGACCTGGCGCTCTGGGTCTACGTGCTGGTGGTGGCCGTTGTGACCTACGTCAGCGTCGCCCTCCTTTACAGGCTGGGCACGGAGTACCTGAGGACGGAGCTGAGGGCTGGCCTGTGGCTGCCGACCTACATGTTCGTCATGACCGTACTCTCCTACTACGGGGTGTTTGGGCCGCGTAAGCTCATACCGTTCCCGTGGGACACGGTGATAGCCATAGTCGTGACCCTGGCCTTCCACTACTGGGCAGTCTTCAGCGCCTTCAGGACGAAGGCCATAGACCAGATACTGGGAAAGGCCTGAAATACCCAATAAATCCCTTTTTTGGTTTTAGGCCTCCGCGCGGGAGCTCGTGGTACTGCTGAGGCGCTACAGGCCAGGCGACCTGGAGGCCCTGCTAAGGGTTGAGGAGGAGAGCTTCCCTCCTGGGCAGAGGTACAGCGAGCTGGTCTTCGAGTACCTCCTCTCCCTCCCGGGCTCCGTTATTCTGCTGGCCGAGGAGGGAGGGGAGGTGATAGGCTACGCGGCCGGCTACATGGAGGGCAGGGGGGTAGGCCACGTAGCCTCCCTGGCCGTCAGGCCAGCCTTCAGGGGGAGGGGCGTAGGGAAGGAGCTCATGAAGGCCCTTGAGGCTGAGCTGATGGCAAGGGGGGCGAGGAGGCTGAGGCTTGAGGTAAGGGAGTCCAACATGGTCGCCAGGAGGCTCTACGAGGGCCTGGGCTACAGGGTTGTGGCCAGGCTACCCAAGTACTATGGGGACGAGGACGGGCTCCTCATGGTCAAGGAGCTCTAGGCCACCCTTATTCCCACCTCGTCAGCTACCGCCTCAAGGTCCGCTATGAAGCCCCTGAGCGCCAGGACTGGGACAACCGCCACCCCCTCCACGAACCTGGGCAGGTCCTCCCTGAGCACCACCAGGGCCGGGACAAGGACGCTGGCCCTAGGTAGGCCCAGGGAGCCCCAGACCGAGGCGAGCCTCTGGGACCTAAGCCTGTGCCTCCTGGCGGCCTCGCCTATCCTCGAGGGGGAGCTCGACCTGTAGGACCACCTCTTGCAGTCGACGGCCACCGCAACCCTGCCCGAGGCCCCAACGACGTCAACCTCAAGGCCTCCCCTCCCGGGCAGCCTGACGCTCCTGCTCACCGAGAAGCCGGCCTCCTGAAGGGCTGACGCCACCAGCGCCTCGAAGTCCCTCCAGTCCAGCCTCCTCGAGACCCTCTCCGGGTCACCTCCGAGCCTTATGGCAGCGGCCGCCAGCTCGGCCCTTGACCTGACGCAGACTATGTCGTCCTTCAGCTCGATGGCGTTAGCTGAGGCCAGGGCCTCCAGGCTAGCTCTGGCCTGGACCTCGCTGAGCCCCAGGGTCTCGGCAACTGATCTAACGCTCGGGCAGCCCGAGGTCGAGAGCAGCGCCTCAGCGACCTGGGTTATGAATGTTGGCTTCAGGCTGGCCAAAGCGGCCTCCCAGCGCTTAGGCTAAGGAGGTAAAGAAGAAAAGAGGAGGTAGGTTCTAGGCTCAGGCCATGCCGAAGACTGTCCTCGTGTAGGCGCTGACGTAGCCCCTCAGGAGGCCTCCCGTGAGCTGAGGCTGGTACCTAGGTATGACCCAGTACTTCATGAGGGGCAGGTATATGAGGCCCGAGGCAGTGAACGAGAGCAGCCAGGAGCCGTCGAACAGGGCCCAGTGGTAGGGCAGGGGAGCGTAGATCAGCACGGCCACTATGATGAACGTTATGAGCGCTGCGGGGTTAACCCCATTCCAGTACCTGAACATGCCGTTCGACTTGAAGACGTCGGCAAGCTCCAGCTTGAACCTCCTTATGACGGCGTAGTCAAATATTATGACGCCCTCGACGCCGCCTAGCAGGCCCCCATAGGTGAGAAGCCAGTTGTTGATGTAGCTGTAGGCGTTGCCGTAGTAGCTCCAGGCCCCTATGCCGACGGCTATGGCTATGAGGGCCAGGGAGCCCTTGAACCAGCTGAGGTACTTGGGGAAGGTGTTAGCTATGTCGTAGGCCGGCCCCACGGCGTTGGCGAAGACGTTGACCAGGAAGGTGGCAAGCATTATCGCTATCAGTATGAAGTAGCTTAGGGGCGCCCTGACGTAGAGCGAGGTAGCCACTATCGGGTCCCATATGGCCTGCCCATGGAGGCTGTAGATCGCTGCTGTTGTGCTGACTGAGAGCACTGCGACTGTGAGCATCAGGAAGGGCATGGTGAGCTGGCCGTAGGCCTGGGCCTTCTGGGACCTCGCGAACCTGGTGTAGTCTGGCATGCTGAGAGCCATGGTGGCCCAGAAGGCTATGTTGGCGTTGAGGAAGGCTATGAAGTTAAGCCACGTGAAGTGGGCCTGGGAGGCCATTAAGTATATGTTGAACGACCAGCCGGTCCCGCTGGCGAAGTAGGCCCAGAGCGCTATGAAGGCCGCCAGGACTATCGGCCCTCCGACCCAGGCAAGCCACCTCAGGGCCGGCTGCGACCTGACTATCGGGGAGAAGTAGAAGACGGCCACCTGGGCGAGGATGACTATGATGAACGTCGTCCAGAAGACGGCCGGGAAGTCCTTGGCGAGTACGAAGGGGTAGTCCTGGAAGTGGGCCACGGTGTAGGCTATCAGTGGGGCCCTGCCCGTCGTTATGGCGTAGAGCGCGGTGGCGGCCTCAGCTATTATGTAGCTCTCAATGCCCCACCAGCCGGCCCCTATGACGGCCCTCAGCCAGCTGGGGAACATGGCGCCGTAGGTGCCCCACCTGGTCCTCGTTAGCTGGGGCTCCGCTATGCCGTACCTCGCTCCCCCGTGGGACTGTATCAGCATTGGGATGAGGACTATGGCGTTCCCCGCGAAGACAGTCAGTATGGACTGCAGAGGCGTGAGGCCGAACTGCAGGCCTATGCTAGCAAGCGTCCACGAGGGCACTATGAAGGCCATTGAGACCCATATCAGGAAGTACGTTATGGCGCCCCAGTTCCTAGCTGTTATCGGCACCGGGTGTATGTCAGGGTTCCAGAGGAACTTCTCCTCAGGGAAGCCCCTGGTCAGCTCCACCTGGCCCCTGACAGGGTCGTACCTTGTGATCGAGACCGGGTCCGGGTCCCCTATACCCCCGCCTAGGGCCGGGGGTCCTGGGTTCCTGGCCAAAAGCCTTCTCGCCTAGCTGTCAGGCCTCCTATTAAGCGTTACTGATTAGGCTGGCCGGGCGCGCAGGACGCCGCTCTCTTGTAGGGTAGCTGGGCCTCGCAGAGGCCGAACTACCTAAAGGTGGGCCCTCAGGACATAAGTCGTCTTAAGGGCCGCGGCGCCCTGTCAGCTCCCCAAGGGCCCCCAGGAACCTGTCTATGAGCTCGTCAGTCACGTGAGGCATCACGACAACCCTGAGGCCGCTCACCAGGCCGCACCTGTAGGCGTAGAGGCCCCTGGCCCTCAGGGCCCTGAGGAGCTCCAGCTCGTCGTCGCTCTCTATACAGACCACCGGCACCTCAGGCTCTGCCGGCAGCCTGAGGCCGAGCTCCCTGACGCCCCTCACGAGGCGCGAGGTCCTCCTCATGAGCTCCCTGGCCTGGGCCGAGTAGCCCTCCCTGCCCATGTACTTGGTTATGGCCCAGGTGGCCGCTATGGGCCCTGCGCTCCTCGTGCCCAGGAGGCCGAGCTGGACCCCAGCAGGGTAGTAGCCGGCCTCGAAGTAGAGGGGCCTGAGCCAGTCCTCGTCCCTCACTACCAGCCCTCCAGCAGGTATCGGGGCCAGGCCGAGCTTGTGGGGGTCAAGAGTTACGCTCATCACGGGGCCATTCTCAAACCCCAGCTTCCTGTCGGAGTATATGAATGGGGCCACGAAGCCTCCGAGGGCCGCGTCAACGTGTACGACGGAGTCACACTCACCCGCGACCTCCGAGACCTCCTCAACTGGGTCTATGAGGCCCATTGACGTTGTGCCGACTGTCACCACTATGACCCCTGGGCCGTTTGCCCTGCAAAGGGAGCGGAGGGAGCTCACGTCCACCCTGTAGGACGTCATGCCTACCGCTATGGCCCTCATCCTGAGGAGCCTGGCAGCCTTAGCTATGGAGTGGTGGGCTGAGGCCGCATAGTAGACGTTTTCAAGGCCGTGCTCTCTGGCCAGGTAGAGGGCTGCAAGGTTTGACTCGCTGCCCCCGCTGGTTATGTAGCCCGTGCAGCCCCTGCACCCCACGTAGCTCCCGAGCTCCTCTATGGCCTCAAGCTCGAGCTCCCTCACGGGCCCGTAGAGCTCCAGGTCGTTAGCGTTGAGGTTCTGGAACATGTCGAAGGCCGCCTTGGCCACAGGGTGAGGCTGAGTGGTCATGGAGCCCAGGAGGCCGTCCCTGTAGTGCACAGGGACTGACCTGATCACCTCGGTCAGCCTTGACATTATCTCGCTCAGGTCCATGGGGGTCCTACAGGAGGACCTCCAAGGCGGTTTTTACGCACCACACGAGACCTTTAGTCCTCCCGTTACCTGGCCAGTTAATCTAAGACACGTAAGCTGAGCGTAAAACGTTTAAAGCGAGGACCTAGCCATCATGAGCTGAAGGGCACGCCTTGAGGAACCGCGGCGAGGTGCTCAAGATATCGTTCTCCGCCTTCTTCGCGGACCTGGGCTACCAGGCGGCAGTGGTCATGTTCCCCCTGATCTTCGTAGTTATGCTCGGCGCCCCCTACTGGCTCTACGGGGTCGCTGAGGCCATAAATTACGGCGTCGGCAGCCTCATGGCCTTCCTCGGGGGCGTGCTCAGTGACAGGTACGGCAGGTGGAGGGTGGCGGTCATAGGCAACGCCCTGATTGTGCTTGTCTCGCTCCTGGGGTTCTCAAGGTACTGGTGGCAGGCCATGCTCACCTTCACCGTCGGCTGGTTCTTCAGGAACCTGAGGAACCCCCCAAGGAGGGCAATGATGGTGGAGGTCACGGACCCCTCGGAGAGGTCTGAGGCCTTCGGCATCCTCCACGCCCTTGACATAGCTGGGGCGACCTTAGCTATAGCCTATACCGCCGTGCTCCTGTACTTCAGGTTCCCCGTCAAGTACCTCCTCCTGATAACGGCCATACCGCTCGTGGTGTCGACGCTCATGTTGGCGTCCGTTAAGGCCGGGAGGGCCGTCGGGCCAGGCAAGGCTGGGGGGCTGAGGGCGGGGCTGGGGAGAGGCCTCATGGCTGTAGTTGTCTCCACGCTCTTCTTCGGCTTCACCCAGTACAGCTTCGGCTTCCCAGTTATAACGACGGCCGAGTTCACCCACAAGGACTACCTGGCAGTGCTCAGCTACGGCGTCTTCCTCGCCGCCTCCTCCGCCTTCGGCTACGTCTTCGGGAGGTCGGGGCTCAGGGACGTCAAGGGCCTCGCCTACTATGGCTACCTCCTGGGCGCCTTCGCGGCCCTGGGCTTCGCCTTCCTCTCGCCCCTGGGCATTATTGGCATCTACCCGGCCTCCTTCCTCCTTGGCATAGCTGTGGGGGCCACGGAGACCTTTGAGCCCACAATAGTATCAAAGCTCGCCCCCGAGGAGGCCATGGGGACCGGCATGGGCCTCCTGACCCTCGGCAGGAGCCTCGGCATGTTCATAGCCAACGCAGTCATGGGCCTCCTCTACCAGCTAAGCTACTCCTACGCCTACTACTACGCGGCCGCCAGCTCCTTCGTGGCCTTCCTGATAATAGAGCTGTACCTGGCCAGGAGGCCCAGCTCCTAGGCGGCCCCTCTCCTCCTGACGCCCGCCAGCTCAGCTGCCCTCCTCATAAGATCGTCAAGCCTTGAGCCCAGGTCGGCCCTGAGGTAGGCCCACTGGGTCGCCGGAGGCCCCCCGCCCTGCACGAGGCCCACCAGGTGAGGCCCTGCAGTCCAAAGCTGGACGAGCCTCGCCGCCCTCAGCCTGTCCTCAGCGGTGTAGGCCTCGTTGGCCCTGACGGCCTCAGCCACCTTCTGTCCTAGGCCCGGGATCGCCAGGTCCCTGGCGGAGGGCGCGTTGACAGCTATGCCCCCTGCGAGGTCAGCCGCAACGGCGACAGCCTCCTTCAGGTGCTCAACAGCCTCGAGCTTGGCCACGTTGGCCAGCCTCGCGTCAGGTATGTAAGCCCCGCTCGGGTGCCTCCAGCCCTTAACCATGGCCGCCAGGCCCATGGCGTGCATGACCTCCGCGTGCCTGGCTATCTCAGCAAGCCTGTCCTGCACGTATGACGCCTTGAGGGCCCCGTTGGCGTCAGCCAGCAGGGCCGAGGCCCCAAGGATCACGTCCGCGAAGCCCGCCTTGCACGGCCCCCCTGCAGCTCTATGGTGGGCCACGAAGTACTCCACCAGCTTCCCCGCGAACTCGGCCTCGCCGTCCATGAACACCCTCTCCCTCGGGATAAAGACGTCATCGAATATTATCAGGTAGGTGCTCCTGTGCCCGAAGGGCAGGGAGTGGCAAGGCTGTTTCATTGTTGGTGATTGATGGTTAGGTTTATAAGCTCTGGTTTTGTTCATTATTATAGGTGTTAGCCGTTTCAGGGCCCTCAGAGAGGCTGCTGAGGCCAAAGGAGGTGTGCCAGAGGCTCGGCATCAGCTACCCTACCCTAGCTAGGTGGGTCAGGGAGGGAAGGATAAGGGCAGTTAGGACGGCCGGCGGCAAGTACAGGATACCTGAGAGCGAGGTCAGGAGGATCGCCGAGGGCCTTCCCATCAGTAAGGAGGTCAGGGCGGTCATATACGCGCGGGTAAGCTCCCCAGAACAGAAAAGCGACCTGGAGGGGCAGATCCAGTACCTGAGGCAGTACTGCTACTCCAGGGGCTACAGGGTCGTTGACGTTTTGAGTGATATTGCGAGCGGGCTGAGGGCCGACAGGAAGGGACTGCTGAGGCTCCTCGAATATGTCACCAACAGGCAGGTTGACGTGGTCGTGGTGACATATAAGGACAGGCTGGCGAGGTTCGGCCTCGAGTACCTTGAGTACTTCCTCAGGCAGTACGGCGTCAGGGTTGAGGCGGTCCTTGGCGAGGAGCCGAAGGAATCCCGCCAGGAGCTCGTTGAGGACCTGGTGGAGGTAGTGAACTCCCTCGCTGGGAAGCTTTACGGAGTGAGGAGCCGCAGGAGAAAGGAGCTTGTCGAGGGGTTCAAGAAGCTGTTGGAAGAGGTCGAGAGGGGTGGCTGAGGCCGTTAGGACTGTTGTCGTAAGGTCTGAGCAGTTGCCAAGGAGGGCCTTCAAGGTATTTGTTGAGCTCGAGGGCATGTACAGGAACTTAGTTGAGCAGCTTGTCCTATATGCTGTAAATAACGGCATAACCAAGTTCACTAGGCTTAAGGCAGAGAGGTACCATGAGGTAAGGTCACTTTACCCTCAGCTGCCGTCTCATTACGTCTACACCGCCTGTCAGGACGCAGCGGAGAGGGCCCACTCGTTCCTCAGGCTCAGGAGGATGGGCAGGGCGAGGAAGCCCTACCCTGAGGTCAGGGGCGTTAGCATATGGCTCGACGACCACCTGTGGAGGGCGGAGGGGCTGACATCGATAAGCATGACAACCCACAGGGGCAGGGTCAGAGTCTCCGTTGAGCTTAACAAGCACTTCCTTAGGTACGTTAACAGGGGCTGGAGGCTGGCATCTGAGGCTAAGGTCAAGCTTGACCGCAGGGACAGGAGGCTGGTATTCTACCTAACCTTTAAGAAGGAGGTCAGCGAGTACAGGCCGAAGGGCTACATAACGGTTGACGTAAATGAGGACGCTGAGGCAGTCCTCATTGACGGCCTCGTCTACCTCCTTGAGACTGACCTGAGCAGGGTGACCCTTGGCTACTACTACAGGAGGAAGAGGGTCCAGGAGAGGTACGACAGGGTTTACGGCCTGGGCAGTAGGCCCGAAAGGAAGATATTCAAGAGGCTAAGCAACAACGAGGGGGCCCTCAAGAAGGAGATAAGGTGGAAGCTCGCGGCCCTTATTGCCAGGGAGGCAGCAAGGAGGCAGGCCGCCATAGTACTTGAGAGGCTAGGGAAGGAGCCAGCCAACCACATGATAGAACATATCAAGGACCCCCAGCTCAGGCACAGGGTATTCCAGGCCGCCTTCAAGGGGATGCAGAGGGCCATTGAGGAGAAGGCGAGGGAGTACGGGGTGCCAGTGATCTACATTGACCCCAGGAACACCTCAAGGACGTGCCCGATACACGGCGCCGAGATAATATACGGTAGAGACAGGCATGGCACATGCTCAAAGGGCGGCGAGACTTGGCACAGAGACGTGGTTGCCTGCTACAACCTCCTCCTGAGGGCCCTGAGCGGCGATGGGGGCCATGCCCCAAGCCGCATGAGGGCCTTGGTTACCGTAGATGGGGGCCCCGTGCCGTTGGGCCCGACGGCCGCCCATGAGCCCGCAGGGGTCCCAAGGGCCCTGTGGGCGAGGTGGAGGTCCCTAGGTGCGACTAGTGATCATAAGCTGGTGAGAGTGAGCACCTAGGGACAAACGGTCCCAAGCATATAGGTCCCGCTAACTGCTTGTCATTCCGGCCCAAAAAGCGCTCCCACTTGAGTTACACGTACGCGCCCACGAGGTCAAAAAGTCGATGAGGGCCCCTTTACACGTACCCGGTCCACTGGTACAGGAAGACCACCACGCTATAGAAGTAGACCAGGTGGGAGCCTGGCGGGCTCCAGCTGTAGAAGACCGATATGAAGACCTTGACGGGCTTATAGTACGGCAGGGGTGACGGAGGGGATATGGGCTGGGGCACCACGTTGCCAGTGGTGGGGTCTATGTATGACACCGCTGCCGGGGTGAAGGAGGTGGCGTTGAGCAGGAACGGGGCCCCGGTTATGTTGCCGTACTGCTTGGCCGCCTTAATCCCGTACATCATCAGGTCGTAGATAGTCGTGTAGAGGGTCTGGCTCACGTTGGCCTGGGGCCCTCCAACGAGGGCGGGGAACTGGTAGAACTCGTAGTTGCCGTAGGTGGTCACAGACGTGTAGTTTGAGAAGAACGGGCTGCCAGCGTACGGGTTGACCCTGAGGGCTATCCTCAGCATCTGGTACGACTTGGCTATGTCGCCGAGGCCGTAAGTTATGGCGTAGACCCCCGCCTGGGGGTCGACGGGGTAGAGGTTGGGGTATGGGAACATCAGGACCGAGCGGCTGCTGTTATCATATATCCCAGCGAAGACGTCGTAGACGAGCAGGTACGTCTCGTTTGGCCTGAGCCTAAGCATCATCAGGTAAGCCGGGCTCTCATTGACCGGGGCCGTCAGGACGTTCGCCACCACGGCTATCTGTGTGCCGTTAATTGTGGAGCCGTCCACCACTGAGGTCCTGTTAGCGACAACCCCTATCCAGTAGCCGTAGTCCCACCACGAGACCACCACCGATCCAGGGCCGGTGTTATGCTTTATGTAGTCAAGCGCGTCGAGCCAGGCGCTGTTAATAGGCACGATAGTCTTTGAGCCGCTCGAGGTCGGCACTGTCATGGGCGGCGTCCAGCCCGTGACTATGGCTGGGGCCTGGAGCGCCAGGGCCCTTGAGACCTGGACAGCTGAGACCGCCGAGTACGCCACGACCGCCGCGACGAGGATCAGCCCCACGCTCACGGCAACCCAGTTGGGCCTCTCGACATACCTCCTCGCCTTCCTGACGTAGGCCCTGCTCTTCTGCGAGAGGAGGAAGGAGACGGCCACCCCAGCCGATATCGCGGAGAAGACGGCGGCCGAGGGCATGTAGTAGGCCTGGTTGGCCCCGGCGTAGCTGAAGACTATCGACAGGACGAAGGTCAGCAGGAAGACGACCTCTGAGCCCGTGGGCCTCCAGGACCTCGAGGCCGCCGCAGCTATCAGGGCCAGGACCCCTACGATGGTTATAGCGAAGAACGGGCCCTGCTCAGCTAGGACCTGGAAGGCCGGGACCCCCATGTACTCCTGTACTGTGAGAGGGACCACCGAGGTAGGAGGAGGCGAGAGGCCGAGGCCCATGAGGACCCTAGACGGGGCCGAGACGAGGCCGCCCAGGACCGCGGCCACCGCTAACATCGATATGACTAGGATGAACCATACGTGCACCCTGACGCTGTAGCTTCCTGAGAGCCTGAGCCTCCGCAGGCCGAGCCTGTCGTACCAGGCCTCGATAGCGTAGACCACGAGGGCAGCTAGGGGCGCCAGGCCGACCCCCTTGTAGAACAGAGTGACTGGCGTTGCCGGCGACGTGAGGGAGACGGCCGCGAACGAGGCCCAGGCGGCCAGGTACCTAGCGAAGCCGGACGGCGTGGGCTTGACCAGGAAGGGCTCTATGAGGGCTGCCAGCGCCACTATGAGGGCATAGTACTGGTAGCCTCCCCAGAACCATGCTATTATGCCAGCTGAGACGCCTGACGCTATAGCCATAGCAACGCTCCTGCTGGTCCTTGAGCACTTGACCGAGAGCGCCAGGAAGTAGAGCGGGTAGGGCAGGAGCATGAGGCCTATGTAGACCTTGGCCGGGTCGTTGGCGAAGCCGTGGTCCAGCGCCAGCAGGGGCAGGAAGGCCATGCCGAGGGCGGCCACGAGGCCCCCGGCCAGGGACCCCGTGGTGCCCCTCACCGCCAGGAAGGCCCCTATGACGCCAATGATTGTGAACGCTACAGGCGAGAGCGTCAGCGCGAGCTCAGTGGTGACCCTCCCCCCTGAGAGCTTGGCCACGGCCGCGGCCAGCCACGGGAGGCCCAGGTACTCGCTCTTCAGGAAGTCCCTGCCCCACGGGTACCACCAGAAGAGGACCCTCGAGAGCCCCTCCAGCCCCCCTAAGTTATGGCTGTAGAAGTAGTTGGCCAGCCAGTAGTACTCATAGGGGTCGACCTCGTTGAGCGTGGGCCCGTACTTGAAGTAGGGGATGAGCCTCATGTAGGCAGTTATCCCGAGTATGGCCACAAGGGCCGCGTAAGCTATGTACTTCCAGAAGGGCTCGAGCCTCCCTATGAACCCCTGAAACCCCTCATCGCTCGGCGCCTTCAAGGCAACATCTTACTATTAGGGCCTGGGCAGGGCCTTAAAAAGGCGTATCGTGAGGAGTCAGGGACGCGAACGCCTTAGCTTGACGTTTCATCTGGCAGGAGCGCCTTTTGGGCCAATGATAAGCTGTTAATGAGCCCATGGCCTAGGACACCCACTACTGCCCGTTAAGGCTTCAGGGAGGGGGCCATTAGCTCAGGTAACGTTCAGGGCCTCCTGGTCGGCCTCACAGGGGAAGGCGGGGCGAGCTGACGAAGCCTTTTGACCTAACGCTTATAGCTCCTCCTGCTGAGCTGTCCAGGGGACGCAGCTTGACCTTCTCCATAGTCGCGGCCGACCCCGAGAGGGGCGACGTAGGGGTCGCGGTGGCCTCCAAGTTCATAGCGGTGGGCTCCGTGGTCCCGTGGGCCAGGGCCGGAGTCGGGGCTGTTGCAACCCAGGCCTGGGCCAACGTCAAGCTCGGCCCCCTGATACTCTACCTTCTAGAGAACAGGTACTCGCCGAGGAGGGCCGTGGAGCTGGCCCTGGCCTCTGACCCAAGGAGGGACGAGAGGCAGGTTGGCGTAGTGAGCTCAAGGGGCGAGGCCTACGCCTTCACAGGCCCTAAGTGCATGCCCTACGCGGGCCACGTAGTGGGGGACGGCTTCTCGGTCCAGGGCAACATATTGGCCGGCGAGGAGGTCATAGAGGCCATGGCGAGGGCCTTCGAGAACACCAAGGGGGAGCTTGTTGACAGGCTACTGGCCGCCCTTGAGGCAGGCGACAGGGCCGGCGGGGACAGGAGGGGGAGGCAGAGCGCGGCCATAGTAGTCATGAGGCCGTGCGGGGGCTACGGGGGCTGCGAGGAGGGCGTCGACAGATACGTGGACCTGAGGGTTGACGACCACCCTGACCCCGTGAGGGAGCTCAGGAGGCTCTTTGAGATCTGGGAGCTCACGATCCTCGAGAGGGAGGACCCCTCCGACGTATATGACCTCGCCCAGGTGGCAGGGGTCGTGCAGGAGGCCCTCAGGAGGCTCGGCTTCTACAGGGGGTCTGTCACCGGGAGGCTTGACGAGGAGACCCTCAGGGCGCTTGAGGCCTGGATGGGCTATAACAACTTCGAGAACAAGATGAGGAGGGATGGAAGGATCTGGGGGACCGTATACAGGTTCCTAGTAAAGCAGGCGGGCCTACAGGCCTGACCTGTTATGCGCAGGCCTTTCGTCCGTCAGCCCTTGGCCAGCAGCGACTCCAGGTACTCCTTCAGGGCGACCGCGTTGTTGTAGGGCGACCTGGCCGCGTAGAGGAGGGTTACAGTCTTCCCGGACCTCAACAACTCAAGGAGCTTGTCAACAGCCCTGTTCCCCCTCAGCTCCTCGAAGTACCTTCTCTTGAACTCGTCCCACTTAGAAGGGTCGTGGCCGAACCACCTCCTTAGCTCATCGCTTGGCGCCGCGTCCCTCAGCCATAGGTCAACCTTAGCGCTCTCCCTGCTCAGGCCCCTGGGCCAGAGCCTGTCGATGAGGACCCTCACGCCGTCGTCCTCCGACGGGGGCTCGTAGACGCGCTTGACCTTTATCACGGTAAGTCGCCAGCCAAGTTGAGCGCTGGAGGACTTTAACGCTGGGTATGGTTCGCCGCTTAGGACGTCGCCGGCAGCCCGCCGCCCAAGGGCTCAGGCCGGGACCATGGACCACAGGGACACTATGACGCTGCTCATGGACATAGCTAGGGCAGCATAGGGCGGGCTTATGTAGACTGCTGGGTACAGCATGCCCGCCGACAAGGGCACAAGGACGCTGTTGTAGCCGAAGGCCCAGGCCAGGTTCTCCCTGACCTTCCTCACGACGACCCTCGACTCCCTCAGCAGGTCCCTCACCCCCCTCAGGCTTGTGACCACGAAGTCGCCGGCGTACTTAGCTATGTCAGTGCCTCCTGCCAGGGCTATGCCGACGTCCGCCTCCCTCTCAGCCACCGCGTCATTGACCCCGTCGCCTATGAATGCCACCCTGTGGCCCTCCTCCTTCAGCCTCCTCACGAGCTCGGCCTTGTCGTCTGGGGATAGGCCCTTCCTGACCTCAACGCCAAGCCTTAAGGCCACGGCGTCAGCTGAGGGGCCGCTGTCGCCTGTGGCTATTACGACCCTTTTACCTACGGACTTGAGGTAGCTCACCAACTCCTCCGCCTCTGGCCTGACCGGGTCCTCGAGGGTCAGCCAGCCGGCCACCCTGCCGTCGACGCAGACTGCCACGTCGCCCCTGACCTCGCCCTGGCAGTTCTGAGCTATGAACTCGGGCCTGCCCACTATGACCTGCCTGTCCCCCACAACGCCAGCCACGCCGTCCCCGGGGAACTCGTTGAACTCCTTGACAGAGCCCCTCAGCTTGGCCCCGAACCTCTCAACAATTGCCCTAGCTACTGGGTGGGAGCTGAGGGCCTCAAGCGACGAGGCGAGCTCCATGGCGCCTGGCTCCGCCTCCACGAAGTCCTTGACCCTCGGCCTCCCCTCCGTGAGCGTGCCCGTCTTGTCGATCACGAAGACGTCGACGTCCTTGAGCCTCTCCAGCGCCTCCCCGTCCTTAACCACGACCCCACGCTTTGCGAGCCTGTGAACCGAGACGAGGACAGCCATCGGGGTGGCGAGGCCGAGGGCGCAGGGACAGGCAGAGGCTAGCACGGCCACCGCGAAGAGCACGGCCCTTGGCGTCGGGGCCCCCAGGGCGAAGTGCCACGCGAGGAAGGTGGCCGCGGCCACGGCAACTATGGTTGGCGTGAAGGCTGCCGCCACCCTGTCCACGAGGTCCTGAACCTTAAGCCTCGCGGCCTCGGCGTCCCTGACGGCGGTCATCAGCTGGGCCACGTAGGTCCTGTCCCCCGACCTGGTCACGTATACCCTCAGGAAGCCCGAGACGAGCCTCGAGCCGCCCACCACGGGCGAGCCCTTAGTCTTAAGTGAAGGCATCGACTCCCCAGTTAATATCGACTCGTCCACCTCCCCCTTGCCCTCCTCGACAACGCCGTCTGCCGCTATGACCTCGCCGCTCCTGACCACCAACAAGTCACCCACCTTCACCTCGTCAGCGTTCACCTCAACCTCTTCTCCGCCCCTTATCACCCTGGCCCTTGCTGGCAGGAGGCTGGCGACCTCGCCTGAGAGCCTCTCCCTTATGTAGGCCTCTATGGTCTTGCCTATGAGGAGGAACGATATAAGGAGCGAGGCGGCGTCGAAGAAGACGGGGCCGCGCGTTAGCAGGGAGTAGGCGCTGTAGAGCCAGGCCACGAGCGTCGCCGTCGAGACGAGGGTGTCCATGTTGGTGGTCCTGTTCCTGAGCGCCCTGTAGGCCCCCGTGTGGTACCTCAGGCCGGCGTAGAAGACCACGGGGGCTGAGGCCAACATGGCGAGGAGCGGCCTCGAGGTGTACTGGAGGTAGAGGGTGAGGAGGCCGAAGGACCAGGCCACCGTCAGCGACCTAATGTAGCCCCTCAGCCCCCCCGAGCTTGGCGGGGCTGCCCTCGAAACTACCTGGGCCCTGAAGCCGTGGGCGGTGAGGGCCTCAGCTATGGCCTCGGCTGACGTCGAGTAGGGGTTTATCTCAACTACTGCCTCGCCAGTGCCGGGGTTTATGGAGGCCCTGACGACCCCTTTGAGGCCCTCCAGGAGCCCTGAGACCCTCCTCGAGTCCTCCGGGTTCATTGAAACCCTCAGCCTTACTCTCTCAGTCACGACGTCGTAGCCGGCCCTCCTGACGGCCTCCACCAGGTCCCTCAGCCTGACGCTGTCGCCTACGACCACCTTGGCCGTGCCAGAGGCGAGGTTAACGTTGGCGTCGACGACCCCCTTAACGCCAGTTAACGCCTTAGTGACCGTGGTGACGCACGTGGCGCAGTGCATGCCAACTACTCTGAGCTGCTCCTCCTTGGTCACCCTGAGGGGGCCTCTGCCCTCAGGGCTCAAGACGGCATCCCCTTGGGGCCCTCGCGGAGGTACTTCTCGGGGTCCCTCTTGAAGGCCCTCAGGCACGCCTCAGAGCAGAAGTAGTAGACCTTCCCCCTGTACATAGCCTTGAAGAGGGTGCTATCATCAACTTCCATGCCGCAGACAGGGTCTACGGGCAAAGGCCAGCCCTTGCTCTTAACCGTCAAGGGCCCCTAAAAAGCTCTATATAGAGATTGACAGGCCTGGCCTCAGGCCCTCGCGGCCTGCCTCAGTTCTACCCTGGCCGAGCCCGAGGCTATCGCTTCGTAGCTCAGGCCCGAGAGCGCCGGGTCCAGGGACCTCAGCTCGTCCCACACGTCCCTGGCTGACGGGTAGGCCCTCGGGTATCCCATCAGGACGAGGAGCCTTGCGAGGACCTCCCAAGACCTCACCGAGCCCCTGAAGGTCTTGGTCCCCCTGGCCAGGGCGAGCCTGCCGTCCACGGACACGTAGACGCCCTCCTCCTCAACGTGTGACGCCAATGGCACGTGGACGTGAGAGGCGTACTCTACCCCCACGCCAGCCACAGGGGAGAGCGATACCACGAAGGGCACTCTGTAGAGGGCCTCTAGCACTCCCTCGCGGAGCGGCGAGGGCGAGGCCAGGTCGCCTCCCACGATAACGAGGGCCTTCATTCTCCCGTCCCTGGCAGCCTCGATCATCTCGGGGGCCGTCATGCCCTCCTGGCCCGGCACCTCGACGCCCCAGGCCTTGCTCAGCTCCCCGGCCTCGCTGAGCCTCCTGCCGCCTGGCAGGGCTGACGGGCCCACGCCGAAGCGGCGGGCCTCAACGTTGTCAAAGTGGGACAGCAGGGGCACGAGGCCTGAGCCAGGCCTCGAGAGGACGCCCAGGAGGGCAGAGAGCGCTAGGGCCTCTGAGGCCACTCCAGGGGTTCCGTCAAGCTCCGCCACCACTACGGCCTCGCCCTTGGACAGCGCCTGGGCCGCCTCCCTGGCCGCCGCCTCGTCGATGCCCGCCCTCCTCGCCTCCTCAGCCGGGCTCAGCGACCTGAGCGCAAGGGCCCTGGAGGCCGCGTCGGGCAGCAGCTTGGAGGCCGAGGCCACGTCCATGAGTCCCTCCGCGGCGGCCGCCACCTCAATGGCCCTCAGGGCGTCAGGCGCCCTCCTTACGTCAACTGCCATGTGTACGTCTGCGGCGTTAGCGAGCTTGTCGTCCTCTGACGATATCAGTATGAGCCTTGAGCGCCCCTGCAGGGACTGCCTCCTTATGAAGGAGGCCAGGGCCGGGTGGTAGTCCTCAAGGGGCCCTATGACCAGGAAGGAGTCAACGTCGTCAAGTGACGAGAGCGGGAGCGTCGGGAACGGGCCCCCTATGGGGGCAAGCTCGCTGAAGGAGGGCAGGAGCGACGAGGCCACGTCAACGTTGTTGGTCCTCAGTGCAGCCCTCGCCAGGAGCTGGGAGAGGTAGTAGGCCTCGGCGGGGAGCCTCGAAGACACTATGACGCCCACCGAGCCGGGCCCTCCCTCGCCCATCGCCTTCCTCAGGCCCTCAGCTATGACGCCAAGGGCCTCGTCAATGGAGGCCCTCGACCACGACCTGCCTTCCCTCCTCAGCCTCGGCCCCTCAGGCCTCTCAGGCACGTAGACCAGGTCCTCCCAGTGGTACTTGCCCCTGAGGCACTCGGCCGCGAAGGGCAGCAGGTCCCTCCTGCCCTCAACGTAGACCGGCCTGGAGTCCTCGAAGCCGACCCTCAACGGACATGAAAGGGAGCACATGGAGCAGGCCGTCTCACCCCAGCTCGTCGGCCTGGCTGATGCCATCACCTTGTCCACTATCGCCCCGCTCGGGCAGACGTCAACGCATGCCCTGCAGCTTATGCATGAGCTGGTGGCCAGGCTCCCCGTCTCAGGCATAACAATGGTCTGCTGCCCCCTGTACAGCGTCCTCCATATGAGCCTGCCTATGTAGCCCTCGCAGACCCTCACGCAGTTGTAGCACAGAACGCACCTGCTCAGGTCAACGGATATCCAGGGGTGCCTCTCGTCCATGAGCCTCGGGTTCTCGGCGCCCTTGGCCTCAACACCGTATCTCCTAAGGAGCTGCGAGAGCCTCGTGTCAAGCTTGGCGGCCTCGGCCGGGTAGCGGCTGGCCAGGAGCTCAAGTATTGTCTTTCTGTGCTTTACCACCTCGGGGGTCTCCGTGCTCACCTCCATCCCGTCCTCAACGAACGTGGAACAGGAGGTGACCAGGCCCTTCCCCTTCACCTCGACCAGGCAGAGCCTGCAGCTGCCGTATGGCTGCAGCCTCTCGTCGTAGCACAGTGAAGGTATGTCTATCCCTGCCCTCCTGGCGGCGTTCAGTATGGTGGTGCGCTTCTCCAGGACGACCTCCTTCCCATCTATCCTGACCCTGAAGGGCATTTCCCATCACCTCACTACCTCGTCCCAGTACTTCTTTAGCGTGACCGCTACGGCCTCGCCCGTGCCAACGCCGTGACCGCACAGCGAGGCGGCCTTCATGGTCTCAGCTATCCTCAGGGCCTCCTTAGCCTCGTCCTTGGTCAGGTAGCCCCTCCTTGAGGCCTCCTCGAACAGCCTGTCTAGCTCAGAGGTGCCTAGCCTACAAGGGAAGCACTTGCCGCACGACTCGAAGGCCGCGAAGTGAACTATCTCGTGAAGCAGGTCAACTATTGGGGTGTCGTCGCTGAAGGCTATCACGTTACCGTGCCCAAGGCTGGCCCCTATTTCCCTGAGCTCCTCGACGCCCAGCTTCACGTCAAGCTCCTCAGGCCTTATGACGGGCGACAGGGGACCGCCAACTATCACGCCCTTTAGCCTCCTGCCGCCCTTGAGCCCTCCACCGATCTCATATACCACTTCCCTAAGAGGTATCCCGAACTCTACCTCATAGAGGCCGGGCCTCTCGAACAGGCTGTTGAGGCTGAGCACCTTGGTCCCCCTGCTCTTATTGTAGCCCATCTCGGCGTACTTGTCGCCCCCGTTCTCAATGATCCACGGCACGTTGGCCAAGGTTTCAACGTTGTTTACGACGGTTGGCATACCGAACAGGCCCCTCTCTGTGGGGTAAGGAGGCCTAGGGGTTGGCTCAGGCCTCCTGCCCATTATCGCGTTTATCATCGCGGTCTCCTCGCCCACCACGTAGGAGCCCCTGCCCACGTGGACCTCAACCTCGACGGGGACCCCCTTTGATGCGGCTGGGCCCGCGTAGCCGGCCTCGTAGAGCTCCTTTACTGCCCTCCTCACGGAGGTTATGGCCTCAGGGTACTCCCTCCTTATGTAGAAGTAGACCTTTGAGGCGCCTATGGCGTAGGCAGCTATCAGGGCGCCCTCAAGCACCAGGTAGGGGTCCCACCACATGAGGAACTTGTCAACGTATGCCCCCGCGTCCCCCTCGTCGCCGTTAACTATGACATACTTGGCAGGCGCCCTCTGCCGGTACGCGGACTCCCACTTAAGTCCAGTAGGGAAGTAGGCGCCTCCCCTGCCCCTGAGGTGGGACCTCTTGACCTCCTCTATGACCTCCCGCCTCCTCATCTTCAGCGCCTTCTCAAGCCCCCTCATGCCTCCAAGCTCGAGGTACTGGCCAAGCGAGCTGACGGGTCCCTTGACTATGTGCCTCAGCACGACGGCCCTGCTAGACCTCACCTCAATTATCGGGTAACCAGCTGTTGAGGTGCTTGACGGCCCCATGTAGCACTTGCCGAGGCAGTAGGTCGGCGGCTCCTGCTTGACTGCAGCCTCCCAGGCCTTTGGATTTAGTGACCTGGCCACGTAGCAGGCCAGGCCCCTGCAGTGCTCCTCTACAGGCTCCCGCTCGGGGAACGAGTAGAAGGTCTTGAGCTCCTCCTTGGGCAGGTTTATTCTTATCGTGGCGGAGCCCCTACAGCGAGGGACCCCTATGATAATAAGAGTTAGCCCTCGCTCCCCAGGGCCAGGCCTATCCTCCTTATGCCCTCCTCAAGCCTCTCAGGAGGCTCGCTTACGAACGTCACCCTTACGTAGCTAGAGCCGCTGGGGCCGAAGGCTACGCCGGGCATCACCGTGACCTTGTACCTTGAAGCCAGGGCGCGGGCGAACTCGTTTGAGTCCTTGACGGCCGGCGAGAGGTCCGCGTAGACGTACATGCTGCCCTGGGGAACCAAGAACCTGGCGTCGCTGACGTACTTCCTGAGGGCGCTGACGGCCAGGTCCCTCCTCTCCCTGTACGCCGAGACCACCGACTCAATGAACCTCCACCTTCCCTCCCAGGTCAGGTACTTCAGCACAAAGAGCTGCGAGAGGTTGGAAGGGCCAAAGAAGGCGTGGGCGTCTATCCTTGAGCAGGCCCTCACGACCTCCCTGGGCCCGTATATGTAGCCCAGCCTGAGCCCAGGGACGCCGGGGTCCTTTGAGAAGGAGCCCAGGCCCACAACTACGTCAGGGGCCATGTCATAGAGGTTCGCCCTCCTCCCCTCATAGACTATGGTCCTGTAGGCCTCGTCAACCAGCAGGTAGACCCCCTTGTCTTGGGCCAGCTCCGCCACGGCCCTGGCCACGTCAGGCCTCAGCAGCCTCCCCGTCGGGTTGTCGGGGTCCACCAGGATGACGGCCTTAGTCCTCTTCCCTATGGCCTCCTTGAGGGCCTCAGGGTCGGGCTGAAAGCCCTCACCGGCCCTGGCCCACCTGACCCTGCCGCCCAGGTACTCAACTACGGGCCTGTACATCATGAACGTGGGGTCAATGAGGACCACCTCGTCCCCGGGGTCCAGGAGGGCGGAGAGGACGAGGAATATCGCCGAGGAGCCGCTGGGGGTCACCATTACCTCGTCGGGGGACACCCTGATGCCCTCGCGCCCCAGGTCCTCAGCTATGGCCTCCCTCAGCTCGGGCAGCCCCTCGGCCGGGGCGTAGGCGTATGTCCTCTGAAGCCTCATCGACTCCAACACGTCGTCAATTACCTCGAGCGGTGGCCTGTGGCTCGGCTCGCCCGCGTGAAGCCTTATCAGGTCAGGGCTTGGCGACCTCAGGAGGGAGGTTATCACTTCCATCGGGGAGTCCTCAAGCGCCCTGAGCCTCGAAGACAGGTCGCGGGGCACCTGCCGGCACCTGTTGGAGCTGAGAACGTTTTAATATAAAGTAAATGGGGACGTTAGCCTATGGCCAGCGGCCATGGCAGGCCTCAGGCTCTCTTCAATGCCGTACTATGAGAGGTGGTTCGTAGCAGGCATAATAATAGGAGTCCTCGTGGGCCTGGGGGCCCTGTCTATCTACTACCTTGTCGTAGCGCTCTCCAAGCTCCTCCTCATGGCCCACGTGAGCCCCTTCCCCGTCACGGCCTCCCAGTACCGGTCGGAGCTCAGGTGGCTCCTCCTGATGCCAGTGGTCCTGGCCGCCGCCTTCCCCCTGTCCTACCTGGCCGCCCTCGCCCTCAGGACGCCTGAGGTGGGCAGCGACAGGGTGGTCAGGGCCTATCACAGGAACCTCAGGCTTGGGGCTAACGAGGCCCCAGCGGCCGCGCTCTCCTCGGCCATAACGATAGGCCTGGGCGGTAGCGCCGGCATGGAGGGGCCAGCGTCACACGTCGGCGCCGCCCTGGCCCAGCTCATGTCAAGGGTCCTGGGGATGAGCGCAGAGGACAGGAGGAGGGCCCTGGCAATCGGCCTCGGGGCAGGCATAGGGGCCATATTCAAGACCCCCTTCGCCGGGGCCCTGCTATCAGCTGAGCTCCTCTACAGGAGGGACGTTGAGCCTGACGTAATATACCCGGCCTTCATAGCCTCGAGCGTGGCCTACGCGGTGTACGGGTCCTTCACGGGCTTCTCGCCGCTCCTTGGCCTCTACGCGGGCCCCTTCAGGCCCCTTTACCTCGCGCCCTTCGCCCTTGAGGGCCTGGTGGCAGGCGGCGTAGCTATGCTCTACCCCAGGGCCCTCCACGGCCTCTCCTCATGGCTGAGGGCCCGGCTCAGGAACCCCCTTGTGAGGACTGCCCTGATGGGGGCCGCTGTGGGGGCCCTTGTCATAGTCTTCCCTGAGGACATGGGTGAGGGGCTGAGCTGGCTGAGGGCGCTGGCCAGCGGAGGTCAGGTCCCCTCCATCCTCCCCTTCGCCCTCGCTCTGGCGCTACTGCCCTTCTCAAAGATACTGACCACGTCGCTAACCCTGGGGAGCGGGGCCAAGGGAGGGGTCTTCGCCCCAGGCCTTGACATAGGGGCCTTCACGGGCCTCGCCTTCGGCGAGGCGCTTCACATAGCCATGCCCAAGATCTTCCCTGACGTAGTGCCCTTCATGGTGGTCGGCATGCTCTCGACCTTCGGGGCGGCCAGCCAGGCCCCCATAAGCTCTATGCTGATGACAGTCGAGATGACGGGAAGCCTGACCCTGCTGCCCGGGGAGATGATAGCGCTTGCCGTGGCCATGATGGCCTTCAGGGGGCCGGCCCTCCTGAGGGAGCAGGTGGAGAGCAGGGCCCTCTCGCCAGTCCACGCGGGCGAGTACCCCATACCTGTGCTCAGGAGGGTGAGGGTCTCTGAGGTCCCGCCGAGGCAGGTTTACATAAGGCAGGAGGCCAAGGTGGCCGAGGCCCTCTCGGCCATAACGTCAAGCGGCCTCCTCTCCCTGCCAGTGGTTGACGGGCTTGGAAGGGTGCTGGGCATAGTGAACAGCTTAGACCTCAGGACGGCGGACCCCGAGGCCCCGGCCATAAGGTACCTGAGGCCTGAGCCAGGTCACGTGAGGCCCGACTCCTCACTTGAGGAGGCCGTCAACATGATGTCTAGGACTAACTCCAGGTACGTGATAGTTGAGGAGGACGGCAAGTTCATAGGCATAGTCACCCTGGACGACGTAGTGAAGGCCTACGAGAGGGAGGCCGCCAAGGGCCTGGCGGCCCCGCCTGGCCGAGCCTCTCCATCAAACTGGTCACCCTGAAGGGCCTGCAAGCCGTTTAACCCTCTGGGGCCGATACCCCCACCGAGGCCGTAAGGTGAAGACGTTGGAAGAACGACAGCCATAGGGGCTGCTGAGGAGGCCGCCAAGGCCAGAGGGCCTGTGCTGGAGGCCCAGGACCTGGCCTTCTCCTACGGCGACTTCCTGGTCTTCGAGCACGTGAACCTCGAGGTCAACGAGAACGGCTTCGTTGTCATAGTGGGCCCCTCGGGGTCAGGCAAGTCAACGCTCCTCCGCGTCCTGGGAGGCTTCCTGAGGCCCACAAGGGGGAAGGTGCTGCTGATGGGCGAGGAGGTGACGAGGCCAAGCCCTAAGATAATGATGGTCCACCAGGCCATAGTCACCTTCCCCTGGATGACGGTGCTTGAGAACGTCATGATGGGGGCCGAGGCCAGGGGCCTCCCGAAGGAGGCTGCCAGGCAGGTGGCCCTTCAGATGATAGAGGTCGTGGGCCTCAGGGGCTTCGAGAACTTCTACCCCAAGCAGCTCAGCGGGGGCATGAGGCAGAGGGTGGCCATAGCCAGGGCCCTGGCGGCGGACCCCGTGGTGCTCCTCATGGACGAGCCTTTCGCCCACCTTGACGAGCTGACCGCTGAGGCCCTAAGGAGGGACATATACGATGTGCTGTTCAACGTCAACACCAGCCTCAAGGGGGTCGTCATGATAACGCATAACCTGGTAGAGGCAGTGGAGCTCGCCGACGTAGTCTACGTCCTCAACGGCAGGCCTGCCACCATAACGGCGAAGGTCAAGATAAGCCTGCCCAGGCCCAGGGTCCCGAAGGACCCGGCCTTTATCGAGTACACAGACCTCCTCTACGACTACATAGCCGGTGGGGCCCTTTGACCGGGCCCAGCGGCAACGTTATAGCCGTAATCGTCCTCGCCCTGCTGGCCTCGACGGGCAGGGTCTTCCTCACCATAGGGCTGGCCATAGTAACCGGCTGGCTCCTCGGCTACCTGGCCATAAGGAGCAGGGGCTTTGAGGCCGTCTACGTGAGCCTCTCCGAGGTCTTCGGGTCCGTCCCTGTTGTATCCTTCTTCCCCGTCGTGCTCATACTCTTCGTTACCAGGATAGGGGGGTACCTGGGGGTTGAGCTAGCTGTCGACTTCCTCGTCTTCACGGCAGTGGTCTGGAACATATGGATAGGGATATACCAGGCCTTCAAGACGGTCCCGGCGGCCATGGTAGAGGTCCTGGAGAACATGGGCTACGGGTTCCTCGGCAAGATGAGGAGGCTCTACATACCCTTCTCGGTCCCGAGGATAGCGGTCAACCTGATGCCGAGCTTCGCCAACGCCTACTTCTACATAACCGTCAGCGAGGTCTTCAGCGTCGGCACCGCCTCCTACCACGCCTTCGGCATAGGGGCCCTCGTATCCAACTACGTCTCAGAGGGCCTCTACACCTACGTTTACTACTCGCTCGCCGCCCTCGTCGTGCTTGTTACAGGCGTAATGTTGGGCCTCAGGAGGTTTACCGACTGGGCCATGACCAAGTACGGCCTCGACACGCCTATGACGCCGGCCCGTCGCAGGGCCAGGGGCAGGTGGAGGGCCCTGAGCGGGTTCTACGCCGGGGCCGTCAGGCCCCTCAGGGCCGTCGCGGGGGCCGTCAGGAGGGCGCCCGTCGTCAGGAGCATACAGGTGGTCAGGCGCAGGTCGCCATCGGGGAGGGGTGGGGGGAGGGCACTCGACTGGGCCCTGAGGGCCGTAGGCTTTGCCCTGCTAATCCTCATAGTCTACGGGGCCGCTGAGGTCATAACCTCGACGAGGCCCAGCACGTGGGCCTACCTGCTCTCCCAGACGTGGCCCATACTAGTGGGCCTAGCCTACGACTACGTCAGGGTCGCGGCGATAGCCCTTGTCTCCTTCGCCATAGCCGTCTTCCTCGGCTACTACCTGGCTACCCACAGGAGGGCAGAGGCGGTGGGGGTCCCCCTCACGCTGGCCCTCGCAGCCCTCCCGGCCCCTACCTACTTCCCCCTGCTCTTCCTGGCCACCTCGGCGGCCCTCTACAGGGCCCTCGGGGGGCTGACCAACGAGCTCTACGTGGTCTCCCTGGGCTTCATCAGCACCTTCTACTACATCTTCTACTCGTACTGGATGGGCCTAAAGGCCCTGCCCCACGAGGTGATCGAGCTGATGGAAAACCTCAACATGGGGTTCCTCACGAGGCTCCGCAAGGTGCTCCTGCCGGGCACCATGCCCTACATAGTCACGGGGCTCACCTCAACGATCGACAGCGCCTGGGGAGGCCTCATGTTAGGGGAGTACTGGCCCCACATAGCGGGCGACAGGACCCTTGAGGTGACCCACGGCGTGCTCAAGATAATGGACGTGGCCACCTACGAGGGCAACCTAGCGTTGGCCTCCTACGCCTCCCTGCTATTTGGCGTCGTGGTGGTGGTCTTCGCCCTCGCCTTCACCAGGCACCTGCTGGAGGTCTCGAGGAGGAAGTACGTGATAGAGGAGGCGATATACGCGGCCTAGGCGCGGCCCTGGAGGCCAACGTGAGCGTGTCGCCCAGGGATGGCCCTGCGGCGTGACCTTCCTGAGGGCCTCTGTAAACCGGGGAGTTAACAAAGGGTGGTCGCCATGGGGTCGCCTTCACGCCAGCCCCTGGGGCCTCCCTATAGCGAGGGCCGCGCTGAGGACCAGCCCCAGCGCCAACGTTGAGGGCGTAACAGCGAGGTCAGGCGGTCCGCGGTCATGAGGGACTTGGCAGGCCTCCTCAGGACGCCCCTGCGGGGCCTTTCAACTGCGCTTAAAAGGCCCTGAGGGCCTCGGCACGCAGATGATCAGGAGTGCAGGTTAAGGACCTAGCTCCTGGCGCCAACGTTGACAGCATAACCGTGAAGGTCGTCAGCGTTGGGGAGCCAAGGAGCGTGATAGGGAGGGACAGCTCATCCCACAGGGTGGCTGACGCCCTCGTAGGCGACGAGACCGGGAGCGTCCTCATGACGCTCTGGGACAGGAACATAGAGGCCGTGAGGGCCGGGGCAGTTATAGAGGTGAGGAACGGCTTCGTGGGCACCTTCAAGGGGCACATGAGGCTCAACCTGGGCAGAGGGGGGACCATAAGGGAGTCCGACGCCGAGATAGTCAACGTCAACACCTCCAACAACATATCAGACAGGGTCGTCGAGTCCCCGCCGCCAAGGAGGGGCTTCGGAGGCAGGCCCAGGCGCAGGCTCTGAGCGGGCAGGCCACCTAGGGCTGAAGCCTTATCGGCTCACCGTGGCCAGGGTATATCAGGCTTGGCCTCAGGGCCAGGAGCCTCCTGAAGCTCTCCTCGGCCCTCGCCTGGTCCCAGTTATACCTCCTGGGAGGCGGCACTGGCCTCCCCCTTGAGCTCAGCACCGCGTCGCCGCTGAACATGACGCCCTCCTTCACGTAAGCGGTGCTGCCAGGCGTATGGCCGGGGGCCGCCACCGCCCTGTAGCCCTCCACCTCGTCTCCGTCCCTGACCTTGACGTCAACCCTCACCGGCCTGACCCTGAGCAGCCTGTGGAAGAGGCCCGCCAGGCCCCCAGGGGGAGGTGACCTTCCCTCTATCACGTCAGAGTCGAGCTCAGGGGCCACCACCCTGCAGCCGAGGGCCTCCGCTATCTCAGCCGCGTGCCTCACGTGGTCAACGTGGTAGTGCGTTATGAAGAGGTACCTGACCTTGACGCCGTGCTGCCCCGCGGCCCTCAGCACGTCCTTGACGCTGGCCCCAGCGTCTACGAGGACCCCGTCGCTCGTGAGGTAGGAGTTCGACATGCCCTTTACCAGGTAGACCTCCAAGGGCGTCCCCTTGAAGGGCCCAGGGCTTAGGCTATACGGCTTAGCCCTTGGCCAGTGGCTGAAACTCTGTAAACCAAGGAGTTAACAAGGCGTTTCAGGCCGCTCACGGGGCCAGGGCTACCTAGAGGGCCCTGAGCGGAGGAAGACCAGGTATATCGAAAGAAGCGCCAGAGCCCCTTAAGGGGCCGACCAAGGGGAGAGTGTCCAGCGGCTGCCGGCCTGCTTACGTGTAAGCCCTCCACAAACGCTTATTATGGAGAACAGTTGTTCTCCAAGATTGTGAAGCCCGTGAACGGCAGGGAGGCGAGGCTCATATTCGCGTCAGGCATAGGGTGGATGTTCGACGCCATGGACGTCCTCCTGCTGTCCTACATACTGGTCGCGGCCTCCCACGAGCTTGGCCTCACCAAGGGGGACGAGGGGCTCATAATACTGGCCAACAACGTCGGGATGCTCATAGGCGCCTTCCTCTTCGGCTGGCTCGCGGACCTGTGGGGCCGCAGGCGCACGTTCATGTTGACGCTGGCCCTCTACAGCGTAGGAATGGGGCTGACGGCGTTTGCCTCCTCCGCCTCAGACCTGGCCGCCATACGCCTCTTCACAGGGCTCGGGCTAGGCGGCGAGCTCCCGGTGGTCGCCTCCCTGGTCTCAGAGCTCTCGCCGCCTGGCCGCAGGGGGAGGAACGTGGTGCTCCTCGAGAGCTTCTGGTCGGTGGGCGCGATACTGGCCGCAGCCATAGCGTACTTCGTCTTCCCCAGCTTCGGCTGGAGGGCGCCCCTCCTGGCGCTCTCCGCGGTAGCCCTCTACGCCCTCGCCATAAGGGCGACCCTGCCCGAGTCCCCCCAGTGGCTACGCCTCAGGGACCCTGCCAGGGCCCGGGCCATAGCTGAGGACTATGGAGTTACCCTTGAGGGGGCTGAGAGGCGCGGCGCGAGGGAGCTGCTGGCCAAGGGGCTCAGGACCCAGACGCTCGTGCTCTGGGCCTCCTGGCTCCTCCTGGCCTTCGGCTACTACGGCGCCTTCCTCTGGCTTCCAAGCATGCTTGCCAGGAGGGGCTACGGCCTGGTGAGGACCTTCGGGTACTCCCTGGCCATGTCGCTGGCCCAGCTGCCAGGCTACCTCACGGCGGCGTACCTAGTTGAGAGGATAGGCAGGAGGCCGAGCCTGCTGGCCTTCTTCGCTGGCTCAGCCGCTGCGGCAGTAGCGTTCGCCTTCGCCCCCAGCACGGCCTGGCTGCTGGCCTCAGGCGTGGCCCTGAACTTCTTCAACCTGGGCGCCTGGGGCCTCATATACGCCTACACGCCCGAGTCGTTCCCGTCTGACCTGAGGGGCACGGGCATGGGGAGCAGCGGCTCGATGGCGAGGGTCGGCATGATAGTTGGCCCCCTGCTCCCCGTCTTCGTCTCCTTCAGCGCTGCCCTGTCAATATACGCCGTTGCCTGGCTGGCCGCTGGCGTCCTGATATACGCCCTGGGCGTAGAGACCAAGGCCCTGGCAATTACCAGTACCTCGTAAAGGTGGCTCTTTGTCATGGTCCTGGCTAAGGCCTTAAGCCCCCTTAACTCGATGGAATTAGCCTCAGTGTTGTGCAAACCGGGGAGTTAACATGGTATCAGAGGCAACCGCCACATGCGCTCAAGGCGGATTGCGCTGGCCCCCGCATCCTATGCCCTAGCGGGAGCCCAGCCAGCCTAGGACTTCCTTATAGGCGGCCGCCTTGCTCCTCTCGTTGAGCGTCTCGTGCTTCATTCCTTTAAACGTTATAAGGCGCTTGTCCTTAGACCGAACCGCCCTGGACTCCTGGAGGCCTCCTCGGCACCCTGGCCTCAAGGAACATGACCCTGAGGGCGCCTAAGTAGGGCTCAGGCACGCCGAGGGCCTCGATATCCTTTACGACCCTCTCGGCGTCATACTTCACCCTCCTGAGCTCCACGGCCTCCCTCTCTGTGTCAATTACGGCGTAGGAGGCCCTTGGGTCGCCGTCCCTCGGCTGCCCCACGCTCCCTGGGTTCACGAGGAGCCTGCCGTAGACCCTCCTGGCGAACTGGTAGTGGGTGTGCCCCACCATGTAGACGTCGTAGGCCAGGTCGCCCCCTTCAGGCCCGGCCGAGAGCCTCACGCTCCTCCTCAGCGCCTCCCTCACGGACTCGTCGTCAAGCCATGGGTACAGGTAGCCGTAGAGGGGGCTTGAGGGGGAGCCGTGGACCGCCAGCGCCCTGCCCATGGGGCCGAGGTCCAGCGTCACCCTCTCAGGCAGCGACCTCAGGTGGGCCACCTGCTCTGGGCTGACGAGCTTAACTGTGTAGTTGGCCCTGAAGAAGACGCTCACCCAGTGGGTCGCCTCGCCGCACATGCAGTCCACGCCGAAGGCGACCGCGTTGTCGTGGTTCCCCATCACCATCCTAGCGCCGGCCGACCTAAGCAAGTCTATGACCTCGGCCGGCCTGGGGCCGTAGTCTACGGCGTCCCCCAGGAACAGGACCTCGTCGTACCTCTCGGCCTCAAGGACGGCCTTAAGCGCGTAAGGGTTGCCGTGGGCGTCGCTTATGAGCAGCAGCCTCAAGCCGAGCCCGCCGATGACGGGGCCTTGGACCTTAAATGACTTCAGCTATATGCGAGGGCCCCGCGTTAGGCCCTCAGCGCCCAGCGAAGGGCCCTTGACGACTTCACTCCTCTTCCTCCTCGGCCGCCGCGGCCTTCCTGACCTCTTTCTCTGCCTCCTCCACGGCCCTCCTCATCTCCTCGACCTCCTCCTTCGGCAGCGGCTGCACGCTAACCGAGACGCCCGTGACCCTGAGGTACTTGTCCCACTGGACCACGACCCCCTCGTCCGTTATGTCCATGGGGTGCCTCACCATGCTTATCTTGGTGTCCCTCATCTTCCAGACCACTATGGACCTGTAGAGCTTCCCCTCGACCTCGTCCAGGTCGAGCCTTATTATGCCGTCAACGGCGTGCTCAACACCCGGCCCCCCGAAGCCCCTCTCGCCCACAGAGACCTGGCTTACGAACATGGCCGTGGCCCCGAGGCCCGCTATGACCCTCTTGAGCATCATGACTATAGACCTGGCCACCGCCGGCTTGCTCAGGTAGAGGGTGCTCACAGAGTCGATGGTTATCCTCTGCGCCCCCGTGTCCTTTATGGCCTGCCTCAGGACGTCTATCAGCTCGTGGACGTTGTCGACGTCCTTCACCAGGTACCTCTCCTTCTGGGCCGCCGCCCCCACGCCGGCGGTGAAGGCGTCAACTATGGCGCACCTGCCCTCCCTCTCGTACTTGTCTATGTCCCAGCCGAAGTGCCTGAAGCTCCTCCTGGCGGCGACGGGGTGCTCCTCCAGGGCCACGAAGACGCAGGGCTCGCCCCTGGTGAGCCCGTTGTAGAGGAACTGCTTGCCCAGTATCGACTTCCCCGTGCCGGGGCCGCCTGAGATAAGCACCGCGCTCCTCTCCGGTATGCCGCCGTAGAGTATCTCGTCAAGGCCAGGCACGTACGTCCTCACTCGCGGTACCTTCACAGGACCGCACCTACGCCGTGTGTTGATGATGCGGCCTTATTTAAATTTCCTTTAAATTTCCCTTGCGAGCAGCGGCAGGGCCTCCGGCGGCCGCCAGGGACTTGAAGGCCGAAGGGGGGGGCCGGCCTGACGAAACGCCATGGAAGGCCCTTATGGCGCAAGTTAACGCTTAACGAAACTTGCGAACATGCGTCAGCAGCGCTGAGGCCAAATTATATTAGCTCCTGGGCTAACGGCACTGTCGAGGGCATAACGTGCTGACCGGCACTATAGTGTCGCTGGCGTCAGCTGAACTGAGCAGGGCCCAGGCCCTGGCGGCCTCGGTAGCTAAGCTCACTGACAGGGAGCCGATGCTAATGTACTACAGGAAGGTCTCCGAGGGGAGGCTGCTCTCCATAGTCGTGCCAACGGGTTACCCGGCCAGCATAATGGACGTGGCAACAGCCATGTCAATAGCTGACGTAGGGGTCGTGGCCACAGGCCATGAGCTGGACTGGCGGGACGGGGAGCTCATAAGCGCAGTTGACGCCTCCCCTGCCCAGCTGGGGCTAGTGGCCTCAGCCAACGGGGCCGCGGAGGGCATCATAAGGAGGAGCGGGCTCAGGCTGAAGGCCATTGAAGAGGGGGAGCTCGCCAGGGCGCTCCTTGAGGGGGCGATGAACATAACTTCGCGCGACGAGGGCTACGTCTACGTTGACAGGGCATTCAACGTCAAGGGCGTGGGCCCCGTCGTGCTGGGCTACACGAAGACCAGGGTCTACGTCCACGACAGGCTCTACGCCCTGCCCTCGATGAGGCAGGTCGAGGTCAGGAGCATAGAGGTACTCGACGAGGAGCAGGACTCGGTTGGCCCCGGCGTGAGGGTGGGCTTCGCCATTAAGGGGGCTGAGGTGGAGGAGCTCAAGGAGTCCTATGCGCTTGTGACGGAGCCCTCCCGGGTGGTCCAGAGGCTCAGCGTGAGGGCCGTCATATACCCCTGGTCTGACGTGCCCCAGTCCGGAGGCGTTCACGTCGTGGGGGCGGGCGCCCCCGTGCCAGCGTCGCTGACGCTGAGGAATGGCACCGCTGAGGTGGCCCTCTCGAGGCCCCTGCCGGCCCTTGAGAGGTACCTGCTGGTTAACGTCAACGCCAGGCAGCGGCGCTCGAGGGTGCTCGGGTACCTGATTTCAGGCTGAGGCTTAGGCTCCGCAGTTGGAGATTACCATGACGCCGTAAGTGGGATCACCAGTCGCCTCCAGCAGGCCGGCTGAAGGCGGCATGGGCAACGAGGAGGGCAGGCGAGCGGAGGTACCTGAAGAGGTGAGGCGGGGCCTCATAGGCATGACCCTCTCAAGGCACCTTCAGGGACGCTTATATAGCAGGGCGAAATCCCAGCAAGCGGCGAGCCTCCAGTGGGCAGGTCAGTTAGCACGACAGCCCTTGCCGTCATAGTTGCCGCTGTGGTGGCAGCCTCTGTGGCTGGAGGCTTGTCCTATTACATTTCCTCCCACAGGCCGGCTACCATAACAACGGTCTACAAGACAGTTACACAAACCTCGTCCACTGGTACCTCGACAACAACGACAACCATAACTTACACAGCTACGAACTTGCCAACCAGTTGCGCCGTCAGCGTAAGCACGTTCCTTGTTGATGATCAGCAGATCGAGGTGCCAGCCGGCGGCACCTATGAGTACACCTTCTCAATACAGTATCCCGGCTCCATCAATGTTATGATACTTGACTCCTCAACAAACGATATCTATGTTGAGATCTCCGGCGTTGCCACAAACGGCATGTCGTACAGCAGCGGCCAGGTAATCGTGGGGGAGTTCGGCAGCGTGCGGTATGACGTGTTTCCTGGCACTGTGCACATTTACATAGGGAACGGTAACTTGACAAGTGAGGCTTATGTGACCCTGTCAATATATTACTCCAGCAACTGCTGACGCTGCTAGAGCCAGCCTACAGCTCGCAGGCCCCATGCGCTTTTAAGGTCCTTACTTCTCAAAACGCGTTCGACGTAACTCTCAACAGTTGTGTTTAACCTTTAAATAAAGCTCACAAGGCTCCAGCGTCTGAGCGCCTTATGCATGTATAATTTAGATATATTAAACAGATAGATTTTCTTAACTATAAATAAGAGAAGGTCCCTCTCAGCTGGCCGTAGCGGACACGACAGGCCCTATCACATGAGCCGGCCAGACGCCACGTGTCCTGGGACAGAGGGCGCTGGCCGCAACAGGCTACTGGATGCTACAAGCTGGGCCACACTATAACGCAGGGCCCACCTGCGCTCGGCCTGCCCCAGCCGCGGGACACGCCTCACCCTATGTCACCTTGGCCTCACTGGCTCACCTCATCAGCCTCGGCGAGGGCAGCGACGGCAGCTAGCCTCTAACCACTACTAAGTTTACTCATTGTTGCTTAGCGGTCTACTAATGCTCTAAGCTATTTTGTTTTCCTCGCAATTAACTTCTTACCCACATATGCCCCTAAGACCGTGTATATTATCGACACTATAATTGCTAAGCCCATACCGGCTTCAGCTTCTGCTTCACCCCCCACAATTCCCGTTAATACACTTGCAGTTCCAAGTCCTAGATCCGCCCCTGCTATACCTAGGAGCATGAGAATCCCTGCAACAATAGTCATAACAACGGGTTTGAACCTCGTTATGAGAACCACTAGGCCCAGTATTATCCCTATTAGGTATGTAATCGAGAACGGCATTGTAAAGTTCCAACCAACAAACGTTTGACCATTGACAGTAGCCCATGGTATTGAGTAGGCAACCACAGTAAGTAGCCAGAGGATCGCGTAGACGACGCGATAATTCACTGTCGAACCCACCAACTTCTATAATACATGAGCCGCCTAAAATAATTTAAGCTACTTAAGAGCGTCCACCCGATGGACATGACACTCAAGGAGGTTGTAAGGAGGCTCGGGGTATTTTGGGGCACGGCCTCTAGGCGCATAGCAGTGTTAGAAGCTGAGGGTAAAGTCGAGTGTAGAGTGTAGATCTAGGCTCCATAGGCTAAAGGTTAGCAAATCGAAGAATAAGCGTCTACTGTAGTGTTGCGAACAGGCACGTGGTGGTGTCACTCGTACCCAGCCCACGGGGGCCCTCGTCAAGCTTGGAGTCGTTGAGGAGATTGAGGGAGAGTACGATATAGCTGACCCCCTCTACAGGCTGGAGGCCTCAAGGCTATGATGTTGACTGTTTCCTGTAGGCGCTTTAACTGTAAGCAGGTACAGGAGCTGTAGGGGTTCAGCTGCTCTTCGACCTTCACCTCAGCTGGAAGCTCCGCCCTTGAGGGCGGGGGGCGTCAGCTAAAGGAGGACGTGTCTTCGTAGCAACGGGGGCCTTTTTTAATAGTATTACATTGCCGACTGACCTCGCGGAAGGCTCGCCCGCAGGGACCGCCGAGGCCTGATAGGGTCTACCAAGGAGGGAAAACTGTTCAAGATAGCATCCATGCAAAGCATAAATATTACATTTACTAAAAGAGTTGAAAATGGGCTTCAGGTACTATGTCAGCCCTGCCCGCGGGCGCTAACCCCTTATACGTGGCTGCAGTCGTAATCGCCTTAACCGTCATAGCGGCTGCGGCGGCGCAGGGCTCAGCCGTGGAACAGGTGGAACTTGGAGCTCTACAACGCGGCCAAGAAGGGCGACATCGATAAGGTCATGAGGGCGCTGGAGCACGGGGCTGACCCAAACGTTAAGGGCCCTGACGGCTACACACCACTTCACATAGCGGCGCACGAGAATTACCCAGAGCTCGCCAAGGTCCTCATGAAGTACGGCGCCAGTATTAAAGCAAAGGACAGGTACGGCAACACACCACTCCACGTGGCGGCGTATAGGGGGCACGCAGACGTTGCCAAGGTCCTCCTCGAGTCTGGCGCTGACCCTGACGCCAAAAACAAGGAGGGCAACACCCCACTTCACGCAGCGGCATACAGAGGCCACATCGACGTCGCCTCGCTGCTTCTGGAGCACGGCGCTAACCCATGCGTAACTAACAAAGACGGCGACATACCCTTAGTCACGGCCCAGAAGAGGCGCACGGAGGACGTCTACGTGCTGCTTGAGGGTGTGTCTCGTAAGTGCCTCAATGCCACCAGGTGACCTAATTATATCCCAGTCAAGGCTAGGGCCCTTCCCGCTTAGCCTCGTATCCCACAACCCTTTCCTAGGGCTAACAGCTCTTACCCCAGGTCTGTGCGAGACTCCGAGGGCCTTTGACTCGCACTAAGACATACGCGCTGGCGACGCCTATTGCGGTCGTTGCGTCTGCGCGCCGTCAGGAGCGGCGACAATGACATTTAGGCAGGTCCGCCTCAGGGGCCGCAAGCCATGTAAAGCAACTAATAGTAATACCTGCAAGTTATAAAGGGGACCTGCATGCTGTACGAGGCTACCGCCACCGTTGTGCTAAGGGCCTTTCTTCGAAAAGTTACTGCCAACGGGGAACGGGTGGCTGAGCTCAAGTGTCCTCAGACGCCGTTCACAATAGGGGGTATCAGCTTCAATAGGTGTGAAGAGATTGACGGGGGTAAAGGCAATACTGACAGGGGTGAGGAAGCTGACGTTAAGAAACGCGCCGGCGTTCGGAGGTACAGTATGACGTTCTCTTTTAACGTGGAGGCGGAAGGCGATGATAAGCCCCCCGAGCTAGCGCTTAGGGAAGCCAAGGAGAAGGCCGAGCTGATAGCCTATGGCTTAAGCTTAGGGCTCGGCCACGCCTTTGAGGTCGAGGACGTACGTTTAGAGTCACTTCAATCAAAAGACGACAAAGAGCTGAGAGTAGACACCCTTCTACAGCTAAACGTTTCATACTCTTACACTCTTCAGGATTTAATACCTGAGGACAAGGTTAAGAGCGCCATTGAGAGCGCTCTAAAGCTCGAGAAGGTTATCAGTGAGGCCAAGGAGAAGGTCAAGGCCTTTAATGAGCTGATGAGAGTTGTGAGGTGGTGGGTCTCTGGGCTAAAGGACGAGGATCCTGTAGACAGGTTCCTGAAGTTTTACTTCGCCTGCGAGATGTTGGCCGCGATCAAGGGATATAAGAGGTGCAAGGAGTTCAGTAACGAGTATTTAGACGGCTATTACAAGCTTGACGATATGAGCATCAACAAGGTTAGAAACAACCTCGTCCACGCGGTGGGCGAAGAGAAGGACAAAGCAGAGGAGCTAGCCGTCCGCCACGCAGACGAGTTTGGCTCCAAGGTACTTAGCGCTATCAAGAGGGTGATCAGCGAGAAAATGGGCGTGCCCCTTGAGTAAATCTCAGCTCACCTCTAGTTGAAAACGTCTAAAGTAATTGCGAAAAGCGGCTTAGTGGGGCTTAAGGCCCTCAGAGACCTCCATACTTACATCTACATCAGGTATACAGAGGATAAGGAGGGAGCTCGGGCTCCCGGTGCTCGTGGGCGTCTCAAGGAACTGCTTACTGGCGACAGTTGAAGACTTTACGCACCGAGACCGCCATAACACTTCAGCAGGGTCTTTATCATCACTATGGTCCCTATGACGACTACTACTAGTATGATCCATATGATGAGTGGTACTCCGGAAACTGTCCTCAGCATCAGGCACGCTGAGCTCGCCAGGATTTCGATGGGGGCAACGTAGTTGGCGGAGGCAGGTATTGTGAAGCCAGTCTCGTTAAGGGTCTGCAGTATGTGGTCGCCGATGCCCGATAGGGGGCCAACTATAGCGCAGAACACCTGCAACATCACTCCGCCGACTATGCTCAATACGACGATCACTATGATCAATATGATCTTCTTCAGGCACCCTGGACTACCTACATCTACCCACTCGCTCCTCTTTACTTCACCAACAATAGGGAGCGGCGACGGAGGTAATAGATATATCGCGACGGTCATATCATTATTTATGTCATTCTGGCCCCCTGCACTGAAGGGCAAGGGCTTCGCAGTTGGGGACAACCATGACGTCGCAAGTGGGATCGCTAGGCGCCTCCAGCAGGCCGGCTGAGGGCCTAAGGAAAGGCCTGGCCGCTAGTCCTCGCCCTCCTCGTCTCTCCTGGCGTCCCTCAGGTCGTTCAGGGCCTCCTCAATTGACTCCCTCAGGGACTCCAGAGTCTCCTCGTCAACGGCCTCAGTCAGGTAGCCCCAGGCGTAGAGGACCATGCCGTTGGAGAGCCTTGCAAGGTCCACGGCTATGTGCATCCTCCTCAGGAGCCCCCTCAGGGCCCCCTCCTCGCCCCCCTCGTAGTCAAGGCATGAGCCAATCGATGGGGGGAGGCCAACCACGTCATCCATGGCCTCCGCAAGGGCCCCCTTCCCCCTCCCAGGGGCGACCTGGAGGGGCCTCGAAAGGGTGGCGTAGGCCCTGTAGATGAAGTCCACTGGCTCGGCCCCAAGCTCCCCCCTCAGCCACCCAAGGGCCTCGTTAAGCCTTCTCCTAAGGCCCTCATAGGCCTCTCCCCTGGCGAACTCCCTGAGGCTGACCCCCTCCTCAAGGGCCCTCCTGAGCCTTGCCTCGGCGGCTGGCCCCCTCACGGCCAGGTCAGCAACCAGGCCGACGAGCAGGGAGCCCAGGGTTAGCCTAAGGCTCAGGTAAAGGGAGGGAAGGGAGCACCTGAGCGCTGAGCGTATGGACTCATACCCGTAGGTCGAGACCACCGCGCTCACCACGTCGCTCATCGCGTAGCCCTTCACGTCGGGGAAGCCGAGGAGGTCCTCCATCATGGCGTCAAGAGCGTCCAGAAGCCCAGGCCTGAGGGCCATGATGGCCCTCTCGTTGAGCCTGCAGAGGTCGTCAAGCTCGTCGCAGAGGGTCGGCGTGCCCTCAGCCCCCTCGCCCTCGTCCCTCCACCTCAACTCGGGGCCCGCGGGGGGCCTCCTTGCGGCGTTAAAATGTTGACACTGGACGCTGGTTAGATAGGGAACCAACGGAGTCCGCGCGGATCTGCAAAACACACCCCCTCCTCCTTAAGTTTTGCGGACTGAGGTTCTCCAGGGAGGAGGGCTTGACAAGTCCTGAGAGGCTTAGGGAGGCCCAAGACAGGGCGACAGAGAAAGGGCAGAGAGGCAAAGGCCTTAGCCAGGACCTCTCCCGGACCTTCCTCCTCCTGTTCTTCGTTATGCTCATGGCGTTCATATTGGTCATATGGCCGTCGCTCCCTCAGCACCTCCTAGGCTGCCTACTTGCGCAGTACGTGATCTGGCTGCTGAGGTGTGGGAACGTCTACGTTGGCCTTGACGTCTTCGGCTCCCTGGTTCCCGCGGTAGCCGCGGCCCTGCTAGCTGTTGCCCTGAGAACGAGGGGCCTTAGGGTCCTCCTGCCTTTCACCGCGGAGGGCGTCAGCGTCGCCAGGCTCCTGGCCTGCGCTGCCGCCTCCCTCATGATCATAGGCGTCCTGCTCCCACCGGCTCCGCCATCAGTGGCTGCCCTGGCTGTCGGGGGCTCAGCCGTCATGGCGGCCATCCTGGCCCTCTGCCTCGTCTACGCGGTACCGATCTTGGCCGCCTTTATGCAGGTTATGCGGCCGAGGGATCAGCCCCTTCACTCGCTAGTAGAGAAGGCAGGGCCCTGGCTGGCCGCAGAGGCATATATCACGGCTCTGGCCATCTCGCTCCTCGCCGACACCTTTGCCGTAGTGTTGTCCTGCGTGGGTGAGCTCAGGGGCCTTCATCCCTGGCCTTACCAAGTGTACGGCGGGTGTGGACTGACCGACGGCCTGGTGATGACGCCTGTAGGGGTTGCAATGGCTACTCTGGCAGCCGTGGGCCTCTATAGGCTAGTACCAGTAGTAGTGAGGAGAATACTGACCTCAAGGCCTAGAGGTCCATCAGTAACGTAGCCCCCTTAATGTGCCTGTCACAACCAGCCCCGTCAATAGGTTTCCACACAAGTTTGTGTGGAAATGTGTAGAGACCGTAGAGCTCAATAAGCCCGCCGAGGGCGACGGGCAATACATCAAAGGTTTAGGCAGGGCGTCAGGGCTGAGGGGCCTTGGCCTTCGGCCTCGGCCTGACCCTTATCACGAACTCCGACCTCTTCCCCTTGGGGCTCACGCCCCGGTAGTAGTTGAAGACCCCGTGGCACCTCAGGCACTCCAACCTGCTGACGTTGTAGAACCTGAAGCGCCACGTCTTGAGGACCCTGAACTCGCCCTCATAGCCGCAGTAAGGACACTTGACCAAGCCGTGCCCCGTTCACTGCCTGTGAGCCTCGCCCTAAAGCGTTTTCAGCCGGGCCTGAGGGGCCTTGAGGCCATTGCCCTCCTAGGGCGTATTACGACGGCCCTGGACAGGGCTTCATCTCAGTCGACCAGGGAGGACACGTTAACGTACAAGGACGTGTAACCGCTTCAGCGGCCCTAAAACCTGCTTCAAGGCGTGTCGTCGCGGCCTCCATCGCCCCTCTATGGCAGTAGGCCTTATGGGTCCCCTAAGGGACCAGGAACTTCGTCGCTGTCAGCGCGTCGGACTCATGGCTGTTAAGCCTACCATACAGTGACTATCACGTCATCGTGCCTATCGGCCTCAAGGTCCTATGGCCTTGAACTGCCAGAGGCCTAAGTAATTGTAAACTGGGGAGTTAACGAGCTTAGAGTTTGCAGGATCTAACTGATGATGTCTAGGCAGGGCGTGGCTCCTGGGGAACATGGCGATGCGCTCGCTGAAGGCGAACACCTCTGTAGCCCTGGTTAAATGGCCATCCCACGTCAACGGGACGCTGGTCGAGACCTCCTTAGTGTACGCTAAGATACCAGGCTACCCGGGGCTCTGGCAACTCTACAATGAGACCACGGGGGTACAGCTGGCAAGACTCGTAGACGGCGGATACTGGTAATACGATTCGCACGAGAACACGGCGTTCTGTGATTGGGGAGGCTTGTGGAGACCATTTAACTTCCACCATGACTAAGTACAAAAAGTTTTAAAACGAACCCAGCTAGATGATTAGTTGGTGGGCTACCTGACTAAAAACATCAACTGTTATTCCAAAGAGTATTTCAGAGGTCAGGGGGCGACGTTATATTCCCTGAGACAGGTCATGGGGGCTGGTGGAGGGTTCCCAGCAAAAGTTGAACCTGGTTCCGGGTGAGCTTCTTGGGTTGGGCTCCGCGTAGCGAGTTCGACGTCGAGGACAAGATTAAGAGCGTTCTCGAGAGGTTCGTGGGCCAGAAGTTCAACGGTGTGACGATAACTCGTGTTCAACCAGAGTACGAGGTCGAGGGCAGGCGGGCTGACATAGCCGTCTTGAAAGACAATGGGAAGCCGTTAT
>Ga0315272_10000035_pt1 | contig 52361 bp, 59 predicted proteins | sample C3_middle_MG_FD_203918 | JGI IMG/M metagenome (GOLD analysis project Ga0315272, IMG submission 203918) | Sediment microbial communities from Yellowstone Lake, YNP, Wyoming, USA - C3_middle | ecosystem: Environmental > Aquatic > Freshwater > Lake > Sediment | place: USA: Wyoming | collected...
CCTCTGCCCTACTCCTTCTACCGCGTCCGCGGCATAGTGGCCGAGGCCAGGCGGGTGAGAGGCAGACATCTAATAGGAAAGCTGGACAACGGCGTCGTCTTCGTGGCGTATAGACACTTGGGCAGGCTGGCGTCGGAGCTGGAGAGGTGCGTCGGCTGCGACGTGATCCTCTACGGCGGCCTCAAGCCGCGGCGAGACGGCCTCTACCTATACGTAGAGAGGGCGTACGTCCTTGGGAGGTACGTGAAGGTCAAGACGCGGTGTCCCTACTGCGGCGGGTCGCTTGAGAGCCTCGGGCGGGGCAGGGGGTGGGCCTGCAGGAGGTGCGGCATGGTGTTCCGCACAGCCGCCGTAAAATGGCTCTACGACACCTCGGCCAGGAGGCTGTTGCTCCCGCGGCCCGGCGAGTGGCGCCACCTCCTCAAGCCTCCTGAGATAGACGCGTCGATCGCCAACTTCTTCACGCCGCGCGACGTGGAGTGGATAGGCTAGGCCAGGAGAGACGCCAAGACGGGCTCCACCACCCTCCGCGACGCCTCAGAGAGAGAGGATAGGTACTGGTCGACGAGACTCGCCACCAGTAACTTGGGCAGATCCTCCCTCCTCACGCCCCGCGCCCTCAGGAAGAACTCCTTCTCCTCGTCGAGCGCGGCGTCGGCGGCCGAGTGCCTCGCGCCCACCACCTCCCCAGTCTCCACCAGTATTACGGGCTGGGTGTTGGCGACGGCTCCTTCGCCGGCGATGTACACTACGCCCTCCACTGCGCTGTCGCTCCCCACGCCGCGGGGCGTTATCCTGCCCACCGCCCGCTGCGTTACGAAAGAGCGGTCTGCGGCCACCGCGTAGAGCCTGGCGTAGCCGCGGCCCCTAGGCGCGTCGTTTATCAAAGAAACCACGTGGTCTATGCGGCTGTCGCCGAGCCCCAGCTCGATGCCCACCGCCTCCGCCGACGCCCCCTCGCCGATTATGTACTCCTCCCTCACCGCGTTCATGACGCCCCCCACCGCGAGCGGCCGCGCCGCCACAGACGAATAGACGGCCAAGGCGGAGTGCACGTACTGCGGCCCCCCGCCCCGCGACGCCAAGACGTACTCCACGCCTCCTCTAACCACGCCCTCCACCACCGCCGTGTGCATAGCCCTGGGGACGTTCTCCACGTAGACCACGACGGAGCCAGCCGCTGACTCCGCCACGTCCAGCACCACGTGGCTAGCCACATGCCACCCAGCCGACGACGACAAAAGCCTCACCACAAGCGGCTCCACCCGGCCCGCCACCTTGACGTAAACAGCCTCCTGAAGCGCCGCGGCGTGGAGTGCCAAGACCTTGCTGTTTATGCCAAGCCACTGAAAGACCTCCCCAGCCCCACGCACCTCTACGCCTCTGCACTCGCCAACCCCCGCCAAGACCCCGTCCACCACAACCACCTCGCAAGGCCCCGGCGAGGCGGACACAGCCGGCTTGGCCGCCAGCGGCCGGAAGCCCTCGAACTTAGACCAGTCGGTGTAATACCTAACGGTGGGCGAGTCTGCCACCTCCTGCCAAGGAAGCTTCGCCGCCAGCTCGGCGGCGCGGGACTTAACAGTCTTGAGATCCATAGGGGGTTATCCGATGCGAATTAATAAACAGCTACTGAGACAAAACCACCCTCAACGTCCTCGCCAGCTGGAGGTTCATCTCCCTCGTCCCCACCGTAATCCGCACAAAGCCGGCGCCCAGCCGCCCCTCTTCATCTCTCACCCACACGCCGTGCTTCCTAAGAGCCCCCGCCAAGCCCGGCGGCCCCCTCGCCAAGACGAAGTTCGCATGGCTGGGCCAAGTCCTCACGCCGAGGCGCGGGAGCTCTTCGGCGAGGTACGCCACGCCCTCCTTAACCATCTTGACCACCTCCTCCACGTAGTCCCTCTTGTATAGCGCCGCACGCGCCGCCGCCAGCGAAGGAAGCGACACCCTAAACCTCACCGTGTTGTGGTGAACCCTAAAGCCGTCGCCAAGCAGAACCGGCGTCACCCTCATGCCTGCCAGCAGAAACGCCTTAGACATGGTGCGCACCACCGCCAGATTAGGCCAGCTCTCCACGAGCCCCGCGGCGGAGACCCCCGAAAACTCGAAATACGCCTCGTCCACCACCGTCGGCTTGCCCAAGGCGAGGACCTCCTCCACCTCCCGCGGCGTCAAGAGAAGCTGGCCGGTGGGGTTGTTGGGGTTGTCCACATACACCGCGTCGGCCCCCCTAGCCGCCGACAGAAACTCAGCAAGATCAAGCCTAAACTCCTCCCCCCTCAGCGGAGTCCTCACAAGAGAAACCCCAAAGAACTGCGCCTGCTCCTCCAACAAAAAGTAGGCCGGGCTGACCACCGCCAAGCTCCTCACCCCCCGCAGAAGCCCCTCAAAGAAGTCGTCGGCTCCCGGAAAAAGCCAGACACGCCTCGGAGACACCCCGGCGTACTCCGCATAGAGACTCCTAACCTCCTCGTACAGCTCCGCCGGCTGATACCAATTAGCAACCGCCAAGGCCTGCCTAGCCGCCTCCAACACGTGCTGAGGAGGCGGCAGAGGCACCTCGTTCTGGTCAAGCTTAAGCACCCCAGCAGGCGGAGGAAGCATGCCGCCACAAAAACCCAACTATAAAAACCCAACCCCGGGCCGCCCTAACACCTTACACATGCAGTGGCCGTACCTGCCACAACCAGCCTTCTGAAACACGGCCCAGCGCCCCCCAGACACGGAGAACTCCCTAGCCGCCTCCTCAGCCCCTCCATGAGGGCCCTCCTGAGACGGGCACGTCGCTTCCACAGCCCTCTCTTACCCACGGGAACCTCGGGCCGTTGGCATATAGCCCCACAGGCGCCATCCTACCCATAACCTCGGCCTTACTTCCACAGAACTGCGTTGAAATGTTATCCAGAATGAGGTGTGGCGAAAGGAACAACGATGCGAAGAGGAAACACTGCCGTTGTCAAATGTGGGTATGGTCGCCCTATCGATCATGTACTCTCAATGAGAAATGTGAAGATGTGTTCTACTGAGTCGTCGCTACCGCAAACTCTAGATACCTAGTGGTCTGGGGGCTTGGCATCACCCACACTGTGTAGCATCCACGCTGTGTGAGATCCACCCAACTGTTTATCACACAGTTTCCCCCTTCTCCGGCCTGCGCATATACCTTCACAACGCCCTCCGGCTTCCTTAAGTCCGTCACGTTGTATACAGCCCTGGAAAGAGAGATGAAAGCTGAGGCGGAGCCCCTATACGCCGTCATATTCACCTGGACGTACAACACCCCACCCACATTGCGAAGCGCGATGCTGTAATAAAACGCGTCGAAGGGCGGGGCGTAGCTAGGGAGCGACACCTGCTGTTCAAAGCCGTACACCCCCGGCAGAAGGGCGGTGGAGGCGCCGACCCTGACCTGGTTGACCACAGAGTCCAGAAGGGCCTGGGCGGCAGCCGTCACCTCAGACTGGAACACCTCCTGCGCCTGCGTGTCGACGACCCACGCAATTACCACGGACAAAACCCCGGCAAAGACCATCGCTATGGCGGTCTGCAAGGCGTTCATCGCAACTCCAGCCTAACCGGAATCACAACCACGGTCTCCACGCCCGTCAAGTCAAGACCAGGAAACGTACACTGCAACACGTCATACGTCACGGGCGTCCGCACCTTGTAGTACATGCCGACCCCAGTCGCGCCGGGGGCCGCCGTGTATGTCACGTTGAGCACAACGACGACACTGCCGTATTTCACAAGCCGAGGCACAAGCGAAGCGGACGTGCCCCAGCCATATATGGCGAGAGGCGGCTCCGGGGCCTCCACGAGGGGCCCCCACCGCGTCCCCCTAAACTGTCCATACAGCGAAAGATACTGCGACCTGTAGATCAACGTGGTGTTGTACACAGGCGCGTTGCCGCAACTGCCGACCACCCGCGTGGAGAAGTCCAGCCCCCCGAAGCGGAGGGTGGGCAGGTTCAAGACCTTCTGGGCATAGGCAGCCCCCATGTCGCTCTCCACGCCGTCAGCCAACACGTTCAGAAAGGCAAGCGCCGCCCGCGCCTCCGCCAAGGCCTGGTATTGATAAATCTGCTGAAGCACCATCGGAACCGCGGCAAATATGGCGAGAAGCGCAAAGGCCGTCAATATGAGGACCTCAAGCGACGTCATGGATATACCCAGTACAGGCCCTTAGCACGCAGAATCTGCTTAACATCACCACTACAGACATTGCTGTTGAAGACTATCTTTCCATTTCTATGAATGACCCAGTATGTAACTCCTTGATTATATACATTATAATTAATCTTGGTTACGTTCACATACGACGCTAGTATATCAACGTTAGTAAAATTCGCCAAGACAATCGGCACGTCCCACCCGTTGTTTATCAGCACAGACCCTTGGCATGCGTCTTGAGGATTCACGGCCACCGCAGGCGCCAGATAGATGGGTATGTCCGTCACATACGCCTTAATCACGTACTCTACCAGCCGACCCCCCGGTTTTATCGAATACACCGCGCTGTACTCCGTGTAGTTTACAAGATCCACATCTATGCCCGCGTTTTTGGACAAAAGGGAATAACTAACGTAAAGCCTGCCCTCCTCAATGTAAACAGTTCTATTAAGCACCTCGAACTTCGCCGTCCACATATACGGCCTAGAAACTGTAATGTTCACACACACCACATCAGCAGGGCAGTTTACGTCGACGCCAAGAACCCTCGCCGAGACCGTAAACTCCCGAGTAACATTGAGACCCGCCAACGCGAGGAGCGACACGTCCATAACCATAGAAGCTCTGTAAGACATGTTAACAAAGCGACTCGGCAACACCAAAGAAACCTGCCCCACCTGGCGCTCCAGTCCATTGTCATAGTTCACAGCTTGTGGAGTCGTGCGTAACGTGCCGTTGGGCAAACCCGCGATGGTGAGTCTAACTATAGTCCGGTCGCCACCCCTAAACTCAAGCGTTTTGCAACTGCCCGCCGGCGGCGGGCGCTGGGGAAGCTCAACGGAGAGGCCCAGCGGCGCCCTATTCACCACGAAAAACAACATAGACGCGTCCACCATGTCGGCGGTCTTGTTCACGTGAAGCCACTTGCAGTACCTAACCGGCTCCCCCTTCACATCGAACCCGACGGCTGGCAAGGCGTACAATGCCGCGTTCTCGGTAAAGTTTATCAACGAGACCGCGCCCACGTAGTCTAGATACGACGTTATCGCCTCCACAGCCTTCGACACGTCGCGGGAGAACACCCCATACGCGGCGCGGACCCCGCCGAAGCCCGGCGCAGACGTCGCCACAGACTGCAGAATCAACACGGCAGACACCGCCACGGCGATAATCAAAGCCGTCAGGAGGATCACTTGCCCCCTCATGCCCGCACCACCACACACACAGTAGTGCCGTTGGGAAGCACCGTGGCCAGCGAGATGGAGAAGCGGGGGGCCGGCGGCGACGGACACGCGCCCTCCGCCGGACGCGTCACGTTCACAGACGCGAGAGGCTCTATGGACCTAGCCTCGGCGTTGGCCTGCTGCACCGCGCCGTCCCAGTCCTGCCAGAGGCGGAAGAGGAACTCCGGGCTTGAGGCGAGCCTCACGGCGAAGAGGGAGAGCTCGGTGAAGCGTCCCCTCTCCCCCGCCTGCACCGCGAGGGAGCCGGGCGCCGTGTAGTTATACAACGCGAGCACAAGCACCAGGATGAAGGAGGACACCGCCAGCTCCACCACCCACCTCATGGATACCTAAATACCCAGAGGTCTACTACATAGGTTATCTCGCCCGCGTCCGCCACCGCCGATGCGTGGGACACCGCCAGAGCCTCAGGCCGGTGTCCCACCCACCTCCTCCAGGTGGCGAAATGGACCTCATACAGGGGCGGGAGGCCGCCGGCCAGCGGCATCACAATTACGTCGTTCTGCGGTATCTCGCCGCACTTCGGCGGCTGGCCTTGGCTGTTCCTAGACACCGCCGCTATGAGGAACTTGGCGCGGCCGATCTTGTCCCACGGAATAAGGCAACCACCGACGTCTTTACCGCCACCACACACGTTGTTGAGATCGAGGCTGGAGCCCGGGTTGACGGTGAGGTCGTTGTACAGCGGCACAGACTGACCGCCTAGAAACACGCCCAAGTACCTCAAGCCCAGCGCAGAGACGCCGGGGTCGTCGCACCCACACAGGGAGGCGCCCTGCCCAGCGTTTTGTATAAGCTTAGAGTGGATCACGTAGACCCCTGCGTCAGGCTTCGCAACGAGCCCGATCAGCGAGACCGTCCCCGTGCCCGTGTAGTTGTAGTTGACGCCCTTCAGCATCACACCCCTCACGTATGCATACGCGAATAAGCTCAAGCCGCTGACCGACACGCTACCTCTGCCGTCCTCTCCCGTCTGGCCGGACACACAGACGCTTATCGGCGTGGTCACGTCAGGCGTGTAGCAACCGGTTTCGAACGGTAAGGGCTGGGTCCGGCTAACCGGTGCCTGCACGGTGTACGTCCCCGTGGCGTTTGTGAAGGTGACCTGCGCGTAGCAGGTGGCAGAGCCACAGGGGTTATATTTGGATGTGCCCTGTGTCGGCCAGGCAAACGACGTCTTGCAGTAAGAGCCCAACGGCTGGGAGCCTGAGAATATGGTGGTGCTTCCGACCACCACACTAGTTATCACGGCAGGGCCGCCCGTGTTCTCCACGTCTACTCTGGCGTAGTAGTTCTTGCCCTGCGTCCAGACGTAGGCGCCGCGTATGTATACGCCCAGCGGCTCCGGATTAGCCGGCGTGCTACCCGGCCACGCCACGTAGCAGACATCTACGTCGTAGACGCCGGGCGGATCCACCTTCACAAACACCTGAGAGCCGGCAGGCGTCACGGTTATGTTTAGCGCGGGCCTTATCCTCAGCTCTATGTCGTACTTGCTCCAGTCGTCGCCGAAGAGGCTACGCAGGATGCGCTCGTATACGGCGGGGTTCACATCAACCGGCGTCAAGGCGCCCCACATATATATGCCGTATCCGATTTTCGTCACCGGGTAGTCCTGTCCCGCGGCGTTTATCCTGCACGCCGCTGATGCTATTTTTTGTGCTAGGTCGGGGTCGGCGGCGGCTAACGCCAAGAGCTTCCTCGGGTCGAGCATGCCCGGCAGGGCGGGGTCCGCCAGCCCCAGCGAGTTTACCTGGTTTATGTCGGTCCAGTCAGGGGGGTCGCCCGGCGACTGGAGGATCTTCTTGAGGACCTCCTGCGCGTCTAGCTTAGAGGCCGCCGCGGCCTCCGTCTGTTTCGACGACTCCGCAAAGTAGTAAGAGAGGAAGTACACCCCCAACATGAAGAAAGCCGCCAGGCTCAACGCGATCAACATGTCTATCGATTCCATGCCTCTCACAGAGAGGTTGGGACTTTAAAATAAATATTTTGTGGTGGTTGCTCCAAGAGCCAACGCGTCGTCACTCGGCGACTTCGGCCATGAGGTGCTGGAGGCGCCTCCTCCTCAAGAACCATATCAAGAAGACGGCGCCGGCCGCGGCGCCTCCAATCGCCGCAAGCGGCAACGGATCCAGGTTCCACACCGCCTCGTAGGTGGCGGGGCCCGTCACCACAGGCATAGAGGGGTAGCTGTACACCACGCCGGTCGCCGCGTCGCGCCACCCCGCGAAGACCCAGTGCAACGGAGGTGGAGACCACACGTCTGTGGGCGTCGGCACCGCGGCGGCTGTGCCGCCTTCGTCAACCCACATTGAGGGCGGCGCCGTGCCGTATCTCGACGTAAACGCCACTAGATGTTGCCGCTTTGTGGTAAACGTGATGTTGAGAGGCTTAGTTACTCTGATGGCGGCTGTGGGGCCTGTAAGAGATGCGTTCACGACACCGTTTATCGCCCATCTGTCCACCACGACGCGCGTGTTGCCAGCCGACTCAATAACCGGCGGGGCGGCCACCCGAATAACGGAGCCCCTCTCGGCCCAGGTGGCATTAGGAGGCTCGGCGACGTAGGCAGGCGGCTTGACCCAGACTCTGTACTCCACCGCGTATATGGGGGTGAGGGAGATGGGCCGGTCGGCCGTCATGACAACCACCCGCGACCTCTCGTCAAGCTCCTTCCACCGCCTAAAGGCGAGGCGGGTCCCGTTGGGGAAGACGTAGTCGGAGGCGTTGAACACCACCTTGCTCCCCACGTCGGCCCAGAGGACTTGAGACCCGTTAACCGCCGCGGGCCACGCCGTAGAGACCTTCACCTGCCTCACGTAGTTGCCCCGCAAGGTCACAGGATAGACCGAAACCACAGGCGCAAGCCCGGAAGCTATGGGGTTCCCAAAGGCGTCGAACACGACGACGTTGTCAAGCCTCAGCCTGTTGCCGTCGTCGATCTGCACGGTGGGCGGCAACTCAGCTCTGTAGAGCGCGTACACCTCCACAGGCCCGGACACGTTCACCGTAATAGCGGGCACCGGCAGATCCACCGAGCGCCCGTCCACCCGCCACCCCACCAACACGAGCCTGCCCCTCGACACGGGCCCCACGGCGGGGACCTCCACAGAGGGCTCTGCGTAGAAGGTGACAGGCCCGGCCGCCCACTGCGGGCCCCTCGTCACGTTGGGAGGCGACAGGCGGACCCGGTACTCGAGCACGTACCGCACCTCCACGGGCTCCTCCAAGTCGCCTCTGACGTCTAAGGTGACGTTCTGAAGCGGGCGACACCTGACGTCGCCCATGTATCTATACGCGGGCTCAAGCGACACCTTCCCCACCGGCAACAACACGACGCCGGAGCCCGCCAGCTGGTACCAGTAAAGCGACCCGCCCACCCGCACCCCCACCTCCACGGGGAGACACCCCTGGGGAGCGGCCACCACCACGCGGCCGAAGGCGAGTCTGAGGCCGGAGGCGGAGTCCCACCTCTCCACTGCAACAGTCTTTCCGTCCACAGACACCGCCACGGAGGTCACGATCTTGTCCCCGAGGAACCTCGCCACCTCCTTCCCGTTCCAGAGGATGAGGACGTCGCCGCCCAGGGTGCCCACCGCCACTATGGAGCCGTTGCCCGACGCGGCGATGGCCGTCGGCGTGGAGGGGGCCTTAACCCGCCACAAGACGCGGCCACCGGAGAGGGCCACCACCTCGCCGAAAGTCGCCACCACGAAGACGCGGCCGTCTTGGCTAAGGGCGGCGGGGACCCGCGGCGTGTCTATGCCGTAGGTCACGAGGACCGCGGGCTCCAGCCTCACCCCGCTGGGGTAGTGCTCCACCACCGGCCGCTCCCCCTTCTGGAAGCACACAGCCGCCGGGCTCCCGTCCGGCGCCGCCGCCAACGCGTACACAGAGCCGGCGCACGCGCCCACCTGCGCCAGAGAGCCGGCCGAGTACCGCCAAATCCTCCCGTCGGCAGTCCCCACGTAGAAGACGCCCTCGGCCCTGCCATAGGCGGCGGCCGTCACCGGCGACCCCACGCTCGCGACGTCAACCACCCTCCCGTCCCGGAGCAGGTACAGCTCCCCCGCCACGGTGCCCACCAACACGCTCCGGCAGTCCGTGGCGACGGCGGTGGCGTTGACCTTGGGGCCCAGGTTCACAGCCCACAGCGGGTAGCCGTAGGGCGTGTGGAGCGAAGCCACAGAAGCCTTATACACGTTGGCAAGCATCAAAGGCGGAAGCGGCAGAGTGAAGTTAAGCACAATGCCCACCTTAGGCGGCAGAGAGATTCCGTATTGCTTCAAAGACGCCAACAAGTCAGGCGAAAGCTCGGCCGTGGTGGGGACAGAGATCTGCAGAGTAATCGGCTGAATCTGCAGATTGTAAAGATAAGGCCTGTTCACCAACGCGAAGCACCGCCCCGCCGCGTCGGTGGCCACCAGGGGATAAACCGCGTCGCCCCGCCACAGCTCGGCCCCGTCGAACCCCCTAACCACAACCGCGCCGGGAGTAGCCCAGAAATACACGTCAAGAGACTCCGTCGGAACCACATACGCAAACACCACCCAAGCAAGAAGCAGAACCAACACCAGACGCATAGCCCCCGCTACACGGACATATATATTCATTACGGTGAGCACCCCTAACCACAACTCACCGAGCTCACGTCAGGCACAACCACCGGGTAGAATACGTAACTACTGCCACCCCCCGTCGTCAAAATCAACGCCGGCGACGTATCCGGCACATAAGACTCCCCCAAAGACCCCCGCACCCCCACCACCCTCCCCACCGGCACGTTAAGAGAAACCTCCACACTACGCCCAGACTTGACAGAAACAACCCACCTCCCATAAAAGTCATGAGGACCCGCATTCAAAACACAAATAAGAAAATTGCCATTCGAATCCAAGTAGGCCGACACGGGATAAACCCGGGCAAACTCCTGCTTAGACGCAAGAAAAGTGGAGGAAAGCCACCACCCCACACCCAACGCCACCACGACGATAATCCCAAGAAGAAAAGCCACCTCAAGAGAAGACATAGAAAAAAGGGGGGTTTTACTTCACTTACGGCTTAACCAACGCGTTGAACGGGAAGCTCTGGCCACCGCTCAAAATCACCCTCCCAGGCAACATCGTGCCGGGCGTCACCGAGAGACCTACATTATTGGCTATGCATAAGGCCTGCTGGCCTACCTTAATAACAAGTGTGGAACTACTACTACTGGAGCCACTACTTTGGATAGTGCACGACGGTGTGACGGTTTGCCCGGCTATCTCAATGTAACTGATCTGTACGTCGACGGGGCCTGGGTTGACTAATGTAAGATTTAGCTGGCCCTTGGACGCGGACATCTCTGCTGAGACTACGTTTAGTCTTGGCTGGCCGGTGGTGGAGGCTACGAATGTGGTGTATAGGTACCAGCCCACCGCCACTGCTATTACCAGCACTATTGCCACTATTATCGCGATCTCGAGGCTTGTCATTCCTTTTACTTTGGTTGGCATAAGTGGATGGACATCTTTCTTTAAGTATTTTGTGGTATACCCGACGTACAGCAACGTGGACTTTACGCCTTTAATCCGGTTGCGCGGCTGTAGACCCCTCTTGAGGTGCGGCGTCTGCATCGCTAACGTTGTGCCTCAGGTCGGCATCCGCCCCCTTTGGGGCTTTTCGTGTTTCTGCACAGCGGCGTTACATATTTACGGCGGCTTTGTACATATCTCCGCCGACAACCCCGCCGCATTCTGTAGTCTCTCTACCGCCTCTCTGCGCAACGGCGCACGCCGCCGCCTCCCTACGCCAGCTTCCTCGGGCTTGTCCGCCCACGGCGGCGGGGCCGGCGAGTCAAGTTCACGTAGATGTCGTGAAGGGGTCGCCCGCGGATCGATAGCACAACCTCTCTCAAACCCTCCAGCACACTCTAGAGACTTACACCAGCTCGGAGGAGGAAGTCTCTGGAGGCTGATTTCTACGAACCCCCGACCTCTCCGGGCTTAGCCAACGTGTTGAACGGAGGGTCCCGGCTATTGCAAAACATCCTGCCAGCCGGCATCGTGCCGGGCGTTGCCCTGAGGCCTTCGCCTTAACCGACGCAGTTCGGTTGCCTGCGCGAATTGCTGTTGAACGGGATGAATTGTTGCTGTTTCTTACTTCTGTGCTTCGTCTTGCGTAAACAGTATTAGCATATATGTGGCGCCGTGGCTACGGGCTGTATGTATTTTCTGCGTATTTTACGCAGTTGAGTATGTAGTTGCGGCGTGGCGATGCAGTTGGGCGTTGTTGGCGCGGTCCTGGGGTGGCCATGGCGACGCAGTCGTTGTAGGGCGTGGCGGCGTCTTGTGGATGATTGAGTCGTCGTTGTGGTTCTCTGCGTTTTTCCACGGCGGCGGTTGGCCTGTGGCGCCCCTCTCCCGCAGGTGCCGCTACGTTTTTGTCTCTAGGGTCTTCACGAGGCTGGGAGGCGAGGGGACAGAGCCCTTAGGGGGATCCGCCGGCGCGCGGGCGGGCGACCGTTGCAAGCCGTCGGCGCTTCTAGCCGGAGAGGCCCGCAGAGATAGGGGCCTTGCATCTGCCGGGGCGGCCCCCATTTACCTCAAACCTGAGGCGCATCTAAAAAGCCGCGGCCAGCTGACCGCAAGACCCGCCCCACGCCAAAACGGAGTGTCTGAGGCGGGGGTGCTTGAGTTGCGTCGTTGTGGATAGCGGCTTGTGCTAGTTCTTGAATCTCTCGGCGAACTGCTTCACGTCTTCTACGGCGTATTTCACATCTCCGGGCGGCGTCCAGCCCGTAGAAGTCTTGGGCGAGGACGTCGGCGCGGCTCCGGAGTCTCCTCAGCTCTCTGTCTTCGCCGGCTGTTTCGCCGACGGGCCGCCGCGGCTTTTCAGCTCTTTTCCTTTCTTGGCGGCTTTGACTATCTGGGCGGCGGCTCCCCAGGCCTTCTCCGAGGCCTGCACGTAGTCGCCCCTAGCCAGCAGCTCCTCGGCCTCCTTCAGAAGCCTCTTGGCGAGGTGGAACTCGGCGCGTTTCGGCGGATCAAGCGGCGCCTTCAACAACAACGACCCCGTCCACGGCGGCGCCTCTCCTCTCGGCCTCCTACCTGAGCCTTCGGTATAGCGTCGCCGTGCCGTAGATCTGCGTGGGTGAACTTGGCCGCTTTTTAGAAAAGGCCTACGGCAGGGAGGCTGGGAACGTTCTCCACCCTGCCTCGGTCTGCGCCGCGCGGCGGCTCCGTAAGTCGGCACACCCGCTGGGGGTTTTCCGCATGCAGACCGCCGCGAAGACGCTGGGGATCTGCATATGTGCCCCGCGTATCGCTAAGTTTTTACCATGGGCCGCCTTTAAGCCGGTGAAGAAGATTAAGCTTGAGTTTGTTCCCGGCGTCGAGACGGAGTTTGTGGATAGGGACCGCGCTCTTGCGCAGGTGGTGGAGTGGGCGGAGAGGAGCACAGGGTTCCCCGTCGTCATATTCGGCCCGGAGGGATGCGGCAAGACTGCCTTTCTGCGGCAGGCGGCGGCTATGCTTAGAGAGCTGGGATACGACGTGTTCTACCTCCACCCTCTTGACAGGGTTTTTGAGGCTGAGGTTTCGCCTCCGGAGGTCAGGCGGGCCTTTCTGGAGTTTGTGGAGCGGGCTGTGGCTGAGGATGCTGTGGGCCGCGTGGCGTGGGCTGTCTTCGACTTTGTGCGGAAGGTGTTGAAGACGCGGAAGACGAAGGTCGCCATAGTCGCCGACGACGTCTTCCAGGCTATCGGCCTGGACAAGGCCGCCGCCTACGTGAAAGGGCTGTTGAACATGATCGAGCACCCGGTGTACAGCTACGAAAAAATTGTCGTCCTCGTCGCCACAAGCGAGGGCGTAACGCGGGTGGAGATTGGACGGCATTTCTGGGCCGAGCTGCGGCCTATGTGGAACATGCCGAAGGAGGGCTTCCAGCAACTATATGAAAAGATGCCAGGACCGAAGCCGCCGTTTGACGACGTCTGGCGTTGGACCGGCGGCAACCCGAGGATGCTTAGGAGGCTTTACGAGTACGGGTGGGATGTGGAGAGTGTTGTGGGGGGCGTAGCGCTGGAAAAGAGGCTGTCTACGGAGTTCGTCTCTCGGTGGAGGAGGTGGCTTGAGGCGGCGGTGGAGGATCCTGAGGTGCTTTGGTCCGGCGGCGCGCCGGAGGAGCTGATAAGGGAGCTGGAGGCGAAGAACCTGATCGTATACAACATGTACGACAGAAGGCCCAGCTTCTGGGTCGACCAGCCGCCCCCCGAGAGAGACCCCGAACTCGGCATTGGTAAGAACGTCGCTTGGCAGTCTCCCATACACAGGGAAGCCGTCAGGAGGGCGTTGAGGGAGGCGTAGCCGCCTCTCTCAATTAATAAGTTTTTAAAGAGTCGAGTGGCGATTGTCGTGGTTGTTGAGTTTGTGGAGAGGCCGCTTCCTAAGCCCTCTGACGAGGGCTATATCGAGGCTAGGCTTCTGGGGAGGTGATCGCATTAACGACGCGGGAGGCATTGAGGGCCGTGGAGAGGTGCTACCCCATCGCAAGGGACGTGGCGCTGGGCGTTGTGCTTAGGGATGGCCCTGGGATCGCGGAGAGGCTTGTGGAGCTCGCCAGGCGTTGCAAGTAAATTTTTATCAGGGGCCCGTGGAGACTCTGTGGATGCTCTGGTTCTGCCTTCTCGCGTGGTGGAGCTTCTGAGGCGGGCCGCCGAGGAGGGCGGGGTTTCTCTAGAGGATTTCCTAATGGACGTGGCCACCGCCCGTCTGGATCCTCCGGAGAGGGCTAGGGCCTAGGCCGAGGCGGCGCTGGAGCTTCTGCGGGAGGCTGAGGTGGAGCTCGCCAGGGGCGATCTGAGGCAGACGTCGGAGGAGGTCTGGGGCGCGGCGGCTCTCGCCGTTAAGGCCTTTGCCTATTGGCGCGACGGCGTGAGGCTGGCTTCCCACGGCGAGCTGTGGAGGTACGCGAAGAAGGTGGCGGAGGAGTTGGGGGAGTGGGTGCACGACGCGTGGGCCCACGCCAACGCCATGCATGTGAACTTCTACGAGGGGTGGGCCTCCGGCGAGCAGGTGGCCGCGGCGTTGAATAGAGTGCGGCGGCTTGTGGAAGCAGTGGATGGGCGGGTGCTGGGGGCGGGTAGTTTGTAATACTCTTTCTTCGTTTTTAAGTGGGGGTTGTGTATGTTGCGTGTCTGTGGAGGTTGGGCTTGATTTGGTGAGGGATAAGGTGCGGGAGTTTATTTTGAGCAACGAGAAGGTGTCTGACGAGGTTATCAACATCATTATTCAGAGGAGGAGGTCTCTGGAGGTTGATTTCCACGACATCCTCCTGTTCGACAAGAGCCTCGCGGACCTCTTTGTAGAGAGGCCTAAGTTGGTTCTTCCGGAGGCGGGTAGGGTGGTGCAGGAGGTGGTGGAGGAGAAGGACCCGGAGACGGCGAGGGCGCTTCGGCGGTTCCACTTCCGCGTGAGGGGGTCTCCTCTTGTGGTTCCGCTTAGGAAGCTTAGGTCTGAGTACATCGGGAGGCTTATTAGGATTGAGGGCATTGTGACGAGGCAGACGCCGCCTAAGCACTTCCTCTACAGAGCGCTTTACCGCTGTACGCAGTGCGGCTACGAGATTGAGCTGGTGCAGGAGCTGGAGCGGCACGTGGAGCCGCCGGCGAAGTGCCCCCGTTGCGGCGCTTCGAAGAGCTTCACCTTGGTGACTGAGCAGAGTCAGTACATCGACTGGCAGAAGGTCATCGTGCAGGAGAGGCCTGAGGACCTCCCGCCTGGCCAGTTGCCTAGGAGCGTGGAGGTGGTTCTTCTAGACGACTTGGTGGACACGGTGAAGCCGGGCGACATAGTGTCTCTCACCGGCATCGTGGATTTGACTCTCAGCGAGCTTAAGAAGGGGCGGCCTCCCATAGTCACCTCCTACATAGAGGGGGTGCATGTGGAGACTACGAACAAGGAGCTTGTTGAGGACATCACTAAGGAGGATGAGCAGAAGATCTTGGAGGTGTCGCGGCGGCCGGACGTGAGGGAGCTCATCGTGCGGTCTATAGCGCCGTCTATCTACGGCTACGAGGAGATAAAGGAGGCCATCGCCTGTCTCCTCTTCGGCGGCAACGAGATGGTGTATCCCGACGGCGTCAGGGTGAGAGGCGACATAAACATACTCCTCATTGGCGACCCCGGCACGGCGAAGAGCCAGTTGCTTAAGTTCGTGGCGAAGGTTGCGCCTAGGGCTGTCTACACCACTGGGAAGGGCTCCTCGGCCGCCGGCCTCACTGCCGCAGTGGTTAGAGACAAGCTCACAGGCGAGTTCTATCTGGAGGCCGGCGCCTTGGTGCTGGCGGACAAGGGCGTCGCCGTTATCGACGAGATCGACAAAATGGATGTGAAGGACAGGGTGGCGCTTCACGAGGCCATGGAGCAGAACACCGTCTCCATAAGCAAGGCGGGCATTGTGGCGACGCTTAACGCAAGGGCGGCCGTGTTGGCGGCGGCTAACCCAGCCTTCGGCCGCTACCTGCCTAACCGCACCGTGGCGGAGAACATCGACCTGCCGGTGTCTCTGCTCAGCCGCTTCGACCTCATCTTCGTGATTAGGGACGAGCCTCGGGAGGATTTCGACGCCGCTGTGGCCGGCCACATTCTTGATCTGCACTCGGGTAAGACTCCTGAGACTTTTAGAGACGTGTTGAGGCCCGACTTCCTGCGGAAGTACATAATCTACGCGAGGAGGTACGTAAGGCCAGTCCTCAGCGAGGAGGCTAAGGAGAGGATTAGGAGGTTTTATCTGGAGATGCGGCGGAAGTACCAAGGCCCCGGCACAGCCATAGCCATCACGGCGCGTCAGCTGGAGGCCCTCATCCGTCTCACAATCGCCGAGGCTAAGATGAGGCTGTCTCCGATAGCCACCGGCGAAGACGCCGAGAGGGCCATAAGGCTGTACCTCGCCTTCCTAAAGTCTGTGGGCATAGACGTGGAGTCCGGCGCGATAGACATAGACGCCGTGATGACCGGCGTGCCGGCTTCGCGGAGGGAGGCGTATATAAAGGTGGTGGAGCTCCTCAAGAGGCTGGAGGAGGCGGAGAAGGGCCCTGTGAAGATCGACGTGTTGAAGGCTGAGGCCGAGAAGCTGGGGATCCCCGCCGCCGAGGTCCAGCGGATTGTGGACCTGCTTATCCGCAACGGCGAGGCCTACACGCCAAGGCCCGGCTACATTAAGCGGGTCGTCTAGTTTTTATTTTGGTGCACCGCGGCTGTTGTGGAGGTGGACGAGCTTCCCATCGACGCAAGGCTCACGGCAGTTCTCCGGAGGCGGGGCATCACGCGGCTTTTCCCGCCGCAGGTGGAGGCGGTGAAGGCCGGCATTTTCGACGGCCGTAGTCTGCTTATCTGCACTGCGACGGCCTCAGGCAAGTCTCTGCTGGCCGAGGTGGCGGCGGTGAAGACTGCGTTGGAGGGCGGCATGGCGCTCTACGCGGTGCCTCTCAAGGCCTTGGCGCACGAGAAGCTCCTCCACTTCTCCTACTACGGGGGCCTTGCCAAGGTGGGCATCTCCACGGGCGACTACGAGTCGGAGGACAGAAGGCTCCATGAGTACGACGTAGTGGTGGTCACCTACGAGAAGCTGGACAGCCTCCTTAGGCACAGGCCGAGCTGGCTCAGCTCGGTGGGGCTTATAGTCGTCGACGAGATCCACTACCTGGGCGACCCCAGGAGGGGGCCCGTCCTGGAGTCCATCATCGCCAAGGTGAGGCACTTGGGCCTCCGGGCGCAGTTCATCGGCCTCAGCGCGACGGTGGGCAACGCGGCTGAGGTGGCGCGGTGGCTGGGGGCCGGGCTTGTGGTCTCTAGCTGGAGGCCTGTGCCTCTGCGGGAGGGGGTCTACTTCGGCGGGGAGATCCGCTTCGCCGACGGGACGCGGCGTGCCGTGCGCGCCGGCGGCGACGCTGAGGTGGCCCTGGCGCTTGACGCCTTGGCGGAGGGGGGCCAGGCGTTGGTGTTTACTAACAGCCGGTCCTCCACTGTGCGTCTCGCCAAGGCCATCGCCAAGGCCGTCGCGGCGTACCCCGTCAAACTGATCGACGTGGGCGAGGCGGGGAGGCTCGCGGAGGAGGTACTTCGGGCGTCTTCCAGCAAGATAATTGGGCGGGAGCTTGCGGAGCTTGTGGCTAGGGGGGTGGCCTTTCACAACGCTGGGCTTGAGCTGGAGGTCAGGAGGCTTGTGGAGGAGGGGTTTAGACGCGGCGTAGTTAAGGTCGTCGTCTCCACGACGACGTTGGCGGCTGGGGTGAACCTGCCGGCGAGGCGGGTCGTGGTGGCTGAGTACGAGCGGTACGACCCAGTGTTGGGGTTGGGGGAGATCCCGGTGCTTGAGTATAAACAGATGGCTGGCCGCGCGGGGAGGCCGGGCTTGGATTCCTTCGGCGAGGCTGTCATAGTGGCGCGTAGCAGAAACGAGGCTGAGTATTTAATGGAGAGGTACATCAGGGGGCGGGTTGAAGATGTGAAGTCGCACATGTTGACGGGGCCTAATCTGCGGACGCATGCGTTGGGCGCCGTGGGCGGGGGCTACGCCAAGTCTATAGACGAGTTGGTGGATTTCTTCTCTAACACCTTGGGGTTTTTCCAGGTGAAGACTAGTTTAAAGTCGGCGTTGATGAGGTCTAGGATTGAGGAGGCTGTGGACGAGCTGGTGGAGTGGGGCTTTCTGGAGCGGGACGGCGACTATGTCTACGTCACCGAGTTGGGGAGACAGGTGGCGAGACTGTACCTCGACCCCGAGACCGCGGCGAGGTACATCGCCCTTATTAAGTCCCTGCGGCGTAGCTCGACGGAGGCTTATCTCTACATAGTGCTGACGGCGCCGGACTTCCCGAAGGTGCGGCGGGGCAAAGTAGATCGACGCATTGCGCAGGAGATACTTTCCGCCCTAGACGTGGAAGAGGATGAAGAGTTTGAAGAGGTGGCTAGAACCGTCGCCGTGTTGACCGCGTGGATTGAAGAGGTGGATGAGGACGAGATCTTCGAGAGGTTTGACGTGGCGCCGGGGGATCTGCGGGTCTACGTGGATCTCTTTGAGTGGCTGGGCAACGCCGCGGCGAAGCTGGCGGGGCTGGTGGGCATGGAGGAGCACAGGAGGAGGCTGGAGGTGGTGACTGCGCGGGTTGTACACGGCGTGAGGGAGGAGCTACTGGAGCTCGTCACCGCGCTGAGGGGCGTGGGGAGGGTGAGGGCGCGGGTCCTCTACAACTTCGGCTTCCGCACTCTTAAGGACTTGGCGAGGGCCTCGGTGCGGGAGATCGCCTCTCTGCCGGGATTCGGCGAAAAGCTTGCCGAGTCTATAATTGAGCAGGCCAGGCAACTGGCGGCCTAGGGCAGGGCCACTACGTTGTAGCGCCCCAGCACCTTGAGCATTGTGGTGCGGCGTCTCAGCTCTTCTAGGGCGTTGTCGAGCTCGGGGCTTGTCTCCACCTCAGCGAGGAAGAAGTAGTCCCAGGGGGAGAGCTTGGTGGGCCGTGAGTAGATCAGCGTCATGTTTATCCCCCTCTCGGCGAGGGGGGCCAGCGCCTTGTAGAGGGCGCCGGCCACGTTGGGCACCGCGAATATCAAGGCGGCTCTGCTCCCCGCGGCTCCGCCCCTCCTGGACAGTACAGCGAATCTCGTGTAGCTCTCCCTGTCCTCCACGCCGCAGACCTTCTCGTATCGTTCAAGCGCTTTGGACGACGCCAATACAGCACAGCCCGCGTCGCATCTCTCAAACTCCCTCACGGCTTCTGAAGTAGAGGCGGTGTACACCACCTCGGCCCCCAACGCGGCGAGGGCCTTCCTGGCTTGAGCCGCGGCGTGTGGGTGCGTATACACCACCCGGGGGGTGCCTTTCTTGGCTAGACACAGGACTACCCTCAGCTCGCCCATGGCGGCGATCTCCACTTGGTGCATAGCCAAGGCGTCTACGGTCTCACCTACGGGACCCTCTAGGCTGTTGATGAAAGGCACCACGCCGTAGTCGGCAGAGCCTTGTTCCACCGCCTTAAACACGTCGGTTATAGTCCTGTGGGGGAGGTGCGTCCCATGTGGAAACATGGCTACGGCGGCTTCCCACGTGAAAGAGTGCTCTGGGCCTAGGTAGGCCACTGCGGGTTTGTGGAGGCGGGAGACCTCAGAGGCAATCACTGGGGCGAGGACGCCGTCGAGGAGGGGAGGCATGTTGTATTTAGCCCTTTCTCTCAGGAGGGAGTATAGCTGTTCCTCTAGTTCATAAACCCCTGCATTAATAAACGGGATTGTTCCAATATATATGTGTTGCTCCTGCACAAAGAGGCCAACGGCTGGGTCGCCGATGCGCTAAGAGAGCTAGGCGCCGAGGCGGTGGAAGGGATGGGGAGCTGGGACTCCGTGCGTCTTATCCACAGCGACATATTTATAAGGGCCGCGTCGCGGCGTGAGGCCGAGGCGCTGCGGGCCGTGGCCGTGGCGGATGCCGCCTTAGCGAAGGGACGGGCTGTGTTCTACGTGGGGGGCACCGCCATGGCTGGTCTGCACGCTCCAAAGGGTGGACAAGTGTTCAACGCGGCTGTTTACATCGCCAAGAAAAGGGGGGCCTCGGTGGTGTCTATAGACATTCACTTTCCGAGGGGTACCTGGGAGCTTCATCTAGAGCACAAATTCCCCCTCTACGTGGTGTACGGAGGGGCTGAGGGGCCCTCCTATAGATATGTAACGGGGCGGGGGCATGGGGCCGTCGCCTTTCCTCTGCCGCCCGGCGCGGGGGATAGGAGCTTTGAGCGCGTCCTCTCCTTTATAGAGGAGGCCGCAGAGGGGCCTCTGGTTGTCCAGCTCGGATTCGACATCCATAGAGACGACCCGACGGGCTACTTCTTCGCCTCTGAGCGTTTTTACTATCTCCTGGGTAGGACTTTGGCGAGGAGAGAGTTCTACGTCTCGTTGGAGTGCCCCTCCAGCCCGAAGGTGTTTAGAAAGGCCTTGGCTAGTCTTCTCGCCGGCGTTGCGGGCGGCGAGCCGCCGGCCGTGGCGCCCCATAGAGAGAGCGGGGCTGTGGAGAGAGAGGTGGAGCTTCTCCTTAGACGCGTCAAGAGGAGAGTTTAAACTCTTTATAGTCGCCTCGGTACTCCTCTTCTCTTATGGAGATTTCCCGTATCTTTACCGCAGGCGACGCCATGGGTATAAACTTCACGAGACGGTCAACAGACTCCTCGGGTCCCTCTAAGACTGCGTAAAGCGTGTCTCCCACAAGCTTGGCCTCGCCGTAGACTCCATACTTGGCCGCTTCGCTTTTCAAGATCCTCAGGATGGGGACTCCAGGAAGGTTGATGTCGCCCTTAGCTATTAGGTATATTCGTTTCATAGACGTAAGCCCGTCTAGTGTATTTAAGCGTCAGGTCGTCTCTTCCGTCGTCACAAATCTCTCCATCGAACCCCTCATCACCAACATTAGACTTTTATTCGCCATATTTAACCTTGCCGTGGAAGATGTAAATAAGAAGGTAGAGGGCGTAGTTAGGGCGCTTGCCGCCGAGATTTTGACTAAGTTTGAAAAGAAGAAAAAAATCGACAACATACAGGAGTTGATTATCCTCGCTACGTATCTCAACATGAAGAAGCTAGACGACGTCAGAGAGCAGATTGAGGGCGTCATGCGCGGCTTCCAACGATTAGACGCGTTGTTAGACGTAGTAAAAGAGCTTAAAGCGGCCTTGGAGAGACTGGAGAAGAGCCGCCCAGACGAGGCCGCGGCGCTTCTAAGAGAGGTCAATACGAAGCTAGATCAAGTTCTCGAGAAGCTGGGCGCATTTTCTATAGAAGAAACTTAGGCGGATCGTCCATCACGCCTCAGGCCGGGTTCAAGTCAGCATGTTTCAGCTAAATCCGCCGTCTTCAATAAGATACAGATTTATAATCTTCTCTCCTCTTCCCCCGTGGCTGAGGTTTTCAAGAAATGTACTTCCTACGGCGACTTAGTCGCCGGCTCGCCGCATGAGCAGGAGTTTCTACAGTGGCTCCTCGCCTTCCTCGACACCCCCACTGTATGGTTCCACCTATCCCCCGCCGAGGTTCTCTATTGGGAGGACGCCGGGACTAGGATAGAGGTAGACGGCACGGCGCTCTCGGGCTTGGCGATGCCCTATTCTAGGAGTGCGGCAGTGGAGGGGAGGCTCGTGTCGGCGGAGGAAGACGTCGAGGGCAACATAGCCGTCGCCGAATTCCCCCCCGACGTGGACGATGCAAAGTACATAGTAATAGATGCGGCGCGGCGGGGCGCCGCCGCTGTGGTTTTCACAGGCAGACCCCCCCGCCGCGTTGTGGTCACAGGCGAGCTCGGCTTTAAGTTGGATGCCGCGCCTCCGCCGATTCCCGTAGCTAGTTTTGAAGAGGTCGAGGTGGGGAGACGGGCCAGGCTGGAGGTGGAGACGAGGTCTCGGGTGACTTATAGCTATAGTCTCGTGGCGTTTAATAGTTTTGACAATACGCCTATGATATCGGCACATTGGGACCATTGGCTTGTGGGCGCCACTGATAACTGCGCCGGCGTGGAGGCCGCCGTCCTCGCCTTCAGCGAGTTGGTGGCAGACGACGTCCCAGTGGCCCTCGGCCTCTTCACCGCAGAGGAGGGCGTGGCGCCGCACATCCCCTCTTTTTACTGGGCGTGGGGATCTCTTAACTATCTAAAGCGGTGGAGGCCCACCTTCCTCGTCAACATAGACGTCGTCGGCGTGGGGACTCCGCGGATGTACGCCGTGCCTTACCTACATGAGGCGTTGAAAGGTCTAGGGCCTGTGGGAGACCCAGAGGCGTATTTCGACAGCGTGCACTACGAAAGATGGGGGCTTCCCTCTGTCACTATCTCATCTCTAAAAGACGCATGGGGGCTTTACCACAGTCCTTTAGACGTCCAGGTCGATGCTGCGAACGTGTTGTACGTTGCGGAGTTGGCTAAGCGAGTTGCCAGATTAAAACCCCCCACGCCGGCGGCGAGGCTGGAGGACTACGGTCTACCGCCTGTCGACGACCCCTACGTCGCCTGGTCTCTCGTATATAACTACTTAGTAGTCTTTAAAGACTTTAGACATTCCGACATAGTATATACCAACGTGTATAAGTTTTTGAAAGAGAGGGGGCGGGAGTACCGCCGGATAGATCTCTTAGGCGGCCCCACGTTGTGCGTGGAGAAGTGCGACGAAGCGCTGGAGGCCTACCGGGAGTTAACTCTGCTTGTTAGAATCTAGCTTCATATGTTCAAGCACTCGTCTTATGTATGTTGAGGAGAGGATGTGGCCGTAGCCATCTCTTACTGTGGATATAACCACCAGCTCCATCGGCCTGAGGCCTCTCTTGGCTCTCTCTTCGTTTATCGCGATGGCGCGTGGTGCCGTCTCTATGCTCGCCACTATTGCCTCAAGTCGGGGATCGGTGACCGCGGGGCCGTAGGGGTCGTGGATCTCGGCGTAGACGACGTCTTTGTCCGGCGCTATTAGGCTTAGCAAATTTCTTAAATTGGCAAGCCGCGCCGAGAAGGGCCTCACCTTGTACTGCTTATACGTCGAGGCGAAGGAGTCGCTGGTTAGGCCGATGAGGATTCTGTCGCCGATGAGAGTCGCCGTGGCGAGCAACTTCACATGGCCTGAGTGAAGCGTGTCGAAGGTGCCCCCCAGCACTACGTTGCGGAATTTCAACTTCATGTCCAGCTTGTTTCTCGTATTTAAAAAACTCCAGTTGTTACGTGGAGACGCTCAAAAGGTTACTCCTGGAAAACCCAGCTGTCTTGGAGAGGCGGTATAGGGAGAGGGAGGCCGTGTGCGAGCCCTCCTCGCCGCCTTTCGCCGTGAGGCTTGACGGAGTTTCCTTTGGCAGGAGGCTGAGGGACTTCGAGGCGCCTCGGAGCAGGCTGGCCCACGCCGCGCTTGTGGAGGTGGCACGGAGACTTGCCATGGAGCATGGAGCCGAGGCCGTACATGTGGTCAGTGACGAGATTAATCTCTTGTTTCTCCGCCACGTGCCGTACGGAGGGAGGACGTTTAAGATAATTAGCGTGTTGGCGGCCCACGCCTCTGCGGAGTTGACCGCAAAGCTGGGGCGGCCTCTCCACTTCGACGGCAGGGTGGTAAAGCTGAGGGACGCATGCGACGCGGCTAGCTACATCTTGTTTAGAGCCCGGGTGGGTCTGAACAACTACGTGATCCAGCTGGCCAGAGCAACTGGGCTTATCCACGCCCACACGCCGAGGATAGAGGAGTTGCTGCCGAAGGTGGAGATCAGAGACTACGAACTGGCGTGGGGGACGTACATGGCCAAGGAGGATAAGTATCGAGAAAACGCCGACTTATGCAAGGCGCTGTCGAGACTCTGCGGGGTGTGTTAGCGGTATTTTTCGTCGAGGTATTTAACTAAGTAGTGGGCGTTGTACGTCTCGCCGAAGCTTCTCAGCAACAGCTCCTTCGGCGGGTAGATGCTGCCCCATCTGTGTATCTTCTCGCGTAGGTACTCCTTCACGGCGGCGAAGTTGCCCTCTGCAACTAACTCGCGGATTTTTCCGTGTTTGTAATATATCATGGCCGCCACCACGTTGCCGAGGGTGTAGGTGGGGAAGTAGCCTATGGAGCCGTGGGACCAGTGGATGTCTTGAAGCACGCCCTCCGCGTCGTTTCTAGGCCTGACGCCGAGGAGGCGCTCCATCTCGTCGTTCCAAAGCTCCGGTAGTTGCGAGACCTTGACCTCGCCGGTGATCATGAGGCGCTCCAGCCTGTACCGCAGCAGAATGTGGAGGTTGTAAGTCACCTCGTCCGCCTCCGTTCTTATGAGACTCGGCCTAACTACGTTGAAGTAGTAGAAGAGATCGTCGTCGGTGTATTTGGCCAGGAAGTCGAGGTGTTTACGTAGTATCGTCGAGATCTTCGCGACGAATTCGCGGCTTCTGCCGACTACGTTCTCCATAAAGCGGCTTTGGCTCTCGTGGATCCCCAGCGACACGCCCGTGCCTACGGGAGTCATGGCGAGAGACTCGTCGATGTTCAGCTCATAGAGGGCGTGGCCGTATTCGTGTAGTGCGGAGAAGAGAGGTTCTTTGAAGTCGACGCCTCTATAGCGGACGGTTATCCTCACGTCGAAGGGAGACGTGATTCCTATGGTGAACGGGTGTGGAGATACGTCTATCCTAAACCTGCCCTTCGGGTAGCCCACCAGCTCTAAGACCTCCGCAATAGCTGCCTCCACCTTCTGCCTCTCGTACGGCACCTCCTCCAGGGGATGTCTCTTAGGCCAGCCGCGAGACTCTAATCTATCGAGAAGAGTCTTGATGCCGGGCTCCAACACGGAGAAGACGGCCTCTACGTCTCTCGACGTGAGCCCCTCTTCGTAGAGGTCCAGCAACGCGTCGTAGGGATGCTCCTCATATCCCAACTTCTCTGCAACCACCTTAGTTAGTTCAACGATTTTTTCTAAATACGGCGCAAAGAGATCGAACCTAGCCTTCTCCTTGGCCTCTCGCCACGCCACAAAGGCCTCTGATGTGACTTTTGCAAGTTCTTTCACAACCTCGGGGGGCACCCTCTGGTAGAACTTCAAGTCTCTCTTTAACGTCCTTATAATTCCTTTCTCAACATCTGTAAGATCCTTCTCCTCCTCAGCCCTTTCGATAAGCTTTACAAATTTTTCATCAAGCATAAAACGTTGAATCAACTGAGCAATTTCAGCCCTGGCAACTGCACGTCCCTTTATGCCTTCCTCGGGCATATAAGTCTCGGAATCCCAGCCCATCACCGACTGGGCATGGCCAAGGGCCCAAATAACTCTGTAGTGGTCGAGTATCTGTCTTACGGTCTCCGACTTGATCATAAAAGAGAGAAAAACCGCCTATAAGAACTTAATCCGTGGGTATAAGCTCCACAAATCTACGTGACGGCATGTTGTTGAGCTCCAACAACAACTCACGCACGGTGGCGTCGGGTTTCTCTGCCAGTATCTTCCGCGCAAGGCCGGCCCTCTCTGGGCAGTAGACAGACACGATGTCCTCCACCTCCTCCTCTGGCACGACGTCCGGCAACTGCACAGTTATGTGTATGAAGAAGTTGCCCAGCGGAGGTATCCTCTCTACTATCTTCTCGTAGACCTCCGGCAACATGGTGACCAAGAAGGAGGCGTTGGGGAGGTGCATATTTCTTATCCTGTGCAAGATGTAGGCCACCTCAAAGAATTTGGGGTCCTCCGCCGATGGGAGCAACTCGTCAAGGACTATCACCGTCCGCGTATTTGACAGCTCTAGCGCCGTTCTCAACGTCCAGGCGGGATCGCCCTTGGCGAGCGAGAGAAGCCCCTCGTAGCCGAACTTCCTATACACTTCCGCCACACGGTTTTTGGAGTCTTTGCCGCCGTATCTCGCCAGTAGCCTCCATACCACGATAGCCACCACGTTGGCCATGTTTCTCTCCCCCACCTCCGTTAGGTCGACGTAGATGCAGTTGGTCCTGCGGCAGACCTCATAAGCCACTTGTGACTTGCCCATGCCTGCTCTTCCAAGTAGGATGGCCATGGGGAACGCGGAGGTTAGCTTAATCAACGAGTCGACGGCTCTAAGCCAGGACTTACCGCCGAGTTTAAACCCGTCGCTGGCCACGGGCCACTTAGGTATGTCGCAACTCACGGGTATGTATACGCCTAAGCTAATTAACTCGGTGGGTGTACTAGTAGTGTATTACCTCGGCTATTGGCCGTCTCTCTATTCTTTTTATGAAGCCGTACTTCTTGGGACCTATCTGAACCTTGACGTCGCCTCCCTCAAGCAGTACGTAAAGCCCCCTCTTGGCTTGTAGAAGCTCGCCGAGCCTCTTTATAAACTCCTCTTCGCCTATGCCCAGCTCTTGCATCACGGAGTCTCTCACCTCAGCCAGCTTTGCATAGCCGCTTGCGCCAGCCAGGCGGTCTATGGCCTTGTTGAGAGCCTCTTCAAACCGCTCCGCCGTGACCTCCTGAGCCTTCTCGGGCCTCCTCTGGGACCCCGCGTACAGCCTCCCAACAACGAAGTAGAAGAAGCTCTCCATGTTCACGACGTAGCGGAACCCAGGCCCCACCTTGACTACCTCGGCCTTAAGCGCCGCGAGCAACTCGTCGGGGTTGACCCCCAGCCTCTCCGCGAATCTGTCGAAGTCTGACTTTCGCAGTGTTATTTTAACCTCCTCCACGTCTAGACGGCGTCAGAAATATATAAGGACGTGAGTTAGTAAACGTGTCGCATGAATTCATAGAGCTTGTAGATAAAGCGGTAGAGCTTAGGTTAAGCGAGTTTATTGCGCCGGTGGTGTGGCGCTCTGAGGGCGATCTTTTCGCGCTGATGGTGTCTGTGGTGTTGAGCCAAAATACAAGCGATAAAAACGCCTTTAGGGCCTTGGAGAATTTGAAAAAGAGACTTGGCAAAATCACGCCGGAGGCTCTGCTTGACCTATCTGAGGAGGAGCTGGCTGAGTTGATAAGACCCGCCGGCATGCATAGACAAAGGGCTCGTTATCTCAAGGCGCTTGCAGAGGCCTTTATAAAGTACGACATCTCGCCAAAGAAGCTAATCGAGATGGGGGTTGCGGAGGCTCGAAGGCTTCTGCTTGCTCTCCCCGGGGTGGGGAAGAAGACGGCCGACGTGGTGTTGGTTAATCTCGGCCTGCCGGCGTTCCCTGTGGACACCCACATCACGCGCATAGCCCGCCGGTGGGGCGTAGGCAAGAGCTACGACGAGATCAGCCGCTGGTTCATGGAGAGGCTTCCGCCGGAGCGCTACCTTGAGTTTCACCTCAAGCTTATACAGTTCGGCCGCGACGTGTGCACCGCGAGGAGGCCTAAATGCGAGATATGTCCCATAGGGGCGCGTTGCCCCTCATACAAAACCTCCTCTCAGACCTGAAGGGCGGGCTTCAGCCGGCAGGTCACCGGTCACAGATCGCCGCCTGCATTGGCTCGTCACCTATATATACAGAACTGGGGGTTAATATATGCCAAAAGCGGTCATTATGCTTTCAGACAACGACATCGCCCGCGCCTATCACGCCTTGGTGATTGCCCTGTCGGCCAAGTCGATGGGATACGAAGTACATCTCTTCGCCACCGGGCTTGGCGCCTACATATTCAGCAAAAAGCCGAAGACTAGACTTCTCGGACTGCCCTTTTTGGCGTCGCTCTACATAAGATGGAGACTGAGGCAGCTGGGGGCCAAGAGACTGGAGGAGTTGGCGGAGCATTGCTTGTCCTCCGGCGTCAAGGTCTATGTGGATGAGCCTGTTCTGAAGATGCTAGGGCTTGAGCCTCTCCCGGGCGTGGAAGTGGCCGGGTCGCTTACGTTTCTCGCCCTTGCAAAAGAGGCGGAGCTTACGTTGACTTTCTAACAACGATCTCTACCTGGGGGCCCTCCCTAATTTCAACCACCTCGAGTCCTGTGTATTTAGCCGAGTTCTTCACGTCGTTGACTACATACCTCCAGCGGCTCAATATTTTTAACACCTCGCCTGGGGCCGCCTCAGCCGCCGCTCTGCTCAACACAACGGCAAGCTCGGGACAAGGTCCTTTAACCTCGTAGATCTTCATATCAGTTCAAGGGCTCTGTCTGCATGTTCATCGGCAGACCTCAACCCCCTGAGTATTTGAACTACTTTGCCGTCGTTGAGTATGTAGGTGACTCTCTCCGCCGTGCCGGTGGGCCGCAATATGCCGAGCTGCGAGGCTAGTCTCCCGTCTTTGTCGCTTAGAAGTTTGAACTGGACCTTGTATTTCTCTGCGAACTTCTTCAGAGTCTCCACGCCGTCTGTAGATACGCCGAAGACCTCGTAGCCTCTTTCCCTAAACCTTGGATACAGTTCGTTGAAACGAATCGTCTCTCTGGTGCAGCCTTGGGTAAAGGCCTTGGGGAAGAAATACACCACCGCCCTCGGCACACGCGCAGGCGAAATCTTCTCGCCTGTGTGGGCCTCCAGCTCTACGTCAGGGAACTCCATGGAAGAGCCGCGTTGTGTATAAATAAACGTTGAGTGAGTTCTGTGATTTGGTTGCTCCCCCTAGGGGTTTTGGCGATATCAAGCGCCTCTATACTCATCCGGCTGACGCCGGCCGACCCCCTCGCAACTGCGTTCTGGAGATTGGCGTTTGCCACATCTATAGTGCTTGCCATGGGCGCCGTTAAAGGCCTTGAGCTACCTCGGGGACGCGACTTGACATATTCTTTACTCTCCGGCGTTTTTCTTGCAACGCACTTCCTCAGCTGGATACCTTCTCTCTTTTTGACCACTGTGGCGGCCAGCACGACGCTTGTAAACATACACCCCATAGTCATGTTGCTCCTCTCCAGGTCCTTGGGGGAGCGGATAAACAGAGCCACAGCGGCTGGCGTCTTGGCTGCGACGGTCGGCGCGATACTTATCACCTTCTCTCCCGGGGGCCTCTTGGGAGATCTACTCGCAGTAGTGGGGGCGCTTTCCTTCGCCGGCTACCTAGCCATTGGGCGCGTGGTGAGGGCGTCGGTGGGGACCCTGGGCTACGTGGCGGTGGCGTATGGAACTGCGGCGCTTGTCTCGCTAGGTGTGGGTCTCGCGCTACATATAAACTTGGTGAATTACGACTGGCATACCTTCTTTATGTTTCTCCTAATCGCCTCGATCCCCATGATGTTGGGACACACCGTATTTAACTACCTGCTTGGGAGGTACCGCGCCGTGACCATAGCCGCGAGCACGCTTGGGGAGCCGATCGGAGCCACGTTGCTAGCCGCGCTGGTTTTGGGAGAGCGCCCAACGGGGACCGCCGTGTTTGACCTGTTCGGCGTCTCCGTGGCGTTGCCTCTCCAGGCAATAGGCATCGTAGTCACGCTACTTGGGCTGTTTGTAGTTGTGCTAGAAGAGATAAAAGTCTCCAAATAGGCGTCCATGATGTACAAAGGCGTGGCCTGGGTCCTCTCGGTGGGGAACGAGCTTTTAATTGGCCGCGTGGTGAACACCAACGCGGCTTGGCTAGCCTCTAAGCTCACCTTCCTTGGATACGTCGTTAAGAGGATTGTGGTGGTGCCCGACGAGGAGGACGCCATTGTCGAGGTCTTTAAAGAGGCGCTGAGGAGGGCGGACGTGGTCATCTCAACGGGAGGCCTCGGCCCCACGCCCGACGACATAACCAACTTGGCGTTCTGCAAGGCGCTTGGCGTCGAGCCCGTGGTTAATCAAGAGGCGTTGAAGATGATAAAGGAGAAATACGAGGCGCGCGGATATCCTATGACGCCGGAGAGGGAAAAGATGGCGAAGATGCCGCCGGGCGCCAAGCCGCTTCCGAATCCGGTGGGCACGGCGCCTGGCGTTTTATATGAACACCAGGGAAAGATCGTCGTTTTGCTACCGGGCGTTCCCCGAGAGATGGAAGCCATATTTGAAAATTATGTAGAGCCTCTGCTCAGAGAGAGAGGCCCGCCAGTGTATTTTGCCGAGCAGTTGTTAATAGTCAGAGGGGTGCCCGAGGCCGACGTCGCGCCGATCATACGCGAGGTCTTGAAGATAGACCCCAGACTCTACGTCAAGTCTCACCCCAAGGGCTTTGAAGTAGACGCACCGTTGTTGCACATACACATCTACGCAAGCGCCGAGGACAGAGAGAGGGCCGCGGCGCTTGTGGAAAACGCCTCTGAGCAACTGAGACAGATCTTACTCTCTAAATTTGGCGACAGAGTAGAGGTCTCTAAAGGCTGAGGACGCCGAGTAGGCGGAGGTAGGTGTGGCCCAACGAGGGTTTCCCGCCGATGTACACCGCGTCGCCTCTCACCTCTGCGTCTACCCAGCCGACGTAGACCTCGCCCCAGGGGCTGGGCCTCTTCCCAACTACATCTTCTATATGGCTTTTAATTTCCCAGTAAGTCCTCGCCTCGCGCACCGCCGCTTGGTCTACCTCCACGCGGGTCGGCAGTATAAACCTCAGAGACCAAATCCTAGCCGCCGCCTTTATGAACTCCCTCTGCGATTTACCAACAGCCTCCGAGGCCTCTCTATATATCTCCCACAGCTCATCCATATACTTACCCAGGTCCAAGACGCCTTTTGTAAGTCCCTCTGGCCAGCCGGAGTTCACAAGAAACGGCTTGTGGTATCTCTCTACCTTCTCCCAGTTAGTTATATCTATAAAGAATCTCCGCCCGCCTGATGCCGTCGCGGCGACGTAGATCACGTTTTTTAAATCACACAGCTATAAATTTATGCGTCTTGTCGTTATTGCGTTGGCGTTGCCTGCCATGTTTGTAGCTATGGGTCTCGCCGCGTTGTTTATACCCTACTGCGGCCTGCCCTCGTCTATGGTGGCGGCCTACCTAGTCCTCCTCCCGCTTGTACGCTACGCAAAAGATTACCTCTACCTAAGGCTTAGATATTTCGGGGCGGCTTTGCTGGCTTTCGGAGCCGTCTGGGCTCTTGAAGCCGCATTAAAGCCGTTGCTCCGCGACTACCGCTCCTCTCTCGATTTTTTAATTCAGATCATGTCTACGTGTCCACAGTGGCGATCTTATCTCTTCGTCACCGCGGTAATCTTAGCGCCTGTCGTGGAGGAGGTCCTCTTCCGAGTCCTTCTATATACCGAGCTAGAAAAGAGAGCAGGTCCCCTAGTGGGGTACGTGGGCAACTCCTTGGCTTTCGCCTTGTCGCACGGCTTGCCAGCTCTTCTGCCGCTTTACTTCATATACGGCGTAATACTTACATATGCCTTTAGAAGAGGCGGAGTAATATCTGCAGTTGTTTTACACGGATTAAATAATCTTCTAGCTTTTACAACACTATAACCTCAGTCGTCTTACCTAGAAAACCCAATCCAAGCGGAGCTTTAACAGTCTGCGTAGGGGCTTGATGTAGACGCTGGAGGTATATGGTAAAGCCGTCTCCGAACAAGATAGTAGCCGTGTCCACGTCGAATTCTCTAAAGGCCCCCACGATCTGTCTTCCTCTTAAGTCTCTTATCAAGTTCCTATATACGGAGCCGTAGCTCCACAACAATTCTCCATCGTCTAAGAGGATGAGATCGCCGGCTGAGGCTCCGACAAGCTCTCGGATCTTCTCGCCGTAGTGTCTTAAATAATCCGAGAGACCCCAGCCGTATTTTACCCACTCAAGTTTGAGGTATATCCCCTCTTTTCCCATCCGCGACAGATAAAGCCCAAGCTTCCTCAGCATGACTGTTTTGCCGCTACCAGGCGGCCCTACGATGTAGACATTCGCCCCGCCGAGCGTCCGCGAAAGAACAAATTTGAAGTCCTCCCCAAGGTCTAGCTTCTCTATTTCGTGAAGAGCAAGCTCCTCGCCTGGTTTCATGTAGCTCCCACCTTACATTTAAAAACTACGACATGTAGAATAACTAACGTCTACGTAGCGTTTAGAGCTCGTCTAAGTAAACCACCTTGCCCGTCTTTAGAGACGTAACGGCGGCTTCACAAAACTTCATCGAGTAAAGTATATCCTCTCTATCTACGACTTCTCCTCCTCTGCCTGAGGCGGCCTTTAAAAATTCCCGATCTTGTAGAAGCAACGGCTCCGTTATCTCCAGCCGGGGACGGTATACTCCGTCTTCGCCGTAGAAATAGACGTCGTCTGTGGCGAAGTCCACCGCGAATATGCCTTGGTCGCCGGTCAGCTCGATCTTTCGGAAGCGGTAAGGCGTGAGCCAGTTGGCCTCGTAAAGCGCAGAGGCGCCGTCATACTGCGCAAATATCTGGGCATGATCTTCGTAAGGCCCTTTAGTGGAGCCTCCTGAGGCGTAGACCGCAGAGGCGCGTCTGCTGGTGATGTACGTAACTAGGTCTATGTCGTGTATGGCGAGGTCTTTTATCACCCCCACGTCGCCCGGTCTCACGGGCCATCGAGAAGTCCTTTTCCCGTACGCCGTCAAGAATCGGCCAAGCCTCTGTAGATTATTCTTCACGTACCTGACCCCTTGGTGGAACCGTAGTAAGTAGCCCGTCGTCACAAGAGTTCTGCCGGCGATGTCAAACAACTGGTTAGCCTCGTGAAGAGACGCCGCAAATGGCTTCTCCACAAGAGTGGGGATGCCTCTCGAAAGGAAAAGCGATGCGTGAGCCGCGTGGAGCGTAGTAGGCGTGGCCACTATCGCGGCGTCTACGTCAAGCTCAGCCGCCTTCTCCGCGCCCCTTACAGCCACAGCCTTGTACACCTTCTCGGCCCACCTCAGCCGAGCCTCGTCGATATCGACGGCGTAGACAACCTCCACCATATCCTCGCCCCGGAGCTGAGACACGACACGCAAATGGTTTTTGCCCCAGCCGCCTATGCCGACTACAGCCACCTTCACAAGAGGGGACAGTCGCCGAGGTATTAATATATTGACGCAAAGCCTAGAGGTAGGCCACGTACCGTACCAACGCCGGATGCGGCGGCTTCCTGTAAATTATCACTTCTTTGTAGCCTTGCAAAATTTTGACAAATATCCTCACATACTCCTTCAACTCCCCCACGTGGATTTTTAAAACTCTGAAATCCTCAAACTCATCGACCTCCCCGTCTACCTTGTTGCTGGCCAAGTCGGGAAGTAGGACTTTTTTACTCTCCCGTATGATATCCGCGTCTAGCCTATACGCCCATAGCTTCTCCACCACGACCCGTCCATACTTCATGTCAGATATCATGTTCTCCAACTTACGAAAATCTACGTCAAGAGCTGTGGCGAGGTAGGGTATCTCATTCCGCGAAAAATACTTATGGGTTGGCACCTCGAAGGAGATGATCTCGAAGTTGTTAACCCTCTCCCGAAAGAGCCGTGTAGTTCTTAGATATTCTACAGGTAAAGTGGCCACGTAAATACATTGATGTGTTTAAATAACCTCCGCCCCGCTCAAAAGATCACTTAATTACCGGAAATGCTAACCCCACTAGGAGGCCGAACGCCACAGCTAAAGAGAGCAACGCGGCGAATTGAATAAACTCCACCCAAGACCCGCCGGCAAGCAGAAGACTGATCACTACGATAGTCGCCGCTACGGCTAATAACGCGGCCTGCGGCATGTAAGACGCCGGGATCAAAACCGCAAGGGCGCCCACGAGAGAAGACACAAAACTACTCAACGCAGACTTCAATGTGTCGTAAAGCGCGCGGCTGTGGACAAGCGTCCATCTGCCACGTCTTTCTCTAAGCGATACCCTGTAGATAGCCTCGCGGACTTCTCTCATCTGGTGGGAGAACTCCGCCACTAGGGCGATGAGGGCGTTTATAGACGCCACAACTACAGAAAGTGCGAGTGCAAACTCTATATCTATGACGCCGCCGCTAAACATCAACGAGGCCGAAAGCGTACCTGCCGTAATTAACCCGTCTATTACGCCGAGGACTAGGTACCTCACGCCGTCGTCCCAGCCTCAGGCACGTACTCGCCGACTACCACCTCGTCGATGGAGTGCACAACCCCGCCAACCTTCTCAAGCACCTCCTCCAACTCGCCGTAGTCTATGTCGACCCCCTCGACCACTATCGCCAAACCCAACACGTCCACATCTACGTCGTCTACAGTAACACGGACAGCCTTTACACCCGCCACCTTGTACAACTCCCTGGCCACGTCAACTATGGTAACCCCCTTCGTGGGGATTGCCGCATCTATAACAATACGACGTATGGGCGGACGTTGCCCCACATTTATCTATACGAATACGTTTTTAAGCTTTGCCCCCTTTCCCTACCAGTCGCCACAAGTCCACGTGCGAAAACATTTAAACAGTCCCCCGCAACGTTCGCCGCACATTGCGGAGGTTGCCTTATAACGTGGATAAAGCTTTCAACTACTTCTTACCTCCCCCCACCTCTCTTGTCGACTCCCTCTTTTTCCATAAAGATGGGTAGGTCCCGCGCCGCATGACGACTCTGTCGGTCCTCGCCACGAGGCCTTTCGCCATATTCTTGACCTCCTCGCTGTCTACCAACGCCTTACCTACGCCTATGAGCTCTCCCTTCAGCGTGAAAAACGCCACTAAGTCGCCGCGGGAGAAGGGATGTTCAAACTTGGCGACGCCAGGCGCCGCAAGTGGTGCTCCGTGGCATAAGGCGTCCACCGCGCTGTCCCGCACCCAAATCTTCGGCAAGTGTCGCGCGATTTCTTCAATTGGTAGAAGCACTCTCCGCAGATACGTGTCGTCGCCGTATCTCCTCCAGATGTAATACGCGTCAGCCAGGTCTTGCAGAGTCACGGTCTCGTCTTCGGTGAAGCAAGACACAGCCACGCGCCTCAACTCCCTCATGTTGGCCCCAACCCCCAAGATCTCGCCTATGTCGTGGATGATCTTACGCGCATAAGTCCCGGCCTCCACGTGCATCTTTATCACGGCGTACCTCCCATCAACCTCAAGCAACTCTAGAGAATATACACGCCTGGTTCTAAGCTGTCTCTTTACCGCGGAGCGGAGGGGGGGCTTTTGATATATTACGCCTTGAAGCTCTTGTAAAACAGCCCTCAGCCTCTCGACGTCTACATCGCCGTGGAACTTCGCCACGGCGACATACACCTTGTCGGATTTAGATAGCGCCATGAGCACCTTAGTGCCTTCAGCCACCGCGATGGGCAAGACGCCGGAGACCTTAGGATCTAGAGTCCCCGCGTGACCGGCCCGTTCGACTCCAAGAATCTTTTTAACCCAAGCGGCGACTTCATGACTGCTAGGCCCCCTTGGCTTGTCAATCAACACAAGCGAATACTTGATATACTCGTCGGTAGGTCTCTGAGAAGGAGGCCTGCCCCACTCTGGGTTCGTCTCCTCCTCGATTTTTACAAAGACTTCTCTACTTACGCACTTCACCTAACTTCAGCCTTCGTTATGCCAAAGAACTGAGGCCTCACCTTTTCACGCATATACTCGACGAGACCCGCCGCCTCAATCGCCTTCAACACATCCTCGTCAGAGGCGCCCCTCTTTATCTCAATTTTCTTGTCTGTAGGCTCGATGTGGTTTATATTCACCCGCCTCCGCCTAACGCCCGTAAGAGACTTCGGCCCAGTAACCACGACGTAGTTCTCATCTACTATGTCAACAACTACGGCTTTCCTCCCCGCCTCTCTACCTAAAACTTTAACTACAACCCGCCCAACGTCGATGACCTTAACCATAGGGGGAAAAAGAAGGGGGATTTAAAAATCTTAGCGCGTTAGATCGTTATTTCTTCTTCTCTTCTTTCTTCTCCTCCTTCTTCTCTTTCTTCATGGGTGTCTGATGTGGATGTTTATTTAAAGATTTCTTTATATGTTTATAGATCTATCTTTAAGGTTTCTAAGAGCGACCATACCAAATACAACATATATTAAGAGGTTATTCAAGTTAAGTAAATTTACTAATATCTTAGCCAGCTTATCTCTACGTAAATAGATGATCGACGAGAAATATCTGTATGTTTGTAAACACAGTATGGTTTTTAAACCGTCTTCAAGTTTCGCCGTGTTTAGCTGCCCGATAGGCTGTCCAGCGGACTGCTGCAAGTTCGAAAGCTTTGAAGACATGCCTGTAGTGCTGGAGGACGAAATACAGACCTTAACGCAAGAGGCTGAGAAGCTCGGCGTAAAGCTTAGGTTTGAGCCCTACGGCGAGTACAACGGCGTAAAGCTCTACAAGTGGATAATCGAGGGGTGGTGCCCCTTCTACAGAGGCAGATGTACAATTCATGAAAAGAAGCCGCTTGCCTGCCGGATGTACCCCTTGGTCCTCAACCTCAAGACAGGTGAGATATACCTCTCCGAGAAGTGTCTCTGGGTGAAGCACAACGGGCCAAAGCCCCTTGACTACTTCCCCGCGGAAAAAGAAGCATTGAAAAAACTTGTAATAAAGCTCAGAATCAAATGATAGAGTTCATAATCGACGGCGCGTATACAGACGACGAGAGGCTCGCCGTGGCGGTAGGCCTATCTATCACCTTTAGACAAGTTCTCGTCAAGGCGAGGCCAAGCACGGCGGCGCTGGAGGCGGCCAAGGAGGCTGTATGGGGGGCGCTTCTCGTCTCTCCATGCCCGCCGGGGCTCCCCTGCTTCGACGACGTAGAAAAGGCCAAAGACCACTCAGAGATCTACTCCACGCCAGTGGGCTACGAAGGGCCCACTCCTTCAGCCACGCGGCGGAGGGTGTCCACCTTCAATAAACACTACATGAAGCCGTGGCGCTGGGCTAAAGACGGCGAGAAGCCGTCTATAGGCCACGAGCTCCTCCCGCTGATGGCCTGCCTCTACCGACTGTTGAAGCCGCTAGACGCCGTGCCTATAGTCGTGTCAGACGTCAGGCTACAGCCAGCCGCCGTCCCCCCGCCCGACTACATGGTCATACCCACGGGACACGAGCCCAGCGAAGTCGCCGAGGTCGTCGACGTCTACCTGCCCCCGCTGAAGGCAAGCGCGTTGGCGCTGGGGATGTTGATGGGCGGCTACGAGGCGGGCCCCGTAATCGCTGTGGCGAAGACCCGAGACCACATAACCCAGCAGCTCGTCGAGGCGGGCGGATACGTCGTCGTGTTAGACGAGGCAGGAGACCCCTGCAATCTCCTCAAGACCCGCATAACGGGCTACGGCTATGTAAAGCGCCAATACGTCGTAGACCCCACGCTATGTGACAAATGTGGCGACTGCCTCAAGGCCGCGTGTCCCGCCATCGCTCCGACGCGCGCTGGCGTGCCGCAAATACTTCCCACCTGTATTGGATGCAGTGCCTGCGCCATACTATGCACAAGAGGAGCCATAAAATAAGACTCGAACAGGGACGGGTGATCATAGATGGAAAAGAAATCAATCTCACAACCCTAAGACCAATAGACCTTTTACTAGCCGCGTTGACGTACGGAGTAGGCATCCGCCATATGGACAAGACCGGCGAGCCCTACGAGACAGAATGCGAAATCGACGGCTACAACATCGTCTGCAAGGCGAAATGCAGCGGAGAAGAAGAGAGATGTCTAGTGTACCGGGCACTCACGGAAGGCTTGTTAAAGTTCATATGCATAGGCGAGTAAAAGTTTTTAATCCCAGAGACATCTAAACCCCGCCCTGGCCGTCCGGGGGCCGTAGACAGCTACTACCCCAACCGGTAGTCTAGCCCGGTCAAGGATGTGGGCCTTTCGAGCCCGTGACCCGGGTTCAAATCCCGGCCGGGGCACCACTCAATTCTCATCTGTAGCTGGTTCTACGTCTCGCTAACCCGTTGCGAGCTTTTGAGTTTCTGGGTAAACATTACGGCTTCTCTGTGTAGTTGAAATCCCCGCGGCGAGAGGATGTGGTAGAAGTTTGAATGCGACCTCTCTGCAAGGCTGAAGCCTGCCACGAGCTCTTTGTCGCCGGTTTCGTTGTACAGCCTCTCCACCGCCACTGCGTAGTCCCTGCAATGCGGCCACCCCCTCTTCTCAGCCAACGCATTTAACAACGCCGCCACGGCGCCTCAGTACTTCTCGCCAGCCTACACAAAGTCGCCCCCCTTACAGCGCCTCAGCCTCTTTAAAAAATATAGACGTAGAGCTCAACCCTCTCAGGAGGGTCTAGCCGCTCCGCAGTAAGCTCCGCTAGAAACTCCTCCGCATCTTTACCGCCGGCGGCCTTCCGCAAAGTCTCCCCATCGCTGGCGAAATTACAGGAGCTACGGCTATCTAGCTTTCACCAAATTAATCTTTTCACCTTTCAGCAAAGGAGGGATAAAAACTGGCGGGCCCGGTGGGATTTGTAGGCCGGCTCTCGCCGTGAACCCACGACCTACGGCTCCGCAGGGTCGGCGGACCGGAGGCTGGGTCGCCTGTGGCTGAGTCCTCCGCCGCTCCATCCAGGCTGAGCTACGGGCCGCTTTTTACATGTATTGTGTTTTTAAGTTTTTGCGAAGGTTAGGGTAGCGGCTCTAGTTCTTGCAAGTTGTTTGGATCTATTCTTATTTTGCCTATGCGGACCTCGTCGAATTCTGTAGTTGTGACGTATATTGAGATTTTTGGCTCGAATTTCTCGACGACGCCGTATCCGACGAGACGCCCCTCTTTGTAGAGGGCGGCGAATAGATGTCTTAAATAGTGAGACGGCACTGCGTATTCGCGTCCTTTCTTTTCTGGCTTATCCACGTCGGCCGGCACATACCTCCCCCAGGGGCATTCTAATCCGCCTTCCCAGCGGCAGAGCGCCAGCCTTTCCGGCTCTGCCTGCGTCTTGGTCGTCGTCTTTAGGAAGCGTCTGTATGCGTAGTTTCTAAGCTCCTTTCTCTCCACAGGTCCTCTGGGGAGTACATATGGGGATTTAGAAACTGTGAGACCTGGGATTGCGGCTTCGCCTATGTTTATCGGCGTTGCGTCTGTGGCGTCTATCAACGCCTTGAGTAGCTGAAGGCCGCGGCCTGTGGTCCACCCTGGGGTGTTTATGACAATGAGGTGTGGGTACTGCGCCGCCGCTCTCCTGAGGCTCCAGACGGCGCCTGCCAGCAACAGCTCCTCCATCCCCTGGAGGTTTGTGGAGCCGACGTAGTAACCGTCTTGGGGCTCTAGTGTTGAGATGTGGGGCGCGGGGGCTGAGGTGCAGCTGTACGTCACGAAGCCTGGTGGGCCTATGTCGGACTGGCCGACGTCTGCGTCGACTATGCAGACCTTCCTGCCTTGCGTTGTGTATCTGTTGAGAAGGTAGGTGGATAGGCTACTCTTGCCGGAGTCTGTGGGACCTACCAAGGCGATTGCTGCGGCGTCTATCTGCAGGTCCCAGTCTCGGGGGGTGGTGGAGCCCTTTACGAGGGTTACTGAGCCGCTTTCTAGTCTGAGCGTGGTGGGTCCCTCTACGGGGTATTGCTTGTGTGGAGGCACTTCTAATCGTTGGAAAAGCCCTCCAAAGACTTTACAAGGTCTGAGGCATTCTACGACGGCGGGGCCTCTTATGAGCGCCGTATCTCCTTGGGGGATGTCCAGGGTAAACATATTAAGACATGTGTAGGTCTATATATGTCTCGTCTCGTAGCTTTAGTGGCTGTTCTAGACGACGTGCTTCTCTTCGTTGCGCCGGCTGTGTTGGCTTTTTTGTTTTATTTCTTTGATCTTATTCCGCTTTGGGCGGCGTTGGCCGTGGCGGCGCCTTTTCTAGGTCTCGCGGTTTACGTGGGGGTGAAGGTGTTTAGAGAGACGCCTAGGAGTTTTGAATACGTGGGTGGGAGGGGGGTGGCTGCGGAGGATCTCAGACCTGAGGGCTTGGTGAAGGTGGGAGGGGTGTATTGGAGGGCTGTGTGTGCCGGGTGTGAGGTGGCGGCGGGGGGCTGTGTGGAGCTTTTGGATATTCGGGATGGGCGGGCTTATGTTAGACCTTGTCAGTAGGAGATATGAGACTTAGTAGCTCCCAGGTGTGTTTCATTATGGTTATTTCGTGGCGCATTTTGGCGTAGGTCTCGTCGTCTATTCTGCCGGCGGCCTTTGCGTCTTCAATCTTTTTCTCGAGTTCTACGAGGTCGAATTTGGATAGGTACTCCCGGGTGAGTGCCCTGGACCATAGGTACAAGATGCGGGACTCGAGTTCTGTCACCTTTTGCGTCAAGGCGTTGAGCCTCTCTTGATACTCGTCTATCTTTTTCTGTAGCTCCGAGGAGAGGGTCTCGTAGTCTTTTTCAGATATTAGCCCTAGTTCTTTCTTCGCCAAGAGGATTTCTTGTTCTCTTCTGAGGCTCTCGACGACGTTTCTAAGCTGGTCAATGCGGATCTTTATCTTGGCGAGGTCTGCGTCCCAGCTGGATTTTGTCTTAGAGACGGCGTCCACGTACGCCTTCCAGGTGTCCTCTATGCCTTTTACCTTCTCCTCGTATTGAGCTAGTAGTTTTTCTAGCTCCCCAAGCGCCAGATACGCTACGTCGACGCTCATTTCAACAACTCTTCGAGTTCTTTCTTAAGTTTTTCGTAGGTTTCCTGCGATATTTTGCCTTCCTTAAGCAACTCCTCGAGCTTAGACAGAGAAAGCTTCAACGAGATCACCTCAGCGCTTGTGGAGGTGGTGAGCACTCTTCTGAAGTGGACGCCTAGTCCGTCCTCCAGCGCTGTGTATTTGGTCTTGACCTCGTCAAGAAGTCCTCTGAGGGTCTCCAACTTCGTCTCAAGGTCTCTCTTTACCTCTTGATACGAGTCAGGCGGAATGAAGTCCTTCTTTAATTCAATCTCGGCTAACATCTTCTCGTAATCGCTAATGGTCTTGTTCAACAGCTCTTGTGCCCTCAGTAGAGACATCTTCTCCACTTCCCACTGCCTCCGGGCACCCACGACGTTGTTTTCATATTCTTTCCAGGCGTCGTCAAGCTTCTTCACTAAATCATCATATTTCATCACTATGTTGTCGATTACGGGTTTTATGGCCTTTTCAAACTCCGTCTCGGGTCTCTCCGGCGCCAAGGGGAGCACCTCTGCAAGGGGCTTGGGGGCCTCCTCGGGCTTAGGCGCCGCAGGTCTGGTCTCCCCCCGCGAGAATCTAATATAAATGGGACACTCGGCGTAGTTGCCTATGCAGTACCAACTAAAGGGGTCTATGGGCTTGTTGGTGTAGCTACATACGAACCCGGCCTCTCCCCGCCTCAAAGCTGGACATACACTCATCGCTTGAACTGACGAAGAAATATATATTTGTTACGGGTGAAGTATACTCCTACGGCCTCAGCTCCCCCAGCTCTACATCTCTCGCCTTAGTCAAATCCTCAAGAGTGCCTACGTCGTAGAAATACGCCTCTTTTGCCGTATAAACAGCCACGCGAGGCGTCAAGGACCTCGCAAGGGCGTCCATGTCTAGGTATTCTTCAGATAGCTTCTTCACCACTACGTCGGACACTACGTAAATCCCCGTAGACGTTACGAACTCAAAAGTCGGCTTCTCGCGCCACGTCTTTAGGAGGTCGTCTTCCACCTCTAACACGCCGAATCGCAACGAGGCCTTGTTCGCAGAGCCTACCACCGTGAGCAGAGCCTTCTTCGACTTGTGTAGTTCCAGGGGGGCTCTTAAGTCGAGATTTGTCAAGACGTCTGTGTTGACCACGACCACGTCGCCATCCACCCACTCTTTGGCATAGTACAACTGCCCAGCCGTGCCCAACAGACGCCGCGACTCTAGAAAAACCACGTCGGGATGGAACTCCGATAAGTAGCTCCTCACTAGATTCTGCATATAGTACCCAACCACTGCCACCTCCCTAACTCCGTTACGTCTCAGCCACTCCACGACGAAGTCTATCAACAGTTTAGACCCCGCGGCGGCCAGCGCCTTGGGCACGAAAAAAGTCAATGGCCTCAGCCTAGTGCCCAGCCCCGCCGCAAGGACAACCGCCTTCACAAATAGTCGCCTAGCCCCTGTCTCTTTAAGTGCTGCCGAATCTTCTCCACCTCTCTCTCCATCTTCTTCACCTCTGTCAATATGTCCCTCCTGGCCTCCCCCTCCTCGCCTGAGGGTTTATACGTGCAGTAGCCCTCAGGCGTCATAGCCCGGGCCTCGCAGTAGGCGTACTGACATTTGGCACCGATACACTCGTCGTTTAGCCAAGTGCACCAAAACACTATCTTGTTTCCTCTTATCGTCGGTTTAAGAGCTTTCTTCCCGCAACGGAATAGAGACGTGCCGTTGGGGCCTAGGGCGCATCGAGGCCCAAGACATGGAGTTCTCTGCGACACTAGATAATGTAGATGTTATTATTTAAATCTTGTAACCAAGCGACGACAGAAAAGACACAACCTCCTCGTAGCGGGGAGACGAGCGGGCGCCGGGCCTCGTGACCTTAATCGCCGCGGCTGCGTTGGCGAAAACTAACTTGGTGTAGAGATCCCTCCCCCTGAGGTACATGTAGATATACGCCGCGGCGAAGCTATCCCCCGCGCCTGTGGTGTCCACTGCGTTGAGTTTAAAGGCGTCGACGTGGAGAAGCCTCTTGCCGTCAAACGCCACGGCCCCCCTAGGGCCGAGAGTTATGACGAGCTCCCCCACCGACAGTTCTTTAGAGAGCTTCTCAACGGCGGTTCTGTGGTCGTGAGAGTCGGCAAGCATCTTGGCCTCTACGTGGTTCATGAAAACCACGTCGACTCCGTCTACCACAGCTTTAACTATTTCAAGGCCTTTCCGGGCGAGAGCTGTGCCTCCGTCCACCGAGACCGTGGCGCCTATCTCGCGGGCGATTTCCTTTGCCCTAACGATAAGCTCCGTCCTGCCTGTGGCTAGGTGTATGTGGCGGACGCCTTGGAACACGTCTTTGGTCAAGTCGGCGGGGGTGAGGCCTAGGTTGGCGCCTCTATACGACAACATCCTCTTCATGCCGTCTGGATGCACCAATACCACGACCACGCCTGACCTAACCCCGGCTATTTTCTTCACAAAAGAGACGTCTACCCCTTCAGTCTTGAGCTCTCTAAGCGAAAGCTCGCCTAGAGGGTCTTCGCCCACGGCGCCTATGAACCGGGCCTCCAGCCCCAATCTGGCTATCGCCACTGCAAAGTTGGCCGCGGAGCCGCCGCCGCCTGTGTATAAGTCGAGCACTTCTACATTCTCGTCGAGGCCGGGCAACTCGGAGATCTTGAGGTATATGTCAAAATTTAAGTTGCCCACCGAGGCGACAACCACAGAGCCTCTAAATTTTAAATATAAATGCATGAGGGTAGACGTGGACGTCCAGAAGATGCTGGAGGTTAGGAAGATGCTGGAGGAGAAGATCGCCAAGTTGCAAGAGGAGCTGAAGCTATACACCGCCTTGTTGGAGCTACTTGACAAGTCTATTGGAGAGAGGTCTTTCTCCACCGCGGCAGAAGTTGCTAAGCCGGAGGCCGTGGAGGAGGTGAAGGGGAGGGGCGGCGAGGTCTACGCCACTGTAGAAGTCTACGGGAGCTACCTCTACATCAAGTTCCGAGAGCCTGTGAAGCTAGACGGGCTCTTCAAAAGATTTTTCCTAGACAAATTCCTGCAGAAATACAAAGAAGAAGACGCAAGAGAGGTAAGACAAGGCACGTTGAGACAAGAGGAGGTAATCAGGTACGAGCTCGAAGGCGGCGAAGAGGGCGAGGTGACCGCCATGAAGATATACAACTACAGGACGGAGGAGAGGAAAAGAGAAATACTGCGGGTGCTTAGGTGGACTCTGGAGAAGGTCTACTCCGGTTGAGCCACCTTCTTCTGCCGTTTGTAAAGCTCCAGCATCTCTGCCACCGTGGTTGCCTGCTCAGGCGACTTGTCTAATCTGTAGCGTCCTGTGAACCTGGGGAAGCGTATTGCGAGCCCGACCCCCGGCTTCACCGCTCCTAGGCAACACGTGTGAAGCGGCGACAGCGTAATCTCGGCGCCTATGACCTCTATGACGACTTGCGGCACGAACCACACGTCCGCCTCCATCTTGGAGACGACTCTGGGGTGTCTATGCGGCGTCTTGTAGGGCTGCAACATCTCATACATCTTCTTCAGATCTGCGTCTGTGAAGCCGCTCCCCACTTTACACACGGTATAGAACATATCGGTGGACGGGTCGTAGGCCGCTGCGAGAAACGCGCCGTAGAGGCCGGCCCGCTTTCCCCGGCCGTAGAAGGCGCCTACCACCACCAGGTCCACTGTGTCTATCATCTCGCTTCTGTAGTCCCTCTTGTACTTAATCCAGTTCCACCCCCTCGCCCCCATCTCGTAGACAGAGGTGGGAGATTTACAGACAAGCCCCTCCATGCCGAGGGACACCGCCTCGTGGAAAAAGTTGTCCACCTCGTCGGCTCCGTCGAAAAGCCTCCACTTGGCGATAAAGACCTTGTCCGTCTCTTTTACAATCTCTGAAAGCCTCACGCGGCGGTAGATCAAAGGCTCTTCCGTGAGGTCTTCGCCGTCTATATACAACACGTCAAAGAGGTGGAGAACCGCGGGGTACATCTCCGCCGCGGCGGCCACTTCATGTTTCCTCTTTCTATGCATCAACTCTTGAAACGGGAGCATGTCCCCCGTGTCTGGGTCCACCGCCACTATTTCGCCCTCTAGTATGGCCTCACGCACCGACACGGCGTCCCTCACCGCCTTCGCCACGTCAGGATAGGCGTGGGTGATGTCCTCGAGTCTTCTGCTGAAAATCTTCACAGTACCCTCTCGTATATGTATCTGCGCCCTCTCACCGTCGTATTTGTATTCACAGATGGCGACGCCGCCGAGCTTAGACAAGATTTCAGACGCCGAAGAGAGCCTCTGCGCCAACATGGGAAGCACAGGCACGCCGGGGGTGATCTTCACCTCTTCAAGCGGCTTGCCCTCAGCAACGTGGCGCGCAAGTCTGCCCAAGTCGGGGTATACGTGGTAGGCCCGCTCAAGAGCCTCTTTATCTACGCCGAAGGCCTCAGAAAGGGCGTCAATAAGCGTCATGTCCGCGACGCCGAGTCTCAACTTCCCCACTACAAACCTAGCTATGTACTTCCCCTCCTCCGGAGAGGCGCGGGCGAATAGCGAAGAAAGAAGAGACACCTTTAAATCCTGCGCCCCCTCGCCAGAGGCCTGCGCCACCTTCAGCAAGGTGTCGTAGACCTCAGAGACCTCCAAAGGCCTCTGCTGGCCGAAGGCGAGGAGACCCGGCCTCCTGCTCAACGACAGAGCGCGCCTCGCCGCCTCGCCCACATCGCCGCTCTTTTTGTACAACGACTCCAACTCGGCTATGGACACGCCGGTGGCCTTTGAAATTGCCCTTAAGCAGAGCTTCTCGGCCACGCCGAGCTCAACGCCCTCCCACGGAGGCCTCAAGTCGCCTAGTATGAAATATATAATTTTGTCTATCTCCTCAGGCCTCGCCTTTTTAAACAACGAGACGAGGAGCTTGACCATGACAGTCCTCTGCGTAGTTGCCTCAATGGCGGCGAGAGCCTTCACCAAATCCCCAAACAACACGTTCTACCGGCCACCTTGTTTATAAGTGTTGAGGAAGAGCTCTAGGTAAGTTTCCTTAACCTCCTCGCCGAGTCCCAACGCTGCGGCGAGACGCCTCACCTCCTCCACCGCCTGGGGCACCTCCCCCTCCTCAGCCACAACTTTCTCCACTTCCACAAACTCGCCAAGTCCTTCGACCCAATCAAGCGACACGGAAAACCCGCCGCCTGTGTAATACTCCCGCTTCTTCCTAATCTCAGCCACGGGGACAAACCCCAGCCTCCTAAACACCTCTACAACATCTAAACCAGCCTCGGCGGAGATCTCAACTCTAGTCTTAGCCCCCGCCCCCATACGCGGCCCCTTATACGTGACATAAGCCCTACCGCCCACAATCCTAACTCTCAAAGCCTCGTCAGTCGCCGCGAAGTCTCTACATGGATGTTGAAAATAGATGTCCACCTCCTCCTGGCGGGAGACAAGAGAAAAACCAAGAGCCTTAAGCCGTTGCCTAACTAAGAAAAGATCCGCCCTGTGTTTAACCTCCACTTCTAACATATTGCTTACAAGGCGGAGCGGCGGGGTTAGCCACAGCAAAGCCAAACAAGAAACACCGAGAAGTCATAGCACCGAAATATGCACACTCCCCACAATTATCAGGACGTCCCAGCACAAGCCTAACAACCGCCGTAATCTGCCTAGGGGCTACCGACGGCGGAGGAGGAGACGGAGGTGGAGGAGGTAGCCTAGGCTCTACGGTTGTCTTCTGCTCAACAACCGGCGGCTCAAGAGGACGCACCTCAGGTACGGAAGGCGGGGGAGGAGGCGGCGGGGAAGGGGGAGGTGGAGGAGGCGGGGGAGGAGGCTGAGGTGGAGGCGGAGGTTCGCTTATTACCGGCTGGATTGGGGCAGGCGTGGGTTTGGGAGGTACCAACTCTAAGGTGGTTAATTCGGGGAACTCCGTCTTCGCTCTGTCTTGCACCGCGCGGAGGACGTCCTCAAGACTTACATCTCCTTCACCTACCTTGACGCCGTCGACGACTACAGCGGGAAATCTAGAGATGCCGTATTTCTTCAACATATTCACCAACGACCTGTAGTGGGGAGGAATCTTCTCAGGAGGCTCCCCCAGAAGCCTCAATACTTGATCCACCGCGTCGGGGCGTATCTTCACAGTTGCCAGCCGCACCTTGTCGGGCCTCTGGACCTGCCCCCTTAAGTCCTCCACAACCTTCTTAAGGGCGTTCTCCAGCTCCACGCTCTGGCCAGCCACGACGAACAACTCTATGTACATTGATTAAAAAGGCGCGTCTCTATATAAACCTATCGCACAACTTCAAAAAATTGCTTAATAACACGAGACCTCCACAGCTCCCTCTCGATTACCTCCCCCTCAGGGTGAAGTTCATAGTAGATACGTGTAGAAAACCTATACATCTTCTCAGGAGGCCCCACCATAGACTCGACGTAGCGTAGAAGAGCATCGCCTAATATACGCCTCTCTATCATCGTCTGCGGCAACACAACAAGCCGCCTCTGCCCAGCGACGACGTAGACGCCTTCACGTCCCCACTCGAAGCCGTCCAAGGAGCCGTCCCACTCCCGGAGCCCCTCCACAAGAGTGACCTCCACCACAGACCTCCGGAGGTCAAACTCCGTAAATCTGGGTATAGACAAGACAAGCTCGGCGGCGATCTTGGCGGTGTCAAAAGCCAAATCTCTAAAAGGCTCTACAATGCCTAAAGACCCCCGGACCTCACGCCTCTCAAAACCACCGGAGCGGACCACGGCCTCCACTGTGACAAACACCCCACTCCTCAGCCCAGAAAGAACTGGGTGAGACACGGGGAGGGGAAGCCCCCTGAGCTTAGCAACCATGGCAGAACGGACGTGAGACACCAACACAGCACCCAGAGACATAGAAAAACAAAAAGAGAGGTTAAAAAAGGTGAGGAGATATTACGGAAAAAGAGGGGTTTTACTTAGGCGGCGCCAATATCTGCATCAACCGTCTCCTCCTCCAGTTGTTGTACTCAATTATCAATATCGCCAGAATTACTATTATCACTAACAACAACAAGCCGTACAACACCAACGTCGGCAACGGTATTCTGGTGCCCAGGAAGTCTAAGCCGGCCGTGCCAGGCACAACAATCTGTATGTTCTTAGCCTCACCGGCGTTCAGCGTGATTTGCGAAGTCGCCTCCTTGCCCAAAGCGGCAACCTTAATGGTGTAGGTGCCGGCAAGCACCTCTATATCCTTCGGCGGCGTGGAGTACATCAAATTCAGCGGGCCGGTCAACTCAACCGAGGAGACGTAGTTGTCAATCGGCTTCTTGTCGTCATCGACTGCAGTCACGCTGAGTCTCGCAGTGGGAACCTGCACCGTGGCAGTCACAGTCTGGCCAACTGGCACATTGACTGTCTGGCTGAACTCCTTGCCAAACACCACAGTCTTCACTGTGTACTGCTGGCCGCCCAACACCTCCACAGGCCCGACAGTGCCCTGCCCGCTGGAGACGCCAACTATCTGCACACTCCAGTCGCTCCTCACCTTGCCGAAGCCGTCTACCACCTGCGCCACTATCTTGGCCGTGGGTACCTCCACGCGGATCACCATCTGCGGGCCCCTGGCGGTGAAGGTGGTGGTGTTGGTGAAGCTGAGACCGGTCACTCTAGCCACGTACTGCTGGCCCTCAACAAGCTCAGTGGTGATCTGGCCCATGCCCGTCGCCACGTTTTCAATCACCACAGGCCAGTCGTTGCGGACAGCACCGAAGCCGTCCACAGCCTGGACAGTCACCTTGACGGTAGAGATCGGAATCTGGAGGGCGAGGGCCTTCTGGTTCAGCGCAAGCGTCTGCTCCTTGACCAGGGCCTTGCCATCGGGAGTGACAGCGTTGGTGATTACTCTAACCGTGTAATTGGTACCCAACACATCTGTCCTCGGCAACACTGCCTGTAACTGGCCTTGGCCCTGGGCCGCGGTTATATTGCCGAACAGCACCTGGACGGTCCAGTCAGACCTCGGCGTGCCGGCAGCGTCTACGGCTTGGATCGTCACAAGGCCGGTTAGCCCAAGCTCGGCGAAGTCCAAGCCTGACAGCAGATCGGTCGTCTTGCCGCTAAACACTAGATACTGGCCGCCCTTCACCGGAACCTCCTGGCCGCCAAGAGTCACATGTGTCACGTAAATCTCCACCGGATACTCCACAGACACCGGTATCTTACCACTAAGCGTCATCACGCCACCAGACACAGTAAACGGAATCTTCAAATCTCTCACGGTGCCGTTGAGGAACTGAACGCCCTTTACAAGTATGAAGCCGCGGGTGGCGCTGTTCTTCACAGGTATCTCAGTGGCGTATCTGACAGTAGCTATGACGTTCCAGCCTGTCGCAGGCACCGAAGCGCCGCGCTGTATCTCAAACCTGCCAGTGGCCACCAAGGCGCCAGACGGGTCATACACGTAGTAGTAGTAGCTTGTGCCGGGGACCTGCGACAACACGCCACTGGAGTACTTAGATATCCTCATGTCAACTACCTGCGCACCGCCGTCGGCGCCGGTCTTGTTAACGGCATTAACAAGCTGGCCAATAGTCGACGTGTCAACCACCTTCACATACATGTTGGTCAACGGCCTCCCTGCGTCGTCCTTCACTGTCACAGTCAGCGGATAGACGTAGGTCCTTATCTTGCTGTTGGCCGAGGCGTCGCCTAGCTCGGTGACGTCTCTGGAGATCAGCTGGTCGTAGATCCATATGGTGAACTCCGGCTTGCCCCTCAGCAACTCCACCAAGTAGCCGTCGTACCAAGCCACCCTCACCACGTTGGTCTGGCCTATGGCAGAAATGTCTGGCAACGGATACACCAGCCTACCGAGGCTGTCGCTGTACACCACGGCGTACAGCTTCCCGTTTCTGTCAAACAGAGCCACGGTCTGGTTGGCCAGCGGTCTGTCGTTCCAGTCGCGTATCTCCCTCAGCGGCAGAGTCGGGTAGCTGAACACATACTTGTAATCGGTGTCGTCGCTCCTCACAGTCAAGTCGCCCCACGTGCCTGTCGTGTTCTCCGTGATCTTGCCGTTTAGTATGTTGAAGGTCCAGCCCGAGGTCTCGGCGTGGCTGGCATACAGAACGTTCTGCACGAAGTACTTGGACTCAAGCGGCCTCAGGTACTTAGACACATCAACCTCGCCGAGACCGAAGTACTTAGCGGCGTCGTAGAGGCCAGCGTGGTACGCACTGAGACCGTACTGGTAGTTGGGCTGCACCAGCTTAAACGCCCACACGTCCGTGATGTTGAACATGTAGGTTCTGCCGAAGCCGTAGCCGTTGAGCAACGCTGTGCTGGTCTTGCCGGAGTCGACGCGTAGCGGCGACATAGGTATGGAATACTTGTAGTCGCTGTATTTAACGCTAAGCGAGCCCACCACGATCGGGAAGTCGGCGGTATTCTCCACAGTTAAGGCGTCCAGAGCGACAGTCGGCAGTCTGAACACCCCACCTGCGAGCCACATGGCGGTAGAGTTCCACATAGGCACCTTGGTGTAGTTGCTCAACACAAGCGTGCTGGTGCCGGAGGTGCCGAAGCCGAGGCCAATGATTCTGCCGGAGCCGTCGAACTCGTCCAGGAACGACTGCGTCGTCCAGCCAGCAGGACAGACGTTAGGCACATAGTTCACAACTAGATACTTCTCGAACTTGTACACGTTTATGCTGACCTTGTCGTCCTTGACAGTCCACGAGTAGTACTTAGTGCCGAGAGCCGGGCCCTTGGATGGGTCGTCACTCGCTGCAATTATCCATATCCTCGCGATGCGTGAACCGGCGACAGAGGTCTTGTAGTACCACGACGGCAGAAGCGCCACCTCGCCGGACTTCACCACGTAGGTAATCGGGGTGCCGAAGCCACCGTAGGCGGAGTAGGACATATCAAAGCCGTTGGCAACAGAGAGGTCTTTGTCAATTGCGTAGACAACGGTCGTTGGGTCAATGCGCTCAGGCACGCCGGGGGCAGGCGGCATTCCGCATTCATACATCGATACAGTCGTATAGTTGGCGGCAAGAGGCGCCAGCTTAGTGGCGCAGACGCTAATGGGAGCACTCTTCGGGTCGTACATCTGGAACTCGATCACGTACCTAATCGTAGACTTATTCACCACTATGCCATAGGCTTCCTCACCGACCTTGCCGAAGTTCAGCGGCAACGTGACGACTACTATATTGCCTCTCGTGTCTGCAAGCATGTCTGTCAAGTTGTACACCTTATAATCTAGGAAGTTGCCGTCGCGATACGCCGTTATGTTCACAACAGCCTTGCCGCCACCAGCAGTCTTCCAAGGCAGAACCACCCTCAGCGTGCGGTAGTTCACGACCTCCACGCCTGTCAGCGTGAGCTCGTAGGTATATTTATCATCCGCGCCGGCTTGCGCCACGGCGGTCGATGCGGCGCACTTCATAGTTGTACCGTTGTAGCTCAGCACCCGCAACACGTCATTCCTCTCGACAATGTCCGTGGCGTGGTACAGCACGTTGTACTGCGTCAAGACCCAGTCATAAGGTACTAGGAACCACCTGTCGAAGCTCACAGCGTATTCGCTACTCGGCGCAGAAGTCACAGTGATCGTACCATAGGTGTATGTCCTGTTTGTGGCAACATAGCTGACGGACGCTGGGCAACTGCCAGCATTTACGGTGATGTCAACGGTGATGTCATTCGCGCCTGGGGCAACCGTTATCGAGCCGCATCTCGCGTTAACACTCAACACTATTGTATAGTTTGCATCGATGGTAGCATTGTAGTTCTTAACATACGTACCGTTGATAACCACCAGGCTACCGGAGATTTTTAACTGCGGCTGAGTAACGTTCTTCACGGTGCCGTTGTAAGATGTCAGTTTTAGATAGGTGACATTGCTAGCAGGGTCAGGCACGATCTTTGCGCCTCTCAACGTTAAGGTCAGAGACTGACCAGCGGGCACTTGCAGAGAGCCGCTGGCGCTGGTATCGCTAGGCGTTCTATACGTCACGGTAGATGTGGTGTAGTTATTGAGAACTGTGAACTGGTACTTCGGAGTGGTGGCGTTGCGGAGTACAACTATGTTGGGCAGATACACAAAGTCGCCGCCGAACGTAGCAGGCTTGTAGAGACCATACAGCCAGGTCTGGTTCTTAGCGCCGCCGACGAAAGCAGTAACATTGTCGTTGAATGGATAGCCCGTGCTCTTAGCCAGCTCATTATCCAGTAGATAAGCCAGCGAGTATGTGCCGTACACTGATGTGAATGGCGAGATCATCTGCGGCACCAGCGTCTTGTTGGCAAACATCCCGTCGGTCTTGTTCAAGGCAAGGCCGACGTAGACGTCGGTCAGCGTGAAGCCGACGAAGGTGTCAACCGGCAACCTCATACTCTTGGTGTACGTAGTTACGTTAACTGGATATACGTCGGCCTTGATGTCAACAAGCGGCCCGGTAATGGTCACGTAGTCGTCAAACACCTTCTGGCCCATGTACCACACCACGAACCTCAACCTCTGGCCCTTGATAAACAGCCTCGCAATCTCGGCAGCGCCGGCTTGTGACGGCGTCATCTTGCACACATCAATAATGTCCTTCGGCTGCTGCGAGCTTAGCAGGTATACGGCGGCGTATCTGTCCGTCGATGCGTTGGCCACGAACCCTGCCATGGCGGCAAGCGCATAGGAGTTGATAGCACGTGAGTAGTTGGCTGTTGTGTACTGCGGACAGCCAAGAGCCTTCTTGACGTCGTCAAGGTACTTCTGAGCAAGGTTAAGGTAGATGCTACGCATGCCGGTTATGCCTATGGCGCGGAAGTCGGTCAATATCTTGAAGTCGCCGACAGTATAATCTCTCCACATCGAGGCTCTGTCATACGGGCTGTAGTCATCCGCAAGCACAAGCGTCACGTTTAGCAGAAACGGCCTAGTGGCCTGCGGATAAGGCCCGAAGAACACCGGCTGGCTCCTTAACAGATACTTGCCGGTCTTGTCAAAGACCCTAACCACTAGGTCGTAGACCTCTACCGGCAGATCTATGGCGTTCTTGGCGCAGATGTACTTCGTGGCGTTGGAGGCATCCAGCAACAGCTTGGAGTCGTACACCACCAGCCCGCTGTCTA
>Ga0315272_10000036_pt1 | contig 50818 bp, 48 predicted proteins | sample C3_middle_MG_FD_203918 | JGI IMG/M metagenome (GOLD analysis project Ga0315272, IMG submission 203918) | Sediment microbial communities from Yellowstone Lake, YNP, Wyoming, USA - C3_middle | ecosystem: Environmental > Aquatic > Freshwater > Lake > Sediment | place: USA: Wyoming | collected...
TCAAATTATTAATCTTTACAACACTCTCCCCTATTTCCCCTCTATACAAAATTATCAATATTTGTGAATCAGGTTAACCGATCCAATCAGATAATTAAATAATAAACAACCTGTTTGAACATTTTCACTGTTCATGTATTATCTTAACACCGCAAAACGTTTAACAATGAGCAGAAAGCTGGATCATCTTATCAAAGCAATAAAGGAGGAACTGGGTATTTTATTGAGCATCAGCTTCAGTGTATTCTTATTTGTGCTATTCTTCAGACCCTTTTCTTTCACTGACTTTGACTTTAACAACAGTATTTTATTTGTCGGCGGACTTGGAACCATTGTATTCATCGTAATGGTCCTGGTAAGAATTACTGTCCCAGGAATCCTCCTGAGAAATAATCCCGACGGTAAGATTTTCAGTTTCCCTGCATATATAAACGGATTTATTATTTTTCTCTTAAGTTCGGTAGCTTTTGTTTTTTATCTGAGATTTGTCGGTCTGGTCGGCATCACCTTTTTCATCACTTTCAGAGTGGCTGTAATTTGCCTCGTTCCGCCTTTGGCTCTGGGGATTATTGATCTTATAAATGAGCTTAAACAGCAGAACGAAATGCTGGTGGTTGAAAATAAAATCATGCAGAAACAGGTAGAAAAATACAAAGAGCATATTCTGAATAAATTAATTGAATTCCCTTCCGAAAACAATTCTGAAACATTCAGTCTTCATATTTCTGAGGTGGCATTGCTGAAATCAGCCGATAATTACGTTGAAATTGTATATAAAGAAGGAGAAATATATAAGAGAAAGCTTATCAGGAATACGATGAAGAATATTGAGCTCCAGATTAAGCAATACTCTAACTTCCTGCGCTGCCACAGAGTGTGTATTGTTAACCTGCATTATATAGAAAAACTCAGCAGAAGCGGTCATAATCACTGGCTTACGATCAGAGGGTTCGATGAGCCCGTACCTGTCTCAAGGCAGTATCTCTTAAGAATAAAAGAATTCATTTAATCATATGGGGTGAATGTCAATCACCTTTATTTTCTGTCATTTACCATTTTCCGGTTGTATTAATCCCATTTTCCGTCGGATTGATCCCTCCTTTTTGAAAAAGCCAAAACGACAAAATACCTTTGACAAAAGTTATAAGGGGAAATCCAAAATAAAACAATACTTAGGTCATGAATAACACTATTAAAAGTGGAAAAGAATCTGAAAGATCGTGGGAAAAAGCAGTTATGAAATATGCTCATCCCGATCTTAAGAAAAGTATCTGGCAGATATGCAATTCAGTCATACCGTATATTTTCATGTGGTATTTAATGTATCGCAGCCTTGAATACTCATATTGGATTACTTTGCTGCTCGCTCTTGTAGCATCAGGGTTTATGATCAGGATATTTATAATATTCCATGATTGCGGGCACAGATCATTTTTTGTTTCAAAAAGAGCGAATGAGATTGTTGGAATGATAATGGGATTATTTGCATTTACTCCTTATTACAAATGGCATGGTCAGCATTCAATCCATCATGCTACATCAGGCAACCTGGATAAGAGAGGTATTGGCGATATCTGGACAATGACACTTGAGGAGTACCAGAAATCATCAAACAGAGAAAAATTTATGTACAGAGCATTTCGAAATCCATTCATAATGTTTACACTGGGTCCGGTTCTTTTGATTCTTATTCAGAACAGGATTTCAACAAAGACTATGACAAAATCTGCAAAGATCAACGTTTATTTCACAAATCTTATATTACTGATTATGGCAGGTTTAATAATTATGCTGATTGGCATTAAAGCGTATCTATTGATTCAGCTGCCAATTTTACTTATAGGTCATAGCATTGGAATATGGCTATTCTATATTCAGCACCAGTATGATGAAGTAAACTGGGAAAGGAATAATAAATGGGATTATAAAACCTCGGCCATCACAGGCAGTTCGTTTTTGAAAGTACCGGCTGTTCTTCAGTGGTTTACCGGCAACATCGGTTTTCATCATGTTCATCATTTGAGTTCGAGAATTCCCAATTATTATCTTGAGAAATGTCATAATGAAAATGAATTTTTCAGGGAAGTAAAACCGATTGTTTTCTTCTCGACTTTCAGGGCACTGACACTTGGACTGTGGGATGAGAAAAACCGTAAGATGATAAGTTTCAGAAAAGCACCGGCAGCAATTTAGCCAGGTATCTAATCTGCAAGAATCTCTTCACTTAAGATTATGCGAACACCTTCTTTTGCAAGTTCGCATTTTATATCGTCGAATTTCTCCGGATAAAGCGGCCTTGAAGCATCTTCGATTAAAACAGCGGAGAAACCTTCTGCCAGCGAATCAAGTATCGAGTAATATACGCATATATCACCGGCCAGACCACAAAAATGTACTTCGGTAACCTCCTTTTCCTTCAGATAGCCGGCGAGGCCGCTACTTACCTGATGATTGTTATCATAAAAACCACTGTAGCTGTCGACATCAGGATCCATCCCTTTTCTGAATATGGCAGCGATTTTCAAAGTTTCAATACCATTATTAATTTCGGCGCCCCATGTACCCTGAACACAATGATCAGGCCACAGAGTCTGAAGATTATTACGAATAACCAATCTGTCGAAAGGTTTGGTTCCAAAATGGTTTGAGGCAAAACTCTTATGAATAGCCGGATGCCAGTCCTGCGTGGCTAAGACAAGGTCAAAATGACTTATAATACTGTTAATAACAGGAACAATCATATTACCATCAGGCACTGCAAGTGATCCACCTGGCATAAAATCATTCTGGCAATCAACCAATATGAGTGTTTTCATGATAACTATTTTTTAAATTCTTCTATAAGCCGGTTGCGTTCACCTTCCAGCTTTTTGCTTATTCCAACTTTATAAATATGAGGATTATCAAACCTTTTATATTCTGCCGGCAACTTACTTAATCGTTCCATACTGAAATCAGCTATCTCTTTAAGCGTCTTTGGCTTATCGATCCGTTTCCCATTTTCCATAACTTTATGCAGTAACGGTACTTTTTTATATCTGGCCAAATGAAGCGACTTCAGAGGATACAAAGGGTGATACATCATCTCCACATCCTGCTCATCAGCCACGGTTACAGCATCCGCACCTATAAAATTATCTTCTGAATCGCATATCCTGAAGACCTGTTTTCGATGAGGTAGTGTAATCTTGCTGATATTCTCTGATAATTTAATTCTTGGTTTCCCGTTGGCCATCGCCAACTTATATACTCCGTCGAGTGCTGCATCGGGGTGACCGGTCACCAGACTTGTCCCTACGCCAAAAACATCGATCGGAGCATGTTGTTCAATAAGACTTTTTATTATGTACTCGTCAAGCTGATTCGAAACAGCTATCCTTACATATCCCAGGTTTTCCGAATCGAGTATACGGCGACATTCTTTTGCCAGGTAGGCCAGGTCTCCGCTATCGAGCCTAATACCGGAAAGCCTCTGTCCTCTAGTTTCCAAAACCTTTGCAACTTTAATGGCATTAGGCAAACCGCTTCTCAGAGTGTCATATGTATCTACCACAAGAACACACTCATCAGGCTGAATCTCAGCGAAATGTAAAAATGCCGTAAATTCATCATCATAACTCTCCACAAAGGAATGTGCCATGGTTCCTGATACGGGAATTCCATAATCGCGGCCAGCCCTGACATTACTGGTTCCTGCAAAACCTCCGATAAATGCAGCCCTGCTGGCGTAATAACCTCCAGGTCCCTGTGCCCTTCTCAATCCAAAATCTATCAGGGTTTTACTTTCCGCAGCGTGGCGCATCCTGCTGGCTTTTGTAGCTATCAGAGTCTGAAAGTTCAGAATATTTAAAAGGATTGTTTCAATTATCTGGGCTTCAATTATATCTGCTTCGATTTGAAGTACTGGTCTGACAGGAAAGACCATATCTCCTTCATCTGAACTATAAACGTTTCCCGAAAATCTGAACTCTTTAAGATATGTTATAAAATCGTTGTGGTAGCCAAGTTCTTTCAGATACTCCAGATCAAGTTTGTCAAATTTAAGAGTGCAGAGAGTATCAAGAATATCGCTGAGGCCGGCAAAGACAGCATAACCGCCATTATAAGGCAATTTTCGGAAGAAATAATCAAATACCGCTCTCATTCCCTTATTACCTTTAAGGAAATAAACCTGCGACATAGATAATTGATACTTATCTGTATATGAAGCTGTAAAGTCGAACATTTTAGGGTTATAGTTTAATCATTAATGAAGTTCATGAATTGTCAGTATCAAGTTAAGAATATTTCATAAAAGCCCCAACAATACGCCAACTTTACTTAAATATTGTAAAATGTAAGATTCCCAGTTTTCTAAATAATTGCATTGAAACAGTAAGTGCAGGAAAAGGATGGGGATGAACATTCATTCTGATCAATTGTTAATTTGCAATAAACTACAGGTATCGTCATAACATTCAATGTTATGAACAATATTATATCCGAATTGTTTGAAAATCCATTGAATAGAAAATTTAAAATATCATTAATCCTTTTTGGACTGATTGCTTATCTTAATATTGGCTCTCTGCAGGGACAATTTCTGAAAGACTCATCATCCATAAATCTGATCAAGAAAGGCATAGATTATGTTTATAATGCTGAATTCGAAAATGCTGACATTGTAAGCAGTGAACTTAAAAGATTATACCCTGGTCACCCGGTCAATTATCTCTTCAAAGGAATGATTACTTATTGGAAAAGCTATCCTCTCACTTCTGCTTCAGCATCAAAAGAGTCATTTGAGTCGGATATGAGAAAAACCATCGAACTCTGTGATAAGAATAAAGATCCATCGTCAGAAGCTGAAATACTACTGGTAAACCTTTGTGCACGGGGCCTGCTGCTGCTCTTTTATACTGATAATGATATGAGCTTTGATGTATTTCCAATAGCATCAAGCACATATCAGTGTATAAGACATGCTTTTAATTTCACTGTTGCCTACAACGACTTTTACTTCTTTACAGGAGTGTACAACTACTATCGTGAAGCATATCCCGAGGCTCATCCTGTTTATAAGACGCTTGCATTTCTTTTCCCGAAAGGAAGCAAAGTCAAAGGTCTGCAGGATCTTCAGATAGTGGCAAAAAATTCAATTATCCTCAAAGCTGAAGCATATTCCTTTCTTACAGAAATATTTCTGAATTTTGAAAGCAATTTTCAGCAGGCCACATTCTACAGTAAGAGGCTGCACATGATCTATCCGGGAAACCCGGCTTATCTTGGTAACTACATTAAAAATCTTCTTCTGATAAAGCAATATGATGAAGCTGAAAAGGAAATTAGCTCCTCTGTTGATTATCTTAAAAATCCTTTCTTTCAGGCTCAGGTCACAATTTTCAAAGGAATTTTACAGGAGAAGAAATACCTGAATTTTACCCTTGCTGAACAGCTTTATACCAGTGGAATAAAAGAGATATCCTCCTTCCGGAGTTTTGGAGATGAATATGCCGCCTATGCGTATTTTGGTCTGAGCCGCATCAGTAAGTTTAAAGGAGATGAGAATAACCAGAAGATATACCTTAAGCTGGCACAGAAAATATCAGATTTCAAGAAGATTGATTTTGGAAACTGAATTATAATGGGTAAGGTTTACCTTCGCCTGAGAGAATGTTTATGAATGATTTGCCAAGCAGTTTTTTCAGCTCGCTTTTAAGAATTATATCGCTTTTTGTTTTGTTAGCAAAGATCAAAACATTGTTATGAATCTTTCCAGCCTGCTGCAGGTCGCGGAATATTGATATAAAAGGAGTAATCCCTGCACCACCAGCGATAAATAATCCGTTTCCCTTGTATGATATATCGCCCCAGGGATCCCGTACGATCAGTTCAGCACCTGGCTTGAGTTTTCCCAGCTCATTTGTGATGCCATTATGATCAGAATATATTTTAATAATAAACTCAAGGTATTCAGATGAATTCAGGCTGGTAAAAGTAAACGGCCTGGTTTCACTTTTTAAATCAGGTGTATTTATTGAGACATCAGTTGCATGTCCTGGTTAAAACGAATAGCCATCAGGCTTTTCAAACCTGAATTTTTTAACATCATGAGTTACCTGGTCGATCCGGAGAATTTTGACAATATGCTCTTCCATAAGATTACTGTTTATTGGTATCAAAATGTCTTCAACATAACCGGAAACATTTATTGTATTGTCGCAAATAGCTGATTTTCATAAGTATTCAACAATTACAGTTTGTCTATTTTGGAGGCAAGTATAAAATCATTTTCAGATAATCCGTTAATGGAATGAGTCCAGAGTTCAATCAGAGCTCTGCCGAAAAAAATATGCATCACCGGATGATGTCCTTCCATTTCAGCCAGGTCGGCTATTTTATTAATAAAATCAATGGTATGACGATAGCTTACAAATAAATATTCCCGTGAGATCTTTCTGTTTTCTTCGACTTTCCAGTCTTTTGAAATGTGAATCTGATATTCTGCTATCTCCTTTTCTGAAAGGGGGGGTATTCCTCCTTCACATGGAATACATTTCTTATTACTCAGGTCCATAACCTTTATTTTAAATTTTAAACTTCAAATAATAAACAGTTTAGAATTAAAATAGTTATGTTGAAAAGGAAGGAAATGAATGGAAATAATTGAAATGAATTGAAACTGGAGAAATAGCCGGGATACAATAAAACAAATTCCCCGGTATTCCATTATAAAACCATAGTATAATTATAAAGCAGATGGAATGCGAAGAAAGAATATCAGATCCTCAGCCTGTATTCATTTGCATCTCTTCCAGCTGTAAAAATTTTACCAAGTTCGGTATAAAAAAGATCACTGTTTTCCAGAATAAGCTCGTATGCTTTTCTCAGAATATCAAGTTCTGATATTCCCTTGCTGGTGTCAGGAGAATTAAGCATAAGCCTTTTTTCTTGCACCCTGATTCACTATCAATATTCTCCATATGAAATACTTTTAACAGCTATCCGGTTACAAATATATCAAAACAGCTTCTTATGGAAACTAAGCTGACATTAGTAGAACATTAAGATTTGATTAAAATGTTATTCATCTGCAGTTAATCGGGAATATCTTCACTCAAAACGTAACCAAATCCTTTTTTTGTGTGGATAAGTTTAACAGAATTATTTTTGTCAATTTTATTTCTAAGTGAATTGATGTGAACGTCAATTACATTTGTTCCGGAGTTAAAGGTATACCCCCACACTTTTTCGGCAATATGCATTCTGTCGAATACTTTATCCCTGTTGCTGATCAGAAGTTCGAGAATTTTATATTCAGTAGCTGTCAGTGATACCTTTTCGTTTTTACGTTTTACCATCTTTGTCCCTGAATCAAGTTCCAGATCTGAAATTTTTATAACAGGGGTGGACAGGCCCTCTATGTTTCGCCGCATTAATGCTTTTATCCGGGCAAAGAGTTCCTGGAAACTGAATGGTTTTACCAGGTAATCGTCTGCTCCGCTGTCAAATCCGGTTACTTTATCTTCAACTGAATCGAGAGAAGTGAGCATTATTACGGGAGTCTGATTTCCGGAGTCTCTTATTTTTCTGCAAAGTTCAAATCCTGAAATGCCCGGAATTACCACATCCAGTATAATCACATCATATTTGCGTGTTGAGACGAGCCTCTCTCCTATTGCGCTGTCAAAAGCAGAATCTACCTGACATTTTTTACTCTCAAGGCCTATTCTTATGAACGAGGATATCTTCGGATCATCTTCAACAAGCAGAATTTTCATAATTTATAAATTTCAATATTGCCCGACTATCGGAGTAAAATCATTTATTAATTAATCAGTTAAGCACTGAATCATTAAATTCATAATTCAAATTTACAAAATAGTATGGGAAGAGCATAAAATAAAAGCCTTTCATCAGTCCGCAGTACTTCTGCATAATATTTATAATTTTGATATATATTGGTCTTTTCGGGGATAATTAACTGAAACTGAAAAACGTCAATGGTGAGGATTAAATCAAACAAGACGACTGAAAAGCTCCTGAAAAAAATTGAGACATTAAGCATTAAGCTCCATAAAGCCAAAGAAGAGCTTAATGCCCTGAAGTATGATGAGTTCACTGCAATCACAGATTCAGGAAAGGGCGGTGATGAATTACTGCATAACTCATTGACCGAAAGTGAGGGTCGATTCAGGGCACTTGCCGAAAACATTCCTGATATGATAGTCAGGTTTGATAGTGATCTTCGTTTGCTTTACGGAAACCATGCAGTGCTGAACCGGACCGGCCTCACACTCAAATCACTTATTGGAAAGACGCCAATTGAATACGGGGCTCAGCCTGAGACAGTAAGAAATTGGGAGAATGCTGCCCATCATGTATTTAATACAGGCGAAACCGTAAGATTGGAACATACGAATTACTGGCAGGGCGAAGAAAAAGTATTTGATATAATACTTGTACCGGAGAAGAATTCTTTCGGGAAGGTTGGTTCAATCATTTCCATAGCCAGGGATATTACGGAAATGAAAAAAGCAGAGGAGTCCCTGCAGGAGAATGAGAGAAAACTACGATCAGTTCTTAATGCCACACTGGAATCAGTTTATATGTTCGACCGTGATGGAAGAGTTTGCATGTCTAATACAACCGGACTTGAAAGATTACATAAAAAAAATGAAAGTGAGGTTATTGGATGCCATTTTTCGGAGTTTATGAGTCCGGAAATTGCCAGAATGAGACAGGAGAAGTTCGATGATGTATTCAATAACGGATATCCTCTGGAATTCGAGGATGAACGGGCAGGACAGACATACCATCATAATTTCTTTCCAGTCTTCAGGGATAAGGAGGTAATATATGTGGTGTCATTTAGCACTGACATAACCGCCAGAAAGAAAGCAGAAACGAAGCTTATGGAGAGCGAAGACAGATTCAGGACAATAGCTGAATCATTAACTGTAATGATCTCCATAACAAGAATATCTGATTCCATAATAACTTTTGTGAATGAACCATTTGAAACCACATTCGGATTTAATAAAGATGGCCTGATAGGAAAAAAACTCCCTGACAAAATATTTTCAAAAGCTGACTTACAGAACATCCGGAATATTCTGAATGAAAGTGATGGCATTAATAACAGGGAAATAAAAGTAAACAAGGCAGATGGCTCTTCATTCTGGATCATGCTCACAATAAAAAAAATCAACTTTCTGAATGAGCCTTCTTTACTTTCAGCCTCCATAGATATTACCTCATCCAAAAGAGCCCAGATGGAATTAATAAGGCTAAACAGAGTGCTCGATGCACATAGCAAAAGCAGTCAGGCTATGATGCATGCCGATAATGAGTTTAATTACATGAATGAAGTCTGTAAAATAATTATTGAGGACTGCGGACATACTATGGTTTGGATTGGTTATGCTCAAAATGATGCCCGAAAAAGTGTCCTGCCGGTAGCCTATTATGGCTTCGACAAAGGGTATATTGATCAGTTGAATATTTCATGGACCGACAACGTACAGGGCCGGGGACCAACCGGGACAGCTATCAGGACAGGGGAAAAATACATCTGCCGTAACATGATGACCGATCCTTCATTTGGACCCTGGAGAGAGGCTGCTCTGGAGAGAGGATATGCCTCATCGATCGTACTGCCCCTGAGATCGGAAGGCAGAACATTCGGCGCCATTTCTGTCTACTCAAAAGATCCTGATCCATTTTCCGAAACTGAAATAAGCTTTCTTTCAGATTTGGCTGACGACCTGGCATATGGTATATCATTCTTAAGACTCGCCGAATCCGAAAGGGCGGCAGCCAGGGCTATAAAAGAGAATGAGATCAAACTGAAAGAACTTATAACCACAAAAGATAAATTCTTCAATATCGTTGCTCATGACCTGAAAAATCCTTTCACAAGTCTTCTTGGTGCCTCTGAATTGCTTTATGAGAACATTGATGAAATGTCACCGGAGAATGTAAGGAAACTGGCTCTTATACTAAACGCCTCTGCAAGGGGGGGGTATGCAATTCTTCAAAACCTTCTCGACTGGTCAAGATCACAAACCGGACTGTTAAAATTCAGTCCTAAAAATTTTAATCTCCGCGATATTATTGACGAGAACGTAGAAAGTCTGCAGTTGCAGAATATGGGTTAAAAGTAAATTAAACCATGGAAGTGAGTTTAAGTTTACAATCCCTCTGATAAACGAATAGATAAGGAGATGGGGAGATAAACGATAAACAATAAACCAGCCTACGCTAAAGCTTCGGCTGGCAAAGCGACAAACGACAAACGACAAGGATGTTGTGAAATGACCTTACTGACAAAAATATATAAAGACAGGCTTGAGTGCCAGCTCTGCCCACACTACTGCAGGTTATCAGCAGGAAAAACAGGGATATGCGGTGTAAGAAAGAATACTGGCAATAAAATAGAACTTACTACCTATGGAGTTATTTCCGGATATGCTCTTGATCCTATAGAGAAAAAGCCTTTATATCATTTCTTTCCGGGTTATAACATTCTGTCTGTTGGCTCCTATGGATGCAACATGCGTTGTGACTTCTGCCAGAATTATCATATTTCACAGAATGTGCCAGTCAGTCTGGTACCGGGTCTGACAATTAATGGAATCATAAATGAGTGCCTGAAAGCTGAGAATAATATCGGACTGGCATTTACCTATAATGAACCAGTAATTTCCTTTGAGTTCATGCGTGATGCTGCTGTAAGGGCGAATGAGAAAAATCTTAAGACAGTAATGGTTAGCAATGGTTATATAAATCCGTCTCCTCTGGAAGAAATTATCGGATTTATTGATGCATTCAACATTGATCTTAAAGCGTTTGATGAAGGCTTCTATAAAAAGATAACAGGCTCGGAGCTGGAGCCTGTGAAACAAGCTCTTAAGCAGATTTCTGAATCAGGAAGACATCTTGAAGTAACCACTCTGGTGATTCCTGGTATGAATGATGATGAAAACGATATGCGTTTACAGACTGAATGGATGGCCGGAGAACTGGGGAGAAATGTTCCTTTTCATCTGAGCGCGTATTTCCCCCGGTACAAAAGGGAAAATCCTGCAACCTCGGATGATATATTAGTCCGGCTGTCGGATATTGCTTCTGAAAAGCTCGACTATGTATATACCGGTAATACAGGATTGAGTCTGAAGCAGAGTACTCACTGCAAAGAGTGCGGTACCCTGGTAACCATCAGATCAGGTTACAAAACTACAACATTAAATCTGAATGATAACGGAACCTGTGCCGTGTGCGGGAACCTGGTCTACAGTAACTTTATTTTTTAACAGATGTAAGGCCACTGAGTCTTTCAAAAAGTTTATCAACACCAACCAGAAGGTCTTTGGATACTGCCTTATAATAAGCCTTAACAATTTTCGGATTATCTTTTCCATCAGGGTTATTTACCCGGGCTATAAGATCATTTCTGAATGCTACTGCGTCAGCGATCAAAGCTGTCAGCTCATCCGTTTTATTTTCAGGATGGAGATTTGAATAAGCAAAACAATCTGATATTACTTCGAAAATAAGGTAATCAATATCCTTTTTCAGGTCTCTTAAACTTGCCATTTTATACTAATTTGAATTAATGAGAGTACAAATATAATAATTTATCTTTCAGTCTTTTCTATCATTCCCTTAAATCGGATCTGAAAAGAGTCATACTTGCCTCAGCTTTTTGAATATATAGTTTTCTCAGCTTTTCTATAACAGGAAAATGAACATTCAGAGTCAGGTCATCTATCCTGTTGAAGGGCAGTACCATTGGAGAAGTTCCTGTCATAAAAACAGCATCATATCTGGCAATATCTTTAACATTCACGCAGGAAAATTCAATACTAATACCGCTTTCCTCGCAGATTTCAAGTAAATATTTCCGGGTTATACCACTTAACACAAAGCTATCAGGAGCTGTAATAAGAATATCTCCTTTCAGAAAGAAAATATTCGATCTGCTTCCCTCTGTAATTAAATTATTCTCATTAACAAGAATAGCCTCGTAACCACCCTCATGTATTAGTTTGGCATAAATAGATGACCGCAGACGATGGTTTATGACCTTCGATTCCGGATTTTTTCTCTCTGCAAAAAAGAGGATCCCTTTAACCCCATTTTTATATTGCTGATCGGTAGGGTAATTTGATTCGATGTTATATACAAGATAATTAGTAACACCCTGATTGTAATTAAATACTATCTTAAGGTTCGAATCTCTCCTTTTATCTGACCTGGTCAGAACTATAATATCCTTTCGTAATTGCTGAATATCTGCAAGAAATTCCTGCTTCTGTAATCTTACGCTTGTTGCAAGCCGTTCCATATGATCAGCAAAAAAAACAGGAGTTCCTTTGATCATCCTCAACACCTCATAGATCGAGTCTCCCTCATAAACGAGTGATTTATCGAACATTTCGGCAGGCTGCAGATTGCCATTCAGTATATACTTTTTCCCGTAACATTCATTCATATCAGACAAATATTGATGCACAAAAATACAAAGTATAGTCCAATCAGCCCTCAATTCTCACTATATTCGTCACGAAAATACCATGGATATTTCAATACATGTACGCGATAATTGACATCGAGACAACCGGAGGGAGTGCTCAGCTTGAAAAAATAACAGAAATAGCTGTTTATCTGCATGATGGCCATAAAATAACCGAAGAGTATTCAACGCTTATCAACCCTGAAAGAAATATTCCGTATTTTATTACAAATCTCACCGGCATTACCAACGAAATGGTTGAAAATGCTCCGCGGTTCTATGAAATAGCTAAGAAACTCATCGAACTGACAGAGGGAAGGACATTTGTTGCCCATAATGCCAGATTTGACTACTCATTCATCAGACAGGAATACAAATCACTTGGCTATAACTTCAAACGGAATATCCTCGATACGGTTGCCCTGAGCAGGAAACTGTTGCCCGGACACAAGTCCTACAGTCTGGGCAATATATGCAACGATCTCAATATCACAATTAACGGCCGGCACAGAGCAGCAGGTGACGCCCTTGCAACAGTAAAGCTTCTTGAAATACTACTGGACAAAGATGCTGAACTGAACAGTGGAAAGTCATCTCTGATTAAGAACACAAAAAATTCCAAGTTGAATCCCCTACTGGATATCAATAAAATAGAAAGGATCCCTGATGAGCCGGGGGTCTATTATTTCTATAATGAAAAGGGTGACCTGATATACATTGGAAAAAGCAGAAATCTTCAGCAGAGGATTGCAACTCATCTTTCAAACAATTCCACAAACCGTGCCATGGAGATGCGCGATCTTATAGCTGATATAGACTGGGAGACTACAGGCAGCGAACTCATTGCCCTTTTGAAAGAATCCTTTGAAATAAAAGCCAATAAACCCGTTTATAACAGGGCTCAGAGGAGAACCGGATTTCAATGGGGGATCTTCAGCAATTATGATTCAAACGGATATCTTAACTTCAGATACGGACAGGTGAATGATGATGAAGCCCCTGTATCGGTTTTTACATCCAAAGAAAAAGCTAAAACCAGGCTTTCGTATCTGGTTGAAAATTATAGTCTTTGCCAGAAGTTATCAGGACTCTATGAAACTGAAGGAGCATGCTTTCATTACCAGGTGGGTATATGTAAAGGTGCCTGTATTGGAAAAGAGCCACCTACAGATTATAATGCAAGAGCTGCAAAAGCATTAGAAGAATTTGTATTCACGAGGCGTAATTTTTTCATTATTGACAGGGGGCATCATGAAGAAGAAAGATGTGCAGTAAAAATCACCAATGGGAAATATGCCGGTTACGGATTTTTCAATATTAACGATATGGGATTTGGTTTGTCGGCAGTTCACGACTGTATTAAACCATCCGCCGATAACAGCGATATCCAGGCTATCCTTAAGCTATATCTGAAACAGAACAAAGTTGAGAGGATCATTGAGTTCTGAATGACAATCTATTCATGAAACCTGTACCTGATTCGGTAATGAGCAATGTTGGTTTTGCAGGATCATCCTCTATTTTCTTTCTGAACAAAATCAACAATAGCCTTCACCATATCAGTAGTGGTAATGAGCCGAAATTTTATACCAAGCTGCCTGGCAAGATTAATATTCTTATTGAGCCGCTCACTTTCTGAGTCATCAAGTTTGCGGGATGTTTCCACGTAAACAGCCTGAAGATCTGCACCCATTGTATAAGAGAGGTTCTTCGCCCATCGGAGCAATTTTGCCGATTGCTGGGTATGGCTGACGGCTACAAGCACGTGAAGTCCCGATTTCCATGGACCCTTGATCCGTTTGAGTTGCATATACTTCTGGAGCTGTTTGTCGACCCTGCCAGCCACTATTCTGAGAGCCATCTCACGAAGGGCTGTAATGTTCCCTTTCCGGAAAAAGCTCTCAATAGCTTCTTTTGACCGGTCATGGTTATAAACTTTTCCCTCAGAAAGCCACTCACAAGAATAATCGCAGTCTTACCTTCCTTGTTAAACTTAATCTTCTTTGTAGTTTTATCCTCACAGGGGCTCTGGCCAATTAATTGCTCCATCTCTGCAAACGCATTAAGTCTAAGTTTCTGAAGCTTCCTGGCTGTGGCGACTTTAGGTTCTCGAAGGATTGGCATCCCTTTACTTACAGCTTCAATACCGGTGTATGTTCCTGCGCCCATACTGTATGCCCGCAGAATTATGAAAAAAGTGGCAAAGAATCCAAACTGCGATACAGTGCCATGAATTTCATGAGTCGTCTGGCTGGCAACGGCAGTAAAATTTGAAGCATGCAGGATGATGCCATATAAAATTGCCCCTAAGTGGGTGGTAATAAAAATGATAAAAATAGGGGTAAGTGAGATGACGGATTCTTTTAATCCTCTGAGGTTCAGTATAACCAGAAAGCTAACACCTGCAATAGCAAAAGGTAGTTTATATGGCTGCCATTCTAACGCGAAAAATTAAAAATCGCATCTGCACCGCTCGATTCAGAAAGTGTGATTGTGAGTACATAGTCGATAATCAGAGCAGATCCTGAGATCATACCTGTAGTTGGTGACAGCAGTTTGCTGCCAACAAGGTAACCTCCCCCGCCATGAGGGAAAAGCCGGACTATCTGATTATAACTTGATCCAATAATAATAATTGTAAATACTGTTCCGAGTGCAACAAAGATTGCCAGACTGGAATGGCCCTGAAGATTTCTGAATGCTTCCTCCGGTCCATAACACGATGATTATATCCCATTGGCTCCCAAACCAATCCATGCAAAAAATGCGACCAGCGTTAATTTATGGAACAATCCCTTATCCTGAATCCCTTTAGCTTTCCCAATAAAAGTATTTTTTAATCTTTCGAAGAATGTTGAACCTTCATCAGAAGCTGCTCTTCTCCCGTCCATTTATCCGTCTTTTATTTGATCAGCTGAAGGATTGAAATGATCAACCGATACAGTTAATGAATCGCACAAAAATACCTTCAGATCCATAAAGATTCTATAAAGACTGATGGAGAACGTATAAAGATTTTATAAAGAACAGAATTCCGAAATCAATGTTTTTGATTACATCTTAAAAGAAAAATTTTAGAATAATAATCTTTATATTTGTTTAATATCCTAATAATCATGCCTTATGCCAGTTTTCACACGAACAACTAAAAACCTGATACTTAAAATAGATGAGTTCTTTGATGACATTGATCTGGGACTTCTGGTCTTCAAGGAAGGTATAAAATCCTACCTCGAAAAGGATATGGATTCCTTCTTAAGGCATCTTCAGAAAGTTGACCAGCTCGAGAATAACGCAGACAGGCTTCAGCGGGAAATTGAGAATGAAATGATTACCCACTCAATATTACCACAGCACAGAGCTGAGGTAAGCACATTAATAGATGAGCTTGATGAAATAATTGATGCACTGAAGAGTTCATTGAACGAAATAAACATTGAATTGCCGGATATTCCCGTTTCATTGAATAAAAATATAATCAGTCTCACCGAGACTTCAGTTAACGCAGCTGAAGAACTTATTCCGGCAGCCCGGCTTTATTTCAAGGCACCGTATACTGTAAGGGAGAGGTTGCTTAAAGTTTATTACTTTGAAAGTGAAACAGATAAAATGTCATTCAGCATAAAAAAGATAATTTTTCAGCAGATGGATGATCTCGATCTTGCTCATAAAGCTCATCTCAGATATATAATTCACCACATTGAGAACATTTCGGACCTTGCGCAAAAAGCAGCCGACTTGCTATCAGGTATGGCTATAAAGATAGTAATGTAAGGTTAATGGCATCGTGAACAGTAAACAGTAAACAGTAAACAGTGACCATAAGACCAAAGAACCTTTGCACCATAGTACCATCATACCATAACCTGCAACCTGCACCATGCAACTATTTAAATATTAAGATGAGTATATAATTAAAGAGATCTTCCTGACAACATGATATTATTTTTCCTCACCAGTGGTCTGTTTCTTGGCTGGTCCCTTGGCGCCAACGATGCCTCACATATTTTCGGTTCGGCCGTAGGATCAAAGATGGTCAGTTTCAGAAAGGCTGCCATTATTGCCTCCCTGTTTTTTATTCTGGGTGCCGTCATACAGGGTTCCGGAACATCACATACTCTCGATAAGCTTGGAGCTGTTAATGCATTGGGAGGATCATTTACCCTTGCACTTGCTGCAGCAATAACTATTTACATGATGACGAAATTTGCGCTTCCAATTTCCACAACACAGGCAATTGTTGGTGCAATTATCGGATGGAACTTTTTTACAGGCAACAGCACTGACAGCAGAACTCTCGGAAAAATAGTTTCGGCATGGGTCGCCGGTCCGGTGATGGGCGCAGCTTTTGCCATACTGTTATATATCATTCTGAAAAAATTCAAGAGATCCACAAGGATTCATCTTATCAGGTTCGAATCATATATTAAGACCGGACTGATAGTGGTCGGCGCATTCGGGGCTTACAGCCTTGGCGCAAATAACATTGCCAATGTTATGGGAGTTTTTGTATCTGCTTTTCATCTGCAGGATCTCAACCTTTACTTCTTCACTCTTAATTCAAGCCAGCAATTATTTCTTCTCGGAGGGATCGCATGCGCTGCAGGAATACTGACTTACTCGTGGAAGGTAATGAATACAATAGGCAGTAATATTCTTGAACTTTCATCAGAGGCGGCGCTGGTAGTCGTTCTCGCCCAGGCTCTTGTTCTTTTCATCTTTTCATCGACAGGATTATCGAACCTGATTGCATCAACCGGTCTTCCACCTATTCCAATGGTACCTGTATCAAGTTCCCAGGTAATTGTAGGGTGTATTTTGGGAATAGGAATATACAAAGGCGCAAGAAATATAAATTTCAGAGTGCTTGGGGAAATAGGACTCGGCTGGATCATCTCCCCTGTCGCTTCGGGACTCCTGACATTCTTCCTTCTCTTTTTTATGAAGAATATCTTCGGGATAAATATCGGGTCAAAATCAGGTGCCGCTGCCGACATTTCAACTCTTCCGGCAAATGCAATAACATTGGGACAAAATGATGTCTCAGGTATTGTAAAATATTTCCTGTTCGGACTTATGATATTCGGAACAATCGGAGTAATATTTTACATTTTGCTTGAGAATAAAAAAAGAAAGGAAATGCAAAGATCGGAAGAGAAGTTCTGGAAGAATATGAAATGAAATCCATAATACGGATGGAGGATTGTCTCCCCTTTAGGGGAGATGTCGCGAAGCGACAGAGGGGTTAGAGAAATGAATAACTCTTTCCATACTCCATCATCTGCCCAAGATAATCATCAACATATTCCACCTCCACATCTGTTATTTCTCCGTTTGGATCATACACAGGGATGAGCCGTGGATTAACAAAACCTGTATATGGTGCAAGGTTCAGCTTCCTGTACCGTTCCAGAACTTCTGCATGTAGAACAGGATCTATATTAATTCCATAATCTTCAACCAGTTTTTTCCCTGCACAATAATCTCCTTCGGATTTAATTCTCTGAATTTCCCCCAGCAATTCGCCAAAAAGCTGCCGGAGTTTATAATAATCATTGATCCTTATATAACTCTTTCCGCCGGAAGATACCATTTCAACAACATTCTCATTCTTCCCCTGCACATACACCCAGTGACAGATCAGTGCCCTGTTTCTCATATGAGCTTCCTCAATCTTCTTGCCGGGTTTTATTCTTACTACCTGGGTCAGAAGTCCGTTTCTCAGATATGAATCATATGCAGCTCTTGCAGCGTCTTCTCCGGGAAGAAGACCCAGATCAAAGATTTTCCGGTCGATCATATAATACAGTGCAAACAGATCAGCCCTTGCTTCTTCAAGAGTGGACGCGTAGTTCTTCAGCGCATTGGGATCAGTTCCTTCAGCCAGTTTACCGCTTGCATGTCCTACGCATTCATGAAGATCGGTATGCAATGCATCGGATATGGATCCATATTTATTGATCCGTTCAATTTCATCGTTGCTGAAAGCAAATTCCTCAAGAAATCCATTTCCCCTCGAAGTTATATCATGCGCTTCAGTTATGTTGGCAAGTGTTACTGATTTTGAGCCAACTTCCTTTCTGATCCAATCGGCATTCGGAAGGTTGATTCCGAGTGGTGAAGCCGGATAGCAGTCACCTCCAAGCATTGCTATGTTAATTACTTTTGCTGCTACTCCAGTCACTTTTTCTTTCTTATACTTTGGAGGAAGCGGGGAATTATCTTCGAACCATTGTGCATTGGCAGTAATAATAGCTGAACGCTTTGTTGCTTCGACATCGGTATAATTAACTATTGCCTCCCAGGTTGCCTTCATACCGATAGGATCGTTGTAGACTTCAATAAAACCATTATTATAATCTACCCCGGCTAAATTATCCTTTACCCAAAGAACATTATAGTCATCCCAGGTTTTAAGATTACCAGTCCTGTAATAGTCGATGAGAAGCTTAATACCTTCCTTCTGCATATCCGATTCTGCGTAATCAGAGGCTTTATCAAGCCAAAAAATGATCTGATCGATTGCTGATCCATATAACCCGCCAGATCTGTAAACCATTTCAGTGACCTTCCCATTCATTTTCACTACTTTTGAATTAAGGCCCAGGGAGATAGGGTTAGGGTCAGAAGTATCAGTTCTTTCTGCGTAGTAGGCCTCAACTTCTTTCAGAGATACCCCTTCGTACAAATTAACAGCAGATTCGGCGATTATATCCGCACCTGAACGCCGCTCGACCTTTCTACAATAAAGATTCTCATCAAACAGTATCTGAGAAATTTTTGAAGAAAGCTGATCTTTTGTCTCTCCTTTTACCAGAGGAAGCTTTGCTGAGTCTATATCCTCAATAAGTGTTTCAAAATATTTCCGGGGGAAACCAGGCCTTAACTTATCATTTGAATAATGATGATGGATCCCGTTAGCGAAAAATATCCTTTTCAGATAAATAATGAACAGTTTAAAATCATTTGAAGATCTGTCACCGGAGTAATATTCGAATATAGCTTCAAAAGTTTTTCTTATAAGTAAGTTATATTTAAAATTCTGATCCCATAAAATATCGCGGCCTGCCAATGCAGCCTGACTTAAATAATATACAAGTTTCTTCCTCTTCAGTGAAAGTGAACTAAAATCAGGAAGTCTGTATCTCAGAACCCTTATGTCTTCAAACTGATCAACAAAATACCTGAAATTATCGTTTCTGTCATCAGGTTTTTCACCGGGTTTGAGGCCGGTATTCAATGAAAAATCACTCATAATATCTGGAAAATTGGGTGTTGTTAAAACTTAATCCTGCAATTAAATCCAGTCTGCGAATCATCAGACTAATATCTATAACAAAATCCCGGTTGTTTGGGTTTGCAAATTTATTAAAAAGCCATTTATATTCGGATGGGGTCCAAAATATATACACGATCGGGAAATAAATCGGCGATATTCCTTACCTTTGCACCCATAAAAAATTGAGTCATGAAAGCCCTCTATTTAACTACTTTAATGATCTTTTATTCTGTCGCTATTTATTCTCAGGACAGAGTGACAGGCCACGATTTTGCCACCAGATCTGAAGTAATCGCACGCAATGGGATGGCAGCTACAAGTCAGCCTCTGGCCACGCAGGTAGCTCTCGATATTCTGAAGAAGGGTGGAACAGCAATTGATGCGGCTATTGCTGCTGATGCTGTTCTTGGAGTGGTTGAACCTACAGGGTCAGGTGTAGGCGGTGACATATTTGCAATTATATGGAGCGCCGATAAAGGCAAATTATACGGATTGAATGGAAGCGGCAGATCTCCCCGTTCTCTTAAACTGGAATATTTCAGGGACAATGGATTTGAATTTATACCATCATACGGACCTCTGCCGGTTTCAGTACCGGGTTGTGTTGACGGATGGTTTGAGATGCATGATATGTTCGGACATCTTCCGATGAAAGATGTCCTGCAGCCTGCAATCACATATGCAAGAGAAGGATTTCCTGTTACCGAGGTTATTGCTGAGGAAATGAAAAAAGGGACTGCCCTCTTGAAAGAATATCCAAATATTAAGGAAGTATATATGCCTTCAGGAAAAGCTCCTGTTAAGGGTGAAGTATTTAAAAACCCACTTCTTGCAAATACGCTCGAAAAGATAGTAAAAGGTGGAAGATATGAATTTTACAGAGGCACTATCGCCAGAGACATTGCTGCCTTTATGAAAAAAGAAGGAGGATTTCTCTCATACGATGATTTGTACCGTCACCATTCCGAATGGGTGGAACCGGTAAGTACAACATACCGCGGATATGAGGTCTGGGAACTTCCTCCGAACGGTCAGGGTATTGCGGCTCTTCAAATTCTCAATATACTCGAAGGATTCGATATAGCCGCCATGGGATTTGGATCTGCTGATTATATTCATGTTTTCACAGAAGCAAAAAAACTCGCATTCGAAGACCGCGCAAAATACTATGCTGATCCTTTTTTCAGCAAGACCCCTGTTTCCCAGCTTTTGTCAAAAAAATATGCAGCCGAACGGAGAAAACTCATCGACAGGGAAAAGGCGGCTAAAATCTATGATCCGGGTAAGATAGAAGCAGCAAATACCATCTATCTGACTGTTGCGGATAAATATGGAAACATGGTTTCTCTGATTCAGAGCAATTACAGGGGAATGGGTTCAGGAATGTGCCCCGACGGACTTGGATTCATTTTGCAGGACCGCGGTGAAATGTTCTCTCTTGCTGAAGGTCATAATAATGTATATGCTCCGGGGAAAAGACCTTTTCATACGATTATTCCTGCATTCATAACCAAAAACAAAAAGCCATGGATAAGTTTTGGAGTTATGGGCGGTGATATGCAGCCTCAGGGACATGCACAGATTGTAGTCAATCTCATTGACTTCAAAATGAACCTCCAGGAAGCCGGTGATGCTCCTCGAATTCATCATATCGGATCTTCCGAACCAACAGGTCAGCAAATGACAAACGGTGGAATTCTTCTTCTTGAGAGCGGATTCCGTACTGAAGTAATTCAGAAACTGATGTCAATGGGACATACAATTCAATGGGATCTTGGAGGATACGGAGGCTACCAGGCAATCATGTGGGATGATAAAAATAAAGTCTGGTTCGGAGCCTCAGAATCGAGAAAAGACGGCCAGGCTTCAGGGTACTGACCCCAAAACCCCTCATTTGGGGTGCTTTTTACAAACCTATATTGGAACTTAAGTCCCCCTTCAGGGGGATTTAGGGGGTAATGCCAAGCAGATCAAGCACTCCGTTTATAAATGTCAGCGGATGAACCGGGTTTCCCGGAATATATAGATCAATATGATTCTCCTCAATAAATTTCCGGTTGAGTGCCGGACTGCCTTCGAAAATACCGCCACTGATGGCATCACAGCCCGCCAGAATGATGATTTTAGGTGAAGGAACTGCATCATATGTGATCTGTAATGGTTCTGCCATATTTTCAGAAACAGGGCCAGTTATCACAATGCCATCTGCATGGCGGGGAGATGCAACAAATTCAATTCCATATCTTCCAATGTCGAAATTCACATTACCGGTGGCATTCAGCTCCAGTTCGGTACTGTTGTCCCCGGCTGCCGATACCTGCCTGAGTTTGAGCGACCCACTGAAAATTTTATGAATTTCATTTCGCACCAGATCATTATTCAGCCTGACAGGCGAATTTGTACCTTCATGTATAATTAACCCGCCTCTTTCATTTGTAGCAAGCCGGTAATCTGTGGTAAACTTTATTTTATGCGGGAAAAGCCTTGTGCATTCTCCGCAGAATGTACACCTGCCCAGATCAATTCGTACAGGTCCTGTAAGGATTGCATTCGTAGGACAAACCTCAGCAAGTAATGTTTCATCCACTTTTTCCAGGCTTATCTCGGGTCGTCCCCGGAATATTCCCGGAACTTTTGCAGCTCTCAGATCAGGAATATATTGTTTCCCCTGGTGATATAGAATTTTTAATGTCTGTAACATCTTAGTTTCATTTTGTATTAGAGATCATGTCCACAATAAGAAAGATCAAAACTTTTATTACTTACCGGGAAATCGGAAATCTCATTATTTCTTACGGCTAATGCCAGGGCAAGCCAGTTATGGAAAGAAGGATCCTTGATTTTATAGATCTTCATTTCTCCTTTCTGGTCTGTAATACACGCATGACATATTTCTCCTCTCCAGCCTTCAGTCAGGGAAATTCCAAAAGAATCAGGTGCAAGAGCGAGTGGCTTTTCAGAGTATCCTGTGCTTTCCGGCAGATTAGCGAGGAGTTGTCGGATATATGCTATCGATTGAAGCACTTCCTGTTTCCGTATCTGAACCCTTGAATATACATCCCCATGATGTTTGATAACTGGTTCATGATTGAATTCACTGTATAAGCCATACGGATGCGATATTCTGATATCCCTTACAAGTGTATTCATCCTCGCTGACATACCAACTGTTCCGATGTTCAGGAGCTGATCATAACTCAACATTCCGGTTCTTTCAAACCTTGATAAAGAACTTGGGAGCCGTGAAAGTTCATTATTGATTTCGATAAAATCGGGCTCAAAAGCATCAAGTATTGTTGTCAGTCTTTCAGCCAGATATCTTGTAAAAGGATAAGGGTTATAACCTGTTCTGACAAGTCCTTTTGCCAGTCTGTTTCCGCACCATTCCTGAAAGAAATTTACAATCGGAGTACGTAACCGGCCAAGAACAGAACTCCCTAGCTGATAGGCAATATCGGTGCATATTGCACTCAGATCACCGGTATGAACAGCAATCCTCTCGAGTTCCTGTGCAAGTGTCCGGGAGAAGATGAGTTCGCGGCTTGCAGGTAATCCACCCATGCTTTCGAGAAGAAATGCGAATGCAGAGGTATGCCCTATCACACTGTCACCTGCAATACATTCAGCCAGTGTTGTTCTCTGAATCAGTTTTTTCTTTTCAAGGAACAGGTTTTCCACACCACGGTGCTGGTAACCCAGCTGAATTTCAAGGTGAAGAACCTGCTCCCCATTGCATACAAACCTAAAATGACCCGGTTCAATGATACCTGCATGCACCGGACCCACTCCAACTTCATGAAGCTCTTCACTGTCTATGCCGTAAAACGGATAATTCGCTATGGTATCTGATTTATCTTCTCTGCTTGCTGAATAGCGGACAGGCTTTAGCCATGGGTGATCTGTATATTTTATTCCGAAGTTTTCGTGAATTTCCCGTTCAAACTTTTCAAATGCAAGGACTTTTGCAGAAAAAGAATCAAGAATTGAGTCTTCTGAAACGACAGCTGATGACACAATAATATTATGCTCATTGTCATCAGCAATACATATAATCAGGCGAATTTCATCATCTGTCCTGTAGCCGAAATACAGAACACAATGCCGTTCCGGGTGATTAATAATCAGACCCGTGTTGAATTCAAGAAAAGATTTGTAATCTGATTCCGGGATCGCGGCAACACGTACAGTCTGATGATTATTTATAATTAAACTATTCATTTTAGTTTGGTAATAATTTTACAGCATCCTGGATCAACTGAACAAATACAGGCGGCGGATTAAGTCCAAGCCAGATCGCAGTAAAAAGCAACAGATACTGCGTCAGAGATTCCCAGGGGTTTATTTTTGGAATTTTTGATTCATCAATACCGGGGACAGGTAAAAACAAGATCTTCAGAATATTTTTGCCGAATGCCCAAATGACTATTGTCAGAAGCAACAAAACAGCTATCAGAAGAACAATATGTTTTCCTTCAAACAAAGATCTGAAAATCAAAAACTCGCTGACAAACAGTCCTGAAGGAGGCATAGCTGTTGCACTGATAAAGCCAAGTAATAAGACAATCGCACCGGCAGGATTATATTTGAAGTAATTACCTACATACTGAATGCTCTTGCTCTGGAAAGTCCTGTACAACTGGTTAAACTGGAAGAAAAGACTCGATTTAACAAAAGCATGCAGAATAATATGCAGAATAGCAGCATAATAACCAATACCGCCGGCAGCTATACCGAGCATAACTATTCCCATGTGCTCTATACCCGAATAAGCAAACATCCTTTTAATATTCAAAACTTTGGTCATGTAAACCGTTGCAACGAATATGGACAGGAATGCTGCAATGAATATGATGAGGTTCGCCCAGTGGAATATTGGAGTTTGTGAAACAACCGTATAAATTCTGAAGATTCCTACAAATCCAAGATTCATCAGAACGCTTGCGAGTAATGCACCTGCAGGAGCGGGCGCTTTATCCTTTGCATCGATGCCCGCGGTATACATTGGCACCAGTCCAAGTTTTGCAGTGAAACCTGTGAATATAAAAAGGAATGAGAGCCGCAGCCAGAATGGGTTTAGCTGATCCTTATATGCCATGAGGTTGGCGAATGATAGATCGCTCGACCCTGCATGCTGAAGTGCCAGACTCAGGAAGAGTATCCCTATGAACACAAAAGTGATGCTGATTGCACAGATAAAAACATATTTCCATGTGCCTTCAAGAGCGAGCTTATTCCTGTGATGATAAATCAACATTGAAGCAGACAGAGTGGTCATCTCCGTAAAGATCCAGATCACTGCAATATGATTTGCGAGGTAGGCAGCTGAAATTGAAGTAATAAGAAAGACAATCGCAGAAAAATAAATCGCTCTCGACTGAGGGGTTTCATCATGCCTGACAAGATAAAGATAGCTATGAAACAGAGCCGGAACTGACACTATTGTAAGAGTCATAAGGAGAAGCAAACCAAGTGAATCGAAAGTGAAATACTGCAGAAAAACGTTTTTATAGTTACTGCAGGCATAGAATGTGAATCCAACCTGGAGGAGTCCGAAAAGGATTACCAGAATATTATTAATTACTGCATTTCTGTTGAAGAACAGAAACGCCGCAATAAGAAAAGCACAAATCAGATAAATAGCTGTCATCATTTCGTAATTAATAATCTTTAAGGTTACTTAGCTGGTCCACGTCAGCTGCTTTAAAGACATCACCAATTTTGTTCAGGAATATCCCAAGGATGAGGACACTTGCAAATACATCAAGCATAATTCCGAGGTTTACCAGGTTGGGCATCTCATTACCTACTGCCAGTGAAAGGACAAATACGCCGTTCTCAATCATGAGATATCCCATAACATGCGTAATGATCTTCTTCCTCGATGCAATAAAATAGAGCCCTGTAAAAAGCGTTGAAAGAGAAACAATGAAGAAAATCTTATCGAGATGTGTATCCTGGATTGAGTTTGCTAGCAATACAGTTATAACCACGATCATGGTTATGATTATCAGTGATATGAAATTAGGAAGGTAGGGTTCAGTAACGCGTGTAATTTTATTTCTCTTTATAAGGTAGCTCAGGAAAACAGGAACTGCAATAGCTTTAAAGACGATGGTTTCAAGCATGATAAGAGCAAGGTTCCAGGTTTCAATCGCATGCAGCTGAAGGAATGTAACTCCAAAAAGGATTACTCCCTGAAGAGCAAGTACCCTGACATAAGTTATTATCCTGTTTGCAATTGAAACATATAAAAGACTGATAATAAAAATTATAAGAAGTACGTTCGTCATTTTTCAGAATTTTAAACGAATTTTTCCAAAACAAGTAACACACCCAGAAATATTAAAAAGCTGACAGAAGAAAGTGCCAGAATAAACTGAGGATTATGGCTCATTCTGAAACGAGCCATGAAAGATTCAATTAGTCCAACCATCACTGCGAAGAGACACTGGATGAAGATAAATACAGGAATAGCCCAGAGTGCTGTCAGGTTTCCAATAAAGAAATCTGCAATTAATGCACCATACATGGCGAATTTAAGGTAGCCGGTGGTAAGAATCAAACCAAGGTCAAAACCGCTGTTGTCCAATATCATAACTTCGTGGATCATAGTGAGTTCCAGGTGAGTTTTCGGATCATCTACGGGCATACGGCTATTCTCAATCATCGCGATCATCATAAGTACAAATGATGCCAGTGCGCCAAGCATATATGTAATAGATGACCCAAGATGAAGTGATGAAAAGATTTTATAGAAGGAGGTATTGCCTGTAAGCAATGCAAATGAACCGATAAGTATGAAGAAAGCCGGTTCTGCAAACATGGAATACAATGCCTCTCTGCTGGCACCCATGCCTTCAAAACTGCTCCCCGTATCCATTGCTGCAATAATGCTGAAGAATTTGCCCAGAGCCAGGATATAGGCAAAGAAAATAAAGTCTCCGTCAAAACTTACCAATCCTTTTGAAGATCCAAAAGGGATGACCATGCAGGCCATGAGAACTGAAGCAAAAGTGACAGAAGGCGCAATTCTGAAAATAATGCTGGTTGTGTCACTATAGATAGTGCCCTTTCTGAAAAGCTTTATTACATCCTTTACAGGCTGCAATATGCCCGGACCCATTCTTCCTGAAGTAATGCTTTTTGTCCGAAGTATTATTCCAGCAAAAAATATACTGCAAAACAGTATTAATGATATGCTCAGCATATTACAAGTTATTTAAAAAATTTATCAGGATCATCATCTTCTCAATAATCAACGGAATACAAAGGACTCCGGTTATAAAAATAATTCCATACAGAATATATCTTTGAAGATGCCCATTCTGTAGGAACAAAAACAGGTCATATACTCTGCTTAAAAGGTTCAGAGGCTTATCAATAAATACCCTTTCAATTTTATCATAAGAATCAGTTTCAAAATGCTTTTCTCCGGGAAATACTTCCTCAATACCGACATCCTTCTTCTCAATATCGAGAAGTGGCTTGGCCAGCTTCGAATAGCTTCGTACGTATGATCCGGCGGTATATTGGAGTTTGCTGCCGGCAGAATGATATGCGCATCCCCATGTAGGACCTGATTCGACATGCCTTTTACGGGTCATAAACCTGCTTAGGAAAATCAAACCTGCCACCAGCACGATAAATCCGAGAAACAGCCAGTTTATCGTTTGCAGAGAATCTATAGCCTCGACCTTCAGAAGATTCAAATTAAAAACTGTATTATGTGTATACAGATTAACCGGTCGTTCTAAAGCTCTGAGGAAGAAAGCAGGATATAAACCAATTGCTGCCATAAGGGCAACAGCCATATACAGAGGAACCAGCTGCCATGGGCCTCTCTCATTAATATCGGGCTTAATATTACGGGGGGTTCCAAGAAAAACGATACTGAAAGCTTTTGTAAAGCACAGAATCGCAAGTCCGCCAATAAGAACAAGGCCGCCAATTGCAACCACAATCATTATTAATGAAAGAAGGTTTGCACTGAATACCCAATTGTAGAGGGCACCAAGGATAAGAAACTCTGAAATAAAGCCGTTAAGTGGCGGAAGACCGCAAATAGCAACTGCGGCGATAAGAAACAGAAATGCAGTCTGGGGCATTTTTTTTAAAATACCGCCCAGAAATTCTATATTTACAGTATGGGTTGCCTGGTAAATATTGCCTGCACTGTAAAAAAGAACCGACTTGAACAATGAATGATTAAGCATATGAAGCAGTGCACCTGAAAAGCCGAGTACGGCCATCCATTTATTTGTGGCTCCGAGTCCTATACACCCCACTCCTATCCCCATCCCAATAATTCCTATATTTTCAATACTGTGATATGCCAGCAGTTTTTTCAGATTGTGCTGAATGGTGGCAAGCATCACCCCATATACGCCGGTGAAGGTTGAAACAAGGAGGATTATGTAACCAATTGTTGTATAATCTGTTTTGATCAGTAATAACATTCGGAGTATTCCATAGATCCCTATCTTTATTACCACTCCTGACATAATTCCTGAGACATGTGTAGGTGCAGCAGGATGAGCATAGGGCAGCCAGGTATGAAAAGGAACAAAGCCTGATTTTATTGCAAAACCTATGAAGAAAAACAGGAAAAGAGCAGTGCCTGCCAGGGTTGATTGAGACCTTGAGAAATCAGCAATCGCATCAAAACTATAACCCCCGGTTTTATAGGCAACGAATATAAATCCCAGCATTAAGAATACAATGCTGATATGTGACTGAACAAGATAATTAATACCGGCTTTAATTGTATCCGGCTTTTCATGCTCAAATATTACCAGGATAAATACAGAAATTGCCATAAGTTCCCACAGAAGAAGGAAAATAAACCCATTCTGAACAGAACAGATCCCTATCAGGGCAAAATGAACAAGAATAAAAGCAATGCTATGAAGTGTCAGATCACTTCTTCTATCCATGTACTGCTTCATATAGTTAAAGCCGTATATTGCTCCGGTGATGATTGTAAAATTTATCACCAGAATGAACCAGCCTGAGAGAGCATCAATCCGAACAGGCACCTGTCCAAAAATGGAGGTGCCATTCATTAATAAATTTAAGTTACGCCCAAGGAGAGCTTCAAGGGAATAATAACTGCTGATTATTCCCACAATAAAAACAGCACATAATGTTATGATACCCTTCGTCTTTGAATTAACAAAAAGTATCGCTAAAACAGCGGTTATTATTATGCCAATTAAAATATTGATCAATGCCAGATATTTAAAACAGTTCCGATAAAGATTACCAGGATAAATACAATTCCGTAAATCACATATGCCTGAATTTTACCATTCTGCACAAACTGAAACATATTAATGAACCTGTAAAGAAGACTCAGGAATGGTTCAATAACTTTTTTATCAAGAATATCAAGATAGAATGAACGATATTTTCTTTGAGCAGGAAATGTATCTTCTCTGATTATTTCAGCATACCCCTTCTTCTCAATCATAACAAAATTCAGGAGTTTTCCGAAGGTCTTGGAAAAAGATTTGCCTGTGTACTGCATACGATTGTTTGGTGCAACATAAGCACATCCCCAGGTTGGTTTAAAAGTTCTTTCAAGACCACGTGTGAGATACCATCTGATTAAAAAGATCAGGCCGACAAGAGCCAGGAACAGCAGTGACCAGATGCTTATGCTTTTCATTACAGATAGATAGCTATTCAGCCCAGGTAAATCAATTGTAAAAGAATGAAATGAATTGCTGATCAATATGGAACCTGCCATACTAACAAAATAACCCGGGAAAAGCCCTATGGTTATCATTAAAGCCAGAATAAGATATTGTGGAAAAAGCATCAAAAAGGAGACTTCTCCGGGTTCATGTTCTGTCTCTTTTCTTGGGACTCCAAGAAAGATCGTACCAAACGTTTTGGTAAAAGTTAGAATAGAAATTCCGCCTATCAGACTTATAGCCGCAAATGACATGATCATCAGTGTGACCTGAAAGATCCCAGTAAGATTAATGCCTTTCAGTATGCCCGAGTATATCAGAAATTCGGAAATAAATCCGTTAAACGGAGGTACACCACCAATAGCTATTGACCCTATAAGAAAAAGTATGGCTGTGTGGGGCATTTTCTTTATCAGGCCGCCCAGCCTGTCCATATTCCTGGTATGAGTCTGGCTGTAAACTGACCCTGCAGAAAAAAACAGCAATGATTTGTATAATGAATGATTTAAAACATGCAATAAGGCCCCGGTAAACCCAAAGAAGATCAACATGCTGCTGCTATGTGCTATGCCAATTAATCCCAATCCGATACCTGAGCCAATTATCCCGATGTTTTCAATGGTACAATATGCAAGCATTTTTTTAAAGTCCCGGTTAACGGCTGAGTTCATGATTCCAAAGAGTCCGGTAAGAACCGCAACCGTCAGAATAATATCACCCAGAATCAGGAAGTCAGATTTCAGAAAAGTTATAATCCTGAAAATTCCATATAAACCCAGTTTAACAATAACGCCTGACATTACTCCGGAAACATGTGAAGGAGCTGCAGGATGAGCCTCTGGCAGCCAGGTATGCAGTCCTATGAAACCGGCCTTTATTCCAAAACCTCCAAAGAAAATCAGGAATAGCCATATATTTATACCGGAGCTGAAAAAGGTACCTATTCCCTTGAAATCGAAGGTTCCTGTTTTAGCATAAACCCAGATAAATCCAACGGTCAGCAGAAGCACGCTGAGATGCATCTGCACCAGATAGTTTACCCCGGCTTTAATAACCCTTGGATTAGTATAATCAAACATCACCAGTAAAAACGAAGAGAGTGACATGAATTCCCAAACGATCAGGAAGACAACACTATGCTGAACAATTGTCACCAGAAGCATTGAGGAATGAAAGATCAGGTATAAAATCCAGTGAAAAGAAATGAATGCTGGTTTTGCATCAGTTGATTTCAGATATCCGGCTCCATAAAGCACACCGGTGACAGATGTAAAATTGATTATCAGAATAAACCATGCTGATAAAGCATCAATTCTGAAAGGTATTTCCCCGAAGAAAACTCCGCCATCAAAAAGATATTCAATGCCGCCGGATGCAAACGATCTGATTGCTAAAGTTCCGGTTATTAATGCAATAAGAAAAACTGATATGATGGTGATACTTGACTTAATTCTTTCTGGTACTAGAGGGAGGATAATTATCCCTGATAATAAGACGAATGCAAAAGCTTTAAATAGCAGACCTGTGAATTCGGTTCCCTCAAACACCATTATTTTTTTTTAGTTCAACATACCCCAGAATACGGGAAGGGTCATTATATATTTGCCGCAAAGTAAAGAAAAAATTATTTATTCATTCACCATTTCTGCTTTTTAAGGTGTATACAAAATGATGCTCCTGATATACAGAGGCAATCAATCCAAAATATATTAAGTCGGCCAGTACATTTTCAGCAGCATTTTTTGGAAGAAAAGCTATCCTGCAGAATTTAGAAATTGAAATATAATGATTTTGCTCGAGATATTCCATTAAGATTTTCACCTTATCGCTGTATGTCATAAGGATGCCTTTGTCGTGTGTCTTATTCCTCCATACTTTCAGATGCACGGAAGTCGCAAGAATATTCTCATCCTTGACTCTTATGTAGGCTAACCATTTGTTAGTTTCAGTCTGGGCAAAATATGGAAAATCGGGACCTTTCGGGATGATCACCTCCAGTACTGTTTTTCCTTCAACAACCCATCTTTTTGAATCGAATTGAACCTCCGGTTTGCAATACATACCTGCAGCCGCCTGAACCATATAAAACTCCTCATCAGTCCTTACACCTGCAATATTGCCATTATCTTTTACACCAATAAGTAAAGTACCTCCATCAGTATTCGAAAATGCGACAAGTGTTCTGGCAATCTTCCGCGAATCAGATATTTCGAATTTAAAATCCAGCTGCTGATGTTCCCCCGATTGAATTAAACTTTTAATATAGGAATCCACTCCTGATTTCTGCTGAACCATACCAACCTCTTTGCTATACTAAACTGATTATTCTTTATTATTACTGCCTCTCAGAGAAATAGCTTTAAAAGTATTAAAAGCTTTAAAGGCTGTAAAACAAAATTTTAACTGTAACTATCGTTTAGAGCCTTTATAGCCTTTATAGCTTTTATTGCATTCCTAAACAGGTTGTTACTAATTCATAATCCTGAATTACTTAACCTTTAGCTGCATCTCTTCTTTAGGAGCAGGAATATCGAGCACTTTGGTTGTTCCTCCCGTCTCAAGGTTTATACCGTGAGGTTTATTGGTTTTCCATGAACCACCTGTAAAATCAGGTACATCAATCGACTGAGACCTGTTAGCGACCGACCATTCACTGAGAGGTGCAACAGAACTCCATGCTGCTCCGTCATAAACAGGCTGGTCAATCGGGAGTCCGTTTCGCAGACAATCAATAAGCCGCCAATCCATAATGAAGTCCATTCCTCCATGTCCGCCTACCTTCTTAGCCATCTCACCCACTCTTTTCACAATTTCTGGTGAATACTGATCATAAAGTTCTTTCATCCTTTTTTCATCAGCCCAATCTTCTCCCAATGCTATCAGTTCTGCCGGATATTTCCTGACCATTCCTTTTGTTCCTTTAACAAGATGAATCCTCGAATAGGGATGTATTGATGAAACATCGTGCTGAACCATAATTGTTTTTCCCATAGTGGTCTTAATTATGGTCGTATTCATATTGCCCCTGAATTTCGAATCTTTCCATGGAGCAAAAAACTGATCTTGGGCCACAAGTTCTTTTTCTTTAGGACCCATGGTGAAATCAAAAGTTGAAACAGAGGATAGATATTCCATCTTATCGCCGTAGTTGATATTAAGAGCCTGACATACAGGCCCTAATCCATGAGTCGGATAAAGGTTGCCATTCCTGGTGGCATTCTCTTTCAATCTCCACATATCAGTATATGCGCCGTCGGACTGTTTATCATCAAGAGGCTTCTTGAAGTTATATCCCATCAGGTTATGAATATATGCACCTTCTCCATGGATAATGTCACCGAACATTCCCTGGCGTGCCATATTCAATGTTAATAATTCAAAGAAATCATAACAGCAGTTTTCAAGCATCATACAATGCTTCTTGGTCTTCTCAGAAGTCTCCACCAGCTGCCAGGCTTCATCAATAGTTCTTGCAATAGGCACCTCGCATGCAACATGTTTTCCATGCTCCATTGCATATACTGATATAGGAGTATGTAAAATCCATGGAGTACAAGTATATATTAAATCAAGATCAGGAAGCTCGACCAGTTTTTTCCAGATATTTTCATCGCCATAAAACTCCTGTGCCGCAGGTCTGCCAATACTGTTAAGATATTTCTGAGATTCCTTCACACATACTTCGCGTTTATCACCTAATGCCTTAATTTCAACTCCTTCGATAAATGAAAGTCTTTCTACTGCGCCGCTTCCCCTGTCGCCCAGACCAATAATACCTATTCTCACAACAGGTATAGCCGGTGCAGCGTAGCCTGACATATTAAACTTCTGGGTATGTTGTCTTTTTACAGATTCAATAATACCTGCCAGATTAGATTCAGCTTGTTTCGGAGTACAGGAAGATACCAGTCCGCTGGCCATTGCTCCTGCACCTGCAACTGTTGCAGTTTTGAGGAAATTTCGACGGGTTGTTGTCATGATAAATATATTTTCGGATTGTTATAATAAAACTAATTAACCGCAAATTAATATTTTATTTACTACAAAACAGGCAATTCATAAAATTATCGGGAGATTCTTCGCTACACTTCGTTCCGCTCAGAATGACAAGAAATTATGAATTTGGGGAGGAGGTGGTTGGCGGAAGGTGCCGCCAACCACCTCCTCCCCCCATAGCTCAATAAGTAACTGTCATTCTGAGCGTAGCTAAGAATCTCACTCTATTATTCTAACACTATAGTTTTCTATTCATTATGATATATTACGATATTATTCCTGTTCTTATATTCTTTTCAGCCTGCTCCACAATTCTGGAAATTCTGGTCAACCTTGTGTCTCTTCCTTTTTTGAACTGTCAAGCCATTCCATCTACTCGCCACGGGTTTTAAAGTACAACTGCATCTCTTTTTTTATTGAAAGGTAAATTAAATTATTTTTACATAAAATAACCAGATAATGATTTTCGAAAACATCTCCTTAAAAAAATACAATACTTTAGGTCTCGACTATAAAGCGGATCGCCTGATCGAAATCAAATCAGAGGAAGAAGCCGCTATTCTGTTTAAAGGAAAAATCCGTTTTAACCATCCTCTGTTTATTTTAGGAGGAGGAAGCAATATCCTATTCACTGGTGATTTCAAAGGGACAATTATTTATCCTGACATTGAAGGCGTAAATATAGAGAATGCGGAATATGGCGGCGGAAAGGTTCTTGTTTCTGCAGGAGCCGGTGTTGTATGGGATAAATTTGTTGGATGGACAGTAGATCATGGGTTCGGTGGTCTCGAGAACCTTTCCCTGATACCAGGGAAGGTTGGTGCAACACCTGTACAGAATATCGGAGCCTATGGTGTTGAGGTAAAAGACATCATCGAAGAAGTCAGGACTATCTCCCTGTGTGACGGTTCAGTCCGTATTTTCAGCAACGAAGATTGTGAGTTCGGATACAGGAACAGTATTTTCAAGAACAGGGAAAAAGGTAAATATCTTGTGACAAGGGTTTCCTTCAGGCTTTCTGATAACCCAGAGTTAAATCTCTGTTATGATTCGCTTAAGGAAGAGGTGAGCAAAATTGGTCCGGAAACACTTAAGAACATCAGGCAGGCTGTCATTAATATCAGGAAAAACAAGTTACCCGATCCGGAAGAGACTGGTAATGCGGGTAGTTTTTTTAAAAATCCAGTTGTCACTGAAGCTTATGCAAAGGGTCTTAAGGAAAAATATCCTGAGATGCCGGTATATGATGAAAAGACAGGATGCAAGAAACTGGCTGCCGGATGGCTTATCGACAGGTGCGGATGGAAAGGCAAACGAATTCATGACGCCGGTGTACATCCAAAACAGGCATTAGTCATTGTCAATTATGGCAGGGCCAGCGGAAAAGAGATCATCTCCCTGTCGGAAGAGATACAAAAATCTGTTTCGGAAAAATTCGGAATTGAACTTGAGAGGGAAGTTGAGGTACTATAATTTATTTAAATATCTTTCTTTTATCAAGTTCTTTCTGATATAACAAAGCATACCTGTTATGCTCGGCCAGTGTTCTCGAAAAATTATGATACCCCGAAAAATCAGCTTTGGCGGCAAAAAAAATGTAGTCGTGACTTTCTGCATTCAATACCGCATCAATGCCCTCAATTGATGCACAACCAATTGGTCCGGGAGGAAAACCTGAATGAATATAAGTATTGTAAGGGGAATCAACGGTGAGATATTTGTTCAGTATTCTGGTAATAGTGAAATCATTCAGTGCAAATTTGATCGTCGGACATGCCTGTAGCGGCATACCCCTGCGAATCCGGTTAAGGTACACACCTGCAATCCTGGGTTTTTCATCATTCTTAGCTACTTCGTCGTCAATGATTGAGGCGAGGGTAATCACTTCCTGCTGACTCAGTCCTTTTTCCTTAGCTTTTGATAATCGCTTATCAGTCCAGAATAACCTGTACTCTTTCAGCATCCTGGTATACAACCCCTTTGCGTTGGTATTCCAGTAAAATTCGTAGGTATTGGGGATGAAAACAGAGATTATATTTTCCTTACGGAATCCGTCGGGTGTAAAATTTAAAGAATCAGAAAGGAAGGTGATAATCTGAGTGGAATCTGCTTCTATCTGCTTACCTAATTTCCCGGCGATATCATTAACTGTACGCACATTTTTAAATGTCAGTCGAACCGGCGTTTGTTTACCTGATCGCAGAATACTTAATAAACCATTATAGCTCAGGCTTTTATCAAAAACATATTTCCCTGGTCTGATCATATCCGGGTAGTGTTTCTTAATTGCCAGCCATATGAAAGTCTTACGGTCCCTGATTTTAAGCCTTGAATCAATTGTATCCATTACCTGGTCAAAAGTTGAGCCAGTTGGGATATATAATACCCTTTTGCCTTTCTCTATAATAATATTTACCCCGAACAGATTATTGTATGCTACTGCCAGGATTGCTATAAAAAGAACTGCAGCTCCTGCTGAAAAATATATGATTTTTTTTTTGCTCATCATCTTGTGTGTTCTGGGCAAATTTAAGGATTATGTTGCAACCTCAAAATAATGGACACACGACTCACGACTCAAGACTTGCATGGTGTCTTTTATCATTTGTCGCATTACTCGTGTCTGATTTTTAATAATTTTGTTATCTGGATTTTTAATATAAACCGATATGAAAATGTCAATATCAATGATAATGATTCTGATCGTAATTGGGATCATAACCGGAATCATGGCCGGGATGCTTGGAATAGGCGGAGCAATTATAATGATTCCCGCGCTTATTTTTCTGCTTGGTATCAGTCAGCAGACTGCACAGGGAACCAGTCTTGCGGTCATGCTTCCTCCCGTTGGTATTATTGCTGCCTTTAACTATTATAAGGCAGGTCATGTGAATATAAGGTTCGCGATAATTCTTGCCGTCTTCTTTCTGGTTGGTTCCTATTTCGGATCGAAACTCGCTCTGACGCTACCCCAGGATGTCCTGAAAAAAATATTTGGGATACTTCTTCTGCTGGTTGCCGCAAAAATGCTGCTCTCGAAGTAAGAAATATCCCATATAAAAATTCAAAGTCGATTATCAGAACATTAATCCGACACTAAGCAGAAATGCATTTGGCCTGTCGTCGAGATTTACCTTTGTTGAGCCGGCAAGATTCTGGATCTGGTTCTGATACTTCTTCAGACTACCTTCATATCTTAAGTCGAAAGTGAGCCTGCTGAACAGGTCAAAGCCCAATCCTGCCTGGTAACCGAATGTCATTTTGCTGTAATTATTCTTATAATCGGGGTTTTGGATAAGTGCTTTTGGCGAATTGATCAGCAGTGACCCGGAGGGACCTGCATTCAAACGGATCGGACCGAGTTTAAAACCAATCATTACCGGAAGGTCAAGCCTGTTAAAGCTCTGTTTTGCCACATATGATGTAAGCGAAGCAGGATTGGTAGTATTTGTAACTGTGTACTCGTTTGTTCTGGTTGAGAACAAAAGCTCGGGTTGAACATATACGCCGAAGAAAGTAAGTCTCACGAAAGCGCCTCCGTGAAATCCATATTTTGCTGTTGATATTCCGTCTACTGAGAATGAACTGGTACTGGCAGAGATCTGTTTAATCGATGGCATTGTAAGTGAAGTAGTGCTTACACCGGCTTTCAGTCCGAATTTAATCTGTGAGAATGCCGGAATAGAAAGCAGGATAACTAATGCTATTGCAACAAATTTTTTCATAATTTTTACATTTAAGTTAAAAATAACAGGATGTTGACGTTTTCATAAAACATAACAGACATGAATATAACGGAAAACTGCTAAAAAGGTTGTACAAATCAGGTTTTTTTTATTAAAGCCTTTATAAGCAGACAGCAGTTTTAAAACAATTACTTTAAGGCAAGCTCATTGAAAATAACCTTTTTCATTTCATTAAATTCCTCAGTTTTATAGAGCCGGGTCAGAAATATAATTTTCCCTTTCCTGTCAATAATCACGTTTCGCGTCACACCTTCCTCCTTCTGAGCAAACAGTCTGAAAATGTCAGCAGCCGGATCAAGAGTAAGCGGATATGTGACTTTTATATCTTTCTGAAATCCGATAACCTTGTCAACCGGCTCATCCCTGTCAATACCCAATACGATAAGTCCCTTTTCTTTCCCCTTCAGCCAGATATCCTTTTCGATGAATGGCATCTCGGTACGGCATACGCTGCACCAGCTGGCAGTAAACTGCAGCATAACAACTTTCCCCCTCAGATCCGACAGCCGGTATGACTTACCGCCGGTTTCGCGAATTGTAAAATCAGGTGCCATATCTCCCACCTTCACGAGATAACCACTGTCATAAACTTTCTTTTCCTGCCCGGTTGAAACCTGAATAGAAAGGATTACTGTGGCAATTATCACAAATACTTTTTTCATAGTCCGGTTTTTTTTATTTTTCAAAGATATAATAGTAAACTCAAATCCAATTAATAGTTACCTTAGACAAATGAACTAAAGAATTGTTAAGTAATTATATAAAGGTTTTAACCAAAAAACATACTAATATGAAGCCAATAATTTTAATGATCCAGCTTGTACTTTTCCTTGGAATAATGTCAAATATCCAGGCACAGGATAAACCTGGCCAGAAACTCCATGTGATAATAATCGGTGCACATCCCGATGATGCTGACGGTGCTGGAGGAGTCGCATATAAATGGGCCAAAATGGGATGGGATGTTCTTTTGGTCTCTCTTACTAATGGTGATGCCGGTCATCAGTCACTCAAGGCTCCTGAACTGGCAAAGATACGTCGTGAAGAAGCCAGAAAAGCTGGCGAAGTTATCGGTGTAAGATATATAACACTTGATAATCACGACGGACAGTTAATGCCTACATATGAAAACAGGCTGCAGGTAATTAAGCTGATCAGAGAGCAGAAGGCATATATAGTAATTTTCCCGCGGCCTTATGATTATCATCCGGATCACAGGTATACAGGAGTGCTGGTACTTGATGCTGCGTATATGGTCACTGTTCCTACCATTTTACCAGAAGTTCCTTTTCTAAAAAAGAACCCCATGTTCCTCTTCATGAGTGATGATTTCATTCATCCTGAAGCTTTTAAAGCAGATGTAGCTGTCGACATTGATGATGTAATCGAGAAAAAAATGGATATGTACCATCAGCATAAGTCACAGATGTACGAGTGGCTGCCATTTAACCAGGGAATACTAGATAAGGTACCTGCTTCGGATTCAGATCGCAGAAAATGGCTTGGAGAGACCTGGAAACCTGAATGTGATGCCACCCCATACCGTGATAAGCTGATTGAATTGTACGGAAAAGAGAAAGGTTCCAAAATTAAGTATTGTGAGGCATTTGAAGATTCAGGTTATGGAGCCAGACTGACCAAAGAGAATCTGACTTATTATTTCCCGTTTCTGAAGAAATAGAATTAAGCGCTGAATATCTGGCTTGCTGGCATGATATTTGATTTAAATGAGTAAAAATACATGCCATGAAAAAGCTATTTACTATAATCATTACTCTTTTGGTGATGTCGTCATGTTCGACCACCAAAGAAGCCAGGTCAGCTAAGGATGAAGCCCGGATTCAGAAAAAAGCTATTGAAGAGGCTGTTATAAAAAATGCTGTCGAAAGCAAAAGGTATATTATTAAATTCAACCGCCTGTTTTATACATATGGTGGCATGGCTGAACTGATTCCTCGGGCCAATTACCTGATTATAGATGGTGAAAAAGCCATTCTGAGCACAGCTTATGTAGGAAGGCAATATGATATTAAACCTATTGCGGCTATCAATATGCGGGGAAGAGCAGCTGATTATGCAGTAACCGACAATCTGAACAAAGGCACCTACGATATTAAGCTCAAAGTTATGAATCAGGGAACGGTCTCGTTTTCTGTGGTCATTAATATTGGTAAAAATGGCAACTGTTCAGCTTCAGTATCAAGCCTGAAAATTGATAATGTCCGCTATTCAGGCTACCTGGTTCCGATACCGGGAAATTCAATTTCCGGGAATGATCCTGGTAATTCAATCTGAAGTTCCTTAATCGGGATTATTCATTGAAGCTCTGTCCTTACTGGTAATCGAGATACTGACTGTTTTGTCTGATCTCAAGGAAGTCATCGCCGGTTTCGCTATATCCGTATTCAAAACAAAAATGGAACTTTTGCCCATGTGATGTTTCTATCACATGTGTAAAGAAGCTGAAGTTATATCCAAGCGCAAAGAGAGCATCTTTATGAACTCTGACCCTTCCCTCAGAATAAAGATCTGAGAGAATCCTTCTGTTCTTCCTCAATAAACCATGAACATTCCTGACGAAATTATTTGAGTCACGATTCTGTCTGTTATTGTAATTATTCCGGCACTGATCAGAACAGAATTTTTTATCGGTACGGCCCTTAAGAAGAGAGCCGCAATCGAGACATTTCTTTTCCACAGCACTAATGTTTTTATAAAGATATAAAAAAAGAATATATATCTATCTGTTTGATACATAAATATAAAAACGTTTTCAAACGGATACAAATGAGTATAAATGCTTTCAAAGCGGGTATAATTGATTACTTACCGAATCAGTTCCGTACCATGGTTTAAGTTTGCTAAGAATTACAACTTAAAACAATTAAAACTTAAAGTCATGAACTCATTAGCAAACAGAGCAACACTGATCGGGAACCTTGGTCAGGATCCTGAAACAAAAACCACAGAAACCGGGAAAAAACTGGTGCACTTCACTCTAGCTACCAAAGAGAGCTATAAAAATTCAGAAGGCCAGAGAATAAATGAAACCACCTGGCACAACATCGTCGCATGGAACGGGCTGGCTGATATAGCAGGAAAGTATCTGAAAAAAGGCAATGAAGTAGCTGTTGAAGGCAGAATAGTCTACCGTACTTTTGAAGACAAAAAAGGAATTACGAAGAGTGCAACTGAGATAGTACTTAACGATCTTGTGCTTCTCAGATCAGGCAAGAAAAATGGCAAGGATGAAGAAGGTGAAATCTGATTTGGTCAGTATGTAAGAACATGGCCGAAACAATCGCTGCATTTCATTCAGGCAGGGACACTGAGAACAGTGCCCCTGCAACTGCTTAAATGCTATGTCAATTTAATCTCAATCTGCAGTTTTTGAATACCTTCTTTCAATCTCCCCCACCGTAGCCATGACAATCGAATGGTCGGCAGGTGTTTTCTCCAGCATTTCGAAGAGGAGGTGACAGATCTCATTATAGGTAAGGGAGATGTTCTTGTTTTTGATAATCATATCTATATATCTTATAGACCTGTCTATCAGCTTATTATTACTTGCCCGAAGATAGGTCATCACATTGCCTTCATATCTGCCTAACTTCCCCATAATGAGAGTCGAATGTATATTCATAATCATTTTAAGCGTAAGATGCTTAAATACCGGTGCCGTAAAAGGTGTATGAAGAATAAAATCCTCAGTTTCAAAGCGGAAGAGAAGTCCTTCAGATACATTCAGGATTTCAAACCTGTGCTGTTTTATAGTTTTTTTCTGTTGCTCCCTTCTTGGCAAAACAGAAGAGCTGAAATCAAATCCCAGTAAACGTTTTCGTGATGCTATGCCATTTATCTCCGGCCATTCCAAAGTCCGGGGTTTACGCCAGAGCAATTTATTCCAGGCATCTTCGCTTGTCGAGTACTGAGGCATATACAGATAACATAGCGAGAAATCGGTCTCATTTTCCGCAACATTCTCAAAAGGGAATAAACTGAATGTAGGTGATCTCTCAGTTGTATCTGTCATTACGGTGATTCCAAGCTGATTATCTGTTTCATATAAAAGGTATTCACCTTTTTTATAAAAATCGCTCTCACGGCTTATAAACCTGCTTATAAAACTAATATCAGATGATCTCCAGAACTCTGCAAATGAGTCAATTTCGGCACCGATGACCTTATTATTAGAATTGTAATAAAAGAGCGGAATTCCGGCTGCAGCCAGAAGAATAGTTGATGACTGCATCCTGGTACTGCCGGTAACAGCCATGGGGCCAACTGTCAGGTTAATTTTCTCAATCCCGGGATTTTGAATTACACGTTTTGATCTCTCTGCCGATTCAATCAAAAGATCATCAGGATTGCAGTAGAGGAAAAAAGGCTTTCTTCGTGAAACCTCGCTTGCCTTTTCAACAGCGCCAATCACAAAGGGAGTCTCCCCTCCTTCCGTCGTTCCGATGAGCAGGTCGCCATCCTGGAATCCAGCTTCAATAAGCTGTTTTGCACCATACTGAGGAAAGTCTTCAAAGTTTTCAATTGAACGGATAAGGGCAACATCGCCTCCAGCCATAAAGCTAAAGACCCTGTTCTCAAAATCATCACCACTATGCATCTGACGCCAGATGGTTTCAATAGTCAAACTAAGTCTGCCTGTGGCGCCACAACCACAGAAATAAATATCGTTACCTGATTTTATTGTGTCACCAATAATCTCCCTGAGATAATAAATATCTTTTTTTTTCTCAATCAGGACCTGCATAACATAGTCATCCAGCTTTTTGAGTTTTTCAATTGCCAATGGCAGATTCTCTTTCGCAAGCTGAGAAAGATCGCGGGTTTCAGGATGAGAAGATTCAGTTACGAGTTTTCCAAGTTTAAACTGTGACGACATAAACAGGAATTTTTCTGCTTTTTAAGCTGATTCAGTTGACATTATGATATGTGTTCAAATGAAATTAATAATTTTTTTATTTTTTTACCTGTCCTTTCCCGGCCGTTTTCGGAACTAATACCGCAGGAGTCCATTGTCTGAAGAATCCTGTAACTTTTTCCTTATTATATCCGGGACCATCTTCAAGCAGACTGCTGTCCTGAATATGAAGCACTTTACCTTTACCATCGACAATAATGAAAACCGGAAAACCGAACCTGGCAGGATTTCCCAGGTATATATTCGCTTCATCATTTTTATTGGTCGGGTCATAGTTCAGTTTCACAGGCACATAATTTGATGCAATGATATTTGATATTGCAGTGTCAGCTTTAACAAATGCATCAAATTTAACACACCAGCTGCACCAGTTGCCACCGTATTGTATCCAGACATTCTTACCTTCTTTAGCTGCCCTTGCCGTTGCTTCCTTTATTTGTTTCATCCCATCGAGAGAGGGGTCATAAAGTTTCTTTGGCTCCTGTGCATAAATATTGAACGAGGCTGCCGAAATAATAAGAACTGCAATCGCTTTTATTATGTTATTCGTTTTCATAGTTAAAATTTTGCATTAATTCAGGTTAATTATTTATACTGTTTAACACCGTTGAGATTCTTTGCTTCGCTCAGAATGACAATTTTTGATGGTTTTAATGGAGGAGGAAAAGGTTGGCGGCTGAGCCGCCAACCTTTTCCTCCTCCCAAAAAACAATTTCTCCTGTCATTCTGAGCGAAACGAAGTGAAGCGAAGAATCTCCTAAAAATTCAAAATATTCATTTAATTCTCTATTTTATTAAAAATCAAGCAGGTCTACATTTGATCTGGAATCTCCAAGCAAATGTTCCGCGAAATAATACCACATAAGGCGATCAAAATACGGAACATCATTGCCATATGCATGCCTTTGTCCGGGCAGCATCATAAAATCAAAACGCTTATTTGCTTTAATAAGTGCATCCACAACCCTTAAAGTATTTCCCGGATGAACATTGTTATCTATATCACCGGTAACAAGGAGAAGATAGCCTTTAAGATTTTTTGCCATATCCTGATTCTTTTCTACAGTTCCTTTAAAAGAAATTTCAACTTCCTTCTTTTTATTAAGGCTGTCTTTGACTTCTCCTTTTTTAGCAGTCTTTTTTTCAACTTCCTTTACTCCATTGTGAGTTTCACCCCACCATTGGTTATAAATATTATTATCATGATTGCCTGAAGAGGAGACAGCAACTTTATAAAAATCGGGATATGAGAGAATTGCTGCTGTTGACATGAAGCCTCCGCCTGAATGGCCATAAATTCCTACCCTGTTAATATCAATGAATTTGTACTTATCAGCCAGCTGTTCGATTCCGTATTTATCATCTGCCAAAGGGTAATCCCGCAGATCGTTGTAACCAAATGTATGGTAGTAATTATTTCTCATCGGACTTCCGCCCCTGTGTCCGAAATTCACCACAATGAAACCAAGCTGTGCCAGAGCCACATTTTTTCCGCCTGAAACAGTGAACGAATATTGCACTGACTCTGTCTGTGGACCCGGGTAAACATATGAGATGACCGGGTATTTCTTAGTAGAATCAAAATTAAATGGCTTATACATTACACCATACAGATCAGTTACTCCATCCTTTGCCTTTACAACGATTGTCTCAGGCATCTTCCATCCGGTTTTAAGAAGTTGTGAAATGTCAGCAGTTTCCAGCTTCAGAAGAATATTTCCGGTATTATCCCTGAGAACAGCCTCTGGAATCCTATCAACTGTTGAGTAGGTATCCACAAAATACTTATTAGATTTTGACATACTGAAAGAATGGTTCGCACCTTCTTTGGTTATGAGTGCAACACCTCCTTTGTCGATCGATGCCTTATACTTCATGCTATAATAGGGATGAACATTATTTTCTCTTCCGAATGCCTCGAAATAGATCATTCTGCCAAGAGTGTCGATCCTCTCAACTCTTCCTGTTACAAAATAGCCGTCGGTAATCTGGTTTTTAAGATTTCCCTTCCCATCATATAGATATAGCTGTCCCCAGCCATTCCGTTCCGACCACCAGATGATATCATTACCTTCATTAAGAACCGACAACCTGCTATACTCGTTATTAAAATAAGGCCATGTTTCTTCTGTGAACAGAACGGAAAGAGCTCCTGTTTCTGCATCAACCAGACAAACATCCAGCTTCTTGAGTGGTCTGTCTTTACGTATCAGAATTAATTTCCTGGCATCTTTCTGAGAAGACCAGACAACGTTAATAGTCTGATCCTTCCACTTTTTAACATCAACATCTGTTCTTTTTCTTGTTGCAACATCAAAAATTGAAAGTTCAGATTGAGGTACAAATTGTTCTGCGGGCATCGAATACCTGTATGTTTCCAGTTTAGGACGCGGCTGTGCCAGAACGTCAATCACAAAAAGATCCTTTACCTTGCGCTCATCCTGTCGCTCAACATAAAGTTTTTTTGAATTTTTGAACCAGTCAACGTTTGCCCTTACTTTTTTATTTTTAGTTGTATCCTCCGAGTTCTGAGCATAACTGTAATAACGTTCTCCGTCTGTTGTCAGCTGAATTTCCACGCTGTCTTTATCCTTGCGTTTCATTAAGTACAGATTATGGTTTTTTGCATAAGCAATCCATGTACTGTCGGTTGAATACAAGGGCCATGAAAGTTTCTTTTTTTCTTTCCATAAAGTATCTTTCAGAACCAGTTTCTGAGACGCAATGTCAAAGAGGAACCTTGTTGAATCAACAACAAAAGTGAATTTCGTCGTGCTTTTCTTTTCAAACTTTATATCCTTTATCGGTAAGTCAAGATCATTATATGGACGATGGGTCAGTTTTCTGATTTCAGCAGCCATATACTTACTCTCAAACATTGGCTGTTTCGATTTCGTGGCAGCATTTACATAGTAAAAATTCTTGCCAGCCGAAGTTTTAAATGAATACCAGAAAATGTCTGATTCCTCTATCCAGTTGGGATTGACTGACAGATCGCCGTATTTCGGGGTGAGATTATCAGACCGGAATTTTTCAGCAGCTTTAAAATCAGCTTTTTGGGCATTAGAAATCAGAGAGAATATTAAAAGAATGCCGATAAACCAAAGATTTTTCATTTAAATATAGTTTCGATTAATAATTAAAGGGAGTGTAATATTATTAAAAATTTCAGGGATTAAGAGTTCAATTATTATATAAAATTTACATTTGCGCTTCAAATGTTTATTTTCTACCGGAACCTGATAATGAAAAAAAAACTTTCCGTCCTGATTTTAGCAATGCTGTTTTGCAAGTCAGTGTATTCTCAATCAGTTACAATTCAAGGTAAACCAGTTGCCGAAATCTTTACTGAATTTCATTACTATATTAATGATACTTCAAAAACTAATGGATTTGGGATCAACAGGGCTCATCTTGGCTACCACTACATTCCTGATGGAAATTTTTCAGCTACAATCATGATAAATGTCGGTACCCCCGAGGATCTTGCAGTAGGATCTGTCTCCAGGCGTTATGGTTATTTCAGGGAAGCTTCAGTAACCTATAAAAAGGATAAGCTTACCCTGAATTTCGGTATGGTGAATACACGGTATGCTGACTTTCAGCAAGGGTTCTGGGGAAAAAGGTATCTGGGTCCCGAATACCAGGCAGCATATCCCTATGGATCAGTTGCCGACCTGGGTGTTGTTATGGATTACAGGTTCAGCGACCTTATTAAAGCAGATATCTCAATACTGAACGGCAAGGGATATACTAATGTGCAGTATGACAATAGCATCAAGACAGCGGCAGGACTTCTTATATCTACCCCAAATAAAATCTTCATACGGCTCTATGGTGATATTATGAAGCCTCATGGAATTATCCAGACCACCCTGATAGCATTTGCAGGGCTGAAGAATGATCTTTTCAGCCTGGGGGCAGAAGTAAGCTATAAAACCAATCTTGATTATTTTAAAGGGGATAACGTATGGGGCTTATCTTCAACAGGAGCAGTTTTTCTCAGCAACAAGACTGAAATCTTTGCCAGGTATGATTATGCTGCTTCGGTAGTAGTAGCTGATGAGGTATTGCAATGGGATTATCTGAAAGATGGAACCTGTTTCATTGGTGGCCTGCAACATACTATCAATGACAATTTACGGTTTGCCCTGAATTACAGAAGGACAAATCCTTATAACCCCGGTCAAAAAACCACCGATGCCATTTTTCTGAATGCTCACTTCAAATTCTAGCACCTGCCGAACATTCACGTCCGGCCCGCAGGGCCTTAAGATTTGCTTCTACAATCTGTTCTCCCTTTTTCCCGAAAAAAGCTCTGACAGCATTCTCCAGGCTTTCGAAAGGCATATCAATAAATGGGGAAGCAGCACCCAGTATCACCATATTACCTGATCTTGAAGAACCAGATTCCTTAGCTATACCATCAGCGTCAATTATTACGTGATTCTTTATCTTTTTTATCTCCCTGATAATTTCATCAATAGCAGGATAATCAGGTATATTGATAAATGGATTCGAGTTTGTAACAAGCCATCCTTCAGAAGAAAGCCAAGGCAGGTATCTCAGCGATTCCATTGGTTCGACAGAAATGATAAGATTTGCTTTCCCGAATGGAATAAGATCTGACGAAACGGGCTTATCAGCCAGCCTGAGATGAGACTGCACGTCACCTCCTCTCTGACTCATACCATGCACTTCTGCCTGTTTAAGGAACAGCTCATTTGCCACGGCTGCGAGTCCTATGGTTGCAGCAATTGACAGAATACCCTGTCCTCCTACTCCTGATAATATTATGTCATTTTTCATAGTGTACGAGTATGATTTATTCACCAGAATTTTCTGATCTTTTTCTCTTTGTGGCAGTCTGGATACATTCCCTTGCTGCGATTACTACCGATACTCCATTATATTGAAATTCTTCTTTCAGCACTGAAACATTCAGCTCATGGTTCTTCCGTAATGGAGTGATTACCCTGATATGCTCCCTGCTTACTCCAATACCTGCACATATCTGTTCAAGCCTGCCCGTTGCCTGCGACTTTTGTCCTCCGGTCATACCGGTTGTGGAATTATCAGAGATGATGATCGTAACGTTTGAATTTTTCACCACAGCATCCAGCAAACCAGTCATCCCTGAATGTGTGAACGTTGAATCGCCTATTACTGCCACAGAAGGGAAAAGCCCGGCATCAGCAGCTCCGATTGCCATTGTTACTGATGCCCCCATATCGACACACGAATTAATTGCATTATATGGAGGGAGTGCAGCCAGTGTATAGCAACCAATATCAGAAAAGACATGTCCATGGCCATAAGGCCTGATAGCATCGTTCAGTGAATTGAAAATATCAGCATGGCCGCATCCGCTGCAGAAAGATGGAGGTCTTATCTTCACCAGATCCGGAACTTTCTGTCCCATTGCAACAGGAAGTCCAATTGCTTTTGCCACAATTGCAGGGTTAAGTTCTCCATCACGGGGAATAGTGTCATCAAGCCGACCATAAACTTTAATGCCTTCGTCAAGAAGTCCCCTAAGAGTTTCCTCAATTAACGGAGCACCTTCTTCCAGAACAAGGACTTCTTTGCATCGTTCTGTGATATCTTTAACCAGATCTTTTGGAAAAGGATAAGCTGAAATTTTAAGTACTGGAAAATCAGGTTCTCCTTCAATATTCTCTTTTAGATAATTATATGCTATTCCACAGGTAATTATTCCTGTTTCCCTGTTACCTCCATCAGTAAAGGTGTTATATTTTGAAATCCTGTTTTCGTATTTAAGCGACTCATACGTCGCAAGAAGAGCCTTGTATTTTTTTCTGGCTATTGCCGGCAGAAGAACAAATTGCAGAGGATCTTCCGGGAGAGCAAGTTTTTTCTCAGGTATGGAATTTCTCAGGCTAACGCTGGCCCTCGAATGTGCCAGGCGGGTTGTAATCCTGAAGAGAACAGGTACCTTATATTTTTCTGATACTTCAAAAGCATCGAATATCATGTCATATGCTTCCTGCTGGTTAGACGGTTCAAAACATGGCACAAGGGCAAACTTGGCATAGAACCGGGAATCCTGCTCATTCTGCGATGAATGCATTGACGGATCATCAGCTGAAACAACAATAAGGCCACCGTTAACACCTGTAACAGCTGAATTAATAAAACCATCAGCTGCAACATTTAATCCAACATGCTTCATAGCCACCATTGCCCTCTTGCCTGCATATGACATTCCCAGTGCCGCTTCTATAGCAGTTTTTTCATTGGATGACCATTGTCTGTGAACATTACGCTCAGATGCGTCGGGAGAGGATTGAATAAATTCCATGATCTCAGTTGATGGAGTGCCGGGATATGCGTACATCCCGCTTAAGCCGGCATCGAGTGCAGCCTGTGCAATTGCTTCATCACCCAGTAACAATAGTTTTTTCATATTTCTTTAATAATATCCCGCCATTCTACAGAGTGAAAGAATAATGAAAATTTTCCATAATTGACAACAGTAAAACAGCATGAATTTTGCATTCACAAATATTAGAATATTTTCCTGACTTTAAAATGATGAATATGTTTAATCTGATAGTTATGAAAGATTATTCCATTGTTAATATCTACATTTCTATCAAGTTAAAATATAGTTAAATGTTTCCCCGTTACACTCAATAATGTTTATTTTGCACCGCAGTTCCTTAGATAATTAAATATTCAACCATAATTGAACAGGTCATTAATTACAATAGCAATTTTAATCCTCTCTGTTTCAGCTATAAGCGGACAGGCTATTGAGAAATATGTACAGGTAAGCGGGATTATTACCGATGAATCATACCGACCTGTAGCTGGAGTTACTGTGGTATCAAAAAAACTCAAAAGAGGCACTATAAGCGAAAAATCGGGGATCTATTCCATTACCAGTACTCCCGGAGATACTATTTTTTTCAGAGCTCTAGGTTTTAAAAGGTATCATACAATTATTCCGGCAAATTTTCAGGAGAGACATTGTGAGGTTGATATAGCTCTTGATGTTGATACAATTCTGATAAAAGAAGTTAATGTGCTTCCCTGGAAGAATTACGGTGAATTTATTAAGGATATTACAAAGGAAAAACCGGTTGATCCGATGATCGAGAACATGAATGATAATATCGCTTCCATATATGTTGCCATAGCAAATCAGAGCAACTATAAAATTACGCCTGAAGCCGGTTATAAGTACGCAATGGAGCAGAATTTTGGCGCGATGGCTACGAGAGGTCAGTATCCTATAAATAACCTTCTGAATCCATTTGCCTGGTCAAAATTCATACATGGAATCAAAAACGGATTGTTCAAAAACCAGAAATTCACTAAACCTGAAAAAGCTAAGGTCAGGAAAAAGATCAAAAAGGCGGATAATTAGATGATTAGATACGAGTCCATATCATAAGTTCTCAGTGGCTCTCTTTAAATTGTCATGCATTCCAGAATGCAGGTTTCTTTAATGAATTCTTATAAACAAATTCCGCTATTGATTTTCTTGGTCTTCTGTTTTCGTCCCTTTTAATCAACTCCGGAGTCAGATCTGCCCCATCGCCAAGATAACCTACTGCCATCATTGCAATAGGTTCTAAATCTTCACCGGGTTGCAGATATTCTTTTACTCTATCAACTGAATATCCGGCCATCTGATGTACATAAATGTCAAAAGATTCTGCCTGAAGAATAAGATTAGTCACAGCCATTCCGGTGTCATAGAAGGCATATCTATTGGTTTTGCCATTAAATGAAAACCTGGTGCGAGCCATGCTGATAACAAGAGCATAAGCATTTCTGGCCCAGACTTTGTTTCCATCAGCCAGGAATGAGACAAAATCATTAAAAATTTCAGGTTCATCCTGAGTAGCATACACAAAGGCCCATGGTTGTTCATTATTGCATGATGGGGCACAGCTTGCTGCCTCAAACATAGCTTTCAGTTTAAATTCTTCAACCGGCAGTGATGAAAATGCGTAAGGGCTCCATCGTTCCTGAATGATCTCGAGAATAAGTTCTTTTTTCATAATATATTTTTAATCCATAACGGGGATTCTCATATTTATTGGTATAGTCGATAACCTTCTCTAAATAATAAAGGTAATGAAATACGGCAACAAAAGTAATAATTTATAATTTCGCATGGTATGAAAAACAGTAACGGCAGATATGCGGGCATTCTCGGGACAATAATTCTCCATCTTATTGCAGGAATCATTTTCATGTCGTTACAAATCAGCTCATTACAAAAAAAGATAGCCTCTGAGTATGTTGTTGAACTTGCACAGCCACCGGAAACAGCTCCCAAAATTGAGAAAAGTGTTGAGTCAACCCCTGCAACAGTTGAGAAAGTTCTTAAAGGCGATGACGAGATGCTGAATATAGCCAGGAACCTTTCAGCAAAAGCTGATGAGAAGATAAATCCTGCTGATTATATCGATAAGGTAAAAGAGGAACTTATAAAAAGCGGAAAACTTGGAACTGATAACTATATTGATGATCAGAAAAAAATGAAGGATCAGGGCAGAGATGAGAGTCTCACCCTTCAAAAGGAGAACAGTGATAAAAAAACTGAGGAAAAACCAAAAGCTTCTCAGGAAATGGCTGCAAATTACAAAGGTCCTACCAGAATATATTACGATCTTTTTGGGAGGAATCATCTTT
>Ga0315272_10000037_pt1 | contig 50367 bp, 60 predicted proteins | sample C3_middle_MG_FD_203918 | JGI IMG/M metagenome (GOLD analysis project Ga0315272, IMG submission 203918) | Sediment microbial communities from Yellowstone Lake, YNP, Wyoming, USA - C3_middle | ecosystem: Environmental > Aquatic > Freshwater > Lake > Sediment | place: USA: Wyoming | collected...
CCGGAGGCTTGGCCACGGGGACGGGATTAGGCACAGCCACTGCACCCATCTACGTAGCCAACATAATGGGGAAACGCGTATCGGTGATTGCGCCAGAGACTAGGCCTTGGCAACAGGGCGCCAGACTTACGGTTTACGAACTTATCCACAACGGAGTCCCAACGACCCTTATCGCAGACACGGCGGTGGGGCTTGTGATGTACAGACGGCTGGTGAACATAGTTATGGTGGGCGCAGACCGCATACTCCTCGACGGCCATGTGTATAACAAAATAGGCACCCTCAACGAGGCGGTGCTAGCCCACGAATTCGGCATACCGTTTTACGTGCTGGCGCCGACTAGCACCATCGACCCCCTGAGTAAGGTAGATGACGTCAAGATAGAGGAGAGAGACCCAGACGAGGTCCGTACTGTGAGATCAGAACAGGGGAGGGTGTATGTCACGTTAAGAGATGTGGCTGTGCTTAACCCCGTTTTTGACGTCACGCCGCCGAAGTTTATAACAGGCATAATCACAGAAAGAGGCGTCGCAACACAGCCGCTTGCTAAGAACTTACGTAGATTGCTAAAATCTTGATACGGCAAAAATCGGGATCAAACTGCATAATTACTTAAAAATAGAGCTCTAAGATAAAAACTATACAAAGGTATCAAAGTTTTTAAATATAGTAAAAACAGGCACTAATGAAATTCGAAAATATCGAAAAAAGACTTATAGAAGCTCTAATCGTTCTCTTGCTTAATGCAAAAGGGCGCGTAGTCAGCATAAAGGCAACATCCTTGGCGAAACTAGCAGGTCTAGGCACAGACCACGGCGCCATATTGAAGGCAGCACGACTCCTCCAAAAGCTTTCCCGCCACAGATTTCTAACTACGGCGCCTGACTCTAAGAAAAATAAGACCTACCGCTACGTCTTAAAATCCGAAGACGAACTATGGCAATTGGTGAAAAAAGACCCCGAAAGAGCAAAAGAACTCCTTGCAAAGATAATAAATAGATGAATTTCTATGGCATTGAGATTGACGAGGGACTCTACCGACACCTCCTCGAATATCTGTCAGACTCTGAAATAGACGCGTTATTCCGCTCAATCACCACACCTCCGCCGCGTTACTACATAAGAGTAAACACGGCAAAAACCACACCCCAAGAACTTCTTAAGCGTCTCAATTCAAGAGGCATCTCAATCTACAGTGACGAATTTTTCGACGACGCACTGTGGACGCCCGTAGAAGGTCCCTTCCAAATACCAGACGCAAAGAAGAAGGTCGTCGTAGACAAAAAGGCAGCTGAGAGCGTCATGTTAGGCGCCGACCTCTACGCACCTGGCATAATAAAGACCGACAGGATAAAAAAAGGCGAAGAAGTCAACATAGTTGCCGATAATGGAAAAGTGGTCGCATACGGCGTCGCCATGTCCGACAGCGAGGAAATCATGAAGACGAGACAAGGCTTGTTCGTCAAGGTGGAGAAGTCTCTTTACAAGACGCCGAAGATAAGAGAATTGCCGGAGTACAGAGATGGGCTGTTCTACAGCCAAAGCCTTCCCGCAATCGCCGTCGGCCATGTCGTGCGGTTTCTTAATGCCGCCACTGCGATAGACCTCAATGCGGCACCAGGCGGCAAGACCACACACCTAGCCCAGATGGGAATCCGCGTAACAGCAGTAGACAGATCACGCCCTAAGATAGCTAAAATGAACTCCGAAATCACGCGGCTTGGGTTAACAGCTTATGTAGATATACTGCTTCACGACAGCAGATATCTGGACCGCGACTTTCCACGATTAAAAGCACACGTGGCGCTCGTTGACCCTCCATGCACAGACCTCGGGGTTCGCCCAAAGCTATATCACAAAGCGACGCTTGAAACCGCAAAGACGCTGGCTAAGTACCAGCTACAGTTCCTAAAAACAGCTCTCAAGCTCGCACCCTACGTCGTCTACTCCACGTGCACCATCACCTACATAGAAAATGAAGAGGTTGTAAGGAAGACCAAGGCTGAGCCTCTAGATACCGGATTAACTATCGGCGCACCTGGGTGGGGCTGTCCGGAGTGTAGAAGATTCCTTCCCCACATACACAACACGCCTGGTTTCTTCCTTGCATTGATACGGCAATCAGCTTAACGATTTTAGAGTCTTTGAGATATAGGCATCGCATTGCTTCTTGTACGTACAGAAGTTGCAAGCAAGAGGGTTTTCGCCTCTTAATCTTCTTTCAACTATTTTACATATATTTTTTATGTAATATTGTGGAAAACAATCTTTACATACAAATATATTACCATTTATATACGCCACGTTTTTAAAATTCACTTCTTTGCCGCATACAGCACAGAGCGGCATATTGACTCAACGACAAGCCATTAATATCTGTTTCACACCAATCACATATGTTTAGGCCTTACTCCTTGGAAGAAGGCACATATCTCGTCAAGACGGCGCGACGCGTCGTAGAGACTTACCTAAAGACCGGAACAATAGAAATACCGAGCGATCCGCCCCCCAAATTGCTTAGCGACAACTACGGCGTATTTACGACAATAGAAACAGCAAAAGGCGGTAAATATGAACTCAGGGGGTGCATAGGCTATCCTGAGGGGTATAAAAACACTTTGTATGCCACAGTCTACAGCGCCATAGGAGCTTGTTGCCAAGACCCGCGCTTCCCCGCGCTAAGAGTCGAGGAACTCCAACAGGTAATTTTCGAAGTAAGCGTATTAAGTCCATTAACACAACTCACCGAAGACCCTAGAAGATACCCAGAAATAGTAAAGATAGGACGCCACGGCTTGGTGGTCAGAAGAGGGCCGTATGCAGGTCTTCTCTTGCCACAGGTGCCTGTGGAGGAGTGTTGGAGCTCTGAGGAGTTTTTAATGCACGTCTGCATAAAGGCTTGGCTTCCAGGGGATTGCTGGCTTGATCGACGAACAAAGCTGTATATATACGAGGCACAGATCTTCCGCGAAACCTCACCAATTGGCGAGGTATACGAACGCGATTTAGTTACGGAGTATGCTAGATGTAATCTAAAAACTCAAGAAGAAAACGCACAGTGAGGTAGTCAAGATGTTGGCTCCCAGCAGCAGTTAGCTTTTTCTCGCCTCTTTTCACCACATAGACGTAGTTATCTCCCAACCTAGCCTGCAGAAAATCTACATCTAGATCTTCAACCTTTTCCAAACCTGAGGGCCTTTCCCCTATTTCTCTTTCGCCAAGCTTGACATATGTGAAACCGAGCAACTCTTTCAACTCCTCAATGCTAGAGGGTATATACCCCACCCTCCCGTACGGCGGGATCATTTTGTCCACCCTCTCCTTTAGTTCACCAAGTTGTTTTAAAATCTCCTGTTCGCCCGGCGTGTACCTAACTCCCATCTCAGTAGGAGATGGGGCCCCTCTACGAGATATAAAGAAGATTATCAACACCAAAGCAACCAAGGCAACAGCCAGCAACGAGATCTCCACAAGTTGAAGATACATAAAACAACACTACTCCCTAGGTTTATAATAGTTACAATTACTTTATTTAGAGGGCCTCAGCAGGAGCTTCTCTTCACAGTTCAGGAGACCCTTAGGTCATCAGCATATTTTTAACGCACAAGAGTATTTTAACCTGCCGTCCTCTTTTTTACACGTTACGCTTAATAAACCACAGAGAGACTTCACGTGTTCATACATATGGCTGTTATATACGGGGCTATCGTATTGATGATGGGCGTCCTCGGCAACGAGCCTGAGTTGGTCATAGCAGGCCTAGCAATGATATTTCTAGGCAATCTCCACAGAGTCGGAAAACTACTGCTGAAAATTCAGAAACACGCACTAGACTAGAACTGTTTTCCCTACTACGAACTGGCTTACTGGCCGCTTAGATTGGCCAACACATAAGCGGTATGTGGTTAGCAATGTAAAAGTTCCACTTTAAGTGTGTCGCCTAAAGCTTCTACGACGCGCACTCTGCATCCTTTCTTTATTGGGACATCAGACACAGCCTTCCAATACTCTCCAAATACTTTTACAAATCCTGGCGCGTCGGGGCCTATGTCGTCTATTGCCACGCCTTCCATGCCCTTGAGGTTTGTTAAGAATTCTGACGGTGGCCTTTGTCTATGTACCATTACTATTTTATATATCATAAACCCAAGAAATCCCAAAAGCACTGCTATGTTTATATATAGACCGAGTTGAATAAGCCACCAATCTCTTATGTATATAAGTTCATTGCTAAATATGTTTACTGGGAAACTCGACAAAAAGCCTCCAATAACTAAAGCGGCCCCTACGCCGGCCGCTACTCCATGAGCAGACATCCCCGTCAAGACCTCGGCCATTATCAACACCGCGCCGAGTATTATCAAGGCGACCCCAAGCCACGCCGTAGGTATGAAGGTAAACATAGAGATGACTAGGATTATTATGGCAACGACTACGGCGGCTGGGTGACCGGTCAAAAAGGCCGCCAGCAGGAGGATGAAGGCTAGAAGAGACAGTATACTAGACACCACGGGGTCGCTTAGCCACATCTGCAAAGTCTCGGTAAACGTAGGCTCCACGCTTCTCAACACGACGCCGGCTATCACAAGCTCTGTCCTCTGATTTCTAAGTACTACAGAGCTACCGTTTATTTTCTTCAAAAGGTCGCCTACGTCCACCGCCACCACGTCTATCACCCTGTACTTCAAAGCCTCCTCGGCGCCTAGATTGACGTTTTGAGTTATACATAGTCTGGCAAACGTGCCGTTGCGTCCATAGGATTTGGCAACAGTCTCGAGGTAGCCTATCAACGCGTTAAGCGTCTTAGACTGGTTTATAGGCGCCCCGCCGGCAATAGGCTGACAAGACCCAATTACCGTATGTGGAGCCATGGCCGCTATGTGCGTCGACATGAGTATATACGTCCCCGCAGACCAGGCGTAGCCGTAGTCTGGATATACGAAGCCGATCACGGGCACCGGCGAATTCCCTATCTCCTTCATCATCTGAAGCGTCGTGTCTGCAAGTCCACCCGGCGTGTTGAGCAACAGGAGAACTAACCCGTTGTTCTGCTCCGCCAGCGACACCGCTCTCTGCAACTGCGACAGAGTATAAGGCCCTACGACGCCGTCGATCTTGACCACATACACCGTGGTCGCCGTGTAGGCGCTAGAAAAAAAGACCAGTAGAAGTACGAAAAGGAATATTCTCATTCTTTCTTTTCTCTCCTGGCCAGGGCCAAGGGCACCGCCACGTATTCCATACTTGGCGGAGTGACGATTATGAGGTTGTGCTCCCGCGCAATTTCAATAAGGGCGTCTATCATTCTGAGCTGCACCGCGGTGGGGTTCTGCGAATACCTCTCCGCCGCCTCTAGGTATATCTTGCTGGCTTCGTACTCAGCCGAGGCCAACGTGATCTTGGCGCGCCTCACCCTCTCAGCCTCTGCCTGACTCGCCATCGCGCGGAGCAGAACCTCGGGGAGCTTTATGTCCTTGATGGCCACTGCAGTCACCTTAACCCCCCAGGGCGTCACATGTTCGTCTACAATAGACGCTATCCTCTTTGCGATCTCGTCTCGATGCGTTAACAAAGTGTCTAAGTCCACCATGCCCACTACGTCGCGGAGCGTAGAGGCTGCGTAGATGGCGACGGCGGGCACATGGTTCTTCACCGTCAACGCCGTTTTTAAGGCGTCCACCACTCTTAAGTAGATAGCGGCGTCTATCGTGACCTCTACGTTGTCTTTTGTCAACGCCCGTTGAGCCGGCACGTCTACCACCTCAACTCTGAGGTCGTATTTCATAATGGTATCTATAATAGGTATGATGAACACAAGACCCGGCCCCACCACGCCTACCACCCGGCCGAGTCTAAACTTCACAGCTCTCTGGTACTCAGGAATTATACGTATCGCCGAGGAGAGAATAGCCGCAAGAATCACAACGGCAAAAAGAATCAATATAGCCAGCACCACTTGTTCAACTATCTGAAGAATCACGTATAATACAACAAAACCGACTATATAAGCTTACGTCTAGCTTATGTGGAGAAGAGATATATAAACACAAAGACGATCACTTGATGAGGAGTTACGGGGACGGTCTGAGGCATGATGTCAATTCCGCGCACCCGACTCATTTATCTGTGAGGGTTCTCAGGCGGCCGCGCCGCATATTTCAACTTACCCACAATCCAATCTTTCAACACCATTCGAGCCGCTTCGTCGATGTTTATTCTTCCGCCCTTTAGAAGCCTTCTCTTAACCTTGCCTATCTCCTCCAATGCGTGTTCTAAGTCGCAATCTATGCCGTAGCTCTCTCTGAGAGCATTTGGGTTGTACGTAAGCACTCTCTTAAGCAGACTATAGGCATATGGAACTGGGTCGTCTACCGTGCCTGGATCCACCAAGCCTCTTATGACGTCTAGCGCCAAGTCTCCCGTCGAGGCTGTTTTGACGACTCCAGGTGTGTCAAGAACCAGGAGCCAGCTCTTAGCCCGTACCAACTGCTCGCCTTTGGTCCAGCCCGGCTTTGGGCTTGTAGAGGCGACATGACGGCCCTTGAGGTAGTTAATAACTGTAGACTTCCCAACGTTGGGGTAGCCTACTACGACCACGACGGTGGGTATTCTAGGTGCCAGCGACCTTATTGCCGTTATTAGTTTTCTAGTGCCCAGCCTGTATTTCGCACTTATGTACACGACACGTCTACCTAACTTCTCAAAATAGACACGCCAAGCCTCCAAGACGTCTCTATCCACTAGGTCAGCCTTGTTGATGACCACGAGATGTCTCTTGCCCAGCCTGTCGGCTAGCTTTTCCACCTCGTCATTTTTAGTGGCTAGGGGGTCTCTGGCATCTAGGACTTCAAGCACAATGTCCCCATCTTCAATCACTCTTCTTACGAGACGCCACGTTTCCCTCACGCCCAGCTCCGCGCAATACTTTAAAAATGTGGCTGTGAAGCCATCTATGTCGTTTAAGCCGCCTCCTTCGAGGCTGGAGCTGATTAGGCTGAGGAGGCAACTTGCCCTCTTTCAGCGTATGAAGAAGACGCTTGAAGACGCCCGGAACTCTACTATCCAAAGGATAAGAGCCTTGGTGGCCGACTTAGAGCGGCTTAGACGCGAGATAGCCGACGGATTTATAGATGTGGCAGATAACTTCAAGATCGCTGTGGCTAAGTCAGGCATAGACAGGATCGAGAGTGTAGCGGAACTTACGCCAAAGACGGTAAAAGTGGAACTTGTAAACAGAGGGACGCACATAGGTTTAGAGGTTAGTAACTATGTGACCTATCCTACTTACAGCATAGCGACTGAAGCCGCCGAGCTAGACGTAGCGCTGGTAAAAATGCGTGAGCTTTTGGCGAAGCTCATAGAATTCGCCGAAAAAGAGACGTTGTTCTACACGCTTCTTAACAGAGTGAGAGAGTATCAACGTATGATAAACGCCATAGATTATGTCGTCATCCCCCGTATAAGAGACAATATACAATACATCCGCCTCGCTTTAGAGGAAGGCGAAAGAGAAGAATTCATCAGAAGGAAGATAATAACCTCATATATTTAAAAGCCGAGAGTTCTAACACTTCTATGTCCATGAAGGACCTTAATGTACTTATTAAAGAGCTTATTGATAAAGAAATCGAAAAAGCCATGAATAATGTAAAAGAAGATATAAAAGATTTAGTAACAACAATTGATAGAAAAATAGATGAGTTACGTCAATATTTAAAAACCTAAGAAGTTAGAGGCCCATGAACACAAAAGCACTGCTTACAATTGCGCTAACTGCTATGTTGGCAATGGCACAGGCAACTGCCGACAAGTACCTGGCAGCAGGCCTCGCGGTAGGTCTGGCAGGCCTGGGAGCAGGCGTAGGAGTGGGGCTTGCAGGTGCAGCAGCTATGTCTGCACTAGTTGAGAGACCACAAGAGAGAATTTGGTATCTGATATTTTTGGCGCTTGCCGAGGCTATTGCGATATATGGTCTGCTGGTTAGCTTCTTGATATTGTTCACCGGTTAACAAATTTTAGCGGGTAAGCGGCTCGAAAACTTTTCTTCTTTTTTCAGCCGGTACACCTTCTACAAGTAGAGAAGCGGCTCTGATCAATGTCATGACTTCTGCACGCATATACTCTAGATGCGCCGCCAGAGCTCCAAGAGAGAACTCGGAAAATCTAACTGTGTATATATCAGAAAGTCTCTTCACGTAAGCTGAATATATATTATCCATTGCAATTGATATATTCTCCAGGGTAGGCGCTTCAGCTACTAAGTCTAGCAGTATCCTTCCCCACGGCGTACTTCCGGCATTTTCTAAAAATTTTGTAGGGGGGTCTCTTACCGCCGACATCACCAGCGGCGTGGGTTTATCTACGATGAGCTCGTTGAGCTCTTCTGTAAGACCCCATATCCTTGCTCTTACTGCTATTAAGGTGTTAAAATATTCCCTAAGCTCTGATACAAAGGCGTGGAGAGATTTATCCTTACTGGTCGGAGCCGTTACGGAGAAGTCGTAGATCCACTGACGGTCTAGGAATATGCTTATCTTCTCCTCGCCGTATCTAGAGGCGAGTTCAAAGGCTTTGTAGGCTGGGTGTCCAATTTGCCTCAATCTCTCTCCTATCTCCTCTACGCTTTTGACGCCAAGAAGGCTGGCCACGATGTGGCGGCGTCTGGTGAACTCAAGCGGCTCCCATATTATGAAATCCTCTGGATTTTTGCCAGCCTTGACGGCGATTGCTAAGTTCCTAATGTTCTCATATTCAAAATACTTAAGCGACGCCATAATGACCATCTTTGCGTCGCCGCTGGCGCCTAAAAACAGCGACTTTATACGCTCTAGATAAATCTTTACAAGTCCTTTCCGCAAATCCTCTATATTTTCACGTGTAAGTCTGTCTATAGTTACGCTGTACGGCGTAGTTTTTAGAATGTTTAGAAACTCGTCAGGCGTGTTGGCGTAGATTAATGAAATTAACTTGTCGCGTGGGAGCTCTCTTATGCGGAGTCCTCTTACTCTGGGACCAAGAGCGGGTCGTCTCAGAACTGAGCTCATAAATTGAGTAGAGCTAAAGCCTTACGGACAAGATCCTCTCGTCTTTCTTGATACCTCGTCACTATTTTTTGACGTCTCTCCTCTGTTTCTCTAGCAATCTTCTCAGCCTCCCTCTTGGCCTCGTCTATTGCCCTGCTCTTATACTCTATCACAGCATTGTTAACTATTTCCTCAACTCTCTTTACGATTTGCTCCGAGTATCTCCTTGATATTTGTTCTATGTTTGATAAGACCTCCGTCTTAACCTCTTCAACGCTTTTCACAACTTTATCAACCTCTTCTAGTCTCTTTAAAATCTCATCTAATTTAAGCATATAAAGACCAAATGGGAGATCTTATAAAGTTGATGACTCCAGGACTGTCGCGACATATGACGAAAACTTCTCGCCTCTGAACACGTGGCAACAGGTCTAAGAGCAATGTTTAATACGTCCATGCTGTGTATCGTTGTGACACTAACGCTAGTCGCTCTTGTACTAGCTGTTCTAATCCTTGCAGTGGGTCCTTTCGCAACTCCTCTCTATGCCACCACCCACGTGGAGGTGAAAACGTATGAGGTCACGGCGGGCGACTTCGTAGAGAGATTTCTACAGATACCTCAGTGGCTTGCTACAGTAATCATCTTAGCGTTGCTAACTGTTGCTGTGTATCTTGAGTACTTTGCAAAGATACGAGTAGGAAAATTGCCCAAGATCATTGGCGTCCTTGCGCTACTCTACAGCATCCCTCTGCCGTATGTATACGTTGTGGGAGGAGGTAATGTAGTGGTTGTGCTTAGTAACTTCGCAAAATTCGTATCACTCCCCCTCTTTGGGGTTGCTCTCCTTACGTCAATGGTCGAGGCCCTTTTGACTCCACAGAGGCGGGCAAAGGTGATCGCCGACCTCTCTATAACTGAGGAGAAGACAGAGAGAGAGACGTGATCTACTGTTTTTTCTGCACACGTCCCCTTACTGTCTACAACGTCGCAAAACTGCGAGTGGAGCTCTCGCTGGACGTGTATGTATACGTCTGCGACGAGTGTTTAAGTAAGTATAGTGATTTTATCCTTGATGTTGTGAAAAGAGGCGAGAAAGTGCCCTACTTTCTCGACAGGAATCACAGGTACACCCCTATGAACAAACCCGGTGTCGGTAGAGGTTATTACAAGCGGCGCTACAGAAGGGGCAAAGGCCAGTAGTTTAGAGCGGCATCGAGTAATCTTTTCTAGGTGTCTATCTGCCACCTCAGTCCACCTCTCCCCGCCGCTCCTCCACTTTTTCGCCTCCACCACCAGAACTATTTCTCTGTTCCACGCCACCACGTCAAACTCCACTCCGCCGTTGCAATCCAGTCTCAAATTGGACACTACGTGGAAGCCAAATTCGGCAAAGACGTTGCTGATAAACTCCTCAAACTCTCTCCAGTCTAGGCGCTTTATGTAACTCGTCACGTTTATCCCGGCTTTAAGAGCCTTGTAGAGCACGTAGCCGCGGCTGGCCGGCTCTCCCGCCTCGATGAAGCCTAGCCTTCTTAAACAGTCCAACGCCGACAGATCCCCCGAAAGGTACCGCCTAACTGCGACATCCACGCCTTCACACACATTTTAAAACATCAGAACAAATATTAAGCGTGATGACTGCCACATGTTGAGCGGTGATAGCGGTCCAAAGCGCTGAGCTCAGCCATACAATTTTAATAGTGAAAACATGGCGATACCGTGAGCTGCGTCTCGCCGATATCCTGCAACATTCAGACGACCAAAGAGGCGGAGCTCAATACAGACGTGTTGATAGTTGGAGGCGGGCTCGGCGGTTTAGTCGCCGCTTTGGAGTTAAAACGATACGGATACGAGCCGAAGATAGTCTACACCGGCATCCTCGGCGGCCACCACGTCTTAGGAGACGCCCCCAGGTTTGCAGAAGACGTCGATGTGAAGTCCATAGTGGCTAAGGCCGAGGAGTTGGATATAATGCAGGGCTTCTTCGACGGGATGTTTATATACAGCGGCGACACGAAGTACGTAGTTCGTTATAAACACCTCATACTCGCCACAGGCGGCGTCGATGTGCCGATAACCTTCCCCAACAGCGCCAAGGCGCCTCAGAAGACCGCAGAGGAGGCCCTACAGAACCCCCCCAGAGGGCTTAAAGTGGTGGTATGGGGCTCCACAGAGTGGGGGCTACGCACTGCCCTGACGCTTAGGAATTTAGGAAACGACGTCATTCTGCTTGATAACTCCGCATATCTACGAGACACGAAATACTACGAAAAGATAAAGAACCAGATAAACTTCCCAGTGGTAACCTCGGTTTTGATCAGAGGGTTTGAAAAAGGTATACTTACCTATGAGGTAGTAACAGGCAAAAAACAAAACGAAAGCCGTCAAGAGAAAATAGACCTCATAATCTCAGCAGTAAGAATGATAAACCCCTATGTGCCTATGAAGCTTGGCTTCAAGGTTTTCTATAGTTTTGAATTAAACTCGCTTATACCTAGACGTACAAACATAGGTGAACTCTTGACGCTAGACGGCACAGGAAGGGCTGTGGGCGGCAGCAATGTCTACGCCACAGGCCATCTATACGGCGCCGTCAGGGAAAACCATGTAGTTCAACAAGCTAAGCTACTTGCCAAATACATAGCTTCGAAAGATGGACACGAGGAGTCCGACGCAGTGAAGGGCGAGTTAGACAAGTTCTTAGTCACGTTGACTATCGAGGCGAACTGGCTATACAACCTGAGCAATAGACTTGAGAAAGGCACAGACGGCACAGGCCGCTATGTTGAGCCGAACGTTATAGACGTGCCGCATTGGGCGTCTTTCTGGCCTCAGATGGAGGATATTGAAGACGTCGTGATCTGCCCCTGCGATGGCACCTCTATGGAGGATGTGCTTGCCGAGATAAAAAGACTAAACAAACTCAAAGAAGCTAAGATAAAGATAACACATGAAGAGACGGAGTTGCTACGCCAACTGAAAGTTCCGCAGCTGAACTTCAGAGGCTTATGTGCCGAGAGCGTATGTCCCTCCTACGCCGCCATAATACTGGGCGCGGCGCTCGCCCAGAAGCCTTCTTACTTCCTCTACGGCAAGCCTCAGATGCTCTACAGCGAAACTAGCTGAGACAACAGTTTCCTAAGCGCCTCAAGCCCCTCCTTTTGATACGCCTCGATCTTCACGCGGAGCAACGGCTCGGTGTTGCTGGGCCTTATCAACAGCCGGCCCTCCCTCGTTCGGATGTCTACGCCGTCGAGCTCGTAGAACTCCAGCCCTGCAGCCCTCTTCTTAGCCGCCTCCACGGCGCCTCTGGGGTCTGCCACCTTTAGGTCTAGACGCTCTTCGTAAACCTTAGGCGCCTCCTCCAGCACCTTGTCTAGCGTAACTCCAGCCGCCGAAAGCGCCGAAAGTATCTTAAACGCCGCATAGATCCCGTCGTCGAAATAATTGTGCTCCTTGAACCCTATGTGGCCGCTGTACTCTGCCCAGAACAGGGCGTTGTGTTTTACTGCGGTGGGCTTCTGAAAACTATGGCCTACCCTCTGCCGCACAATCTTTACCCCCCTCTCCTCAGCCACCTTCTCTAGGTACAGAGGCATCGTTACGTCTAACACCACCACGTCCCCCGGCTTGGCGTAATATGAGAGAAGCGCATAGACCGCCTTCTCCGGCCTAAACACCTCCCCCCTGGCCGTGACGAGTCCCAGGCGGTCGCAATCGCCATCTAGGGCGATACCTACGTCGAGCTTATTCTCGACAACAAGTCTCTGAAGCTGACGTAAATTCTCCGGCTTCTCCGGGTCCGGGGGATGAGCCGGAAAACGGCCGTCTGGGTAGTCGTTTATAGCAACAACTCTTCTAAACACCCTCTCTAAAAGCGGCTTCAACACAACGCCAGACGCGTTGGCCGGGTCGAAACCAACTGAGAAGTCCAGTTTACCAAACCTCTCGGCCATGTAGTCCACATATTGCGTCAAGACGTCCCTCACATACACCACACCACGTCTCTCAGGGGGCGGCGGCTCCAGCATGGCCGCCAACTGCTGTATCTCGTGGCTTTCTAAGTCGAACCCTCCGCTTTTCATGATCTTCATACCGTTGTACTCAGGCGGGTTATGCGAAGCTGTGACCATGACCGCAGGCTTCCTCAAAACATGAGAGGCGTAGTGGGCAACCGGCGTAGTAACTGTGCCGATGAATATCACGTTTCCTCCACCTGCCAGAAGCCCTCTAGAAAGCGCCTCCGCCACTCTAAATGAGTGAAGACGGACATCCATCCCAACCACTACGTCGTCGCCCTTAAAGAACTTGGAGACGGCGAAGCCTATTTTCTCGACAAGATCCATGGTCAACTCCTTGTCTACCACCCCTCTTATGTCGTATGCCTTGAAAACCGTCATGACATCCACTGTCGCAAGGTTATATATCTTTGAACAACAGTAAAAAACGTGAAACTGTCCGGCGTAGCAGATCTCCCGCTACACGAGGGGCACGTACCTAGTTGGCTTTTGACACGTATGAAGAAGCTGGCCTCCCTCCTGCTACGCCTTATGTACGACTTATACGGCCCCGACGGCGTCGTCGAGAGATTCGCCCACCCCGTCTTCTTCCAAAGCTTCAACAACATAATTGGGATGGATTGGGACAGCTCGGGTAGCACTACAGTCACCACTGCAGTCGTTAAGGAAGTGTTAAAGGACTCTGACATCCCCATAAGAGTTGCAGGCGGCAAGGGGCGGCATGCGTTAAATACGCCGGAGGAACTGGCTGAGATTTCGCGACTCTTCGACTTAGACGCCGAGAGGCTTATAACTGCGTCTAGGCTCGTGGCTAAGGTCGACAACGCCTTGGTGCAAGACGGCTACTCTATCTACCACCACGCCTTCTTCGTAGCCGAGACAGGGAAGTGGGCGGTGGTTCAACAAGGCATGAACCCCGAGGTCAAGATGGCGCGCCGGTACCACTGGCTTCGCACAGAGGACTTTTTCAACAGCCCACATGCGGGCGTCATAGGCGTTAGGCATAGCCACGTGTTAAATCTGGCGTCTAAACACAGCAGAGAGAACAGAGACGTTGTGTTAGAGCTCGTAAACGAGGGGGCCGCCAAGGTGGCTAGGTATCTCCCTCTACTGCGCGGACAGGCCACCCTCGTCGACGTTCCTCGTTACCACCCTTATAAGAGGCTTGACGTAGATCCTAAGGTGGTGTTAAGGAGTCTCCCTCCGCCTAAGTCTGTCTCCGACTTCAGAGAGCTGTTGCTTAAGTACAGAGTTGGGCCTAAGACGTTGCGCGCTCTTTCGCTGGTGGCCGAGCTTGTCTACAAGACGCCTGCCGACTGGAACGACCCGGCGGTGGACCCCTTTAAATTCGCCTTTGCGGTAGGCGGTAAGGACGGCGTTCCGTACCCTGTGAATAGGAGGACCTATGACGAATTAATCGCCTTGCTTGATGCGGTGATCGAAAAGGCGCGCAACGACCCTGGACTGTACAAATATCTAGCGCATTTGGCAAAGAAGGCTGAGATGTGGCGGTTTCCAGCGGATAAAAAGAAGCCAACCTAAGGCGTGTTGAAGCAGGTAGGTTTAAACTGGGCCCACTGAGCCGCTCTTGAAGGCTCCTCAAGCACGTATCTGCCCACGATTTCGAAGTCGGCGCCAGCTTTTATGGCGTCGCCTGGCTGCCCACCCTGGGCTCCTATGCCTGGCGTAATGATTCTATACTTACAACCGACGCGGCTACGCGCATGTGCCACCACCTGGGGCTGGTTTCCCGGCAACACAAAGCCCCGTATCCCCTCTATGTCTAGGAGTCTTTCCCACATCTCATCGTACAGCGTCGGCGCCGACATCTTGACTAAAACATACACATATTCGCTCCTGGGCACTGAGGGGTATAAGAAGCCGTGGACAATGACGCAACATGCGCCTCTCTCTACAACTTTCTCAATGACTCTGTTCGTTATGTGCGGCACATCTGCCAATTTTAAGTCTACTATCACATCTCCGTATCGCGTTATCTCTCTGATGATTGAAATACCTCCCTCGAATATCAAATCCCAGCCGACTTTGAACGCGAATCCTTTGAGTGTCTTTGCGACGTCCAGTGCGTGCAACACGTTTGTGTCTAGCGCCACTATTAGGGGGTACACGCCTCTTACTTTTAAAGGATATATATGTTCTACCAACATGTGGCGTAATCGAGACGTCATCTCAGCCCGGGACTTCACTCGGCCTGAACTTGAGGAGCTTTTCGAAACGGCGCGGTATATGGAGAAGTACTCCAAAGGCCGTCTAGACGTGATGAGGGGTAAGATTATGGCAGTTGCGTTTTTTGAACCGTCCACCCGTACGAGACTAAGTTTCGAGGTGGCTATGAAGAGACTTGGGGGCGACGTAGTTGGGTTCTGGGGCGCAGAAGGAACCAGCGTAGAGAAGGGAGAAACATTGGCCGACACCATCAGAATGCTAGACGCCTACTCCGACGTAATAGTGATTCGCCATAGGTACGAGGGCGCGGCGAAACTTGCGGCTGAGGTGGCTGAGAGCCCCATCATAAACGGCGGCGACGGCGCGTTTAACCACCCCACACAAGCCATGTTAGACGTCTACACTATATGGAGAGAATTTGGCTACGTAGATGGGCTCAACATAGGTCTGCTGGGCGACTTGCGACACGCGCGTACAGTAAACAGCTTGTTGGAGATTCTCACGAATTTCAACGTGAAGGTGCATCTCATATCGCCGGAGTACCTACGTCCACGTACAGAGACTATAGACTACGTACAGTCAAAAGGGTTGAAGCTAAGCTTTTATACAAACGTAGAGGAAGTCATAGGAGAACTTGACGTAATGTACGTGGTGAGGATACAGAAAGAAAGATTTATCGATCCTCTTGAATATGAAAAAGTAAAGGGAAGTTACCGAGTGACTCCTGACATGTTGCGAAAAGCCAAGAAGACTCTGATCATACTTCACCCGTTGCCACGTGTGGACGAGATAGATCCCAGAGTGGATGCGACCAGCCATGCAAAATACTTCAGACAGGCGGCGTTGGGGGTGCCTCTCAGGATGGCACTTATATATTTAATACTGTCATAGTGGCTATGGTCATCGCCGTAGAGAACATCGTAATCGACGGCCCCCAAAGGCTTGTTGGCAAAGACGGAAAAACGGAGTTCGTCGTACGCGAGGCGACCATGAAGGATTTAAACGCCATAGTCGCTATAAACAGGGCGGTGTTGCCTGAGAACTACCCCACTTGGTTTTTTGTAGAGCATCTTGAGCAGTTTCCTAAGGCGTTTATAGTGGCTGAGGTTGGCGGGAGGGTTGTTGGGTATGTCATGTCCCGAGTGGAGTACGGCTGGAGTAATTTTGTTAAGGGGAAGCCCGTGAGGAAGGGACATATAGTCTCCGTAGGCGTGCTTCCCGAGGCCAGGAGGCTCGGCATAGCCACCGTCATGATGCTGAGAGCCATGAAAGCCATGAAGACGTACTATGGAGCTACCGAGGTTTACTTAGAGGTACGTGTGTCAAACACCCCTGCGATTTCTTTATATGAGAAGCTCGGCTACAGAGTGGTGGGGCGGATACCCCGATATTACAGCGACGGCGAAGACGCCTACTTGATGGCTTGTCCGCTTTAGTTACAGCTGCTGATTATTTGTAGTCTCGGAGGACACAAAGTAAAATATTTAACAAGGACCCCAAGTGGGTTTGTGATTACTCTCGTCGTGAAGTGGCAACTTAGAGGTATTGAACGAACCGACCTAGACCCCCTTAGGTTTAGAAACACCGCGAGGTTGTTCAACTTGCTAGGCCTCGGAGTATTGGTCAGCGGCGGCGTGTTGCTGGCTGTCGGCGCGTTCCCCCTGGGGCCCATGTTGCTCGGCGTTGGGGCCCTCCTGTTTTTCTTCCCAAAGCTTATGGTGTCTATCCGCGCCGGCTCAATACGCGAGTTGCTGTCTACGGAGATGGTGTTCTTCACAGCACTTGTACAGATGGCCTTTGCCACAAAGGCCCATTTAAATTTGCTCATTGAACGCATGACGCGTTATAAGGAGCTTCCCGGCGTGAGGACGCTGGCGATCGCGGCTTGGAACAACGCGAAGATGATAGGGATGGAGCCCATGGACGCCATGAAGAGAGCGGTGGAGAAGCTGGCGCCGCAGAAGCTCGTCTACCGCTTCAACTCTCTCTACACCTCTCTTAGAATCGGCGAGGACATAGTGGCTAAGCTGTCGCTCTACATGGATATGGACATAGTGGAGTTCTCCACCGCCATGCAGAGAAGGATGGATAGACTTACTTCTCTCATCTCGTCGCTTGTGGTCGGTCTAGCCATGTTGTCCGTCACGGCTGTGGTGATCGGGCGGGGAAACCCAGCGATGCTTGTCGTGATGGGCGGCCTCCTCCCAGCCGTATTGGGCGTAGTCATGGCGCTCTTTATAAACGTCCCACTTATGAAAATGGACTTTAGACTTCTTCCGTTGATATTCGGCGTGGCCGCCGCCGTTTCAATGATAATGGTTGGCTTCACGCCTCTGTCTCTCTACGCCCCACTTATTGCCTTCGGCGTCGCTGTCGCCGGCTGGATACTCACACGGGAAAGAATAGATGCAAAAGCCTTTGAGAGAGGCTTTATGGATTTTGTATACACAGTATTCGACGAGCTTAAGAGAGCGCCTTCTGTTTACCGCGCCGTGGAGAACGCCATAACCTTCGGCGACTACGGACCATTTAACAACAAGGCGGCGGCGCTTCTACAGGTTATGAAGGTCGGAGACGCCAAGTTGGAGGACGTGGCTTTAAGAGGCATGCAGCCCGTAATGTCTGTGATTTTGAGAATGTTGCTGGATATATACAGGCTCGGCACTCTGCCGCGGGCTACCATCGATCAATTACAAAACTTCGTAGTAAAGCTGTTTGAATATAGGTCGGAGATTGCGAAAACGTTGAACATAACACGTTTCCTCGCGTTGGCCGGCGCCGCCATGGTTGCCTTTGTCAACACGTCCATGATTAAGCTCACCGAGGCCATGTCTAAGATCTCTGGAGGCGCGCAGTTGGGAGGCGTGGGTATGGCCATGCTTTATCTAGCCCTTGGGATTATGTCGATCGGCTACTACTTCCTCTTTAGCAAAATCAGCTTCTCGACGAGAGGGGGCTTGCTGTATCTCGCCCTTCTGTTCTTGTCGATATTCGTAGCGTCGTTCCTAGTGGGAGTATTCCTTAAGGCGTAGCTATGCTGGACTTTAGACTTGAGTCTTGCCGGGGCACCATCGTCGAGGAATACGCCTCCGAGGGGGCTCGTATTCAGATATTCCAATCTGAAGACGGCTACTGCTACAACGTCTCTTACGCCTTTCCCTACTCAGACAGAGTAGGCGAATACGCCTATAAAGTAGTGGAGTATTTAACCGCCAACCAGATCATTAGACCTAACATAACGAGAGAAGAACTCGGCAAGTTAATTGAAATGGCCATGGCAGATATAGGGGTACCTAAGCAGCTACGCGCAGCCGTTAGGTACTACGTCCAGCTGGAGGCTGCCGACTACTCTTATTTGACTCCGATTCTCTACGACACACGGCTTGAGAACGTAAATATAAACGGAATCGAGAACCCCATATTTGTTGACCACCGCGATTATGGATACAACGTTAAGACAAACGTCGTGCCGACAAACAGAGAGACTCTAATCAAGATAATAGGCAGAGTATATGCCGAGACGGGGCGGCCGCTTAACGAGCAGTACCCAATCCAAGACACCTATATTAGGCTGAGGAACGGCGCTTTGCTGCGCTTCGCAACGGCTATGTCCGGTCGTGTGGGCAGAAATCCGCCGTACGTCTCGGTGCGTATCCAGCCGCCGTTTCCAATATCGCCTACCGAGTTGATAAAGAAGCGTACCATTTCCGCGCTTGCGATGGCGTATTTGTGGTACCTCTTCGAGCATCACAAATCTGTTATGGTTGTAGGCGGCACCGGCACCGGCAAGACTACGCTTCTCAACGCCCTGCTTGTACTTCTACCACACAAGAGACTTGCCATTGCGGAGGAGACGCCTGAGATACGTATGCCGCCGAGCTATCAAAACGTGGTGATGCTCTTCACGTCGCCTATGTACGACTATATGAAGAATCTGCCGGGCTCGGAGTCCGCCATATACCTAATAGATCTAGTGAAGTATCTCCTACGTGCAAGACCTGACATCATCGTGATAGGCGAAAGCCGCGGCCGGGAGATCCATGAGCTTATCCAAGGCGTGTTGACTGGGCACGGCGGCGCCACCACCTTCCACGCAGAGGACATAATGGAGGTGTTTATGCGTATGACTGGCGAGGCTATGGGCGTCTCTCCAGAACACTTGTCCGCATTCCACGTGCTAGCCACAATTAGGCGGTTTGAACACGGTAGACGTGTTACGTCGCTTACCGAGGTGGTGTGGCTACGGGCATATCCCTACGCAGCCCCGGGCAAGATAAAGATCAAGGAAGAGGAATTCGGCTTGATAAACGTAGGGTGGTACGACCCCCGCACAGACACTGTGGAGGTGGACCTTAGAAGATCCTACTGGCTCCAGAAGCTCGGGGGCTACGACGAAATCATGGAACGCGCAAAGTTCCTCGCCGCGCTGGTCGAGAAGGGCGTATTCGACGCCGAAAAGGTGGGACAAGCGATAATGGAGTACTACAGACAGAAACACGCTTTGATGCGTAAAGCTTAAAGGCCATGTCGCTAACTCTAGAGTGTTGACAGTAATGAGCAAGAGGTTGGTGGAGAAAATATAAAACTCGGAGAAGCCAGGTGCCCGTGCTGTATTATGGCCGGCCAGAGGACGTGGCTAGGGCGATAAAAAACGAGATTGAGTTGCTAACCGCCCTGCTCCATAGAGATGAGAAGCTCGACGCGTTCATTAAGAAGAAGATCGAGCTGTTGAACAAGTGCCTAGCGCAGATGGGGAAGTTGCCGCCTGGGGAGTACCAAGTCGTGGCGGTAAATACTTGCGAGGTCATCCCGTTGCTATGATAGATCTACTCATAGCGGGTGTTGTGGGGATCCTCGCCGCACTAGGCGGTCTTTTTATAAAGGACTTGAAGGCGCTGGCAATATTTACAGTTCTCATATCGCTCACCGCGTTTCTGCTCTCTTTCCTTATGAAGATGCCCGCGGTTTCCCTAGGCCTGCTAGGTCTTTCCGTGGCCGCCGTGAAAATCGGAAGAGCGGGTAAACGCGCAGTGGAGAGGAGGATACGCACATACAGGTCGCGGAGAAGACTCACAAAGCTTGAAGAAGCTGTGCGGACCCTTCCTGAGAACATTATCGACGTGATCCCCGCAGGGGCTGTAAGGGCTGTGCATCCAAAAATCGTGGGGCTCGTCTCTTTGATAAACGATGCGTACTCCAAAGGCTATACAGTCGACGAGCCGAGCTGGTTTAGAACCGTGCGGCAGTACCTAGCGGCGGTGGGCCCGCAGTACACCGCAGACAGGACTAAGGTGGTGTCTGAATACGAGATCGCGGAACTTGAGTTTTAATTTTGGCATTTGCACGGGCCCGTGTCTTTCGAGGTCATAGCAAAGGACCTGGCGGGCAGGATAGGACGTCTGTATACTAAGAGCGGCGTGGTGGAGACCCCGGCCCTATTCCCCGTGGTGGACCCCCGAAAACAGGAAATACCAGTGGATGCCATAAGGCGGTACTTCGGGCAGGTAATAACGAATTCGTACTTCGTCTACAGACTTGCCGGCGGGAAGCCGGTGCATGTGAAGAGGCTTCTCGGCTGGGACGGCGTGGTCATGACGGACTCAGGCGCGTATCAGATACTGAGGTACGGAACTGTAGACGTGGACCCAGATGAGATCCTGTTCTACCAGTCGCAGATCGGGAGCGACATCGGAGTTATTTTAGACTTGCCGTTTGACTACGAGGAGCCTTACGACAGCGCCGTGCTTAAGGTGGAGGAAACATTGAGGCGGGCAAAGAGGGCGGCCACGCTTCTAGACAGTATGAACATGCTGGTGGTGGCGCCGATTCAAGGCGCCCTCTACACCGACCTGCTAGTAAGGTCGACCCGGGAGTTAACTAAGCTGGGGTTCCACATATTTGCAATAGGCAGCCCCACCACACTGCTTGAGGAGTATAAATTCGACTTGGTCTTAAACATAGTCGCGGAGGTAAAGCTACACATGGCTCGGGAGGCGCCGCTCCACCTCTTCGGCGCGGGGCACCCCCTCATATTACCCTTCGCAGTGGCCCTAGGCGTCGACCTCTTCGACAGCGCGTCTTACGTGCTATATGCGCGCGACGACCGCATAATCCTCAGAGACCGCACGTTGAGACTCGACGACGTGAAGACAGACCACCTCCCCTGTAGCACAAAGCTCTGCAACATCTCTGTAAAAGAGCTTAGAGAAATGCCGCGGCAAGAACGCGCCATGCTCATAGCCGAACACAACCTCGCCGTGTTGAGGGAGGAGCTCCTAGAGATAAAACAAAGAATCTACGAAGGCACCCTCTGGGAGTACCTAGAGATCAAAGCCAGATCCCACCCCACGCTCTACAGATTTCTACAGACCCTCCGCCGATACCGCCGCCTCCTCGAGAGCTTCGACCCGGAGACGCATCCAAGACCACATGGCCTCCTCTTCTTCCACGACACAGCATCTTCGCGGCCAGAGCCTCTGAGACATACGGCAAGGCTCATGGAGGTCGAGCCAGCGGCTAAGAAGGCCGTCGTGCTTAGAGTAGACGAGAAGCCCTACAACAGAAGTTGGCAGTATAGAGTGCTGAAAGACGCGGCGCGGGACTGCGTCCACGTGTTGTTTTTCGACCCCATATTCGGCATTGTGCCGGAGGAGGTGGCCGAGGTTTACCCACTGTCTCAAAACGACTCAGAAGGCGAAAACGAGGAAAGCCGGGCGTATGCCTACGAGTGGTTGAGCAGATACGACGTGGTGTACGTCTATAACGTAGATATTCCACTCGTCGCCAGGAAAGTCGTCAAGGCCGAGACGTTCGAAGAACTAGTTCGACTGGCTAGATGTACAGCTTAGAGACTTCCTCCCTCTTCGCCTGTTCCTCAAGCCGTCTACGCACCTCAGCAATTTCTCTCTCAAGCTCCTCGGCCAGCTGTCTCAAGCCGCTTACGTCAATCGGGAAGTTGAATAGGCGTGAGAAGAACTCGACGGCGACGCTGGCCGCGTAGGGATCCGCCGGCCTAGAGACGTCGGCGTACGGCAGTATCACCAACGCAGGGAAGTCCAACTCTTCTAAAAACGACGTCAAGTGGGCCAGGGGCCCCACTATCTGCAGTCCTTGTTCTAACACCTTCGCATTGCCGGTGGGCAAGCCGCTTCTCTTGTATGCAGAAGTATAGACTATACGCAATAAATCCTCATCTCTTCTGAGTCTGCCGTCGAGCCCGCCGAAGAGAACCGCCGCCTTGAACTCGTTAGCTGTTATCCACGACGCCAACGCCTTTGTGTAGTCGTAAACCGCGGCTTCATGTATCCCGTAGTTGTTTACCACGCCCACTACCCTGCCGCACGAAAAAATCTCGTTTTGCAACAACAACCTCTCTCCCTCTATCGATACTATAGGCGGCTCGCCTCTGTATCTAACTACTCCAACTACTTCGCAGTTCTTAGCGATATATTTAGTGGCCAAATGGCCGACGATGCCTATCCCAGCAAATCCAGTTATGAACACTTCATACTCCTCCACCGGCTTAAATATCCTAAACTCCACCTTCATAACTTGTCGAGAATCTCGTACACCTTAGTAAGTTTGTTTATCTCCTCGACGTTCTCTACATACTCTAGCTGGGCGCCACATACCGGACATGTGCCGCCTCTATTGACCGCTTCGTCTAAGGTGTAACGCATAAAACAATTGGGACAGACGTAGAAGGCGCCTTCAGTGAGAGATCTTATAAGCGAGGATATCTTCTCCTTAGCTACCCGGGCCCTGTTCTTAATAGCCTGCCGTATGATTTCGTCATCAACATACCACGTGTACTCAATCCTATAGTCCTCGGTGGTCCTCTTCTTGACTCCCACCAAACCAAGCTTCATGAGGTATTGCAGTATTCTTCTCGTCTCAGCAGTGGATATATTCAAGAGAATCGCAACCCTGTCGTCTGTAAGGTCCTCCTTTCTCTCGTGAAGCATCTCCACGATCTTACGAGCTAATCTTCCGTATTCGGGACTGTCGAACTCAAAGGCGACTGCCTTCTCCACTATGTACAGATATGCGTCCTTCACACCACCTATATGCCCACGCCTTTATATATACGTTATCCCGGCTTCTCTAACCTCCGCGCCTCTGCTCGGTACTGCGACGAACGTCACATCGCCTATGCGTAACCCCCTTACGCCGTCTTCACCCACGACCTTAACTATGGCGTAGCCAGGCACTTTGAAGAACAAGACCGCCTTAAGGGCCTCGACGCCGAAACCCGTAAGCGCCGAGACGGGCACAAACCAGCTGAAATACCGCCCCAGTAGATCCCGTAGGCTCTTAACCTCCTCTATCCTTATTTTATCCACCTTATTGACTACGGGGATTATCTTATCTCTGTCTATCCCCACTTCTCTTAACGTCTCCACAGAGGTCTTCAGCTTCCGGGCTATCTCCTCCCGCGGCTCGGAGCCGTCTACGACGAGGAGTATTGTGTCGGCCTCTACGACCTCTTGCAACGTGGAGTGGAAGGATTCGATAAGCACCGGTGGGAGGTCGTCGATAAACCCTATGGTGTCTGTCACAACGATTCTCTTGCCCCACAAGTCCAGCGCTCTGCTGTATGTCTCCAACGTGGCGAAGGGTCTCCCATCTACAAACTTACTCTCGCTTACCAACCTGTTGAAAAGCGTGGTCTTGCCTGCACTTGTGTAGCCCGTAATGACGACCTCGGGCACGCCGGCCTCTTTCCTCTTAGTTATGTGGCTCACCCTACTTCTTCGCACCTCCTCCAGTCTTCTCCTAATCGTAGAGATCCGCTTCACCATATGACGATAATACGCATCAATGACGTACTCGCCGGCGCCCATGAAACCTAGTTGCTCTCCCATTTTCGCCCGTCTCAGATACTCCTTAACCTTAGGAAGCTCGTACCGCAACTTGGCGAGTTCTATCTGAAGTTTAGACTCTGTGCTCCCAGCTCTTTTCTCAAATATAGTCAGTATTACCAACACTCTGTCGATGACTCTCCGTCTAAAAAGCCTCTCTAGGTTAAATACCTGAAGCGGCGACAGGCTGTGATAAGCGACAAAGACGTCGAAGTCCCTCTCGGCAACTTCCCTCGCCTTACCAGCGCCTAGGTAAAACCTGGTGTCTGCTCTGCCGAACTGTGTTACTAAATCAACAACGTCAAAGCCGGCTACCTCAACTAGAGAGATGAACTCCTCCAGTTTATAGGTTAAACTTGACGTTTTAGAGCCGACGTAAGCTAAAAGCGCTCTAGCTCTCACCTTCGTCTCTAATCTCCGCAACCTCGCCCAGCGTGAGGCCTCTCTCGAGCCTATCGCCACTTTTCGCCGCGCCCTCCTCAGCGACTTCTATCAACAGCCTCACGCCGAGGGTCTTCTCGAGTTTCTTAGCAAGTGTATAGTCAGGTTGCAACTGGCCAGCCTCAATTCTCCTCAACACTGTCTCTTTGACGCCTAGCGCGGCCGCCAGCGCCTCTCTCGAGAGGCCTAAGTTCTCTCTAGCCTTTTTCACAACTTCGCCGAAGTTGTCCACAAGCTCGAGGTGCAGAGGCGGCTGAGGCGGCGGGGCTGGCCTGGGCCTAGCCGCCGGTCTTTTCTGAGGCGCCGCCGGGGGCGGCCGCTGGACTGCCCTCTTGCCGTATTGAGCCGCGCAGCTTCTGCATACGTACAACACGGCCTTATCTACCTCAATAGGTATCGGCTCGCCCTCTATCGGTCTTCCACAGATTTCACAGTACACATGCCTAAACCTCCATTTATTTAAAAGCTTAGTCACTCCCCTACGTGACCACTACTGTGATGAACGTAATTGCGTATATCTACGGACGGGCCACCGCCGAGAAGCTACGCGGACGTAAGATCGACGTAGAGTACAACAAATCCGGCAGGATTAGACGGATATATGTAGATGGGAAACTCGCGTTCGTCTTAAGAAACAACGACGGGTATCTCCTCCCCACGTTGTACGGCGCCACGTTTCTAGAGAGACGAGTTATCCTCGATTTCGAGGCTGTGGAGTATGTAAAAAATGGACGTAACGTCCCCGCCAAGTATGTAGCAACTACATCACAAGAAGTCAGGCCCTACGGAGAAGTCGCAGTGGTAGACCCCCACGGTTCTGTGGTAGCGGTGGGGAGGCTTATGTACAGCACCAGGGAGCTCACCCTAAGAAGGGGGTACGCCGTGAGGGTTAGAGAATCCCTAAAAAAGGCTACCGAAGCGCAGAAAGAGCCTCGTCAATAGTCTTATATTCGCCAAGAAGTTCCAGGCCTCTATACACCTCTACCTTCTTCAACACGCATTGTTGAAGTATGTTCTGCGGCGTGACGCCGGGGAATACGCGGGACCACGGGGCAGGCCTGCCCTCTTCGTCTAAGGCTTTGATCTCTTTGTCTACGCCTACCCTACCGCGGCATTTAGCAAAATACAACACGAAGCGTATCCCCCGGCTTCTCGAGGCCTCAATTAGTCGTTCAAACAGCTTCAGCATAGACGTTGCGCGGCAGTCTGATCTTCCTCACGAAGTAATACGTCACCGTGCCGTCGTTGCTTACAAGCGCCAACACCGCAGGCATCGACAGAGTCTCGGCCATATTTATAACGCTTAACAAAGTTTGAACCGTGACCTCTACGCCTTCTACCATGACGTAGAACAAGTATTTGTCCTTTTTCTCAGCCACAAACATCTTATCCCCAAGCCTCTCCAGGATTCTGAACCCACGTGTCTCAAGGTCTTTGAAGACTTGCTCAACTAGCACGTCTTCCACACGATTAAGGCTCGGCGACTTTTTAAATTTACCCCACTCTGCATGTCGAAATTGCCGCGTAGGCTCTGTCTAGTTGGTTGTATATACAGGGAGGGGGTAGAGGGGCGCCCGCAGAGAACTGCCGAGGGGCGTGGCTGAGATAGAGTGGTAGGGCCGACGCGTTGCGGTGCCTCTGGAGGTGAGGAAAATAAACGCAGAGGAAGACGGTGGCGAGTTACGCATATACGGCTGTTGTTGGCGGCGTGGAGGGCGAGTGGACAATGACCTTCTGCCGCTACAGTAAACAACGCCGTGTTGGGCTATACTCAGCGTCAAGGCTCCCGGCGGCAGAGGCGAAGACGCAAAGAGAATAAAGGCGCCGGTAAAGGTGCTCACGGGGGAAGAACCCAACATAGATAGCAACCACGAACGGGCCAAATACATGAGACGCCACCTAGAAGGTCTGAAGAGGTACGCGGAGCTCGTTGCCGTCGTAGAGAAGTGGGAAAGGAGTGCCTAGTGAGAAACACCAGAGAGGGTGCTCGCCTAGGCGTTGGCTGATAAACTTTATATACAGCTCCCAGTAGTCGACCATGGCTTCGGACGTCAGTAAATGCTTCGCCACGCTTGGAGCCACTTTGCAAGACTCAATTGGCAGACAGGTGCTTGTCAAGCTTAGAGATAGCCACGAAATCAGAGGCGTTCTCCGCGCGTTTGACCAACACGTCAACTTGTTGCTTGACGACGCCGAGGAGATCATTGACGGCAATGTACACAAACGCGGGACTATAGTTGTAAGAGGAGAGAACGTGCTCTTCATCTCGCCTGTGCCATGAAGGGGACCCCCTCGATGGGTAAACATAGCAAAGGAAAAACGCACATTAGATGTCCACGCTGTGGACGCCATTCCTACAACGTCACTAAGAAATACTGCGCATCTTGTGGCTGGGGTAGAAGCAGACGCTGGAGAAGATATAATTGGGTTAAGTAATGTACGGTTAGTGGAGACGGCCCGTCATCGCTGAGTTGATGATGTTTAATCTGGGTTCTGACGCCTTAAATCTGTTAGTATCTATTGCGGCGCTCTACGTCATTGTGGACCCCATTGGGAACATCCCCTTATTTACTGCAGTTACCGCGAGACTAGATCCTGCACATAGACGCAGGGTTCTTGTCCTTTCAGTCGCCTTAGCCGCCTTCATCTTGACGCTCTTCGCGGTGTTTGGCCTAGAGGTTTTCGGCTATTTCGGCGTCACTCTAGGCGACTTTATGATAGCCAGCGGAGTTATTCTTACGGTTTTCTCCTTGTTTTATCTCGTGAAGCCGTACGAGCAGGGCGTCGCCGCAGAGGGGGTGGAAGTGGCAGTTGTGCCGCTGGCGGTGCCCTTCTTGGCGGGGCCTGCCTCTATCTCTTACGTTCTTCTCCTCTCTAGAGAGACAGGTCTTTTTCATACTCTGGTAGTGATTGTAGTAGTGTCGCTTCTCACGCTAGCCACGTTGTTTGCCTCCGAACTGTTAACCAGAGTATTCGGCATCCTCGGAATCCGCGTCATGGAGAAAATGATGCTTATCTTAAGCGCGGCTATCGGCATCTCCCTAATTCGACGAGGGCTGTCTCAGTGGTTAAATCTTGGCTAAATAGTTTAAAATATACATAACCTGAGAGATACGATGTCGGTTAAGGTCAACATCCGCGGCCAAGCGGCCGCGCCTGGCTCTCTCGCCGATGTTCTTAAACATGTCAAGCTTAAGCTGGTCACCATCTCTGGCAAGGGCGGCGTTGGGAAGTCGCTTGTTACCACAGCCGTCGCCGTGGGCTTCGCCATGAGGGGGTACAAGGTGGGGATTCTCGACGGCGACGTCTACGGACCTACTGTCCCAAAGATGCTCGGCATTACGGACGCCACGCTCTATGTCGACCAGAAGAGCGGCAAGATAATCCCTGCACAGGGGCCTTTTGGCATAAAGGTGGTCTCCATCGAATTCGCCTTGCCCAGCGACGACACGGCAGTTATATGGAGAGCCCCCTTGGTAAACCAAGCGCTTCGCGACTTTATTGCACAGGTGGACTGGGGGCCTCTTGACGTGTTGGTGGTTGACCTACCGCCGGGCACAGGAGACGCACCGCTCACCATAGCGCAAAGCCTACAAGGAGGGCTGGACGGAAGCGTGGTGGTCACAATTCCAACAGAAATCTCACGTAGAATTGTGTTAAAGTCAATAGACTTTTCTAGAAAGCTTAACATCAAGGTAGCAGGCGTAGTAGAGAATATGTGCTGTTTCAGATGTCCAGGCGATGGAAAGGTGTATTACATATTCGGCAAAGACGCAGGTAGGAGAATAGCAGAAGCTGCCGGCGTGCCGTTTCTAGGGGGCATACCGATAGACCCCGAGTTCTCCCAGTACCTAGACTCAGGTAGGCTCCATGAATTCCTCACAAAAGATAGCGAAACGGCTAGAGCAGTTCTGTCTATAGTAGATAAGCTTGCAGAAATGTATAAAGACAAGTTGACGCAACAAACTCAGCCTAGGGAGGAGAAGCCTAAAAGGATATCTTTGTTGAAGCTTCCAGGCGAAGAAGAGGAAGAGAATTAGCCAAGGTTTTTTCTCGTAAACGCGTGTGGCAACAACTCGCTGAGCCTTACAACGACGGTTTTCTTTCTGCTGGCCATCACTATAAGCGCGTCTGGGTTGAATTCTGCAATTACTTGTCTACATGCGCCGCAAGGCGGCGTGGGCTCCTCTGTGTCGGTATAGACCGCCACGACCTCAATATCTCTGTCTCCTTCAGACACTGCTTTAAACACGGCCACACGTTCGGCGCACATACTCAGCCCGTAGGAGGCGTTTTCCACGTTGACTCCGGTGTAGACTCTACCGCTTTTAGTCCTCACGGCGGCGGCTACTTTGAACTTTGAATAGGGGGCGTAGGCGTTGTTCAACACCGCCTTAGCTCTTTCGACTAACTCCTCCATGAGGCTTAGTTTATATATGGATTTTAAGGATGCAATGCGTGGCGGCCGCCGAAGAGGTGAGGAGAAGAATCGTGGAGCACGGAGCCTCTATACGCGACAGAGTTATTGAAAGCCTCCCACACAGTTACGCCCTGTTGGTGGAGCAGGTGAAGTCTATTTCGCGTACCTATAGAGACTTTGATACATACATAGCTAGCCTCTCTAACATCAAGGGGCTGGACTTGTTGATAACGTACGTGATGCTCGTAGCTTTATTAAGCCAGCACGAGACGCTTAGCGACTCGAAGCTTAGAAACTTGGCATCGGCGTATGAGAGACATGTATATGACGTCTTATCGGCGTCGAGATTACGCAAAACGCTAGAAGAGGCCAGCGTAGACAGAGACGTCGCCAATTTAGTTATATCCGACCTCCTAAGGGCGCTCAACGTCGTAAATAATAAACATAAATTTCTGTACTTATGGATTGCCAAACAGAAAAAAATAGCAGATTTTGAAAACGACGTCCGGAGGATCGTTTTCGGCGGCAAAGGCGGCAACCGGGTCAGCAGAGGCGTAAAACTATTTCTCCGTCTCTTCATCCACGAGACCAACATCCCCCTGGCGGCTAAGATAGCCTACAGCCAAGAACATCGGAAGTACGTCCTCCACGGAGATATGTATACTGCGCTTGTGACGTTACGATCAGGGGCATACGAAGACGTCCCCGCGCTCACAGCCGAAAGAGTCAAGGCAAGGGTTGCCAAAAGGCTACTTTGCGAAGCAAAAGGAGGTCAGTGCCGCGATGTGGTGTTGCGCCTCGAATCTATACGGGGGCTCGTGAGATACGTGGGTAAGATTAGCGGGGACCCCGTGCTTTTTGAGAGGGGGGCTTACGACATAGGAGTTAGATACTGTAGAGAGTTGAAATGTGAAGAATGTCCATTGAAGGATGTCTGTAGGCGCCATGTCTTTATCAAGTTGAAATAGAAGGCACGTCGTATTTACAAACCGCTAAACACAGAGCGTCCGGCCACCGTCTATTAAGATCAGCGAGCCTGTTATATAGCTCGCCTTATCGGAGGCTAGGAAGGCGACTAGTTCGCCGATCTCCTCGGGCTTCGCCAACCTGCCCAGGGGTATTTCCTTCTCTATTTCTCTAGTCACGTCCTCGACGCTACGTCCCTCTCTCTGCGCTTTGGCAGCCGCCACCTCTCTTACGCGTTCAGTATCTACGTAGCCCTGCATAATGCCGTTCACCAATATGTTGTAAGGCCCCAGCTGATAGGCCAAAGTCTTCACAAGACCGGCTATAGAGATTCTTATGACGTTGGAGAGTGTAAGCGTCGGAATCGGCTGTTTCAACGTGGACGAGGTGATGTAGATCAGACGGCCCTGCCTCCTTTCGATCATGTAGGGCAACACGTCTCTAGTTATCCACACGGCGCTCATGAGAAGAAGCCTCACGCCGTAGTCCCAATCCTCCTCAGAGAGCTCCATGAAGGTGCCGGGCTTAGGCGGCCCCGTGTTATAAGCCAACACATCCACTCTGCCGAAGTTTCTGACCGCCGTGTCTGCTATCCGCCTTACGTCTTCCCTCTTTGTTATGTCTGCCTGAACGGGAATAACAGAAACCCCATGGTGCGTCTCGAGCTCCTTCGCAAGCTTCTCCAGCCTGGCGAAGTCTCTCGACGCAATGACCAAATTAGACCCCTCACGCGCCAAGACTGAGGCCACACCTGCGCCGATGCCTCTGCTTGCCGCAGTTACTATAGAGACCTTATCCTTGAGCAACATAGAGGGCAAAATTTTGTTGTTTTTATCTGTACCGACGTCCTTTGCCTTCCGCAATCTCGAGATCTCGTTTCTGTGGCAGGCTTACCTTGATAGCCGTCGTTACACGCAAGTTGTTGGGTCACATATAGAGGTTTAACGATGCGAATACGTTTTCAACAATGTTTTTATCTAACTTAAAGCCGTATTTTATTTCGAGGAACGACTTTCTAAACTTCGTTACTTCGCGCTTGACGGTGGCTGGGTCTTCGCCTCTCAGCACCCTTGCTATGAATCTTGCTATCTCCTGCATTTCGTCTCTGCCCATGCCTAAGCGTGTCATCTCCTGTACGCCCATTCTGATGCCGCTGGGCCTTAGCACGCTTTTGTCCCAGGGCAAGGCGTTCTTGTTGACTATGATGTTTGCCTCTTCGAGCAACGCCGCTACTTTGTCGCCGCCGCCGAACTTAGAGACGTCTACAGCCACTTGATGCGTCTTAGTGAAGCCTTGTCTCTCGGCGACCGGCGTGATCCCCTCTGCGGAGAGGGCCTCCGCAAGAGCCTTGGCGTTTTCCACCACTTTAGTTGCATACTCTCTTCCGAAGGTCTCCATCTCCACCAACGTCACGTACGTCGCCGCGTAGCGGTGTAGGTGGTAGTTGGAGGTGAATGTGGGAAACACCGCTTTTTGTATCTGCGTGTTTACCTCATCTCCTAACACGGTGGCTATGAGCCCGCCTTGGGGGCCTGGGAAGGTTTTGTGAGTAGAGGTAGTGATTACGTGGGCCCCTTCTCTCAAGGGGTTTGGGAAGACGCCGCCTACTATTAGACCGAAGACGTGTGCAGAGTCGTGAAGCACGTAGGCGCCTACGGTCTTTGCAATTTCAGCGATTTTCCCCACTGGGTGTGGGAATAGATATAGCGAGGCGCCTAGGATTATTAAGTTGGGCTTCTTCTCCTCTATTACTTTACGCGCCGCGTCCACATCCACGTTGAAGTTCTCCACGTCCCATGGCAGATCGACGGCCTTGAGCCTAAGCGCCTTCAATCCGCCGACGGTGTTGTGGCTGATGTGTCCGCCGTACTTAACCGGCAACGACGCGACGACGCCGCCCTCGGGGACTAGGGCGAAGTAGGCCGCTAGGTTGGCAATTGTGCCGGAGATAGGTCTTACGTCGACAAAACTTGCGCCTAGAACCTTGGCAAATCGCCTAGAGAGCGCGTCTTCTAACACGTCTACGAACTTCGTCCCTTGGTAGTACCGCTGGCCAACTGTGCCCTCTGCATACCTACCAGAAAGGTCGTTCAGATAGAGAAGCTCTGCAAGCGGCGACATCACGTTTTCGCTGGCTATTAAGTTTATAGTCTCTTGTCGTCTCCACACGTTGTGTCTAATCACGACGTCTATTATGTCGTTGACCTCCCGTGGAAGCATTGACTCGATAATTCTACGACTTAAATTTCTTCACTGTAACGATATCACCTTAATCCTCGTATGGGGGTACTGCCCCTCTTCGTCTTTTTCATATTTCTTCGTCATGTCCCAGACAGTTAAAAACGCAACCCCCGCCGCGAATAACGCCTCCGGAGCTGGAGGTACATCTCTTGTCTTCACAACTACATACACTCTAAGTACGTCTAATACCTCTATGTCTATTTTGAAGTGTTGCACCGCAGGGCAGGGGCCTCCTACAAGCTCACAAAGTCTCTTGACGTTGAGCGCAGCCGCGGTCTGAGCCGCATAGAGCGGGTGGCCCTTGTCCACTGGCTTCTTGGTGAGTTCTAGGTTTCTCATCTCCATCTCGCCATATGCAGACGCCACGAGACCGCCATGTCTCGTAAAAGACGTCTCTGTGTTTTGCGGCGGCGTGAGAGGCTGCGCCACGCCCTTACGTTTTACGTCTACTGAGAGATTCCTCAAGACAGAGGCGCCAGACGCCACGGCCCCCACCAACGCGCCGAAGAGGACGTCCATCTCAACCCCCGTCTGCCACTCAGTAAACCCCTCGACGTGGAATCTGCCGTCTCTGCAATAAGCAGAGACGGAAAGAGGCAGTGGATGTAGAAACGGCAGGTAGCGATGTGCGTTGACTGCTGCACGTATTGCAGACGCAGTGTTGCATATGTCTATAGAAGCTTCGAGAGAGGCTCTCGCATATCTATAGACAGAAGGCTTCTGAGAGATGTCTACTATCATTGAAAACACCTATCCGCGTCCTCGTATAGCTTCCTCAGCTCTGACTGCGTCAACTTACGCCTCTCAGCCCTCAAAAGTAAGATCTTAGCCGCCAACAATCTGGCGTTTCTCTCGTCGAGCTCCTTCACCAGATGGCTTAACAACTCGGCACAGCTCTCTATGGGCGCGTCGATGTATTTCTCGAATAGCTTTGCCTTCTTTATCTCCATCTCCACCCAGGAGTAATCTACCTGCGGCAGAGGCCATCTATGCCCACAGCGCTTACATACAAACTCGTTACTGGGGAGAAGCATGACATCTCGCGAACCACATCTAGGGCAGGACACGATTTGGTAGACGACCGGGTTAAAAATGCTTTCAACAGCTAAGTCCCCGATGTTCGATCCAATTCCGAAGCTTTACCCCGTAGACCCGCGGCGCTTGGGCGAGGTCTTGCACAGTACGAGAACCGGTGAGGAACATGGCGGTCTTGATCTCCGCAACGACGGCCTCTATCTCCTCCCTCAGTCTCCCCTCAAGCACCGCCTTTAGGAATGGCTGCGACATAGTGAAGAAGTTGGCGCCTAGGGCAATCGCCTTTGCCCCGTCGAGGCCGCCTCTAATGCCGCCTGATGCGATTATAAAGCCGGTATACGCCGTCTTGACTTCACATATAGACGCCGCGGTGGGTATGCCCCACGTCTTGAAGGTCTCGGCAACTCTTTGGTGTCTATGTGAGCCGGAGGCTCTGGCACCTTCTATGGCCACAAACGAAGTCCCCCCGAAGCCACCGACGTCTATGGCGTCTGCAAGACCCGCAAGGCGTGCCGCAACCTCTTTCGAAATGCCGTTACCCACCTCTTTCACAATGATCGGTCTACCGGCATATTTCTTAACGGTTTTTATCTTCTCTAGAACACCCCTGAAGCGGGGCTCCCCCTCTGGTTGCACCACCTCCTGCGCCGGGTTTAAGTGGATCGCAACAGCATATGCGTCGATCATCTCGACGGCTTGAGAAACCCACTCCGCAAGCTTCTCCTCGGACAACTCGACAAGCTGAGGCGCGCCTAGGTTAGCCACCTTAGGCACAGAGGGGGCGTTTTGCTTAACCACTTCAAACGTCCAACGCACCTCCGGCTTAATCAACGCAATTCTCTGAGAACCCACGTATATAGGTATTCCAAACTCCTCAGCCGCCTTCGCAAGCTCAGAGTTTATCTTCCCAGCGAGCTCCGTCCCGCCGGTCATGGCACCTATGCCAAATGGAGCGCTTACCTTAGCCCCCAAAAAACTAGTGGTTAACTCCACCTCAGAAAAATCTATCTCTGGAAGCGCATTGTGGACTAGAAATACCTCTTCAAGCCAAGAAGAGCCGACTTGAGAGATCTCCGACGCCGCCAAGTAGATGTGGTCGTTTTTCCGTTTATCTATCCCCATTACTGTTTCTGCTGCGCCCTAGCTCTTACACAGCCGCGGCCAGTACAACGCGAGCCGATGAAGCCCACCTTCTGGCCCGGAGGCGCCGTCTTCGGCACCGGGGTGCCGCCCTTCGGATGCGAACCGCCGCCGTGTGGATGCGCATACGGCGACATCGCCTTACCTCTAACAAGCGGATACTTCCACGCCTTCGCCCTAGCTCTGTGGTACTTCTTGCCGGCCTTCAACATAGGCTTCTCAATCCTCCCGCCGCCGGCCACTATGCCCACAGTAGCCCTGCCCCTGGAGTCGACCTCCACGACCCTCCCACTGGGCAACCTAACTATAGTCTTGTTCTCCTCAGGCTTCTGGCCGATCACCACAGCGTATGTGCCGCCCGAACGGGCATACTTACCCCCGTCCCCCGGCCTCTTCTCTACGTTAAACACCATAGTGCCCTCAGGAACCTTGCCCAACACAACCACGTTGCCAGTCTTAGGAGACGCGGCCTCGCCCACCTCGACCAGCTGCCCCACGTAGAGACCCTCGGCGGCGTAGTTGAGAAACTCTACACCGTTCTCCAGCCTGATCCTAGCCACAGGGGCGTTTAAACCCGGCTCGTGCAGAATCTCAACCACATAGCCCCTCCCCGAGGCCGCCGCAGGCGGCGGATACCTCACAGGCCCGTCTCTCTTCCAGCTAGGCGACCGAAACTGTGAACCGCCTCTCCCCCTTCTCTGCACAAGGATCCTCTTGCCCATCGCGCACCAAGAGAGAATAGTTTATAAACATTATGCGGAGGAGGGGACGGTGAAGTGATGCACCTATACTGAGTTGTGACGACCACACGGCACACAGATTCTCCGCGACAATGTTTAAATACATCTCACAGGTTCCGACGCTATGGGTCGCGTCAGGCCTAGATATATTAAGTCGCTCGGCGAGAAACTCCTCGAAATGTATCCAGAGAGGTTTACCGACAACTTCGAAGAGAACAAAAAAGCCGTCGCGGAGCTGGCAGATATACCGAGTAAGTCCGTGAGAAATAAGGTGGCTGGCTACATAACTCGCCTCGTAAAGAGGCGTAAAGCTCAGGAAAAGGCTGAAGCTACCACGTAGATATGCCCCTCGCCAAGGGCGACTACATACTCCTGGACTACACGGTAATTGACAAGGACAACAACAAGGTCGTCGAAACCACTCAAGAGGCCGTGGCCAAGGAGGCTGGCTTGTATAGGCCGGAGGAGGTGTACGGCCCCCGTCTTGTTATTCTTGGCGAGACGCCTCTTTGGGAGCCTGTGGAAAACGCGTTGCTTAACATAGATGAGGGTCAGGACTTCGAGGTAGAGGTGCCGCCCGAGAAGGCGTACGGCGTTCGAGACCCAGGCAAGGTGAAGATTGTGTCCATTAGAGAGTTCCACCGCCACGGCATCGTTCCAAGCGTCGGCGACGTAGTTGACTTCGAGGGTCAACGTGCCAGGGTAGTGTCTATATCCGGCGGCCGTGTCGTGTTGGACTTCAACCACCCGCTTGCCGGCAGGAGCTTCGTAGTGAGGGGCAGAGTGGTCAAGAAGCTCACAACCGTCGAGGAGAGGGCAGTTGCCCTTCTTAAGCTGTATCTGCCGAGGATTTCTGAAGACAAGCTAAAGACCGCGCTTGAGGGCGAGGTCTTGACTGTGATGTTGCCGGCCGAGGTGCTACTCTATGAACGCATCGGCAACGTGCTTCTTCAGTACGCGTCTGAGGTTTCTACAAAATTCCAAGGGGTGAAGAGGATCAGATTTATCCAGGAGGTGGAGTTGAAGAGTTGAGCCAATATTTATAAGTCATTTTCAACACCTCGTCGATGACAACTACGGTGGGGATAGTTGTAAAGGATGGGGTCGTCTTAGCCACAGACAAGAGAGTTACTGCGGGCTATTACATAGCGCACAAGCGTGGCGAGAAGATTTGGAAAATTGACGACCACGTAGCTGCCACCATGTCTGGCGGCGTCGCCGACCTTCAGTCTGTCCTGTCTTTTCTCACCCTCCGTGCCAGAGAGTACAAAATGGAGTACAAGAGGCCTATACCCATACGCGCCTTGGTGAACTACGTGTCTCTAGTCCTCTTCTACTCCCGTCCTTACATATACCTAGTGCACTCGATAATTGGCGGGGTGGACGAGGAGGAGGGGGCTGTGTTGTATATGACCGACTGGCTTGGCACCGTGACTAAGGAGAGGTATGTAGCCACGGGCAGCGGCTCGCCCTACGCCATGGGCGCGCTTGAGGTTGAATACCGGGACGACTTAACTCTTGAAGACGCGGTTAATCTCGCCATAAAGGCAGTGAAGGCTGCGATTAGAAACGATCCCGGCTCTGGCGAGGGAATAGACGTGGTCACGATCACGAGAAAAGAAGGATTTAGACGCGTCTTCACGGCGCAACAAAAGATAGTGTTGCCGGAGTAGAGGCCAACAACGCTTCCAGACTCTAAACATAAAAACACTCCGCATCTAACATATATGCAGATTGAAGATGTGTGGATTAGGAAAGTATTTACTGGCCGTGGGGACGTCACTGTTGAAGTCGAATTAACGGTAGAAGATCCCTCGTCTGGCGAGGTTTTAGTCACTAGAGCCGCTGCGCCTGCCGGCGCCTCCAGGGGTATGCACGAAGTGGCCTACTTCCCCGAAGGGGGTGTAGACGCCGCCTTGGCGGCTTTTGAGAAGCTAGTGGCGCCGGAGGTCGTCGGACTAGACGTCACAGAGGCCTACGTGGTAGATGGCAAGCTCGAGGAGGTTGACGGCACTCCTAGATTTGAGCGTATCGGTGGCGCGGTCGCCATAGCGACTTCCTTCGCGGCGGCCGAGGCCGGCGCAGCGGCGTTGGGCATACCGCTTTTCGCCTTTATAGGCGGCGCATACGCGCGGAAACTCCCCCTGCCGCTCGGCAACGTGATAGGCGGAGGAAAACACAGCAGAGGGCTGGGCCCCGACATACAGGAATTTCTCGTCATACCACTTAATCCTCCGGACATCTTCACAGCTGTGTACGCCAACGTTGAGGTCCACAAGAGGGCGCTTAAACAGATCCTTAAGGTAGACAGCTCCTTTACAGGCGGTAAAAACGATGAGGGGGCCTGGACGCCGCGTATATCTTCACGCACCGCTCTAAAGATATTGAAGGAGGTCGCGGCGGAGGTCGGCGGCGAGTTAGGTGTTGAAATAGGTTTAGGCGTAGACGTCGCTGCGTCTAGCCTCTGGAACGGGGAGAAGTACGTCTACAAGAACGAAGGCGTCGAGAGGGGGCCGAGAGAACAGCTGGAGTTTGTGGCTAAGCTGATTGAAGAGTTCGACCTCGTATATGTAGAGGACCCCTTCCACGAGGAGGATTTTCAGTCTTTTGCAGAACTGACAGATAAGTACCGAGACAGGTTGATAGTCGGCGACGACATCTTTGTCACAAATCCGGCGCGTATAAGAGAGGGGGGCAAGCTCAAGGCGGCCACCGGCGTGATAGTGAAGCCTGACCAGATAGGCACTCTCCTCAGAGCTTACCAGGCGGTAATCACGGCGAGAGAATACGGCATGAGACCCGTGGTCTCGCACCGCTCGGGAGACACAGAGTACAAAACCCTCGCGCATATAGCCGTAGGCTTCGGCGCAGACGTGATAAAGACCGGCATAATGGGCGGCGAGAGGACGGCGAAATTAAACGAACTTATTAGGCTGGGTGACTACCTAGGCAAATGGGCTGTCCTTCCACAGCGCCATTGGCGATAGGAAACAACGTATTTTAATGACTTCCAACGGGGTTGTGTGGGGGTCCGCGTAAAGATGCGTATTTGGGTCGACAAAGACGGGCAAGAGATCATAGGCCCTGGCATTTACAACATCTTGAAGACATTGGAAGAAACGGGGTCTATAGCCTCTGCTGCAAGGAAGCTTGGTTATTCTTATAAATTTATCTGGACATACATCAAGAAGCTTGAAGACGTGTTAGGCGTCCCGCTTGTGGAGTCCCGCCGTGGAGGCAAAGAACGAGGCGTCACAGAGCTCACAGAGGTGGGTAAACTTCTGTTAAATTACTACGAGTCGATGAACAGAGATGTGGAGCAGGTGGCAAAAACGTGGGAAGCCCGGTTTTCAGAACTCATATCGGCCTTAGAACAATACAAATCTGAGGAGGCTTCGAGAGAGGGCGAAGAGGAGATACCCTACTACGAGGAGGAGTAGAGCTTGAGCTGTCTCCCAAGGTGCCTGTTGTTGCCGTTGTTTGTATCTGCCTCATACTCACGGTCTTGGGGGCTGGAGTATCCCCCATGTGTTCTCTCGCCGCCGTGGTGAATGCCAGCAGGCCCTTGGGGTGGTACGCCTCTCTCATCTTGTCTTCGTATACTTCGTATCTGCTGAACGCCAACTCTAGCTTGGTCTCCTTCACGGCTCCGTTTTGGGCGCAGTATGCCTTCCGACCTAGAGATGTGCATATCTCCGACCCGTCCCTAGCCACATACACCCCATGTACGGTCTGTTTACAGACCTCTGCTTAATCACCTCCAACCATCCACAGGCATTTGCACAGAACCTTCGCCATCTCCACCAGCCTATCTTCGCATGCGGCGTCCATACCCCAACCCGATCAACGTCCCCAGCCCTAGATACTCCTTCAGCGATTCCTCAACGGGACCCGGCCGAGGAGGGATAAAACTTAAACCGTGGCTCCCGCCGGGTTAAGGCGTCTCTAAGTGCGTGGAGTAGCCCCTCTGTATCTCTATTCCTAATGTACGGTAGAAGATCTACTACTTGCTCCGAGTAGATACAAGTCTTGAGTTTTCCATCGCTCGTGAGCCTCATGGTGGAGCAACCACTACAGAAGGTTGGGTTACTGTAGTTTTTAACAAGTTCAATAACAACTCCGCCAAGTATAAACATCGGCCTGTTGTGGAGTTCTTTTCTAAGCCCAACCGGTCTACCTCCCAACTCAGTTATGATTTTTGCGACGGTTTCCACAGGCTCGTAAAAACGACTGAATACGTCCGCGCCTTGTCCCGTTGGCATAAGTTCTATGAACTGTAGAGATGCGCCTAGCGAGGAGGCGAGTTTGACGAGCTCCTTAACGCTTTTCCTGTCTGTATTCACGTCTTTCAACACCACTGCGTTTAGCTTTATCGACATCCCAAGTTCTCTACTCTTATGAAGCCCACGTAGAACCTCACGTAGGAGGTTGACCGGCGTGCCTGTAACTTTTGCGTATATCTCCGGCTCAGTTGTATGCACCGACACGTTTATTCTACGCAACCCAGCCGAGCTCAGCCTCTCAGCCCATCTGTTTAACAGATAACCATTTGTAGTCAACGAGACTGGGGCTCCTGTCTTTGCAATATTCGCCACGATGAGGTCTATGTCCCGTCTCAGAAGCGGTTCACCCCCCGTTATCTTGAAATCTAAAACTCCAAGAGAAGCAAAGAAAGAGGAGATAAATCCATAATCTTCAGCAGTTAGATAAGTTCCCTGTCGTCTAAGTTGCCCTTCGAAGTGGCAGAAGACACAGTTATAATTACAGTCGTCGTTCACCACATACCTAACCTTCAGGAATGGCCTTCCATACCTGTCAAATAACACCGCTATTTCTCGAATAGCAGCTAAAATATGTTTTCCGTCTACGTTTACTACACGTATACTTAAAACACACAAGTTTCGGCTACTGGTGTGGTACATATCGGCAGTGCCGGCGCTTTTAGTCGTTGTGTTTGGGTGGCGGCTCTATAGACACCACGTTGCTTTGTTGTGGACAGGATCTGCAGTATTTCTGTTAATCTTTTCTATCGACTATACAACAATCTTTATAAATTCATTAATGGTAACCTTAGTTTCGTTTAGGGCATTATTTGATAGATATAAAAACGTGATAATAGTTTTCTTTATCTTTGCGACAATCATAAAAATTTTTATATTTACTGAATATTACCTAGATGAAAAATTTACATATATATACTATTTAATTGATGGTATATTTACAGGTCTATCGGCGTTTTTGGTGTACTCATATACGTTTAAGCCGTTTAAGCTCGACAATCTATTTTGGCTTCTGGCGCCAGCGGCTGTCCTCTCCTCTGCGTCTTCTATACCTGTGTCTGTACTTACAGGTTCTGTGTTGGCACTCGTAGACATACAGCCGCCGTCTGTTGCGATAGCGGCGGCGCTTAATGCGGCGTATTTAATTACGACGTCCAACAACCCTCTGGAACTCACGGCTCCCGTAGCCTTTGTCCTGGCCTACCTGTTTACGTACAAGAGGGTGTTGTATCTGTCGCCGCTTGCCCCAGTGGGATGGCTCTACTCCTGGTTGGGCGGTAGGTATAAGGTCATCAAGCTTCTGGGGGTTGGCGGATTTAGTTACGTACTGGCGGTAAAACATAAGAGGAGCGTCTACGCGGCCAAGGTGCTACGCTACTTAGACGACTACGGCTCTCCATTAGCTGGCGACGAGAATATACTGCGTGTGTTTGGACAAGAGATGAACAGGTATTTAGAAATTAAGTCGGACTACGTGGTGAAGGCTTACGAGGTGTATCTGCCTGCCGTTGGGTACAGAGACGCTATTCAGTACATGAAAAATCCGCCGTACATCCTGTTGGAGTATATGGAGGGAGGCACGCTTAGAGACCTCCTGAGAACGGTCAAGAGGCTACCGGTGGAACAAGCCGTAAGACTGTTTATGCAGCTGGCCCAAGGTCTCTATGACATCCATAGGCACAACGTCGTTCACCTAGACATAAAGCCTGAAAACATTATGTTTACTCGGGACAGGAAAACGGCTAAGATCGGCGACATGGGTATAGCGAAGGTAGTAACGGGAGGGTACGTACGTAGCAGTTATATGTCGCCTGCCTACGCGGCGCCGGAAGTTAAGAGGGGGCTGGCCACCTTTGCGTCAGACATCTACTCACTTGGCTGCGTCATGTACGAGGCCGTCACAAGCATCAACCCCAACGTCTTCGTTGAGAATGGCTACCAGATCCCGCCGCCCAGTACGTACAACGCCGAAGTGCCTCCCTGGCTTGACGAGATACTGCTCAAGATGTTGCGTCTAGAACCGGCGGAGAGGCCCACGGCGGCGGAGTTAATTACATTTTTAAAGAAGACCGTTGGCAAGAGCTAATGCCCTGGCGGTGTCCCATCTGCGGCACGGAGAACCGCGACGACGCTTTGACGTGTAGGGTATGCGGCGCCTACAAGCCTGAAGCCACGACACGGCGGGTGGCGCAAATCGCCAAGGAGTCTGTATCTGCGACACTACTCGTAGAAGTTCTTGAAAGCCCCGTCGAGTCTCTAGTAGGCCGGCGTTTTGAAATAAAAGTGACCACACCTGGGGCCGTCATATCGGTGGGCAGGGCCGTGGAGAATCAAATAGTTGTGCCAGACCCGGCGGTGTCGCGCCGTCATTTACGCCTTATAGTTACTTCCAATGGCGTCGTCGTGGAGGACTTGGGCAGTAGCAACGGGACGTATCTTGTGGAGGGGGGAGGGGAGCGGTTAATTAAGGTCGAGAACGTGGGTAGGCAAGCCGTCGTGAGGGTGGGAGGCACCAAGCTGAGGATAGCCCTCCTGCCTTCTTGAAAAACTTTATTAACCCTATTGTTGGCGCCTTTGTATGTCAGAAGAAATGCAGTACGAGTATCTCGTGCCTTTGGAGAAGTATTTAAGCGCCGGCGTGAGGCTTGGGACCCGGTTATCTAATAAATACCTAGAGGACAGGGGGTTTATATTTGCCGTGAGACCCGACGGGTTGAGGATTTTTGACATAAAGAAAATCGACGAGCGTCTAAAAATCGCGGCCAAATTCATCGCGAGGTATCAGCCTGACCGGATACTGGTGCACACCACAAGACCCTACGGATTTAAACCTGTGCAGATGTTCTGCAAATTCGTGGGGTGCAAGGCCTTGACCGGGCGCTTCATCCCAGGAACCTTGACGAACCCCAATCTTCCGCATTACCAAGAGGCCGACCTCCTCTTTGTGGTAGATCCAAAACTAGACGCCCAGGCGGTTTCGGAGGCCGCCAAGATAGGCATTCCAGTCGTCGCGCTTGTCGACACCGACACGCCGCATCAGTACATCGACTTCATGATACCCTGCAACAACAAGGGCAGGAAGAGCTTAGCGTTGATCTTCTGGATCTTAGCGCGGCAAGTCTTGAGGGAGAGAGGCGAACTGAAGCCCGACCAAGACCTCCCAGTGCCTCCCGAGGAGTTCGAAACACGGCTAACCCAGACTTAGACGTCGTCATCTAAAACCTTCTTCTCGACCAAAGGGATCAACCCCTCTCAAAACTAGTTCTGACCTCCTCCCCGCCCTAAAGGGTGGGGGCTTCAGTTGTAAAGCTTAAAACTACGTAGACGTATTTGCGTGATGCGTGTGAGGAAGCCCGCGGTGGCAGGTTATTTCTACGAGTCTGACAGAGAGAGGCTTCTGCAACAGCTAGAGTGGGCCGTGAAACATGAGCTTGGCCCCAAGACTCTTCAACTCCCTAAGCTGGGCGCAGACGCGCTGGGGGGAGTGGCGCCTCACGCCGGCTACATGTATTCGGGGCCTGTAGCCGCGTGGATATACTCCGCGTTGGCGGGGTTCGGCAGACCTGATGTGTTTATTGTCGTAGGTCCTAATCACTATGGGATTGGGGCTCCGGTGGCCGTGATGAAGTCTGGCATGTGGGAGACCCCGCTGGGCCGCGTAGAAATAGACGGCGACCTGGCCGAGAGGATAATGTCGCATTATAAAGAAGTTGAGGACGATCCACATGCCTTTTCTAAGGAGCACTCCGTCGAGGTGCAGATACCCTTCATACAGTATTACTTTGAAGATGTGAAGATTGTACCCATCGTGATGTGGCGGCAGACTCCTTCAACGGCCCGGGAGCTTGGGAGAGCTATTGCCAAGGCCATTAAGGACTATGGGAAGAAGGTGTACGTAATCGCCAGTAGCGACTTCAATCACTACGAGCCGCACGACGTTACGGTGAGGAAAGACGACATAGCCATCAGCAAGATATTACAACTGGACGAAGCCGGGCTTTTCGAGGTGGCGTCTAAGTTCGACATATCGATATGCGGAATCGGGCCCATAGCTACCCTCATAGTGGCCGCCAAAGAGCTGAGCTACGGCAACGTCACTTTACTGAAGCATGCGACGTCGGGAGACACCAGCGGCTACAGGGACGAAACGGTTGGATACGCCAGCGTGATTTTCTACCGCTGAAACTTCACCTTTACGAAGTGTATACCTCCTCTGATGCCGTAGGTGGCTACAAAAGACGAGGTTGGCCTAGTTGCGATAAGCTTCTCTAGCCCTTCTTCGTAGCTCTCGGCCGGTATGTACAGTGGCCGTAATGCCCACACTAAAGACAAGAGGCGGGCCGCCTTTACGCTTGGGGTGCCTACGTAGACGACTCTCATAGGTCTAAACTTTGCTATTCTCTTGGCTAAAGTGCCCGACATGCTGTACACCAATATATCCGCATCTAAGTCGTGGGCCAGCTCTACAAGTCCCTTAGCAAATCTATCTCTAGTATCTTGGGGAGATGGGGACTGGGTTATGTTGTACTCCACTTTTTCTAGTATCTTAGTCAGCCAAGCTGCGGCGGCGAGTGGATATTTGCCGCTTGCCGTCTCGTTTGTAAGCCATAGACTATCCACGCCGGTAGATGCAGTGGTAAACACGTCGTGAACCTCCGCCCTAGTCGGAGTAGGCGAGTTCTGCATAGAGTCCAGCAACTGGGTAGCCACGGCCACCGGCTTGCCGTATTTCAGAGAAGTCTCTATAACCCTCCTCTGCACCAGCGGCAGCTTCTCAAGGCCGTGATGTAGCCCCAAGTCGCCTCTAGCCACCACTAAGTAGTCTCCGCACTGGACCAACTCCTCTATGTTATCCACAGCTTTTCGAGTCTCTATCTTCACGACAAGTTGCGCGTCGAACCTCAACTCGCCCAGCAGAGTCTTAACGTTATCTACGTCTCTGCAGCTTCTGGCAAGACTTACAGAGACGTAATCCACCTCTTGACTTAAATGAGAAATCTTTTTCAAAGCCTCAACGTCCGCTTCGGCGGGGAGAGACATGTCGTAGTCCTTCCCCTCCACCACCACGGCTTTTCCACTGGTCACCACGCCGCTCGACTCAGCCACCGCCACCAACGTATCTACCCCCGCCTCCTCCACCCTCAGCCTCAGCTTTCCATCTAACATCAAAACGACATCGCCCCGCTCGGCGACTTGAAAAAAGGCCTTCGCAGGTATGGGGATGTAGCTCCCGTCGGACTCTTCCCCCAGCCTAAACACGACTTTGTCGCCAGCCTCTACGGAGACGGGGGGCGTCTTCCCAACCCGTACACCTGGGCCCTTTAAATCTACAAGAACCGCCACGACCCGTCCCCTAGCCTGCTCGTACATCCTCACTGTTTGTATCCGTGTCGCAACCTCCTCTGGACTTGCGTGTGCCAAGTTGATGCGCACGCCGTCGACTAAGTCGAGCAGTTGCGTCAACTCTTCAGGCGGCAACGAGTCGGTAGAGGGACCTAGCGTAGCCACTCGTTTTGTGAGCGTCACGACAGAAACGCCTCTGGTATAAAAATATCCTCGAAACCGGGAGGCGCGACGTATATAATGCTGTTTAATTTTGGCGTCTGGCAGTTGCGGCGAAACACACCATCAAGGCGTCTGCGGCGCAGTTCACAACGACCTGATTCTCTCGCCGACTTTTGGAATAATTGTAGTTATCTTATACTTAAGCTCTATAGAGGTGGCGAGGCTCACGACTTTCGAGGGTTCGCCGTGTACCAACACAACTTTCTTAGGCTTAGGCTCTAGATGTTCTACGTATTTCATCAACTCTCTCCTGTCGCTGTGGCCTGAGAAGCCCGGTATAGACACGGCCTCCATACGCATCTCAATCTTCGTCTCGCCGCCCACCAAGCTCCTTACCACGAACTCGCGTTCGCCGTTTAGAATCCTCCTGCCCAAAGTGCCTTCGGCTTGGTACGACACGAAGATCAGCTTGTTTCTCCCGTCCGGCGCCAGTTGTGCGAAGTAGTCGACCACAGGTCCTCCGTTTAACATGCCGTGCGGCGCGATTATCACAGCTGGCTCGTCGCTTTGCACGATTTTAGCTATCTGGTTTATCCTGTCTTCGACGCGTTTCGCGCGGTCTACGATGACCACGCTCCCGGAGGTGGTGAAGGGGTTGACTCCTCCGTAGATCTCCTCCGCGACCTCTGGGTTGAGGTAGTGGGGATACATGAGGTAGACGTTGAGGGTCTCTACGATCATGCCGTCTACGTAGACGGGGACCCTCGGCACGAGGCCGCCTTCGATCATTTTGTTGAGGATGTAGAGTATCTCCTGTCCCCTCCCGGTGCTGAACGCCGGGATCAACACCTTGCCGCCGCGGGACACTGCTTCAGACACGTGCTTAGCCAAGGCGTTCTCGGCCTCGACGCGGGGCGGCTGCACATCATCTCTGCCGCCGTATGTGGACTCCATTATGAGCATCTCCACCCGCTTGAATTTAGAAACCGCGCGGTTGAGGAGGCGGGTCTTCCCGTACTTAAAGTCGCCTGTGTAGAGTATGTTGTACCTCCCGTTGCCTATGTGGAGGTGCACCATCGCCGAACCGATCTCGTGGCCGGCGTCGTAGAAGGTGAGCTTTATGTCAGGAGCTATGTCCGTCACCTCTTCGTAGTCGAGCGTTATGGTGTGGTATATCACGGCCTCCACGTCGGCCTTCGAAAAGCTCGGCTGAAGACCCTCCCGCTCCTTCAGCTCCACGTAGTCTGTAAGGAGTATGTAGGTCTGGTACTTGGTGGGGTCCGTCATGTAGACGGGGCCTCTGTAGCCGTATTTGAAGAGGAGGGGGAGACACCCCACGTGGTCCATGTGGGCATGGGTCAAGACGACGGCGTCCAGCCTGTCTATGTCTATGAGGTCCAACATGGGGAAGTCCTCGTCGTATTGACTCGGCTTAAGGCCGCAGTCTAGCAACACGTTGCTCTCAGTCGTACTTACCAGTATCGCGCTCCTCCCCACCTCCATCGCCGCGCCTAGGAAGGCGACGGTGATAGGCCCCTCTTTAACCACGGGCTCTTGGTGTATGTAGCGGGCCAGCGACTCCATGAGCTCCCGCCTTTGCGCATATGCGCCGTGGAAAATCTGCCGGACGCCCACCACCTCGTGCGTCGGTAGCTTCACCCCGTCCCGCGGCACCCCGCTCTCTATCACAGCCCTCCAGCCAGTCTTCACAAACACCTCTCTCGCAACCGCCCGCAGCTCCTTCTCTCTCATAGGCCTGGCCAGGTATATATAGACGTCGCCGTTCTCCTCAAACACCACATCCTCAACGTCAGACACGATCTCTCTGATTATCTGCGTCGCTTTCCTCTCCGGCAACCTACTGCCGGCGTCAACCCTTAGAACCACCCGCTTCTTCAACGTCTTAGCCACTTCGCCAACTGCGTCAAACAAAGTCTCAGAAGGCCTCTTTACATAGATACAGAGGTTAGGCCCCTCGAAGCTCACCCTAGTGATCTCGACACCAGAGAGGAGAGACTTCACTTTATTCTCAATTTCAGAAAACGACACAAAGCCCTAATTACTCAACTATTTAAACTATATTGCCTCAAGCGCCACACCCATCTTCAACATGGCGACAAGGCGGAAGGATTTGTTGATATTTATGCACCGTTATGTGACCTCCTACCCACCTGAAAGAGGGGGCTTGCCCCCGTCACGATCAGATATAAAAAATTGATATTGCTTCAAACATTATGCTTATATACAACACCGCCACACGGCAAAAGGAAGAGTTCGTCACATATACGCCAGGCCTCGCCAGGGGGTACGTCTGCGGCATAACCCCCTACGACCACGTGCACGTGGGCCACGGCAGGGTCTACGTCTTTTTCGACGTATTTCGGCGGTATCTAGAAGCCAAGGGGTACGAGGTGAGGCTTGTGATAAACTTCACCGACATAGACGACAAAATAATAAACAGAGCCAAGGAGGAGTTCGGCCACGAGGCGTATAGAAGATGGAGAGAGGTGCCGGAGCGGTATATTGCAGAGTTCTTCGAGCTGAATAAAAGGCTCTTCATCAAGCCAGCCTACGCATATCCCAGGGTCACGGAGAACGTGGAGGAGATGGTGGCTTGGACCTCTGCGCTGGTCGAGAAGGGCTTCGCCTACGTGGCGCCCGACGGCTCTGTCTACTTCGAGGTGGGCAAGGTGCCGCGGTACGGCGAGTTCTCTGGACAGAAGATTGAGGAGCTCGTGGCCGGCGCCAGGGTGGAGCCCGAGCCGGGGAAGAAGAACCCGCTGGACTTCGCTCTTTGGAAGAGTTGGAGCCCCGGCGAGCCTTGGTGGAGCTCTCCGTGGTGTCCCGGGAGGCCGGGCTGGCATCTAGAGTGTGTAGTTATGTCGACGAAGCATCTGGGCGTCCCCTTTGACTTCCACGGCGGGGGGGCCGATCTAATATTTCCCCACCACGAGAACGAAATCGCCATAGCCAAGGCCTACTTCGGCGTAGACAATTTCGCCAGGTATTGGATACATGTGGGGTACCTCACGGTGCGGGGCGAGAAGATGTCTAAGTCTCTCGGCAACGTCATAACGCTTAACGAGGTCCTCTCTAAGTACAGCGGAGAGGCGCTGAGGCTGGCCTACGCCATGGGCCACTACAGAAAGCCCATGGAGTTCAGCTTCGAGCTGTTGGACCGAGCCGAGGACATGGTCAAGACCTTATATACGGCCTACGACGAGCTGAGCCAAGCCGTCGCCGACGCGGGGGAGGAGGACAGAGAGAGGCTTGAGGTGGATAGGTACGCAGAGGCCTTCTACGCCGCGTTGGAAGACGACCTCTCGACGCCGGAGGCGGCGCAACAACTCTACGGACTTGCGCGGTACATAATCTCCACTGTGTTGCACAAGGTGGACAAGATATCCCGCGAGACGGCCCTGGCGACGCTTAGGAGATACACAGAGATGGCCGACGTGCTGGGCGTGTTGGAGAGACGTCAAGTCCCCAAGGAGCTTGAGGAGGCGGTCAAGTCGCTAGTGGAGACCAGAGCGAGGCTGCGCCAGGAGAAGCAGTACGCGCTGGCCGACTACATAAGGCAGAAGCTCGCCCAAATCGGCGTGGAGCTCCACGACTTCGGGCCCAGGACGTACTACACCTACAGGAGGCGTCAAGGTTTTTAAAGCGAAAGGGCGGATAATACGTGGCACTGACGCCGGAGGAGAAGAGGCGCTTTCTCAAAGCGCTGGAGGAAGACGAGGAGTTTAAAATGGCGGTAGCCGGCACGATAGGCCTAGGCGAAATACTGGAGGAGCTGAAGAGACTCCGAGAGGACTTCGAGAAATGGATTAAGATGGAAAAGGAAAGATGGGAGGCCGCAAATAAGAGGTTTGCCCGCATCGAGCCGTCCCTGGGGGCTATTGCTGAGGCTCAGTTCAGCCGGTACGTCTGGGAGGAGCTGAGGGAGGAGATAAAAGGGCGGGGGGAGGCCGTGCTTAGACGGGAGAGGAACGTGGATCTAGACGGGGTCGACCTGCTGGTGGAGACCGACAGGCATGTATACGTCGTAGAGGTGAAGACGAGGCCGAAGATAGCCGACGTGGGGGCTCTCCTCGCGAAATGCGACGTGGCACAACAGAAGCTGGGCAAGCCAGCGATCCCCGTACTCACTGGCACCATGATAGACAGAGAGGTGGAAACCTACGCCAGGGACATGGGGGTGAGGATAATGAAGTTCTAATACTGAAGAACCTGGATGTAGAGAAGCTTTCAGCCGAGAGAGACTCGAGGGCTATAAAGGAGCTAGAAACAGCCAAGGCGTTCTTGACTGAGGGGCTTGTTAGAAACACTGCTGGGAAGGCCTTCCAGGCACTTGAAGGCGTTTATCTCCTACCAGGCGCTGAAAAACGCGGCCCTCCCAGCCGAGAAATACAGGGGCTATAAACAGGTGGGGAGGACAGCCGCACCGTTCCACGAACAGGTAGCCACAGTAGCGTCCACCGACAGACTACCGGAAACGGCCACATTGCTGAAGGAGACGGTCTCCAACATCACGTTGGCGTTGCAACTTTCGTCCAGCTCAGGATAAACGCATCCAAGCTACCCAGTAAGTGGGTCCACTATCTTGGGTCTCAATCTAGGCATGGCTCACAAAACAAAGTCACGCGATATAATGCTCTATACTGCTGGCGGGCTTCGGCTAAATGCCTCTTCTGAGGACTGCTAGGAAGAGGCCACCGAGGGCGCCGAGAACTACGGGCTCCACGCGGCGGAGCGCCTCAGCCGCCTCTAAGTTCGGCTCCTTGCCTGTTGCGAGGGCTCTCTCCACCAGGAACCGCGCCGCAAGCGTAAACGGGGTGGGGAACTCCGAGTAGAGTCTAGAGATTTTATCAACGAGGGCCCAGTCGCCAGTCGCCACAGCCCGCTCCACTAGGTAGCGGAAGTAGGGCCTTGCGTCGGCTGGGAGCACGTCCACAGTCTTGTTAGCCGCCGAGTAGCTATCCGGCGGCACGGCGAATCCCGCGAAAGAGGTCTTGTTCACGACACCCATGTACTCCACGTATATAGTGAAGTTCACCAGGCCAAGCTTGTCGAAGTCGCCTACGACACGCACCTGCCCATCCACGGGGGAGCCGCCCAGAAGGGCACGCCCGGAGACGCCGCGTAGGGGGAATATCGGCAACCCCCTCAGCCTGCCCAGCTCGACATATCTCGCCTCAGCCGTCAAAGAAGCCCACGCCACCTCGGCCACGGCCTCGGTCACGTTGGTGTGGGCGCGTAACTTAAGGACACAAGGCCTCTCGGATATGAACACCAACGAGCTGTTAAGCCTCACGAAGGTCTTGTTGGCAACACAGCCAGCCGCGTCAACCACGACGCCTACGCCCAGGGGAGGCTCCACACGTCCCTCCACACCCACCACGACGGGGAGACCCACGGGCACCTTCGGCGGAGCGCGTATCGTGAGGTTGACGACGCGGTAAGCCAACGCCCACGTGTAGTTCACATACGGTCCAAGAACAATAGACA
>Ga0315272_10000039_pt1 | contig 49277 bp, 40 predicted proteins | sample C3_middle_MG_FD_203918 | JGI IMG/M metagenome (GOLD analysis project Ga0315272, IMG submission 203918) | Sediment microbial communities from Yellowstone Lake, YNP, Wyoming, USA - C3_middle | ecosystem: Environmental > Aquatic > Freshwater > Lake > Sediment | place: USA: Wyoming | collected...
CTTCCCATATCCCGGGGACGATACCTATGAGCAGCGGCATACCGAATATTCCAGGGACTGAAGGGAAATGTAACTCAGGCACGGCCGAGAGTGTTTCTGTAAATCCGAGTAACCTAAAACAAACGCCCCGAACAAAATTCGGGGCGTTTGTTTTAGTGCCTGCTCAATGCAATGCGTTCAAGTATGTGCGTGTAGATACTTCAAAAAAATATTTTTATTTTTTGCCGGCCGCCGGTAACGATGTCTCGGTTGGCAAACCTTTCTCGCCCCACTCGGGCATCCCACCGCGGAACCAGTACACTTTTTGATACCCTGCCCTGATTGCAGCAACGGCAGCTTTGTAGCCCTTCCAGCAGGCACCCGCGTTGCAGTAAAAAATGATATCAGCTTTCTTGTTTGAGGGTAGTTTTGAAAGGTCAAATTTATCATGACTGGGGTTGAAATTGGCTGCTTTCGCACTCTTCTCGAGGTACGGTACGCTTATTGCGCCAGTTATGTGCTCGGTACTATATTCAGTTTCAACACGTGCATCGATAATCGGTACGCCGTTTGCCAGCATCGCATTGACTTGTATGGCATTGACTACCATAGCTCCTTCCAGAACAAGCGGTGTGTCATTCCAGCTGTTTCGTATAATTGGAATCAGGGTGCGAGGGACGGGAAGAAAATCAAGGCTGGTGACATCCATATCTCCGTTACTCATACCCCAAGCGATAAAACTCAGCAAGGCTAGTCTGCGTTCAACATTATCTGAAGTTTTTTTGATCAAGAAGTACGATGCAGAAGCAATGGGCCAGGCGCCTGGGCCTTCTGTATCAATCAAATCTTCCTTGAAGCCATTGGCAGCATTCCATTTGATATCTCTTACTGCTTCTTCAATGCTGCCCGTGTGAGGGCTTATAAAGGCGCCTGCACGATTTTGCAACTGTATAAAGGATAGCTGATTTTTTCTGGCATACGCATTTTCAGAATAGCCTATGGAGTAGGGTGTCTTTTTTACATACGCAGCCATTTCATACAGGTTTTCAATAGCAATACCTACAGGCCATTTCAGGGTGGCACCGCCCCCGACTTTGCTTGCCCATTCGGGATTGACCTTGGAAAGATACGTGCTCAGGTTGTAGGTGCCGCCGCGCTCAGGCACCAAGTGAACTACCTGAATATTTTCATTGGGTAATTTTAGTCTGGGGTTTAAATTGACAATCGAAGCGTCATTCCATTTTTTTATATTACCCAGAAAAATATCGCCCAGCATCTTACCTGTCAGTTTGACTTGTCCTGTAATGCCTGGAAGATTGACTACGGGGGTAATTGCCGAAAACATGTAAGGAAATTGAGCCAGGCCTATTTTATCCAACTCTTCTTTGGTAAGCGGTATGTCTGTTTCGCCAAAATCGGCAGTTCCCGAAGAAAGTTGTTTGAGTCCTTCTGTTGCGCCTACAGCCTGATATTTAACAGTTACACCGGGACGCAGCTTGGAGTAATGGTCACCCCATAAGGCAAAGATGGGGGCAGGAATTCTTCTGCCCGCGCCATTCAACTCTAATGCAAATAAGTTATATGAATAAAGTGCTAGAAATGCCAAAGAAAGGAATCTGATAATTTTAGAGTTCATCGTAATCGCCTGATCAATTTGGTTTGATACCGGGAAAGTACCACGCAATGCTTTGAAAGGTCAATTTTCGGTATGATTTAGCAGACAAACAGGCAAAAAATGCCCCAGACCAAGGGCTGGGGCATTTAAATTGCTACCTGCAGGTTGCAGGCGGGGTAATAATTTCACCAGTACATTTTGCTCCTTCCAAGGTGTTGCAACATGGCAGACCTGTATTGCCCAGCCACGCATCAGGCGCTTTTCCTTGGTGCATCTTCTACTATGGTACGTTCGGCAGGACCTGTGAAATTGATAATTGAAATGGCGACGGGTAGCGCGCTGTCGAAGGCAATCTCTTGAAACTTCACAGCATCAATAAGTGAGAAACATAGAATCGAATAAATGACTTTCCGGTTGCTTTAGCGGCATTTCATGTAACTGTAAAAGTGCATACTTAAAGCACTTGCATTGTATTTGCCTAACCATGCGGGTACAGAAAATTGACGTCTGGTCAAAATTTAGCTGTTTATTTTAGTGGAATATTCAAAAAGTGAGACTCACTAATCTGGTTAAAGGTCAGTGCATGTACTTTAGTACAATGTCAGGCTTGGCTGAATAAAATATAATGGAAAGATTCATGCTGTGTAAATTTATTTTGTGACTGTGCGATAAATATGTCGCGAACCTAATGCATAAAGTTAACGTTCACTTTAAGCCTGTCGGAGTGATTTAATCTATACTTTTTTCTGTATACTGATCCCCTGCAACAGGGATTGTTATTTTAAAATAAAACATGTGGAGTAAGTTTTGGGTCAGTGCTGACACCGTTCATTGATTGTCATGAATGTGCGCGGCAACGCTTTCGGGACTAGTAAATCAAACTAACCGCAATTTGTGATCCGGCATTGCCGGGGTGAGGTGCTCATGTTCAACAAAGATGTACTCAAGCTGGATCCTGCAGCTGAAGTGGAGCGTATCACCGGGATATTGCGCGAGCAGGTACTCGGTCAACTGCGTCGCCGCGGGGCAGTTGTCGGTATCTCCGGCGGCATTGACAGTTCCGTTGTAGCAGCGCTGTGCGCGCGTGCTTTCGGCAAAGAAAAAGTTCTGGGACTTTTTATGCCCGAGCACCATTCCTCAGACGATGCGCTTATGCTAGGCAAGATGTTGACCGGACATTTTGGCATCGAGGCAATCGTCGAAGACATCGCACCCGGACTTGAGGGTCTTGGTTGTTACCGCCGTCAGGAAGAAGCCATCCGCATGATTGTTCCCGAGTACGGTGAAGGCTGGAAATGCAAACTGGTGTTGCCGTCCATACTCGAAAGTGAACGCCTGAACATCACTCGACTGACTGTGCAGAGCCCCGCTGGCGAGGTGTCGACTGTGCGCCTTCCGCTGAATGCCTATCTGCAGATAGTGGCCGCGACAAACTTTAAACAGCGCGTGCGCAAGATGACGGAGTACTACCACGCGGATCGGCTGAACTATGCCGTCTCGGGTACCCCAAACCGTCTTGAATACGATCAGGGATTTTTCGTGAAGCAGGGCGATGGCAGTGCCGACTTCAAGCCCATCGCCCATCTCTATAAAACCCAGGTTTATCAGCTCGCCGAGTACCTGGGCGTGCCTGCAGAAATACGCCGTCGCCCACCCACCACAGACACGTTTTCTATGCCGCAAACGCAGGAAGAATTTTATTTCGCCCTGCCCTACGATCGCATGGATCTGTGTCTCTATGCCGCGAATCACGGCGTTTCCGCTGAAGAGGTTGCGCCTGTGGTCAACCTCACATCGGCTCAGGTCGAACGAGTCTTTAAGGACATCGAAGCCAAGCGTCGTGCGACACGCTATCTTCACATGCGGCCATTACTTATCGACCCTGTAACCGAGGTCTGACGGTCTATGTGTGGAATCGCAGGGATCGTCGGGCTCAGCGCCAGTGCTTTCTCGCCGAACCGTGAAGCGCTGGTGCGTATGGCCAGCGCACTCTATCATCGCGGCCCGGATGAGTTTGGTGTGTATCGCGACGACAGGGCAGGCCTCGCACATGCGCGCCTGTCCATCATCGATCTCGCCACTGGCCAGCAGCCGATGGCGGACGAGGGCGATACTACCTGGATCGTATTCAATGGCGAGATATTCAACTATGTAGAATTGCGCGAGGAGCTGATAGCGCTCGGCCACCATTTTCGCACCCAGAGCGACACCGAGGTTATTCTTCATGCTTACCGCGCCTGGGGTGATGCAGCTTTCGAGCGGTTTAATGGACAGTGGGCGGTGGCCTTGTGGGACTCGGTTGCACGACGTCTCGTGCTCTGTCGCGACAGGGTGGGTATATGTCCACTGCATATTTGCGAGCACGGCGGTCATCTGTATTTTGCCAGCGAAGTCAAAGCCATCTTCGCCGCAAATGCAGAAATACCGCGTGCCTTTGATCCTGTCGGACTTTCCCAGACATTCACTTTCTGGACCGTAGCTCCACCGCAAGGTGTGTTTCAGGGTGTGAGTGAACTCGAACCGGGCCACGTTCGTATTTACGAAAACGGAAGCGTGCGCGACCGCGCCTATTGGACGCCGTGCTATCCGGTGCCGGGCGATGTGCGACATCATTTCCATGGATCCCTTGGGGATGCGGTCAGCGAGGTACGCAGGGCAATTGAGAGTGCCACTTCACTGCGTATGCTGCGCGCCGATGTGCCTGTCGGCAGCTATCTGTCCGGCGGGCTGGACAGTTCTCTGGTCGCCGCCCTTGGGCGGCGATTTGCGGGCGATAAATTTCAAACCTTCTCGCTGCGCTTTGATGACGCTGAATATGACGAAACGGAATACCAGCGTCTGATGGTAAATATGCTGGGCAGCGAACACCACGAGGTGGTGGTGTCGCGCAGCGACATTGCGAACGTGTTTCCAGAAGTGATTTACCATACTGAGCGTCCGATTTTGCGCACCGCCCCGGCACCGCTTTTTTTGCTGTCGAAGCTCGTGCGGAACCACGGTGTCAAAGTTGTGCTGACAGGTGAGGGTGCAGATGAAATGTTTGCCGGCTACGATATTTTCCGCGAAGGCAAGGTGCGCCGATTCTGGGGGCGTCAGCCGGAATCAGCATGGCGCCATCGGCTACTCGAGCGACTTTATCCCTATTTGGCACGTTCGCCGGTATCGCAACAGGCTATGGCCAGGCAGTTCTTCGGGCGCAACATATTGGCCCATCGCACGCCGGGTTTTGCGCACGACACGCGCTGGCACACCACAGGCGCACTTAAAAGACTGTTGTCGAAGGATGTGCAAGTTGCCGCTTCAGGCCGCGATGTAGTCAGAGAATTGCTTGATAACCTGCATGTTGATTTCAAACATTGGAGTCACCTCGCACAGGACCAGCACATCGAGATCCGCACGCTATTATCGGGCTACCTGCTTTCGTCTCAGGGCGACCGCATGCTGATGGCGAACTCAGTGGAAGGGCGCTTCCCTTTCCTCGACAAGGATGTTGTCGCCCTGGCAGATTCGCTGCCGGCAGCCTACAAGCTGCGCGTGCTGGACGAAAAACACGTGGTGAAGCGCGCCTCGGCTGACATCGTGCCACGCGAAATAATCGCGCGGAAAAAGCAGCCCTATCGCGCACCGGATGCGTTGTCCTTTGTTGCCAAGGGTGCGCCGGACTATATAGACGAGGTGCTGTCCGAATCTGCGCTGCGCGATGCCAACGTCTTCGAGCCGCAGGCTGTTACACAGCTCTTGCGCAAATGCCGCGCGCGCGGCAGTGAGGGTCAGTTTTCGAACACAGACAATATGGCGCTGGTGGGTGCATTGTCGACGCAGCTTCTGCACCGGCAATATGTAGCCGGTCGTCCCGATGGCAGTCGTCCCGTCGAGCTGCGTATCGATATCGACAAATCATCAAATTCATAGAGAAACTGATATGCAAATTACTCATGGTTCTGTGCCGCTGCTGCAAGATTACCTGATTCAATCGGCGAGCGAACTTTCGGAAAAAATTGCCCTGGTCTGCATGAAACAGCGCCTCACCTATGGCGAGCTTGATGCCAATTCAAACGCGCTTGCACATAGCCTGCTTGCTGGCGGTGTTGAACGCGGCGACCGGGTCGTGATTTTTGCCGACAACACAGTTGAAACCGTTATCTCCTTCTGGGCAGTGCTCAAGGCCAACGCCGTCGTATCCATCGTCAACCCGCTGACCAAAAGTGACAAGCTCAGTTATCTTCTCGAAGATTGCCGCCCGGCAGCAATCATCACGGATGCCCATATACATTTTGTTTTCGCCGAACCCGTGCGGGCTTGCCCCCACCTCAAGTGCGTTATCGTCTCAGGTGCCATTGATGACGTGAAACTTGCCGCACTCCCCCATGCACTACGCTGGTCTGACGCCATGGCAGGCGGCGACCCCATGACCGCACCGGCGCGAACATGCATTGATATTGATCTCGCAGCTATCATCTATACCTCCGGATCAACGGGCGATCCCAAGGGTGTGATGCTCACCCATCGCAACATGCTTACCGCAGCGACATCGATCGCGTCCTATCTGGAGTTGCAGGAAGACGAGGTGATTCTTGGCGTGTTGCCGCTCGCATTCGACTACGGCCTGTACCAGATGATCATGGCGTTCCGTACCGGCGCACGCCTGGTGCTCGAACGCTCCTTCACCTTTCCGGCGCAAATACTCAACCTGATGGTGGACGAGGGGGTGACAGGCTTTCCGGGGGTGCCAACCATCTACTCGATCCTCGCGGAATTAAAATCCCTCAAGGATTACGACCTGTCTAAAATCCGCTACGTAACCAACACCGCTGCGGCCCTGCCGGTAAAACACATCCTCATGCTCAGGGATATTTTTCCGACGGCGCGCATCTATTCGATGTACGGCCTCACCGAGTGCAAACGCTGTACTTATCTGCCGCCGAAGGATATAGAGCGTAAACCGGCTAGTGTCGGTATCGCCATTCCGAACACAGAAATGTGGATCGTGGATGAGGATGGAAACAAGGTTGCACACGACACGGTCGGTCAGCTCGTTATTCGCGGCGCAACCGTCATGAAGGGGTACTGGGAGAAGCCGGAGGCCACCGCAAAGAAACTCAAGCTGGGGCCACTCCCGGGCGAGCAGGTGTTGCACACGGGCGACTATTGCAAAATGGATGAGGAGGGCTATCTTTATTTTGTCGGGCGCATGGATGACATCATCAAGTCGCGCGGCGAGAAGGTTGCGCCTAAGGAGGTGGAGAACATGCTGATGAATATTCCGGGTGTGAGGGAAGCTGCAGTCATCGGCGTTGCGGATGATATTCTCGGCCAGGCGGTCAAGGCTTTTGTCGTGCTCGAGGAAGGTATCGCGTTGACCGAAAAGCAATTGCAGAAGGAGTGCCAGAGCCGGCTCGAAAATTTCATGGTTCCAAAATATTTCGCCATGGTATCTGCCTTGCCCAAGACTGATACGGGTAAAATCAAGAAGACGGGGTTGTCATGAATATTTTGCTCGACGAAGTTGTTGCCATACTCCGGGTCGGGGGTATTGCAGATGCAGCAAGCGAGGCTGCTCGCATTGTGCAGGCTGCACAATCGGCAATGATCATGGATTTTCCAGGCGTTGCTCGAAGTATGGCCGAGCGACGCGCCGCAGGTGCACCGCTCGCCTACGTGATCGGTCATGAGATTTTTATGGGTGTCGATCTCATCGTCGCCGAGGGTGCCCTCGCACCCAGGGAGGAGACGCAGCTCCTCGGCAATACGGCGCTGGAGGCAATACGTGCCTGCGGTTCCGACGCCCCCAGGGTTATAGATATGTGCTGCGGTTCCGGCAATCTTGCCTGTGCTATCGCCCACCATTTGCCCGACGTCAGTGTGTGGGCGAGCGATCTTACCGATGGCTGCATTTCTGTCACGCGCCGTAACGTTGCTCACGTGGGGGTTTACGATCAGGTTGTTGTTGCCCAGGGTGATCTGTTTGCAGGGCTTGCAGGATTCGACCTTGACGGATCTGTTGATGTCGTCGTGTGCAATCCTCCCTATATTTCACAGGGGAAGTTGGCGACAGACCGTGCCGAGTTGCTCGAACATGAGCCGCGTGAAGCCTTTGATGGCGGACCCTACGGGCTCAGTATCCAGCAGCGTGTTATCAAGGAAGCGCTGCCGTTTTTGCGGCAGGGGGGGATGTTGCTCTTCGAAATCGGCCTCGGGCAGGAACGTCAGGTCAAGATGCTTTTTGAGCGGATGAAGGCATACGATGATATTAAATTAATTGCAAATGCCGCAGGCGAAGTGCGTGTGGTGTCCGGACGCAAGAGAGCAGAATGACAAGAGCAGTGGAAATATAAGGCGAGATTATAACGCCAATATGCAGGCAGTTCCCAGGCGTCGAAGGCGTTTTGGTTTCTTAATGAGTAATTTTTTTGTTGAAAGGATACAGGCTCTACATGGACATTAAAGAACAGGTTCGCACTTTTGTGACATCAAATTTCTACGTGGCAGATCAGTCCTCGCTTGAGGACAGCGCCTCTCTGCTTGATCGCGGCATCATAGATTCGACGGGCGTGCTTGAAGTCATCTTTTTCATTGAAGAAACCTTCGGTATCAAGGTTGAAGATAGTGAGATGTTGCCCGACAATCTTGACTCCATAGAACGGATCGCGGATTTTGTCGCACGCAAGCAGGGTTGAAATATGCAATGTGCTTGTGTGATAACGCAATGCAAGGGGAATTTACCATGTCTGGAACTCATTTTGTGACAAGCGCTCTGCTTGCCCTCGCGGTCGGCACTTCAGCCAGTGTACAGGCCGCCGATGTTGACGCAAGTCTCCATGCCGAGCTTGAGCGAATCTCGCATAGGCGAATTTTTTTCGGCCACCAATCGGTCGGGGTGAATCTGCTTGATGGCGTCAGGCAGCTTGCCAGGATGGCGGGAGTCCCGGTTCGCATAGCCGAAATCAAAGAAGCAGGCAGCATGGAGGGGGCGATGATCGGACACACATTTATCGCCGACAACGAAAATCCGCTCAAGAAGCTTAAGAGCTTTGAACAGGCCATGGATACCAGGCCCGCATCTGTCGACATTGCACTGATGAAATTCTGTTTCGTCGATTTCTCGGCCGAGACTGACGTCCAAATGCTCTTCGCACGATACAGTGCCAGTATTAATAATCTTAGGGTGAAGCATCCCGGCACAACTTTTGTACACGTAACCGCCCCGCTTACGGCTGTAGAGGGTGGACTTAAAGCCCGCGCGAAATATTTGCTGGGTTACGCTCCTCTCTATGAAACCATGGAAAATATGCGCCGCGAGGAGTACAACACGCTCCTGCGAAAAGCATACCAGGGACGCGAGCCGATCTTTGATCTTGCACGCGTCGAGTCGACCGCGCCAGACGGAACAATGGAAGCTGTGAAATGGAAGGGTATGGTGGTGCCAGTGATGACGCCGGAGTACACCAGTGACGGAGGGCATCTCAACGATGCCGGACAACTCCGTGCCGCGCGTGAACTTGTCCGCATTCTTGCCTCGATCCCTGAGCGGACCGCGGCGCGATGAATTCGCACAGCAGGGCATTTGGTCATGACTAACAGCTCACTGCGGGATGATTTCGCTAAACCGCCCAGCTTTGAGCACCTCGAACAGGCAGACTATCTTTCGCTCGACCAGCAACAGCTCTATTACGTGCTGCATCCGACGGGTCTTCCACTCCGTGCTCGGGTACTGCTGGCTGGGCCTTTTGCATCGGAGCGGCCACATCGCTACATCACCTGGGTACGCTGGGCACGATATCTTGCGAGTCATGGTTTCGAAGTCATGCGTTTCGATTATCGCGGCGTGGGGGAGAGTACTGGCAGGTTCGAAGATTTTGGATTCTGCACCTGGTCAAATGATTTGCGCCATTGTGCGGACTGGTTTCAGCAACGCTCCCCCGCAACACCACTCATCATCCATGGCCTGGGCATGGGCGCGCTTCTTGGTGAGAGCTTATTCGCCCAGGGCATAGCTAATGTCCTATTGACGTGGCTTCCCCCCAAGACTGCACGCGAGATGTTGTATGATCAACTCAAGATTAAAATGGCTAATAATTTTATCCTGCCTGCAAGCGAACGAAAGACCCGGGACCAGTTTGTTGCCGATCTGGAAAGAGGAGAGACAGTTGAAGTGGAAGGACATAACTGGACACCGGATCTCTGGAGTGAGTCAAAAAAATTCGGACTTGCCGAAAACAGCATAATCAATCCCCATGTGAAGACAAAACAAATTAGTCTGGATGGCAAGCTTGACGCTTTGGCAGTGCATACCCTGGGTGGGGTTGGACCCAATCCTATGCGTTCGGCCGGAGGCGGTCCATCAATGCGACTGGTTAATCCCGACCTGACAGCATGTTTTGAAGTTACTTGTGGCCAGTTGAAACACGCGCTGATCGCATTGGGGGGCAACTGACATGCGCAAAGCATTGCAGCTGGATATTCTTGGTTACCGTCTGTTTGGTACTTTGCATGACTCCTCAGCTATTGCACAGCCCCGGGCTGTGCGGCGAACAGGCGTATTGCTGCTGAGTTTCGGGCAGCAACCGCGATCATGGGTGGGTGATCTGGGAAGCTCGATAGCAGATCGTCTGGATGCGCGGGGATACCCTACGTTCCGCTTCGATATGCCCGGACTTGGTGATTCACCCGGAGAAATACCGGTTTACCTTGAAGAGTTGTGGCGGGACATTCTTCTGGGCATCCACGAGGCGCCCTTGCATGCGCTGTGCGAGGAGCTTGCCCACAGGTATTCATTGAAGGGTCTGGTCGTTGGCGGCTTTTGCGGCGGGGCGGTGACCGCGTTGTATTCAGTCAATGCGCGATCGCCGTTGATGCTTGGGCTCGTCATGCTTGAACCTGAAATGGCGCTGGTTAGAACCAATACGCCCTTGGTGAGGGCTAGTCATGCGCCGTTAACAGTGGATGCCTATCAGGAAAGTAGCGAACTTGTCAGGAAACGCTTCATTTCGCTCGCTTCGTGGAGCAGGTTATTGAGTGGGAAGGCGGATTATAAATTCTGGCTCAAGCTTTGGTACGGCCTGCTCGACTACGGTGCGCGTAAGCTGAAGACTTTCGGAAGCCTTAAAAAAGTGCTGCCCGAGGAGACCAACCTGCGCATGCTTAATTCGTGGCTGTTGGCCAGGCGTCTGCGCATACCCACGCTGGTTGTCAGCGTAGGGTCGCCCAATCGCAGTAAATATTATCGCGCTTATGGACTGGAACCCGGCGTGGCCGAGATCAAAAGCAGATTGCAGTGGGTGGAAATCCCAAACACGACGCATGCGATGCTTACCGGCGGGGCCAAGGATGCTGTAGCTGAAAATATTGAACGTTGGCTCAGTGATACTTTTCCGCTCACAAGTGCAGGGATCAGTTAAGCAGCGGGTGTGACAGGGTTAGATATAGTCGACTGGAAGGCAATACAATTCACGAAGCGCAAGCGACGACCTATGGATTATGAGTCATTGATAAATGATCAACAATTTTTTCACCATACTGGAGAGATTAAATGAAACTACCCTTGCTGAATGAACTGGATTTCGATGCGTTGAGCATCAAGTGTCAAAGTGCACCCTCTTTCCCGCATTTTTGCCTGGATAACTTTCTCGAAGAGCCCTTTGCCAAAGAAGTGCATGACTCCTTCCCGACTTATGGTGAGGCGGAGAGACTGGGGAAATCATTCAGCGCAGTAAATGAAAAAAAGAAAATACAAATTTCTGATTCAAAAAAATTTCCTCCTGCAATCTATAAGCTGCATGAACTATTGGCTTCAAAGGAATTCGTCGAAAAAGTTTCCGAGATTATGGGGATTAAAAATTTGATCGCCGACCCAACCATGATGGGTGGCGGGATACACGAGACTAATGCCGGCGGGCATCTGGATGTGCATGTGGATTTTAATTACAACGAAGAATTGGGACTGCATCGACGCGTAAATATCCTCATATATTTTAATAAAGATTGGCATGAAGATTATGGCGGGTATCTTGATTTGTGGGATAAGGATGTCAAACATTGCCTCGGAAGTTATGCGCCTGTATTTAACCGAGCGGCGGGATTTACAACCAATGAGATCAGCTGGCACGGTGTTACACCGATAACATGCCCTGTTGACCGGTTGAGAAAATCTTTCGCCGTTTACTACTACACGAAAGAAGCTCCCCCGGGATGGGATGGCGTGGTGCACAGCACAATATTCAAGGCGCGTCCCAAAGAATTCTGGAAGGGAAAATTTGCGATGCCCGCAGAAAAATTTTCAAAAGCAACACGTGGCTTAATCAGGACGGTGAAGCAGGGTATAAAAAAACTGGGCAAATCAGGCTAAATCCAACTCGAATTAAATTGTATTAAATCACTACAAAAGATTGATGCGATCAATACGAAAAGCGCATCGTGAACAATATATTGCAGCGTTCCCTGGTTGGGAAATTTGCAAGTAGGAAATTCTAATTATGGCAATAAGGCAGGGTAATAAATGGAGCAACGCTGCATTTGCGCATACGCTAAGAACCCGGATTTTCCGGCAGCCCCCGCGCACTTTGGAAAGTGTCGCGGTTAAAACCTGGGAGATCGCTCCCGGCGAAACTTCTACCGCCCCGCCCGCCTATTTCCTTCCGAATCAGCTCGAGCGTGTAACGGGTTGGGCTTTTGCTGGCGAACATCCGCGTCGCGCAATGGCAGGTGGCAGTTTTGTGCATGGTGCAACCCGCGGTTTCCTGCTGAAAGACGTGTGCTTAATCGATGGTTCGCTGTACAAAGATAATGCCTATTCATGGCTGCTACCCCGTACCAGCGTGTGGCCGCAGCTTCGCGTGGATTGCGAGATTGATCGAGGCGCACTGTTTTGTACCGCAAGCGGTAACAAATACTTCGGCCAATGGCTGATGGACGATTGTGTGACATATTCCATGGCCAGCGCCGAAGGCGTCCCGGTCACCACGGCCCAGCCCGTCAACACGCACACGCCTGATTACGAGAACTGGCTCGGCATGAAACCGGCACGCTTGCAGAGTGCATACTTTCGAGAGCTGGTGATGTTTGATGATTTCGGACAAAACCGGCACAAGCATCTGCGATTCCGCGCCATGAGCGATCAACTGCTCAGCCATGTCAATCCCAAACCTCATCCCGGTGTTTTTATACTGCGCGGTGGCACGGGTGAATTAAGGCTGCTACATAATGAAATGCAACTTGCAGAGCACTTGCGCGACCGGCGAGGCTTTCGAATTCTCGATCCGTCAAAAACTGACGTTCAGACCATCGTTTCGACCTGCGCCGGAGCACGGACCGTGGTGGGGGTCGAGGGCAGCGGTCTCATGCATGGCATTCTTGCACTGCAGCCTGGCGGCTCGGTGCTGACCCTGCAGCCGCCCGACCGCTTTGTCAGGGTGTATAAAGATTTGACGGATCGCGACCTCCAGTACTTTGGCTTTGTGGTCGGCCAGGCACAGGGTAAGGGCTTTTTGATTGACCCCGTTGAGGTCGAGCGCACTTTGGATCTCTTCCCCGCGTAATATCGCCCGCGCAATACAAACTATTGCAAAAGCTACATTATGGGTTTGTTTGTAAAATGTTCCGGCTCGCACAAGCTGACCATCGTTATTCAAATTCGAATTAAAAAATGCTTATTCGTAGGTTGGCGTTGAGCGCAGCGTAGCCCGCCAATGTGTTGATAGAAAGTTCGCAGCAGCCAGTTATTCGCAGCAAACAGTTAATTGAGCAAGTTGGGCTTCGTACCTCAGCACCAAGCTACGCAAATTTAATGTCGTTTCTATTAAGAGTTCAAATTAATTGATAGTTGATAATTATCAATTGCCTGTAAATTATTTCTGCTCAATCTGCAATTATTCTGGCCGCACACTGACGGTGTGGTGTGCCTTTACATATTGATTGAGCCGTGAATTTAGTTTGCTTGAGTCATGCTTATAGGGGTATTGATTCAGGCTCTGTCGCCTTCACACCGCCATGCCCTGGCAGGCACTGTCGTCTGCCACCATTGATCTGCCGCTTTGTTCTGCCATAAATTCGCACGGTTACCCTCAACCCGCACCCTGCAATCCTTACTGCCATACCCACGAGGTCACAACTGAGGTCGGTTGCGAGCCCGCGGCCACGTCCGCGCGCCATGTCAACGCCCCATTGCTTGTGTTGACGCTGTAGACCGAAACGTTGTTCGAGCCATGATTGGCCACATAGGCAAACCTTCCGGAGGGCTCGAAGCTGACGGAGATCGGCTGTGTGCCTGCAGCAACGGATGTGCCCACCGTCAACGCCCCGCTGCTGAGGTTGATGCTGAAAACCGAGACGGTGCCTGCCTCGTTGCCGGAGCCCATATTGGCAACGTAGGCAAACCTGCCGGAGGGGTCGACAGTAACAGAATTCGGAAACGTACCTGCTACAACGGGAGTGCCAGCGGTCAATGTCCCGGTACTGGCATTAATGCTGTATGCCGAAACGTAGCTCGAACTAAAATTTGTAACGTAGGCGAACCTGCCTGAGGGGTCGATGGCAACAGACTGTGGCTGATTGCCTGCTGGCACGGACGTGACCGCCGTCAACGCCCCATTGCTTGCGTTGATACTGTAGACCGAGATGGAGTTCGAGTTCAAATTGGCCACGTAGGCAAACTTGCCGGTAGGGTCGACGGTGACGGATTCCGGATAGCTACCCGTTGTCACGGCCGTGCCCGCCGTCAATTCCCCGCTGCTGGGGTTGATACTGTAGACCGAGACGGTGTTCGAGTTCCAATTGGCCACGTAGGCAAATCTGCCGGTGGGGTCGACAGTGACGGAGTAGGGATATCTACCCGTTGCCACGGGTGTGCCCGCCGTCAACTCCCCGCTGCTGGGGTTAATGCTGTAGACCGAGACGGTGTCCGAGAAGGAATTCGCCACGTAGGCAAACTTGCCGGTAGGATCGACGCTGACGGAGATCGGCTTCGCACCCGTTGCCACGGCCGTGCCCACCGCCGACAACGCCCCGCTTCTGGGGCTGACACTATAGACCGAGACGGTGTCCGAGCCTAAATTGGCCACGTAGGCATACATCGGTATGTAGTTGGGTGGTTCTGTACCCCGACTGATAGCGATTGATGCGGGACCATTGCCGGCTATGATAGGGGAGGAGACTGTAGACAATGCCGTTAACGCGCCACTGCTAAGATTGATGCTGTAAGCCGAGACGTTTGCAGAGCCGGAATTGGCCACGTAGGCATACTTTCCTGAGGGGTCGACGCTGATGGAGGTCGGCTGCGCACCTGCTGCCACAGCCGTACCAGTCGTCAACGTACCACTGTTGCGGTTGATACTGTAGACAGAGACTGTTCCCGTGACGTTGTTTGCGAAGGAGTTAGCCACATAGGCATACTTACCGGTGGGGTCGACACTGATGGAGATCGGATTCACGCCTGCTGCCACTGGCGTGCCAGCAGTCAAAGCGCCGTTACTACGGTCGATGCTGTATACCGAGACGTTGGTCGAGCCATAATTTGCTACATAAACAAACTTGCCCGCAGGGTCTGTCGTGACGAAGCGTGGATTCATGCCCGAAGCCACGGCTGTGCCTGCCGTCAACGCCCCGGTGCTGGCGTTAATGCTGTAAACCGAGACGTTGTTCGAGTTCTGATTGGCCACGTAGGCAAATCTACCAAATGGATCGATGGCGACAGAGCGTGGATTAGAGCCCGCTGCTACAGGTGTCCCCACCGATGATAACACCCCACTAGCGGAGTCAATGCTGTAGACAGAGATGTTGTTTGAGCCGTAATTTGCAACGTAAGCATAGTTGCCTGATGGGTCAATGCTGATGGAGATTGGATTCGTGCCTGCAGCCACAGCCGTGCCAGCCGTCAACATCCCGTTATTAGAGTTGATACTGTATGCAGAGATGGTGCCCGATCCATAATTAGCCACATAAGCAAATTTGCCAGTGGGGTGGACGGTGACAGAAACTGGGCCAGTACCTGCTGCGACATTACCGCTTGCACGTAACTGTCCAGTAGAAGATTCGACCGCATAAATGGAAACGGTGTTATCGTTTTGGTTAGCGACATAGGCGTAACGAGGCGTGGTGGCCGTGACGTTAGGTCCATTGGCATCAGATGGAAGCCCGCTCTTTTTACTGGAGTCCCCGCCTCCGCTTCCGCACGCGGCGAGTATGGCAAGCAGGCACACAGCGGCAAGGCTGATTATTTTATGTTTGTCCGACATGGTTTTCCCTTTACGTAGTGAGCCGTGAATTAAATTTGCTTGAGTAATTCAAATTCGAAATAAATCAACGATATTAATTATTTGCATATCTTGGTGCAGAGGTACGAAGTCCAGCACGCACAATTAATTTTTTGCTGCGAATAACTGGCTGCTGCGAACTTTCTATCAGCCCAACCCGCCGTACTCGCATCCTCCCGACACCTCCGCAGCCTAAGAGTAAGGCAGAAATAAAAACACCCACCCGGTCCCTGCTTATTTGGAGAATGGTTTAAGACCGCTTTATAAAATCCATTTTGCACCTCGCGACGGGAGGATATTAGCGAAAATCATGGAAGTCTGCAGGCTAATCATTAAACATGCAAGAGGCTAAATGATTACGCACTGTGGGTGTGGTGGACACGCAGACATTTCCCTTTCCTGCAAATTGCCTTGGCAATTTTACCAATTAATGGTTAAGATGCGTTTTGCTATATAAATATTTGGCTATATTGATTACTAATGGAAGGCCATTCAAGGCTTAAGTAGGGTCCGCACAGATCGGCAGCTCTTGCGCTAACCCTGGGAATTAAAAATCCAGCGTAGCGGTGCATTACAAAGGATTTGTTCGCTCCGCGTACTATTTTCTCTCGCCGGATTCCCGCCTTCGCGCACTACTGTCCGGGATAAATGTCATGAATTGCTTTGCATGCATGACAGAGCAAGGGAGGGAAAAATTAAACAAACCGACACACTCAATTCGAAGCTATTACAGTCCCCTCTCCCTCCGGGGGAGGGCTAGGGAGGGGGAGCAAGCATGAATGCGGATGCGGAACGTGTTGTGGAAATATGCAGATTGCCGGGGGTAGCCCGGCAGCTAGTCACTTTTTTTGCTACGCCAAAAAAAGTAACCCAAAAAAAGGCGATCCCAGCTCCACCATCCCTTCGGGATTCCCTGCGTTGCTCGACTAGTCAGGCGGCTGCGGAACTCGCACGATCTGCTGCGCAGCCACGTGCTCAGACAGTCCTCGCCGTCTACCCCTGACCAGTCTGTGCTACTCGGTGGTGGAGATGGGGAATCGGGTATATATGCTTCCGTGCAGAAGAATACCTGAAATGCGGCATGATAAAGCTACAACAATTTATTCCTGACAGCTGTGCGCCTTCGCGGGAATGACTCTATTTATGGCTTATTTGGGTTTATATGCCATTCATAGCCAAAATTCGACCGTTCGTCGCTGGATAGATCTCAGAAAATATCCATCTGTTTGCAGGGTCTCTCCATTCGTGGAAAACCAGGATGATTAATCGCAACGGGGCTGCTAAATTGAGCTACGTGACATCAGGCAATCAATTTTTCAGCTTTGCAGGTGGCGAGTTTGTTCTGTAATTGCTGCTCACCATTTGATAATTATTAGTAACAAGAAGGAGTGATCATGAAATTAGTAAATTTTAGAATAAACAGCGGGTTGTCAATCATTGTGCTTTCAAGCCTTGCGCTGGTAGCGTGTGGCGGTGGGGCACCAGACAGCTATAGCGGCGCTCCTGCCAATACGAAAAATACGGGCACGAATCCCCCCGCACCCCCTGGTGTTAATCCTCCACCCGTTAACTCTAATTTCACTCTTACTGTAACAAAGTCAGGATCGGGATCTGGAACCATTGCCTCCTCTCCTGCCGGTATCAGCTCCTGTAGCTCTAGCTGTAGCGCCAGCTATGCACCGGGCACCAAAGTCACGCTCACCGCCACTCAAGCTACGGGTTCTACTTTTACAGCTTGGTCTGGCGGTGGATGTCCAGGTACAAGTACAAGTACTTGCGTGACAACCATGTCTCAGGCCACAAACGTGACGGCGACGTTTGTGCTGATACCAACCGGTACTGGCATCAGCCCCGCTTTCGTTCCTTCACGCCTTTCAGGCGTCGCACCCCTTTCAGTATTTTTTGATGCGACATCAACCACTGACGGTAGTGTCTCGCGCCCTTTCCATGATCTTGAGTATCGCTGGGACTTCAAAGATACAAGCGCGGGCACTTGGGCCAATGGCGCACAACCGGGCGTAAACAGCAAGAATTCTGCAACCGGGCCCGTTGCTTCGCATGTATTTGAAACGCCAGGCACATACGATGTAACCTTGACCGCGCTTGACGGCACCAATAATGCCACCACCCCCCCTCATTACATTACGATTACGGTAGAGAATCCTGATACGGTATTTGCCGGTAGCAACACGATTTGTGTCGGAGCAAGCAGTATTCCCATACCAGGAGGAGCGGGGGGGTGTCCTACCGGCGCAGTCGCAGTTCAGCAGCCGAATTTCGTAACAGCGATCAGCAGCTATGCAACAACTGGCAAGAGGGTGTTGTTCCAGCGCGGAGATACTTTTACCGCAGCGTCATCGGCACGTATAACCACAACTGGCCCGGGCATAGTTGGTGCGTTCGGTACCGCTGTGGCTGCGCCCATCGTGCAGATGACAGGCAATGTCTCCACATTGGCGCTATCCAGTGGGTCAACACCGAACATCAAGGATTGGAGAATCATGGATCTGGATTTCGACGGGATGAACAAATCCCCTTCCAACGGCGACCTGGCTGGCATAGACGCGCAGGGCGGATTTAGTCAGATGCTGGCATTGCGTATGAAAATACGTAATATATACAGGGGGGTATCTGCAAGCCATTGGCAACTGAGTCCGGGCCAGAACATATACGATGAGTGGTCTGTCGTTGATTCAACTATTACCCCAATGCCTGCAGGTTGTAATGGTTGTGACTGGAGAGTCTATATCACCGGTAAACGGACTACCATACAAGGTAACTTCCTGGACAACATGGGTGACGTGGGGGTAAATGGCGGTGGGTCGCACGTTATACGGAGCGAATACACAGCCAAAGGTGTGATCAGCAATAACACCATTTCAAAACCGGGTACCGGTGTGGGTCATGCAATTAAAATACACGGATGGGATTGGGTAGGCGGTGCCGGTGGTAACGCCACAGCAAATACATATACCGAACAAGTTATCATTTCTGACAACAAGATTATTGGTGCACAGACTCCCTGGACGGTTGCTTTGGGTCCGCAGGATGATAGTCATGATGAACGCCTGAGAGACTTTATAGTAGAGCGCAATTGGTTTACAGCCGGTCCCGGCACTCAAGTGCATATTTACAATAATGCCGTCGATACCACTATCCGAAACAATATTATTGATATGACTGGCGCTGCCTACCATACTTTCATTACTGTGACTCGGCGCGGGCTTGAGCCGGTACCGTCTAACGTCCATGTGTACAACAACACCTTTTACAGTGGCTCCACGGGTGATTTTGAAGGGGTACTTATCGGTTCGGCAGTCAGCAGTATTAGCGTAATAAATAACCTGGGTTCGGGGCCGTCCGCTTCAGGTCAAGTTATGATCACTGGCACTTCTGGCCTGACCCAGTCGAACAATTTACTGAATAACTCACCTATGGCATTGTTCGGCACGACTACGCTCAATACTCCGGCGAGCTTTGGCCTGAAAGCCCTGCCCAATCCTGCCAGAGATGCAGGTCTGTCAACGGTTCATGAGTTAACAGATTTCTTCCTGTCCAGCAGGCCCTTTAACAACACGATAGACATTGGTGCCGTAGAGGGTCTATAGGCGATAACTGATTAGAAAGCGCAGCATCAAGATGTGACGTTAGAGCTGAAACGCTGAAATTATCAAGGATTATCGGGTTCTGGTTTGAGGAACTAGTCCCGATCTGAATCTAAAAATGTTGAGGAGTGTATCGGGGAAAATAAAAAGAGCAGTTGCGGAAGCGTTTTAGAGTTGCCGTTTTTACCCTGTTAACAGGAGCAGGAGTTACGTACTTCCTGAAATCAATCTGGTACGAATGCTTGCCGCCGCTTGATGGGACTGAACGCGTATAACGGCAGTTCAGTATGGACATATCCACGAATTCAGGTTAGTGTGCCAAGGGGTTGCTGCTGTATTGCTTACAGTAGCTGTAACCCCGGTGGGGATCGAGCTATCGCCACTAAACGCTGACGAATTATAATTTTCACGGATACCTTCATGTTGAACAACTTTGCAGCCGGTTTGAATGTTCTACTGCGAGTTCTTTTTGTTGTTCTGTTAAATGTTTTAAACCTGACCCTGTGCGATGGCGGGGATAGGGTTGCCCATGTCGCAGATGCGGGTGGTGACAAGTCTATACATCTCTCACTTGTTCCTGCACGCACCTTGGGCGTAGCCCCGCTTTCGGTATTTTTTGACGCCTCTGCTACCACCGACTCTGGTGTAAGCCCCCGACCTTTCCACGATCTGGAATACCGCTGGAGTTTTGGAGATGCGAGTTCAGGTAACTGGAGTAATGGTGCGCATCCCGGAGTAAACAGCAAGAATTCGGCAACGGGTCCTGTTGCTTCACATGTATTCGAAACACCCGGCACCTACACTGTTACTGTTTCCGCGTTCGACGGCAGCAGTTCCGCAAACAGCAGTACCACTATTACAGTACAAAACCCGGATGCGGTATTTGCAGGCACCAATACAGTTTGTATCGGTGCCACGGCTATACCTGTTGCGGGAGAATATGGCTGTCCCACTGGTGCTGCAACGGCGTTGCTATCCAGTTTTGTAACCGCAATAAGTCGGCACGCAGTTACGGGCAAGAGGGTGTTGTTCAAGCGCGGGGATACTTTCACTGCACTTTCCACGGCCCGTTTGAGCAAAACAGGCCCGGGCATTGTGGGGGCATTCGGCACAGGACCGGCCCCGAAAATTCAGATGACCGGTGTGGCCAGTATATTGACATTATCCGGCGCAAATACACCAAACTTAAAGGACTGGCGCGTGATGGATTTGGATTTTGATGGAATGTCGAAATTTGATCCAAATGCATCCCTGATGGGTATTTACGCGGATGGGGGCTTTAACCAATTCCTGGCTCTGCGTCTGCACATCCACGACATCATTCGGGGCATCGCAGCCGGTCCTGATATTCTTACCTGGTGGAATACCCACAGTAGCCCTCCGGTGCGACATGAGCTTTTTGACGAATGGGCGATTGTAGATTCGAATCTAACCCCGATACAGGGCGGGTGCAAGGAATGTGACTGGAGAGTCTATGTTGCAGGGACGCGTTGTACTATTCAAGGAAATTTTCTGGACAATATGGATACAGGCGGTTCACATGTTTTACGCAGTGAGTACATGGAAAGAGGTGTGATTGGCAATAACACCATCTCAAAAGCTGGCAAGGCAGTGGCTCATGCAATTAAGCTGCACAGTACGGCCTGGTGCGATGCCAACAGCCCAGCCGGAAAATGTGTAACGCCAGATAATAATGCGCAAATGCCGGCGACTTATAACTATCAAACAAACAAGCACCCTATAGGAATATATGCCGCACTAAGCGGCTATACGGAAAAAATTGTTATTTCAGATAACAAGATTATTGGTGCCAACACGCCGTGGACTGTTGCTTTGGGACCTCAAGACAGTAATAATGACGAGCGCTTGAGAGATATTATCGTGGAGCGGAATTGGCTTGTAGCGGGGCCCGCGACTCAGGTACACATTCTTTCCAATGCTTCCGACGCGACAATCAGAAACAATATCTGCGATATGACGGGAGCTGCTTACCATACCTGTATTATGGTCGATCGCCGGGGCGCCAGGCAGCAGCCTCCGAATAATGTCAGTTTGTACAACAACACGATTTATAGCGGTTCCACCGGCGATTTCGAGGGCTTGGTTATTGGTTCGGCAGCAACTCACATCAGTGTAATAAATAATCTGGGGTATGCACCCTCTGCAAAAGATCCACTCATGGTCCAGGGGATTTCAGGCTCGGCACAATCAAACAATTCAAAGAATGCTCAGATAAAAAACACGGCCCCGGGTTGGGTATCGGCAGCCCCCTTAAAGCCTGCAGATTTCAAACTCACCGGTAGAAGCTACGCGCTTGGTGCCGGGGCTAAAGTCCCTGTGTTCTCTGATTTTTTCCTTCAAAACAGGTCAACCAACGATCTTGGCGCCGCAACACAATAGTTTTTGATACATATTTTTTAATACACACCTTACTTGGAACAGGCTTTGAAAACTTTTTTTAAAACACTTTATCGTCTTTTATTGCGATGCATTCCAGAAAACCGCTACGGAGACAATTTCATTGCATATATAACTTTCCTTCGTGCTCACCGTAGACCGCCTTCGGACAAGCTGCTATTTAACGATGTCCTGTACAAAATTAAGACTACCGATGAAATTATGGACCCGATGCGGGTATTTGTTTCGGATAAAGAATTTGTAAAGCTATTCGTCAAGTCTGTTAGCGGGGATCAGTACAATGTTCCAACGATAAAAGTGCTGCATACAATGGAAGAGGTTAATGGCTACCCGTTCCCTTCAGATTGCTGCATTAAACCAACACACCTGTCAGGGGAGGTTATTTTAAGGAAACAGAACGATCCTATTGATTTCGAGAAAATAAACAGGTGGTTCAAAAGTTCTTACTATCACACAAACCGGGAGGCCAACTACAAGACCCTGAAACCAAAAGTGATCGTAGAGCCCCTGATTTTTGGGAGTGACAATTTATCTGATTACAAAATATTTTGTTATATGGGAAAACCAAAATTAATCCAGGTGGATATAGACAGATATATCGAACATACAGAAAAATTTTACGATCCCGAATGGAATGAAATGCCCTTCTCTATACATTTCCCGCGATCAGCCGATAAGCAAATCGAAAAACCCAAAAATCTGGATACGATGCTTGAAGTGGCAAGCTCGCTGAGCAGTTACTTCAATTTCGTAAGAGTTGATTTGTACTCAAATGATGCGGAGTGTCTTGTAGGAGAGATAACAAATTGCCCCGGCGGTGCAACAGGATTTGTGGAGAATCTATACTCAAATGGCAAAGTGAGTAGAGAAGGGGAGGCAGGCAGTCACCGTAGGAAGATGACAGGATTCAAAGCACCAGAATCTGCGGAAGTGATCGCCTCAAATATAATTTTTGGAAATAATTGAGTACCCGTTGATCCTTGCAGAAAACAAGACAGCGCATAGCTCATGCGCAGTTGCCGTGGATTTCTCATGCTTCAATTTGTCAGTATTGCCATACTGATAGCAACAGTTGAGTGCTTGCGAATAAACATGACATGTCCTGTCATGTTTTCCCGTATTGCATACTTCGACAAAAAATAATGTTCCATTTGCCAGCATGAACAAATGACCAAACATCAGTACAGGGAATGTCTCTAAACTCGTTCATCACAGGCAGAATGTAGAGCTGTGTCTAAGGGCGATTACGATGAACTTCTGAGGCTGAAAGTGAGTATCTTTTTGGTGTGGCCGACATAATAATTTTTTAGGCCTAGGGCGCGTCTTTCCAGGACGTGCCATGAAATTACGGCCAATAACAGGGTTGCGGTGGCGGAAATAAATATCATGGACAAAACCGAAACGCCGGGTACCATTGCAGCAACTGATTGCTGCACAGGAAAGGCATATATGTAAACACCATATGAGTAGTCTCCCAATAGATTGTATTTCCTGATATCCCCACTGGGAATATATGCAAGATAGAATAATATATAGGGAATTGTTAGCACATAAAAGATGAAAAAAATATGTGCATTAATAAAAGTCGACCATAGAAGTGCAATCAGAGCCAGCCAGAATAGTGAATGAGACAAATAGATATATTTTCTCAGGACGTAAATAGCTGCTCCGGAAAAAAACATAAAGGAAAATCTTGAAAACTCAGTGGGAAAGGAATAATTACAAGCAACAAATAGTATGCCGCTTGTCGCCAAAACAGAGACGATTGTAAATTTAAACAGCTTGAATTTGTTCATTTTTGTCGCACTCAAGACTAGCCATGTGAAAGCCAGGAGCATGTACATTTTTACTTCATACGGCATAGTCCAGAGAGACCCGTTAACCGCATTGTTATATGGGTTACCATCAAAAACTCCCGGCAAATTATATGCAACACCGGTGATTAGGGATGCACACTTTATCAGGTATAGGTAGGTCTTGGATTCGGTTAAGTAGGACACCAAAGGCAATGTCGTAAAATAAACACCAAGACCGAAGACCGTCAGAGTCAGCATTACCAGCAAAGCAGGTAATATCCTCAGAACCCTGGCCCAAATGAACTCAATGACGCTCTGCCTGGTTAATAAACTTGCGGTGACAAGAAAACCACTTGTTATGAAAAAAATATCAACTGCGATCGTGCCCATGGTCATGCCGAGGCTCAGTCGAAAGGGTTCAGCATCGCCCGAGCCTGTTGCCAACGCAAAACTGTGGGTTATTAGTACGGCTAGTGCCGAGACGATACGGATGAGGTTGAAATTATTGTCTTTGCCTTGGGATAAATTTGATAGTTTCACTAAATATTCCGCCTCGTAAATTGAAGTATCAATGCCTGCAACAGGATTATTTTATAGGTATCGTTCTGGCCTGATTGTGGTTCAAATTGTGAGCATGCATAAAATCATTCCACCCTTCCGGTTCGCTTGGGGTAGGCATGTTTAACTTAATTCTGTGCATGTATTTCGTTAAGAAATCTCGTGAAGATTTTTCCATCAGCCATCGCTGAGAAAACTGTATTGCGTTCAAAGATATGGTCTTTAAATCCTGCGGGGAGTTTACGAGATGCCCGATTGCATCTTTCAAAGATTCGACACTTCCCTGTTCAACAAATATGCCATGGACGTTGTTGATAAAGTAATCCTCCACAGTTGATAATTTGGTAATAATTTGAGGAATTCCCAGTTGCATGGCGGACACAATCGTCATATGCCCTGCCCCCGTTGATGCATCTTTTAGGGGCACTACTGATATACTGCTGTTGGCTAGTATTTGCATAGCCTCATCAAATTCAATGTCACATTTAACAATCATGCCGAATGGTATAGTTTTTTCCTCAACTTGCCCCTTGCTGCAAACAATAATGGAGTTGATCCCAAGTTGTCTAACAGCTTCAATAAAGGTTGCCAGGTCGCGGTTATTTCTTCCTATGCAGCATACGTATGGTTTGTGCTGCACAATGTACTCCGGTATATTACTTTTAATTACGGGTGCATTTACTGCCCAGTGAACAAATGACATTTTAGACATTGGAATGTCATAGTACCGGCTGTATATTGATTTTTCTTGTTCGGAGTAAACCACGAAGCCATTGATGCGCTGGAAAAAATGTTTCGCAAAAAATAACAATATTCCGCGAAAAAATCTGCCATTGCCATGATTAAAGGTAAAGGAATAATGCGGTTTTTTAATCCTGAGAACCCCCAGTGCGATAGCTAAATAAAGTGACATATACGGATGATGGGATACAATCATGTCAAAATCTTTGCATGTTTTCGCAACCTTTAACGATTCATAGAGCCAAGTCCATGGTTTTTTTCCATATAAACCCAGGTTTTTGAAAGTCCAGCTTTGACCATCAAATTCTTTGCCAAACCACTCCCAATCGCTTTCATGAAACGGTGTAACAACAATTATTTTCATATAACTCTCCGGTGAAACGTGTATAACCTGACAGGGTGGTGCTTCAGATTGTACTTCAAAGTAGCTTTTTGTTCGCACGCCGGAACTATAGCACTGAAACTTTGCCCATCGTTGGATGCGAGATTCGATATGAATTTAAGACCATGGTAACGAAGGAATAGGTAAGGTGTGATTGCACTTTCATGGATTTACATTTACCTGTACATTTGTCTTATGGACAAATGTAACGATTCAAGTTATGTTCCAGAGTTGTACGTAGAGATGTAATTTTCAGAACCTGAACAGGATGTAAAATAATGGCACATGAAGACATGAACAGGGAAGAGCATATTGAGGGATCATCTGATCGCTCATTTGGTTTGATATTCGCCGGGGCGTTCCTCTTGATTGCCGGTTTACCCTTGTTCCATGGGGGAACGTTGCGGTGGTGGTCGGTAATCGTGGCTGTGATGTTTGCCCTGCTTGCGCTACTTAAGCCCACTCTGCTTGCGGGACTTAATCGAATGTGGCTTAAACTTGGCATTATGCTGGGCAAAATCGTCAGCCCGATAGCATTGGGCATCCTTTTCTTTGTCGTAATTACGCCAATTGGAATAATGCTACGACTCAGCGGTAAAGATCCCTTGCGTCTGAAATTCAGGCCCGAGGCAGATTCATACTGGATTCCGCGTGAACCACCCGGTCCGCCTCCCGGTTCCATGAACAATCAATTTTAGGAGATATAAATGGAGATGATTAAAGAAATCTGGGCGTTCTTGCGTGCCCGTAAAAAGTTATGGTTATGGCCCATCATGCTCATGATGGCTCTGTTAGGCGTGTTAATCGTGCTGGCTCAGGGTTCGGCAATAGCTCCGTTTATTTACACATTATTCTAATAGGGGAAAGATTTGCGAGTTCTCGGAATTTCTGGGCTATATCACGATAGTGCTGCGGCATTGATCGAGGATGGACGCATCGTTGCCGCCGCACAGGAAGAGCGTTTTACGCGAAAGAAGCATGATTCCCGGTTTCCTGTCTTTGCGGTTCAATATTGTCTGGCTGAAGCGGGCATCGCACTGGGCGAGGTGGATTATGTTGTGTTCTATGACAAACCGTTCCTGAAATTTGAGAGGCTGCTGGAAACTTACATTACCTTCGCACCGCGCGGGATCAAATCGTTTGCGATGGCAATTCCTCTTTGGTTGAGGGAAAAACTCTTTTTGAAGGATTTGTTACTGAAAGAGTTTCGCAAGTTAGATAACGAAGCAAAATGGAACGGCAAATTATTATTCAGCGAGCATCATCTTAGCCATGCTGCGAGCGCTTTCTTCCCGTCACCTTTCGAGGAAGCGGTGGTCCTGACTATGGACGGAGTCGGTGAATGGGCGACGACCTCTGTGGCCATCGGAAAAGGGAATAGTCTGGAGGTGATCAAGGAAATACATTTTCCGCATTCGCTGGGCCTCCTGTACTCCGCCATTACTTATTACACCGGCTTCAAAGTGAACTCCGGCGAATACAAAGTAATGGGACTCGCACCCTATGGCGAGCCGAAATTCGCAGAATTGATGTTGAAACACTTGATTGATGTGAAACCGGATGGATCATTCAGGCTGGATATGTCGTATTTCGATTACTGCACCGGCCTGACTATGACCAACAAGAAGTTCGATGATCTTTTTGGTGGACCGCCACGGAAAGCTGACCAGATGTTGACGCAACGACATATGGATCTGGCGGCTTCCATCCAGGCTGTAACTGAAGAAGTGGTATTACGGCTCACGCGGTCGCTTAGCAAAGTAACTGGGATCAAGAATCTATGTATGGCAGGCGGGGTAGCACTTAACTGCGTGGCCAACGGCAAGATTTTGCGCGACGGCAGCTTTGAACAGATTTATATTCAGCCCGCGTCAGGTGATGCGGGCGGTTCATTGGGCGCTGCTCTGGCTGGCTATCACATGCAGCTCGGCCAAAAACGGCAAGTGAGCGGTGATGCCATGCGCGGCGCGTATCTCGGGCCAGCTTTTAAGCAGGCAGAAATTGAACAGCGTCTTAAGAGCAGTGGTGCAAAATTCAATTTGATTGATGACGTGCCATTGATCGACAAATGTGCGGAAGATTTGGCGCAGGGAAAGGCGCTCGGCTGGTTTCAGGGGCGTATGGAATTTGGTCCCCGCTCCCTGGGCAATCGCTCGATTCTGGGTGATCCACGCTCGCCGACCATGCAAAAAACACTCAACCTCAAGGTCAAGTACCGCGAGTCATTCCGGCCTTTCGCACCATCGATTTTGCGTGAACGCGTGAGCGACTGGTTTGAGCTTGATGGCGACAGCCCGTATATGTTGCTGGTGGCCGATGTGGTGAAATCGCGGCGCCGTGAAATGACCGCTGAAGAAAATCAGTTATTCGGTATTGATAAGCTTAACGTGCCCAGGTCCGATGTGCCTGCAGTTACGCATGTTGATTACTCAGCCAGAATTCAGACAGTACATAAAGACACCAATCCGCGCTATCACGCTTTACTGTCAGCATTCGAGGGCAAGACAGGCTGCCCGCTACTCGTAAACACCAGCTTCAACGTGCGCGGTGAGCCCATAGTAGGCTCACCGGAAGATGCATTTCGCTGCTTTATGGGCACTGAACTGGACGTGCTTGTGGTAGGTAACTGTTATCTGCGGAAAGAAGAGCAGGATCCGGCGCTAAAACAGAATTACGAGACTGCCTTCGAGCTTGATTGAACTGAATGTCAACTAAAGGGAATGTGTGATTTCAAGTAAATCTTCATGGACGCGTAAACTGCTCAAGGCCCTTGTGCTGATTGGTATTGTTGCTTTGCCAGTTGAAATCATGAGTTATATGGCTGGAAAAATTCTTGCCAGTAAATCTTTGCTTTACAATCCGCCACAAATCGAAAGTTACACCAGCTATTTACAAAATCGTGATCCGGTTCTTGGCTGGCCAAATCCAGCAAGTTTTGGGCAGGACGAGTTCGACCAATCCGGCTCTCGCATCGTACCGAAATTTCCAGATCCGTCCCTGCCCAGTTGCGCCGCACTATTTGGTGATTCGTTTACGTGGGGTGAAGAAGTCACGCCTGAACAGGCTTATGGTAACGTACTTGCAGGATTGATGGGGTGTCGGGTAGCGAATTATGGTGTCGGTGGCTACGGCACCGATCAGGCGTATCTGAGATATGAAAGCATGACTAAGGTTAATGCGCCGATTGTGATTTTGGGGCACTACTCAGAGAACATCATTCGAAACATCAATCAGGAACGTGGCTTTCTGACCAATCAGGCCATTGGTCTTAAGCCACGATTTATACTAGAGGGAAATAAATTAAGGCTGGTTCCCCTCCCTGCGCTGACAGAGGCTGAGCACCTGAGTTTGCGTACACATGCACATGAATTACTGCCCTATGATTATTTCGCTCCCGGTGGTCCTTCCGGTATTCACAGCCTTAAGTTTCCTTTTACTCTGTCGGTACTTGGAACAATCCAGCATTACCGACTCATGGCCAAACTCAAGCGACAACCCAGTTATGCGCAATTTTATGATCCGGCTCACTCCTCACAAGCGTTGCAGGTTACCGAGGCTATTATCAAAAAATTTGCAAGTGAAGCACAACGCAGGAAACAAAAGCCAATGGTCTTGCTGATTCCTGATGAAAAGGATCTGCGTTGGCTTAGAGACCACGGTTCCTTGCCGTATACCGAGTTGGCCACGCGCTTGAAAAGCGCAGGCATTATTGTCCCGGATGCCGCTGAAGAGCTTAACAAATATCTCGGAAAGAGGGATCCTTGTGAACTTTATACACGTTGCGGAGGGGGGCATTTTAATCCCGAGGGCTACAAGCAGCTCGCTGAAATTGTTTTTGCGAAGCTCGTAGAAACCGGCTGGGTTCGGCCGCAATAGTCCGGCCGTTGTGGTTCAGCACAAACTGAGTCACAAGTAATCTACCAAGTTCATTTTCACAATTTATGAGCATCAAAAAAATTCTTCGCAACAGTGTCGCCCGACTCCTGTTTTTAATGAACATCACGACTCCGGAGCAACGTGGCCGCGGACGGCTATCTATCGTTACATTTCACCGGGTGCTGCCCGAGGCTGAACGCCGAGCCTATCCATTTCCCGGCCTCGTCGTAACACCCGAGGAACTGGACGCTTTTTTGACATATTTCACCGAACACTTTGATTGTGGTGTGCTCGCAGCCCAGCATGAACGTTATCTGAACGGTGAAATAAGCGCCCGCCCGCTGCTCGCCATCACCTTCGACGATGCTCAGCACGACAACTACAAAAATGCCCGCCCGGTACTTGCCCGGCATCTGGTAAAGGCCTCTTTTTTCGTTCCCGTGGACGCTGTCATACAAAAGGAACTTTTGTGGCACGATCGCCTTGGCTTCGCGATGCTCAACCTGTTGAAGAACTCGCACGGAGGACGGGGGCAGTTGATGAAAACCCTGGCCGCAACGGGTTTGTCCATAAGCGGACCGGGCAGTCTGGTGAGCAATGTGGTGGGAGCCTCTAAAGGGTTGACGTTGGATGCGAGGTTGCGCCTGGTCGAGTCGCTTGTAGAGGCGTCAGGCGCAGCACAAACCCCCGAATTCGCGCGGCTTATGACTTTTGAAGAACTTGCGGAACTGGCGTCTGATGGTCACGAAATCGGTTCGCACAGCATGACGCATTGCATGATGCCGGAATGTGACGATCGCGCACTCGAGTATGAGGTTACGAAGTCACGCCAGGAACTGAGGGCTCGCCTTGGGCAGGCAATTGACAGTTTCTGTTATCCCAATGGCAACTCCGATGTCCGCAGCGCCGATGCAGTCGCACAAGCGGGCTATCTGCGTGCAGTGACTACTGACTGGGGTAACAATGGACAAGGGGCAAACAAATTTCGACTTCGTCGCTACGACATGGTTACCAAACACCTACAGGATTCCAGAGGGAGGTTTGTGCCTGCCCTGCTGGCTTTCCGCATGAGCGGTTACTATCCCGGTTTGGGCGAAAATAAAAGCGGTTAGCGAGTCAGTCAACTGGCCGGGGGAATGTAATTTACACGCAACGATAAGGTGCGGATTTTGTTCATGTCGGACTCATTCTTTACTGCGATTCGAGTAAAAATTCGGCACACGCGTACCTGAATATTTGTCGTACGTTTTTCTTTGTGTTAACAACTGACAATCGTTTTCCTTGTCTCTGCCGATCGCCACTCAGTAACAACAGCAGCCCGATGAATGCACTGTCGACATAGGTGGCATACTCTAACTCGATTCGGACATCTCTCCCTGCAAGCGCAGGACCTGAAAAAAATTGCCGTAGCGGGAGCAGATTATTCTGCATCCATGCACCGCGCAGACGGATGATTATTTCACCACCGGCATCGACGGATTCGATGGTGGCGGATTCTGTTTTCTGCTTCTCCGGTTTACGCCAGAACATGAGCCATGAGTACGGAATTACACGGGTAACCAGCAGTTTCATAAACACGAGCCCGTCCGATGCATAACGGATCCAGAGTGCGGGTTCTTCCTTGATCCGCCACAGCCATTCCAGACCTGAGCGTTGTATCCAGACAGGTGCACGGTCAAGTCTCCCGGCGACAAAGTTGACAACGGCGCCAAGGTGGCTGATCACGGGTACGGAAATTCGTGCGCGGTTGTGTTCTATCCAGGCCTGACCCTTTTTCGCTCCCAGTGCCACAACCAGAAAATCCGCACCACTCGCATTGATTCTTTCAATAGTCTCATCGCCACTCATTTCCTGGATAGATGCAAATCCGGGAGATGCGAAGCCCGTGCACACGATGCCATGCGGGTTTGCATTGAGCTGTTGGCAGGCAGTCTCTGCCACCCCTTGCACACCGCCAAAAAAATAGACCGACAACCGGGTGTTAGATTTTGTTCTAAGTTGCTCGAACAAATCAGAACCTGCAACGCGCTCCCGAATCGGTATGCCAAGTAGTCGCGCTATCCACACGATGGGCATGCCGTCGGCAACGCTGAGATCGCTGTTGATTACCGAGTTGCGAAATGCGATGTCCGACTGGGACGCTATCAGAAAATTCAGATTGGGCGTGGAAAGAAAGCAGGGTAAACGATTGGCGGCAGCGTCCCTTATATGTTGCACCGCTGCGGTTTTGCAAAGCGCATCGAACGGAAGGCCAAGCAGGCAATAAACCTGTCTGTTGAAATCAGCTGTTATGGGCATATTGGCGGTTGATTTCCTCAATTGCCTTTTTCTTGCCCACTAACAGGGCACGCATTTGGTACTTGCGAAGAAAGCGCCTGAATTCCATATCGTTATACCTTGGTTTTCCCTGTAGCGCACTTCTTACCCACCCCCATAAGATTGCCAGGCTGCCTAACAAATACGGCTTTTCATTCAGTCTGTAAACTGCACTCGCAATCATGAACAGCAAGCTGCTGCCCATAAAATACTGGCCGTATCCGTGCCGCATACGACCGGTATAGATGCTTTGCTGGCTGGATCCCATCGGGCGCAGATGGACAAAACGCAATTCGGGATCGTCCCAGCTGCATGCGATCCATCCCTTCATTCGGCAGCGATGACAATCGATGCCATCCCACATGACTTCACGAACAAATCCCCCGATAGCCTTGAAGCATGCAACACGGTAAAATTTTGTCATGCCAAGTGAAGTTTCGTCGCCATGCCTCTCACTAACCAGATGACCGCCTGCTTCGATGTAGGCCTTGCCGCTGCATGTCGCGATGAACGGGTTCGCATCCATACGCTCCATGAGAATCTCGAAATATCGCGGTGGCAGACGCAGGTCCAGGTCAAGCTTGCAAAGGTAGCTGTAGTCATCAGGGTTGATTGTGTCATAGCCGGAATAAAAAGCATCAATGACACCCGGACCCACTGCACGATGCCCGCGATCACTGCGGGTCACAATCTTGATCCAGTCATGCTTGCTCGCGTATTCCGCCAGGATCTGCGGAGTCTCGTCGCCTGAGCCATCGTCAACAATGATCCATTTTGTTGGTTGGATCGACTGCGCGATAACGGAATCCAGTGTTTGTCGCATGTAGTCCGCTTCGTTGCGGCAGGGGGAAATTAAAACATAGGTCCTGGCAATATTCATATTGTTTTCCTATTTGTAAGTTGCGTCATGGCATCTTTGTAATATCCGCAGCTTCATTGGCTGGCTTCCCTGAACAATTTTGCAAGCTTGGCCGATTCCGTGTCTATTGCGTGACGCTGCAACACCCGCTCAAAAGCAGCGTTCCCCATTTTACTTAATTCTGCTGTCGACTTGCCCAGAAAGTCGGCCATGGATTCAGTCAGATCGTCTATGGAGCCTGCCGGAAAAAGCCATCCTGTCACTCCCGGAGTCACCAATTCGGGAATTCCCGCAACATAAGTTGACAATACGGGCCTGCGTAATGCCATCGCTTCCATGATCACAACCGGCAAGCCCTCGGAAAAGGAGGGCAACACCAGGCCGCGCGCAGCCAGTATTTCTTCACGAACCTGAGAACCATGAATCCAGCCGGTGATTCGGATTTGTGCATTTAATTCATATCGTTCAATCAGCTCTTCAAGTTCTTTCCGCATCTCGCCATCACCCGCAAGCACTAATTCGAGGAAGATCCCCGCTTGAGCCAATCGATGAGTAGCCTCTATCAAGAGCAATTGCCCCTTCGCCTCGCACAAGCGGCCCACGCAGACCAGGCGGGGCGATGCCGCTGGCAGGACGGGTGCAGTGTTGAGAAATGCAGTGTCCAGCCCGCAATGTATCACTTTGATTTTTGGCCAATGGGCGTGCTCGACCTTGCGGTACAACTGGCTGCGTCCGTATGAACTGATCGCCACCACAAAAGCTGCTCTGTGCACCTTTTCATCTGTACCGCCAAAGAGCAATTCATTTTGACCGTGTAGTGTAAAACTGTAGGGCGGTCCCCCCAGGGCGTTAACCAGCATCGCCACTTCCGCCGAATTGTTGCCAAAATGGGCATGCAGGTGCACTGCACCAAAAGATTTCAGCCATGGCAGTATGAGGCAGGCTTCGGCGAGATAAACCAGATGGTAGGGCAAGGATCGTACCGAATCACGTCGCATGCGGATCGCCAACACTAGCGCAGACAGGAAACGCCTGGGCATTGTCAGCAGCAGTCTCAACACGGACCACAGCATCGCGAAAGCACCTTGTCGCAGCACATAACGGGTGAGTAACCGCTCTTTCTTGTCTTCATCATCGACCAAGTCCGCATCCCATCCCTGCAACGCGATGCGAAGGATGTCTAAACCCTGATTTTCGAGTGCGTGTATTTCCCGTCGGATAAAGGTGTGACTGACCAGGGGGTACTGGTTGATCAGATACGCAATTCTAGGCTGACTCACTACTTCTCCAATAATTTAACCGACTCATACGGGGTTGGACAATGCCCCAAATTCAGCCTTGTCACTCAGTACCTCTTCAACCAAATCCACATCTATTTTTTCCGACTCAGAAGAGAAACCATAAACCAGCGCAGTATTGCAGAGGATATTGATGCGTCTGGGAATGCCACGGCTGGCCTCTGCTATCCTGGCACATGCCTCGGGTGTAAAAATGGGCGTTTCCCGGCCGGCAATTTTCAGCCGGTACTCGATATAGCTCTGAACATCATCTGCCTCAAAGGGTTTGATATGAAAATCCACCGCAATGCGTTGGGCAAACTGTGCCAGATCGGGTCGCGCAAGCATGTCCTTCAATTGCGGTTGACCAACCAGCATAATTTGAAGCAACTGATGCTTGTCAGCATTGATATTTGAGAGCATGCGCAAAGACTCCAGCGCATCGGGGTTGATATTCTGTGCCTCGTCCACAATCAGCAGCACGCTCTTCCCCAATCCATACTGCTTTATCAGAAAGCGCTGAAAGACATCATAAAGCGCAACCCGGGATAAACCCTCGTAGGGCAGCCCGAAAGCAAGCATGATCCATTCGAGCAAATCGGCTATCTCGCGATGGGTGTTGTATACCAGACCCACGGTAAGACTGGTTGAGAGATTATTTAGCAGATGTCTGACCAACGTGGTCTTGCCACAACCTATCTCGCCGCTGATGACTATAAAACCAGCCTTGTCTTTGATGCCGTATTCCATCATCGCGTAGGCATAGGTATGCCGCCGGCCGAAATACAGAAAATCCGGGTCAGGTTGAATCGAGAAGGGATTGTCCTTCAAACCATAGAACGCTTTGTACATGCTGTATCGGTATCCTGTAAAAAATAGCAGCCGAATTTGGGATTATATGTCTATAGCAAAGTATTTTATATTGTCCATAAGTGTACCCACTCAGGTTGTGGAGGGCGCCGTTAATGGCAACGACTCATATCGGATACAGGAAGCCTTGATATCCTGTGCCAGTCTCTCAAGTATCAGGTATCGGCGCCGGTAAGTGGCGCGTTTGCGTGTTGGAATCTCGCTCATATCCTTGAGCTTTACTGTAGCCGGAATTGCGTAAAAGCCGTTGTCGAGTGCGGTGCCGCCGTGTTCCAGCCATACCTCGTTGTAGGATACCAGCACATGTTCCCTGTGTCCGCCACCGAAATAAGGGCTATTGTGCTGGCGTTTTTCACTGGAAATAGCCCATATCCGGCTAATCCCGAGTTCGCCGCACAGCAATTTGAGTGCAGTCATGAGGAAGTCGCGCGGCCGCATGCCGTGAAGAGCGTGGGTAATTTCGCGATATACTTCTTGCGCATTGGCAGAGTTGGATCCTTGCAGTGCCCCGACAAAAATTAGTGGTTGACCGGCATCGGTGCCAATGGTGAAAGCAATGGAATAATAACGCTGGTCGTTGACGAATAAATTAAAAACGATCTCGCCCTCGCGCAGAAACCATTTTGTCTTGTCCAGTACCAAGCGCAGCCCGGCGTACTCTTCGTCTAATCGAGTCAGTTCTAATTCTTCAAATGTGGCATGCGCGATGATTGCCGCAGGGCCGCCTAACATGCGGTAATGCTGGTCTATGGTTGCCAGGCTGTGTTGCATAGACCAGGTGTAATTGATATAGGGCCAGTACATTGCCCCACTCATCAGGGGGAAGCGCTTCAAGGCCAGGGTTAGCAAAGGATTGTCTGATACCGCATACCATTTCCGTACATCTTTAAGAGCCGTCAATGCTCCAAGCAGCAGGAATACCTGGTGTTTTAGGCTATTTACGTTCAGATCGGGATGCATTGCTCTGCCTAAACGATGGACTCGTCCCAATACCTCGATAACACCGATTCTCATGCTATTTGTCCTTCTGCTAAAAAATTGTGCTGTTTGGTAAATGGTTGCATTGGATTTTGCAAATGATGGAATTTAAGGAGACTTAAAGAAAAATTATTTATATTCGATCAGCCGTGCTGCATTTCCGGCCAATCTGTTATAAACAAAATGTAATTGCCCAATTGCCTGTGGAAATTTACCCAGTACAAGGAACAGTGCGCGCAAGCAATTTTCCCTTGCAGATCGTGTGCCGCGCAAAGCAAGGCGGACTATCTGTGCGGGATAAATCAGCAATATCAACAAACTCCAGGTTCCCAACCAGATAGCCATCGTGGCAGAAACCAGCGGAACTACCAAGCCCCATATCCAGATGCGACGCGACTCTTTCACCCGATGCATTTCTGGGGCGGCTCCGTGCAGATACGCTCCTTCGGCATAAGCATAGCCGCTGCGTCGGGTTCTTTTCCACCACTGTCCAAAACGTGTCATTGCGGCATCATGCAATGCCATTTCAGTATCAATCCGCCAGACCTGCCAACCGGTTGCTCTCAGGCGGACACAGAGCTCCGATTCCTCGCCGGCTATCAGATCAGCACGATAACCCCCTTCAGTTTTAAAGGCTTCGATTCTCATCATTGCAATCCCGCCGCAAGCCTTTGTTAATCCTGTTGCTGTGTCCCATTCACTATCCATAAGCAAATTGTAAATAGAATGTTCAGGATATCGCTCCCTGAGACGACCGCATACCATGGCTACAGATTTATTTGCATCCAGAAATGCAGCGGCTGTTTCCAGCCAGCCACTCACTATTTCACAATCACCGTCTACAAACTGGACATAATTCAGACCGGGTGCAAGTTTGGCTAGCAATAAGGCGCCTTCATTTCGTGCACGAGCCGCGGTAAAAGGTATGGTCATATCAAGCGATACAACTTCTGATCCCGTGTTCCGAGCCAGATTCACTGAATTGTCAGTCGAGCCTGAGTCGACATAGATCACTTGGTTGGTGACGCCTGTGACCGACGCAAGACATCGTTGAAGCCGCTCGCCCTCATTGCGACCAATAATGACTATGCCGATATTCATGTCTGCTGACCAGAATGTGATATACGCCAAACCCGACCCGTTAATATCGCGCGCAGATCACCCCAAAGCATGTCAAACATAAACCACTTTGGGTCGCTGTTTTTATTGCTTCTGGCACCGAGGTGCAGGTTTCTGCGGAGTTGGTAGGAGAGGCGCCCTATGGCCCAGAGCATATCAGTCACAACGAGTCCTGAGATGCCATAGTGTTTGGCGAAATAACGTCGCCGCGAGTCGTACCAATATCCGGCTCTTCTTTTAGCCGTGGCGTGTATACCGGTAGATGCACCCTCCAAATGCATTACTCTGGAATCGGGAATGTACCAACATTGCCAACCTGCCTGTTGTGCCCGGAGGCAGAAATCCACTTCCTCGAAGTAAAGGAAATAGCCTTCATCCATCAGTCCAATATCCTCAATGACCTTGCGTCGTATGATCATGCTTGCCCCTGATACCCAATCACAGGAATGCGCTGAATTTAGCTTCGGAGAGTGAGACTTATCGCGCCGCAGGAAACGGCTTAGCAAGCCCAGGCGCGCAGCGCTATCCAGTTCACCCAGCGGGGATGGGAATGCGTGAGCGGAATATTCCAGGCTTCCATCGGAATTTTCCAGTTGACTTCCCGCAATACCAACAGACGGGTGTGCATTCATGAAATCTATCAGTGCTTTTACTGCCCCAGGTTTAACCACCGTGTCTGGATTAAGAAGCAGTATGTAGTCTACAGGCGCAGTGGAAGTTAATGCATTTCGGATACTTGCATTGTTGCCGAAAGCGAATCCGCCATTTCTGCTTTGCGGCATAACACCAGCCCAGGTAGACCAGCCTTCATGTTCTATTGCGGTGTGCAATTTTGGAACCGATTCGTCACCGGAATTATTATCAACCACTTCAACATGGATATCTACCAATTCGTTGATCTGCGAGGAAAGTGAATGCAAGCAGTCAATAGCAAGACTTGCCGTGCGGTAGTTTACGATGACGATCCAGATATGACTTTTCATCCTCAACATTCAATCCATCATCCACATAAGAATTTCATCATTTTTTGAAAATATAAAGTTTGCCTACACGAGCAATTTGCAGTAATGGAGGTCAAAACTTTGAAAGATTCGGCCAAGCAAGCGCCACGACCAAAACTGAAGCAGCCAGGAGTGCCAGATCAAGCTTGGGTTGCCACAAACCGTTGCGTTGTAATACAAACGCGTAAAAAGGGTAAACAATCCAATTTGACGTTGACACGCCCAGCACCAAGCCTGCACCTCCGCCAAAATGGTAGCCAATAAACATGAGGCCAAACTGGGATGCGATTTGGATAGCCGTTAGCGCTGTCGTGGCGGCGACTTTGCCTTGGGCCCACAAAACACCTGAGTAAGATCCCCAAACACAGGCAACAAGGGAGCCAGCTGCAAGCTGTTCAAGCATGATGCCCGATTCAATATATCGGGCATCATAAAGCAACCTCATAACAAGGGAGCCGAAAAAAACGAATAATACGGCCAGCACCCAGCTGGGTAAAATTACGGTCAATCTTGCCTTGTAAAGCACCCTTGAAAGATCTTGTGGGTTAGACCGAAAAACTTCGGCATAGGCAGGAAAAAATACTCTCCCTGCCAGCTGTTGCATGGCTTGCCAGAACATGAGACTCATCGTGCTTGCCAAGGTAAATAGTGCCAGTTGACGCATGTCTAGCATCGCACCGATCAGCAAACGCGCGCCTTCTACGGACAAATAAGTGAGAACTGAACCCAACAATATCCAGCGTCCAAACCCCCGCAGGTGGCTAAGTGCGTCGCGGTTCCAGGCAAATTGATTCTTGATGCCATGGAGAGCCGTATGACTGGCAACCATTTGCAGTAGAACAGTAATCACACTACCCCAAACCAATGCCCATACGGATTGCAGTAGCCAGGCTAGAATTATCGTGCTGAGCAACCCCAGTGCGTAGGAGCCAACATCAATCAGCGTCACTCTGGCTGCTTCCATATTCCGTTGCGCTGTATGAAGTTTGGTGGAATTAAACCCTCCAATGATTGCATTTAATCCGGCAATTGGTAGCATGATGGCAAGCAAAGGTTCCCCATATAAACCGGATACTGGATAAGCCAGTGCGCAAAGCAGGCCCCACGCCAGAAAGCCTCTTACGATTTGAATGGTCCAGGCGGTATTTAGAAAAGCCGGGTCGTTTCCATGTTCCTTTTGAACGATAGACGGACCTACGCCCACATCGGTGAACATATGTACGCCATAATTCACGGCTTGAAAAATTGCCATCATTCCGAATGCCTCGGGAAAAAGCAGGCGAGTAAGAATGAGATTCCCTCCCAAACGCAAAGCCTGATTTACGCCATAGCCAACAAGTGTCCAGGAACCGGATTGAACTACGCGTTGCTTAAGGGAGAGGGTATGTTTTGAGGACATTGGTTATATTGGATGCTGAGCGCAATTGGGGTATACAAATTAGGTATGATGTACATTAAGTGAAATGGGTGTTTGATTTGCCAAGAATACAATTGCCCCTTAAGTTTGAAGCCACCACTACAAGTGATCATTTGTAAAATGCAATATTCTTAAATTGTCGTGCATCGGAACGATCAGTGGCATCTCTATATGTTCAAAATTGTTATACAAACCGCTGCTCAGACTAACGTTATATACTAAAATTCGCTATGCCAGAAAACATTCGTTCATTAATCGTTATTGTTGTAATCGCGACTACTTTTTTTGTTTTATCAAGTCGCTACCTTACAACTGTTTCAGAACCAGCAGATTTTACACGAAGGCGAAATATTTGGCTCGGTTTAACATTTGTTGCTTTTCTGGGTCACAGTTTCTGGATATACACTGTTATCGCCATTTTGCTGCTTATCTATGCAAATCGTCGGGAATCCAACCCGCCTGCATTGTTTTTTTTCCTTCTGTTTGTCTTGCCTGTAGCAACAGTAGACATACCCGGGATAGGCCCGATTAATTATTTATTTGAGCTATCGCACCAGAGAATACTGGCATTATTTGTTCTGTTTCCCGTATATTTATCATTAAAACGGCAAAGTGACATTATCCCTTTTGGCCGTACCGGAGCGGACAAGGCATTATTCGCCTATCTGTTACTTACGGCGATACTATGCCTGCGTGATACCAGCCTTACTAATAGTTTGCGTCAGGCTTTTTATCTGGTTATAGATGTCTTCCTTCCCTACTTTGTTATCAGCCGCTCGCTGAAAGACATGAAAGTATTTCGTGATGCGCTGCTAAGCCTTGTTGTGGCAATTATGATTGTTGCGGCACTTGCAGTAATCGAATTTCTAAAGCACTGGCTGCTCTATGCTTCATTGATGGACGTGCTTAAGCTGGACGGGATGACAGGTTATCTTGGTCGGGATGGAATGCTGAGGGCAAATGTTACGGCAGGTCAAGCGATTGCCCTTGGTTACCTGATGGTAGTCGGGCTGGGGTTATATTTATTTATACAAAGTTACATTCAAAGAAATTTCATCCGCCGTTTAGGCATGTTGCTGCTGGCGGCCGGTTTGATTACGCCACTGTCACGCGGCCCCTGGATTGGAGCCGCCGTTCTAATTGTGATTTTCATCGTTACAGGCAGATATGCTGCGCGCCGACTGATGATTCTTGCACTGATATTATCTTTTACTCTGCCTTTGCTGTCCGTGCTCCCTGGGGGCGAGAGGGTGATCAATTTATTGCCCTTTATCGGAACAACGGAAAAAGGCAACATTGATTATCGCGAGCAGTTGATTACCAACTCGATGATTGTGATCAAGCGCAATCTCTGGTTCGGATCCGTCGATTTCCTTAAAACGCCTGAGATGGAAGCCATGCGACAAGGCCAGGGTATCATAGATATTGTAAATAATTACATCCAGGTTGCTTTGGCAACAGGGTTGGTAGGGCTCGTATTTTTCGTCAGCTTCTTTGCTCTGACATTGGCGAGTATATACGGAACTATGCGTTCAATTTCGGACAGGGATAGTGAAGAGTACCTGCTTGGCCGATCTTTGCTGGCCACACTAGTGGCGATCCTGTTTATTATATTTACGGTGGCCAACATCACGATCATTCCAATTGTGTACTGGTCCGTTGCCGGAATGGGGGCAGCCTATACGCAGATGGTAAGAAATATTGTTGTTCGAATATAGTAACTCTCAATGAGCATAAATAAAAAATGGATGGTTCTATCATTAGTTTCGATTGGACTATTTGCCCTGGGCGTCGTTGGTTGGTACTACAACATCACCCAAAAATTGGCCAAAAATGTTTCTGTTTCCACATATCGAAATGATGGGTTCGGTACTCAAGATTCACCGCGATGGCCATTGAGCAATCTGGACTGGGAACATTCTCCGGTAGATTTATCTTATCTCAATGCAAATGAAAAACCGGCCGGAAGACGGGGTTTCGTCAGGGCGGCTGGTGAATCGTTGGTATTCGGGGATGGCTCACCCGCACGTTTCTGGGGTACAAATCTAACGGCAAATACATTGTTTGGCACTTCCGGTATAAATGTTAAACAGCAGGCCAGGCGCTTGTCGCAACTGGGGTTTAACCTGGTCCGTATTCACCACCATGATTCACCCTGGGTCAACCCGAATATTTTTGGCAAAGATGCCGTGGATACCCAGACTCTGGACACTGTTTCTTTGGACAGACTGGACTGGTGGATCAAGTGTCTCAAGGACGAAGGAATTTACGTCTGGCTGGATCTGCATGTGCAGAGGGCGCTCACTGAAGGTGATCAAATCTATGGTTTTGACGAAATCCGCAAGGGTGGGAAGACAGCCGACCTGAAAGGTTACAACTATGTCAATCCGTCCATACGACAAGCAATGAAGCGTTTCAACGAAGCATATCTGAATCATGTTAATTCTTACACGGGTATTGCCTACAAGAACGAGGCTGCCATCATGGCATTGCTCATCAGTAACGAAAATGATATTACCAATCACTTTGGTAACGTACTTTTGCCTGATAGCAAGGTGCCGCTTCATAACCGGCTGTACATGGATTTGGCAAATGAATTTTCCAAACGAAATAATTTACCTGCCGATCAAACATGGCGCGCCTGGGAGGCGGGGCCGTCGAAGCTGTTTCTGAATGATCTAGAGTACAGCTTTAATATCGATATGATTTCACACCTGCGCAGTCTCGGTGCAAAGGCGCCCATCGCAACAACGAGTACCTGGGGTGACAATGCTATATCATCTTTTCCTGCGCTCACGGCGGGTGATATTATCGATGCACACGCCTATGGTGGAGTACTAGAGCTGGAGAAAAATCCACTAACAAAGGCCAATATGGTTAACCGGCTAAGTATGGCCCAGCTTGCCGGGAGACCCATGAGTGTCACCGAATGGAACTTATCGCCTTTTCCGGTTCCAGACCGGCATTCCAGTCCTCTGTATATAGCCAGCGCGGCCCGGCAGCAAGGGTGGGACGCAGTCATGCTGTATGCCTATGCACAGATCCCACTTAATGATGCCGGTACGCCATCTAACTGGCATGCATTCAATGATCCATCCCTGATCGCCACCTTGCCCGCAGCCGCACTCCTTTACCGCCAGGGGCACGTTAAGGAAGCTAACACTGTTTACGCGCTAACCCCTGATAGAAGGCAGTTGTTCGATCAGTCGAACTCACCTGACAACAGCGTAGCGGCACGCACGGCCTCCGAAAAAGGCAAGCTGGTGGTTGCCATGCCTGAAATTTCCGAACTCCCCTGGCTTAAAAACGGGTCGATACCGCCTGGTGCCAAAGTCATTCAAGATCTGAATCAATCAATGATCGCTGAAGATGCAACCGAGGTTTTATCCGATACAGGAGAAATTCGACGCAATTGGGTAAAGGGTATTTACACGGTCAATACGCCTCTCACTCAAGCTGTCATGGGTTGGCTTGGCAATGAAGTGGTTGAGCTGCAAGATGTAAAAATTGAAGTCAGAACGCGCAATGCCAGTGTTGCTGTGCAAAGCCTGGATGGCGCACCTATCAGGTCATCCGCCAGTTTGATGGTTTCTCTGGGAGCCGAAGCTACTCCAACCGGCAAGATGCTTCCGTTTCGGTCAGAAACTGTGCTGGGCCAACTGACGATCCATGCTCGCAAAGGTCTGAAGTTATACAAAGGAAACCCGCAGCAGAAGATAATTCCCGTTACATATAGTGATGGCAAATATGTAATCAATCTGGATGCATCGCCGGGAACCTCATGGCTATTCCTGAAGTGAAGTGAATGGAATGCCGGTTGTTCTGGGTAAATGCTTGCGCTGCTGCGCAACGGTCAGTAATAGTAATAATCCCTAGACGCAATTTCTGCCTTGTTGAAAACGACTCCAATAAGTTTTTCTGCCGGTAAAAGGTGCAGGCTATCCTCTATTTCCCGCTTGGTGGACATACCATTGGCGACCACCATGAGGACGCAATCGACCTGGGGTAACAGCGCAATGGCATCATCGATAACGAGTACGGGGGGCAGGTCCAAGATAATAATCCGTGACTCGTAGCGCTGGCGCAGATCTTTAATCAGGTCAAAAATCTTCTTTGACGAGAGTGTTTCTGATGACTTTCTCACCGGGGTCTTTGTCGCAAGTACTACCAACCTTGGCATATCCGGGTTAACAAGCACCTCCGGGAGTTCAGCCGTTCCACTCAGCAGGTCATTCAGTGACTTGTCCATGGGAATTCCAAGGTAAGCGCCTATCTTTGGACGACGAAGGTCAAAGTCCACCAGCATTGCGGTCTTGTTGGTTTGCTGGGCAACGCTCATGGATAGATTGATGGCGACCACGGACTTCCCGGATCCGGGGGTGGGCGAGGTAATGGCCAGGGTGCGCCAGCCATTTTCTTCCATCTTCTGCAAAACCTGGGTGCGAAGCAGGTCAAAATTCATGCTCATTCCGTCGTTCTTGTTGAACGCAACAATGCGGTTTTTTTGCAGATGTTCCATTTGCAGCTTGACTACGCGTGTTTGCTGGTAGTTGATGTCAATCAACTCATGCTCTGCCTGGCTAGAGCGCAACATAGTTGCCTGTTGCTGTCTATCCAGTTGGGGCGGTACAAGCCGGCTGGATCCGACCGGGTGTTGTTGTTTGTCTTTTTCAATGGCCTGTTTGATGCGTTCCATTACTGCTCCCTACACTAGTCTGGTCAGAATTTTCATATACATCAAAAATCAGTGCATATACATAAAAAGAAGTGCGACAACAAGTACGATCAAGGTCGCAATGGCTGCGATGATCGTCAGCTTGAGTGTGCGTTTTCTGCGTATTGAGTCCTCCTCAACAGGGATGTAAGGAATAACAACCAGTGGCCGGTAACCCAAGACATGAGTGAGCGCCTCGGTTCCACGTATCCGATTGTCGATCGATTCCAGAAGCATCATTACACCACCTGAGGAAACTATGGCAAGTAAAAATCCCATCAGGATAATTTTCAACCGGTCGGGTTTAAAGGGTTTTTCCGGTAATACCGGGGGTTCGAGTACAGAGAAGTTGCCGGATTTGTTCTCGCTTTCCAGATTTTCGGCAATCTTCGCGTTCATCCGTTTGCTGCGAAATTCCTCAAATTTTTTCTGCGCAATATCACGATCACGAATGAGCACATCCAGGCCTTGCCCAACTTTCGGGGTTTGTATCATTGCACTTTCATTCTCGGAAATTTTGCTTTGCAGCATTTCTCTTTGCTGGGTAAGGGAGCTGAGTCTGGCCTTGTCCGAATCGATTCTGGACTGAATTCTGTAGACAGCAAGGCTGGGAACTTCGGCTGAAGCAGTTGCGGATGCCGGAGTTTCGGCTGCATTTTCCATGGCTTCGATCTTGCGCTTGAGTCTTCTGATATCGGGGTGTGATTCCTTGTATACAGCAGCAAGCCTGGAGAGTTCGGCTTTGAGTGCCGGCAAGGATTGGGATGAATTATCTTCGCTACCCGTGCCGCGTTTGGCGGCTGCAAGCTCCACTTCAAGCGTACGGATTTCCTCTTTGGTGCTTCTGAAATCACGTTCAATTTCACGCAGATCATTTTCTGCGCGCGAAAGCATCGTCATGCGCAGCGTCAGCTGTTCCGGCAGGGCATTCCTATGCTGCTGCTTATATTCGGCAATCAACTGCTCCATACGGTCAACTTCGATTTTAAGCTTGTCTGATTCCTGCGTAAGGAAATCCGTAGCCTCCGTGGCCCCCTCGGTTCTCAATTTGGTGTTCCACTCCAGGAACAGGGTAATGAGATCATTTGTGACTTGCAAGGCAACATCCGGACGCCGGTCTTCGAAAGATAAGGTGAATGCAATCGCTTGTTGCCCCTGCCGGTTGGTACGAATAGCGTTGTTGGTACTGTCCGTTTCAATAAAAATACGTTCACGCATCTTGCTGATCAGTGCTGTGGAGGGCAGAGAGCCGATATTGTCGTTAAAAAGTTTGTGCTTGTTGGCAAGTTGCAACAAGTTTTCACGCGTCATTATCCGCTGCTTGATGGAGTTGATCTGGTCATCAAGCTGGTTTCTGATGGTGGTGGGAATTACATTGTCAGGTATTTGCTGCGACTCAACTATGATGGTTCCGGTGGCACGATAAGTGGGTGGAATAGCGAGAGCTACAACTACTGAAATCAGAAATACTGCAACAAAAATGCCGATCAGGTAGGGCGCGCGACGCCGCATCATCGACAGATAATCAAGAAATGTTAGCTGGTATTCGGTAGGCATATAGGCTTTATATTTTCTTCAGAAGTCAGTATGAGTGTATACAAGGTTTAGTCCCAGTATATTCGAGGTTGCACCATCTCCCAAGCCACCGTTGAGTATGTTGTAACGATAGTACGTGCGCAGCCTCCAGAAAGGATTGAGATCCTGTTGCAACCAGGCCCCGAAAGTACGATTGATAATATCTGTGTTAAAGAGATTTTTACGCCATTCAAGATCAATACCTATTTTGCTGCCCTCGTTCAAATCATAATTCCAGTTTCCAATCACATGGTCAACAGTGACGAAGCCGCCGATACCACTGGGCGAAACTTCGCGGTTAGCATTTAAAATCAGCATATTTCGCTGGCCCGTATACTGAATTGACGCTGTACCCAGGGTGGCCATCCCCGCATCGCTTATTTTGGCTTGGCCAAGCTGTAAAGTACCCTCCAGAGAGTCAGTGGTTTTCCAGTTTAAACCCAGGGTAGCGCTGGTAAGTTGGGTGGAAGAACCCAAGCCCTTAGGCACATAATCAGCATGGTATATCCTTAAAAAGGTTGTACTGAGTTCGCTCCAGTTATAACTGTGTGTCATGTTAGCGGATCGCGTGGCATAGTCAATATAAGCGCCACCCTGATAAGAAACGTCATCAAATAATACATCCGCTGAAAGTGAGTTGCGTTCATTCACTGCCTGATTCAACTTGCCATTCAGGGTGCGTGAGGTGCGGGTGCTGGCTACCTGTACCAGACCTGTTGCATCAATACCCGAATCACGTGTTGCGATTTCAGCATATCTGGAGGAAATACCAAATTCTCCGGCATTGATCTGGCGCAACCAGTCAACGAATATAGTGGGGCTTTCACGAAAAGGACTCAGCGTTGCATTTGAAGATCGCGCTATCTGAAGTGCGAGCCCTGATTTTAACTCGTCCTCACCGAATTTTCCTGTAAGCGAGTAACTTGGTTCGAACAATTCACGCCATACACCGCCGGTATATGTTGGTGACATCACAGGATTGGTATCAAATTCAGTCGAAAGGAGGGTAGTCACATCGTGCTGCCAAGAGTCAGCCCTAGCCTGTCCTGTGAAGCACATATAGAAAGCCAGCACAATGGCTAACCCGGGAAATCGACGTAGGTTCAACTAAATTTCCTATTGAAAATTAAAAAAATGAAGAGAAAATTGGTGAAAAATGTGATGCGTCCACATAGTAAAATCAGGGTACCACGAGTGTATCACCTGCTTTTAGCAGAACATTGGTCGACATATTTTTGCCGGAAATAATATCCCTGTAATTCACGGACAAGATTTCCTGTCCTTCCGGTTTTGTCCGGATTACCTTTATACCGCTTTCATCGGCGAACCTGTCAAATCCGCCCACAAGACTGATTGCCTGCAGCACGGTAATCGGCCCGCTAATGGTGAGTGGGCCAGGGTGCAAGACCTTTCCAGTCACGTAGGCGCGATGTCCGTCAATACCGACTATAACAACAGAGACAATGGGCTCAGGGAAGTATTCTTTAAGTTTCAAGGCTATTCGTTCCTCGACTTCTGGTGTACTCAGTCCTGCCACCTCAACGCGACCGATAAGGGGGAAGGTGATGCTTCCGTCTGGCAGTACGATAACTTGTCTTTGCAACGTGTCTTCACGCCAAACCGAAACCATCACAGTATCTCCCTGGCGTAACTGGTAAATATCCGGTTTATCGGCCGCAATAGCCTGCTGTGCATTCATGCAGGTCATAATCAAAGTAAGCGCAACAAATAAAATTTTATTCATTTTTTAGAGACTCCTTATTTGCATCCAAACACGATATTAAAAATTAAGCTGCTTGATTTTTACAGTACCCAGAATTTTCTGCTACAGATACGTCGGTCAGTCCGATCCTCATGTTATTCCATAAATAAATTCAATATTGAATTATTCCCATCATTTCCCGCAGGGCGTAAGAAGAGGTATGTTGTGAATGTGTGAGATTGCATAGTAATAAGTTTTCGCAAACCCTATGGTGGCAGTTGCCCGACCAGCCAGTGGCGGTCTTCGCTACGCACTGCCTGCAACAAATTAGTCAGAAATGTTTGTTGTATCCGGTAGGACTCTTGCTCATTATTAGATATGCTTGAAATGCGAAATAATAGTCCATCCGGCACTTTCCCAGTCAAGCCGTAGCCTATTGCGGTCAGCTTTTGTTCAAACCAGCCGCGCGTCAAAGAATCACCTACCCTGATCCAATAAGTTATCGGTTCATTGCGGTTGCCCAGTTTCGCGACAAGGTGCATTACCGGTATTTTCCCGATAGATGTATCAACGAAGGACTTGGACATACTGCTTATTTCAAAACCGCTTGTCGCATAGCAAATCTCGGGTCTGTGCACATGCAAATCCGAACTCTGATCCCTGCCATAAGCGATAGAAAGCATGACTCGCTCACCCTCGTTGTTAATATAAATTCTGGATAGAGTTTGATTATAAATCCTGTTTAGCAGTCCTTTGTCATCCGGGTTGATCATGAGAGCCGCAGTTGAAGAATCTATCTTCCATATATCAAATTCAAGTGGAACAATTTTCTCAAGACTGAGTGTGTCCTGCCGGATATCAATCTGGTTGGTATGTGTCATGATCCTGGTCAAGACGCCAGATAAGGTCATAAGCACACCCAGAATCAGGCTGACAATGACAGGTTTCTTCATCGTGTTCATCTTGCAGTGAGCACCGTTTTGGCTGCGTGCAATTTGATTATATATTGCAGCAGCGAGTCTATGCCCATGATCAGTATCAGTGCGCTCAAAAACAAGACTATGCCGGCAAATCCATGCAGGAACCCTTGTCCCGTTGCATCACCGTAATAGTAGGTAATCAGCGTGAGCATGATCACGCGTATTACGTTGGCAGCAAACGAAATGGGCACAATAAAAATGGCAAGTGCCACATTTCTAAAAACCGAGGTATGACGAACAACATTCAGGTAAAACAGCCCCAGGGATTCCAGTGTCAGCAGTGTTTGCAGCCCTGCGCAGGCATCTGCAACCAGAAGTTGATATTGCCCGATCTGCAAAATCACGCCATTTCGTGCTACAGGATAATTTGCCCAATATAAAATGTGTTCGGTCACATAAGACACGGCCATTTTCATCGGCATGGTAAGGAAGATGACCACTGTGCCGGGCAGGGGAATCATAAACAGCATAAAGAACAGCGGGAACCACATGACCTTAAGCGCATGGCTACCATACTTAATCAGCAGGATGGATGCCAGTATCCATATAAATGAACTCATCTCAAAAGGCATGATCTGTTGTGAACGCCCGATAATGTAAAACAACAGTGCTATTACAAAAATAGACCAGCCCGCAATTGAAGCAATCTTGTCCGTGCGTTTTTCAAGGATACGCGGCCATAAACGATGTATGAGCCAGATTGAAAGTGCCAGGATAACCGGGCCGTGCATCTGTTCTTCTGTGGCCCATAGTCCAGTGAAAAGATCGTGGAAAGTGGGCAAATACAGGACCAGCATACCGAGCAGGATTGGACACCATTCGAGGATGTCAGCTTTAAGGCTAAAAATTCTGCTTGTGAAATTAGCCATGATTGAATTGTTTGTTAGATTTTCAAGAAGAATCATTACACCATCTGTGTCCGGCTCATCGGGAGATTGCACAGTGCAAAAATCGCGCAGAAATCCGCGCTCCTGTGGCTGCCTGGATAATAAATTTCACTGCAAGGTCATTTCCCCCACCCATTTTCAGCGAGATAATTCTAGTGTGCACTTGGAGCCGACGCATTGAGATACTCAATTTTTGCCAAAGAACGCAAATGAGTGATTTCGGCCTCCGCTGCTTCCCTCGACTTTTTGCTGATTAAATATTGTTCGATCTGCGGTTCTGCATCCTTGGCTGAAACTGGACTATTCCTGATATCCGTGATGGTATTTAACAAGCTTTTTTCGCCCTCATTAACGATGAATAGCTGT
>Ga0315272_10000040_pt1 | contig 49156 bp, 50 predicted proteins | sample C3_middle_MG_FD_203918 | JGI IMG/M metagenome (GOLD analysis project Ga0315272, IMG submission 203918) | Sediment microbial communities from Yellowstone Lake, YNP, Wyoming, USA - C3_middle | ecosystem: Environmental > Aquatic > Freshwater > Lake > Sediment | place: USA: Wyoming | collected...
CCGCCGAGCCTATGTGCGGAGTCAACACCACGTTGTCCATCCTGGCGAGTTTGTGCCCAGGCGGCAGAGGCTCTACGTCGAAGACGTCGAGGGCGGCGCCGGCGAGCCGCCCATCCTCAAGCGCCTCCAAGAGGGCCTCGGTGTCCACCAGTCTCCCACGCCCCACGTTGATGAAGAAGGCCCCCCTCTTCACCTTGCCGAACTTCTCCCGGTCGAAAAACCTCTCGGTCTCGGGCGTCAGGGCGAGAGCGACCACGACGAAGTCGCTAGTTGACAAAAGCTCGTCGAGCTCTACGTACTTTATGCCCAGGGCAAACTCCACCTCGGGCTTCCTCCTCCTGCTCCAATACACCACCTCCACCCCAAAGGCCAAAAGCCGACGGGCCACCGCAACGCCGATGTTCCCCAACCCCACGATGCCCACCCTCTTCCCCTTTAAATCCACGCCCATGAGACTCCCCCACACCGGCGACGCCCTCCCCTCCCTGATCAGCCTATCCCCCAGCGCGATCTTCCTCGCCACGGCAATTAGGAGACCCACAGCCAGATCCGCCACAGCATCCACCAAGACGTACGGCGTATGCGCCACGGCGACGCCCCTCCTCTTGGCGTACTCAACGTCGATGTGATCCACGCCGACGGACACAGTAGAGACAATCTTAAGCCGCTCCGCCGCGTCTAAAACTTCTCTATCCACAAGATCGCCTATGTAGATCACCAGAGCGTCACACCGCCGCGCAGCGTCTATTAACACCTCCTTGGGCACGCCTCTAGTCGACCACGGCGACTCGCCATAAGGATACACCTCAACCCTCCCCACCTCCTCCAACTTTTTATACATAAAAGAGGGGAACCTATCCCTCGTTACGAATATGCACCTCATAGAAGACACGTATTAAGTGCTAGAAAAAAGTTTCGGCAGATGCGAAATAGATAAGGTTAAATAATGGTAGACTAATATAGACATGGGAATTTTGGAGTTCCGGTTCCATGGACGCGGCGGCCAGGGCATGGTGACCGCCGCCCAGGTCCTAGCCACCGCAGCCATACTAGAGGGCAAATACGCCCAAGCGTTCCCCGAGTTTGGACCTGAGCGGAGAGGGGCCCCCGTGAAGAGCTATCTCCGCATCTCAGACAAGCCCATATACATCAGGGAGCCAGTCCTCCACCCAGACGTCGTCGTGGTGGCTGACCAGTCTCTCTTCCAAGCCGAAAACCCGCTGGAAGGCGCGAAGCCCACCACGATACTCGTGGTAAACGGCGTCTACAAAGCCCCTCAAAAGACTTATTACGTAGATGCAACTTCGTTGGCGATGAAAATCCTAGGCAGGCCGATTGTAAACACCGCGCTGATAGGCGCCGTGGTGAAGGCCACAGGCGTTGTGACTCTTCACTCGGTGGCTGAGGCGTTGAAAAAGTACTTCACAGGCAGGCTCTACGACCTCAACATAAAGCTTGTAGAAACAGCCTTCCAAGAAACCAAGGAGCTATGAGCCTCCCCAAAGCCTCTGAACTCCCCATAGGCGCGGTAATCCCGGAGCCCGGCTCCACCAGGAGAAATAAAACGGCCGGCTGGAGGACGCTCAAGCCCGTAATACACGACGACAGATGCGTCCGGTGTCAACTCTGTTGGCTCTACTGCCCAGAGGGCACCATAGTGGAGATAAAAGGCGTCTTTAAGGTAAACGGCAAGACCTACGACACAAAGTACGAAATCAACTACGACTACTGTAAGGGCTGTGGCATATGCGCAAACGAATGCCCCACCAAGGCCATAGAAATGGTGCCGGAGGCTCCATGATGCAGAAGACTAAACTGGTAGAAGCCCTCACGGGGAACTACGCCGCTGCATACGCCGTGAAGGCGTCCGACGTAGACGTAATCGCGGTGTATCCCATAACGCCTCAGACAACCATCGTCGAAAAGCTCTCTGAGTTTGTGGCAAACGGCGAACTCAACGCAGAGCTTATACACGTGGAGTCTGAACACAGCGCCCTCTCCGCAGTGGTGGGGGCCTCGGCGGCGGGGGCCAGAGTCTTCACCGCGACCTCCAGCCAGGGCCTAGAGCTGGCGCATGAGATCCTGCACATAGCCAGCGCCATGAGGCTACCTATAGTCATGGCGGTGCCCGCCAGGGCCTTGTCTGCGCCCATCAGCATACACAACGACTACGGCGACGTCATGAACGCCAAAGACACAGGCTGGATAATCTACATCGCGGCGTCTGCGCAGGAGGTGTACGACACCATAATCCAGGCCTACCGCGTCGCCGAGACGGCGAACTTACCCGCCATGGTCGCCTACGATGGCTTCCTCATGAGCCACACCGTAGAGCCCGTGGAGCTCAACGACGAAGAGGAGGTGAGGAAATTCCTGCCCAGGCCGCTGAGGCCGTACACCCTCAATCCCAAGAGGCCCGTCACCATGGGCCCCCTAGCCTCCCCCGACTGGTACTACGAGTTCAAGTATCAACAAGCAACCGCCTTAAGAGAAGCCTATAAGGTGGTTAAGGAGGTGGACGCGCTCTACGGCGAGAAGTTCGGCCGGAGCTACGGAGTAGTTGAGACGTATCGCATGGAAGACGCGGATTACGCCATAGTGACGTACGGCGGGGCGGCCTACGGCAACGCAAAAGCTGCGGCGGATATGGCGAGGGAAAGAGGCATAGCCGCCGGCGTGGTGAGGATAAGACTCTACAGACCATTCCCAACTATGGACGTGCTAAGGGCTTTGGAGGGAGTTAAGGCCTTCGCCGTGTTGGACAGGGCGATAATGTTCGGCAGCCCCGCCGAGGGGCCTCTCTACAAGGACATAGCCACTGTCATGTTCATGCACGGCGTAGATAAGCCGGCGGTAAATATAATCCACGGCATAGGACAACGCACTATGTACGTCGAGGATATGTACAAAATATATACCATGCTGAAAGAGCGGCCCAGTAAAGAAGTAGTATTCATGGGGGTGAGGATATGAAAGTGTACTACAAAACCCTAAAGGACCTGCCGCGGGAGGAGCTCTTCGCCCCCGGCCACAGGATGTGCGCCGGTTGCGGCGCCGCCATAGCCATGAGGTGGATAACGAAAACTATAGGGCCAAACGCCGTCATAGCCAACGCCACGGGATGCGTCGAAGTGACCACGACGCCATACCCCGAAACGGCCTGGATGCATCCATACATACACGTCGCCTTTGAGAACTCCGCCGCGGTGGCGTCTGGCGTGGAGGCCGCCATCAAGACGCTTAAGAAGAAGGGGAGGTGGGACGCCGGCGACACCAAGGTGGTCGTAATCGCAGGCGACGGGGGCACCTACGACATAGGGCTTCAGTCGCTTAGCGGCATGCTCGAGAGGCGGCACGGCATCCTCTACATACTATACGACAACGAGGCCTACATGAACACCGGCATACAGAGAAGCGGCTCCACGCCGAAGTACGCATGGACCACAACCACGCCGGTGGGCACAGCGTTGAGAGGCAAGGTGCAGTGGAAGAAAGACATCATGGGCATTGTGATGGCACACAGAGTGCCCTACGCCGCCACCGCCAGCGTCGCGTATATACTGGACATGGTCAACAAAATAAAGACTGCGCTTGACTACACCGAGGAGGGACCCACCTTCCTACACATATTCGCCCCCTGCGTGCCCGGGTGGCGCTACCCCGAGAACAAGACTGTAGAAATTGCCCGGCTCGCAGTGGAGACCGGCTACTTCCCGCTGTATGAATGGGACCACGGCAAACTCAAGCTAAACCCCCCCAGCAACAACCACCTAGACAAATCGAAGAGGAAGCCGCTAAAGGAGTATTTAAAGCTACAGGGAAGATTTGCCCACTTGACTGAGCAAGAAATTGCAGAGATTGAGAAGGAGCTAGACGCGTATTGGGAGTACCTCGGCAAATTAACCCAATTGTAATACCCTCATATTTCTCTAATTTGAGCGCCTAACTACGTACAGCTCTTAAAAAATGGGCATGTCTACAAGACATGACCAGAACATTCCTAATCACGCTTGGGTTGGCGGCGTTGCTCCTAGCCGCGACGACCGTGGTGATTCCGCCAACTGCAAAACTCGAACAAATAGCCTACAAGGTGGAGGAGACCACAATTAAGATACAAGGCGCAGGCTTCGCCACGTTGGCGAAGCCGTACGTCACCCCAGGCGAGGGCTATGTATATGCAGGTATGAAGATCGAGTTCCTAGGCGCCTACCCCTCTGTGCAGATAGGCGCCGACGGGCAGCTCAGCAAGACCTTCGACCAAAACGGCTTCGTCTCTGCCGTGTACGCGGGGCCTGACGTCTCTAAGATAACTTTGGTAAACACCGCGAAAGACCAAATAGAGGTCAAGGTGAGGGTCACCTACACCTACGTGAAGGCCAGCTACGTCCCGCTCAATGGAGACACCACTATCGAGATCAACGTGCCCGACGGCAAGCTGGCCCAAGGCTTCAACGCCATGGCTAGAATCACCATCGAGCCTTACGCCCCGTTTGTGATCAAGGCCGTTGAGAGGCCGGACGGCACTCCTGCCACCGTCTACAGAGTGGAGCCGAAGGTGGTGGAGATAAACACGCCAGGTAAATACAAAATCGCCATCGCCCAGGGCCAGCCTCTGCCCGCCGCCCTGTTAGTGAAAAGCCTCTCTAAGCAGACCGCCTCAGTGGCGCCCAACGGAGAATTCGCCGTCACCGGCGCCGAGGTCGGCGTGCCCCAAGGCTGGAAGTTGCTGGGCTACGTGGTCTTCGCCTACACCGGCGACGCCAACTTGATAGGCAAGGAGATAACCGGCGACATAAACATAGAGGGCGGCCTCGTGGACACGGTCACAGACGTCAACCAGAACATAATCGTGAGAAGCGTCTCCTACCTCATACCGCCTGTGTGGAACTTCAACATCCGCTACAAGATCGCCATAATCTACGGCGAGCAGTTCAAAGTCTCCACAAACCTGCCCAGCACGGTCTCCGTGATCTACATACCCATAGTGTATAAGGAGGCGCAGGTGAAGTGGCTTCCCGACAGGGCGCTGGTCAACGTCACCGAGGCCGAGCTGGCAGACGGCCAGTGGACCGCCATAGTGATGCAATTGCCTGAGCTCGCCAAGATAGTGGCCATAAGGACGCCTGGCAACGCCATGATCTCCAACGCCACTGACGTGAAGCTGGTTTGGGGCGGCGGCGTTAGGGCGGCCTCCATTTCGCCGGACGGCAGACAGGCCTACATGGTGGTGCAGATGGGCGACACCAAGGAGACCGGTACCTACACCTTTATGATCAACTGGAGGCCTATGCGGATACCGGTGGTAGACACCAAGGGCAGGCCGGTGTCGTATCTGTCGGCCGTTGCAGACAAGTTTGAGGCCGCGGCCTCGGCCGGCTACGTGGAGGTTAAGGTGTACAGACCGGAGCCCTTCACCGTGGACATCAGCTACAAGGGCGTCAAGGCGGCGCAGGTGGTGGTGAACTCGCTGGTGGCCGACCCGCAGCCGGTGACGCTCGGCATCTACCAGGTGAAGGTGGTGGTGGTCGGCGCGTTGAACCAGCCCATCGCCGAGGCCTCAGTGTCTGTAGACGGATTCCCCGCCTCCGGCAAGACCGACAACGCTGGCGTTGTGAAGTTCCCAGACATGTTAGCCGGCACCTACAAGATCAACGTGGACGTGGGCGGCAGAGTGAAGGTCAGCGACACGCTTGAGGTCAACGGCGACACTGAGAAGATAATCAAGACGCCTATAGTGGCCGTGGTCGGCGGCGTTCCCATCACGACGCTAGACGCCCTAGCCACCGCAGGCGGACTTTCGGCAGCCGGCCTCTACTTCGCGCTGACAAGAAGGAAAGAGCCAGTCGCCGAGGTAGAACAAATCTAGAAACTACGTTTTTATCTTCCCAATCCCCCTTTTCCTCTCTTTCGGTTTTTATGGGTTAAACCCTTTGATCTCTTTTTATACAACTCCTTTTTTGTCATGCCCATCATAAGGACCTACATAGATGAAAAGGGCGAGCCGAGGGCACGTATCGTGGAGGAAGACGGCAACTACGTAGTTTCCATGGACGTGTTTAGGGAATTGAAGTCGCCCCCAGCCGACGCGGAGGTCATTCAGATAGACGAGCGGTACAAGATCTACATAAAGAGACTTCCCCTTCTAAGAGGCGTCTCTGAATTTGTCTACTTCCAATTCCTTGGGGGGGTTCAGTTGATAAATATCAAATACATCGGGCCCGACGACCCCGAGGTCGTTATACAGGAGCTAGCCAAGGCCTACCAAGAGGAGGTATCCCAAGAAGAAAAACCCGGCGCCGAGCAGTAGAATAGCCAGAACCTCTGTGGCCTTAGGCTTGTTGTGCCCAGGCGGCGACCTCAGGACGAGCGCCATGTAGGTGAGAGTCACTATCAGGATGTAGATTAAAGTCGCGGCTATTAAAGCAACAAGGGCTTTCACAAAGTCTCGACTTCGTTGTTTTATAAATAGTTGCGTCGTGACGTATTGTCGTATTTCCACTTCATAGCTTATATACATCAACTCGAAGGTTCATGTGATTATTTTCCATCTTCATCTCTATCAGCCAGATAGATCCGACCCCTGGCTCGAGATGATCTTCCCCGAGCCCTCCGCATCGCCATATCGACATTGGAACGAAAGGATCTCCCACGAGTGCTACGAGCCGAACGCAGAACTCGGCAACTACAACTGGGTAAACTTCGACGTGGGGCCGACTTTGTTGAGCTGGCTCAGGCAGAACCGGCCCATGGTGTACATGGCCCTCCGCGAGGCGGATAAGGCGGGGCTCGAGAGGTGGGGCTACGGCAACGCCCTGGCGCACCCCTACTACCACGTCATCCTGCCGCTGGTGCCGAGGCGGGACCGCGACGTCCTTGTGTATTGGGGCGTGGAGTACTTCAAGAGACATTTTAAACGGAGCCCCGAGGGCATGTGGCTTCCGGAGATGGCGGTTGACCTCGAGACGCTTGAGGTGCTTGTGGACAACGGTATAGTCTACACCGTCCTCACCCAGAGCCAAGTCAAGGGCAGGAGGGCCGGGGGGCCCTACAAGGTGGTCCTTCCCAGCGGCAGAAGCATAGCTGTCTTCGTGCGGGACGAGAGGCTGTCCGACGAGCTCGCCTTCGGGGGCTTTGAGCGGTTTGTCGAGGCGCTGAGGGGCGCATCTGGCGACGTGGTGGTTGCCCTAGACGGCGAGACCTTCGGCCACCACCAGAAAGGCGCCGAGAAGATGCTGGCGCAGTTTATCGCTCATCACAGAGATGAGCTGGCGAACTTCGGCAGGCTGTACGAGAGGGGGTACCGGGGCGAGGTGGAGATAGTGGAGCGGACCTCTTGGAGTTGTCCCCACGGTCTGGGGAGGTGGAGCAGAGACTGCGGCTGCGGCGGGCCCGCCCCCTGGAGAGAGGGGCTGAGGAGGTTGATAGACTGGGTTGGGGAGACGGTGGACAAGGCTTTTGAAGAGCGGCTGGGGCCGGAGGGCTGGCGGCTCCTCAGGGAGTACATCTACGTGTTGATGGGCGGCGACAGCTCGGGCTACTCCACAGAGCAGCTAAAGCTTTTGGAGGCTCAGAGGGCTAAGCTGGCGGCGAATACGAGCGACGCGTGGTTCTTCGCCCGCGTGGGGATCGAGTTCGGCATCGCGGTCAAGTGGGCGTTGAGGGCTGTAGAACTTCTCGACGATGCCCAGGCATTAGAAGAACTCATGAGGCGTCTCGGCGAATTTGTAGTAAATGGAAGGACTGCCTTGGCTTTTTGCCCAAGGCTAAGAGGTCCTTTGATGGCGGCAGTTATGTACGTGGCGTTATCGACGGCCGGCCAGACGCCGGAGAAGGTGGGGCCGTATATCGTAAAGCCCGTCGACGACGAATTTGAAGTGGTTGATACACGGACTCGGGAGGCTTTTAGATTTCGACACGACCTCTTGTGGGGGTCTGTAGAAAATTTAAAATAGGGAGCTGAGGAGGCGCCGTGAGGCTTACGGCGTCTTACGTCCCCATCTTCGTGGCGCGTATAGGCTCGGGGGCAAGCGCCTTTCTGGTGGCTAAGCTGGCCAGCGGCGGCGAGCTGGAGGCCGGCGTGGTCCTCGCGGCCTATCCCTTTCTGGAGGCCCTCGGCGCGTTGATAGCCGGGCGCTGGGCGGACACCTTAGGCCGCAAGAAGACGTTGGTGCTGGGCTACCTCGTCCGGTCGGTCGCCATGATCCTCTTGGCGTTGACGTTTTACGCCTGGAAAACCCCTTGGCTTGAGGCTCTGCTCAACGGCGTGATTGGCTTCACCACGGCGTTTATCTTAACCGCGTCGCTGGCCATGGCGACAGACCTCACCGAGGTTAGAAACAGAGGCGTGGGGATGGGGGGCTTCGAGTTTGTGAACCTCGGTAGCTACGGCGTGGGCTACTTCGTCGGCTCCGCACTCTACGCGGCGTTGCAGGGCCCCGCCGCCTACCTCGCCGTGGCGTTCTTCACGGCGGCCGCCACTCCGCTATTCGCGGCGTTTCTCCCAGAGACCAGGCCCGTGGCCCCCGCCGAGGGCAAGTTCCTCCTCTCCGTCCTGCCGCCTTCCGCCGTCGTCCTTCTGCCTGTATGGTTTGCCTTGACCACGATAATAGGCTTGGGGATCTTCGCGCCTAGGGTTCTGCGGGTGGGGAACGCCGGGGGAGACTTGGCGCAACACATAGTTGAGAGTCTGGGGGAGAGCCTCGTGGTGGGCCTCCTATTCATCGGGGCCTTGGCGGTGTTGGGGGCGGGAGCCATCTTCTTCGGGAGGCTCGCCGACAGGTGGGGCCGCGTGAAGACCTTCAGGCTGGGGCTGGTCGGCGGCCTCCTGGCCTTGGTGGTGCTCAACGCGGCGCTTCACCTCGGCCTCGACCCAGTGGAGGCAGTGGCGTTAACGGGGCCGCTCCTCTTCTTGACCTCGGCCATCGGGCCTAGCATACTGGCGTTGATAGGCGACGAGGCCAACATCATGTACAGAGGCACTGTGATGGGAATCTACAGCGTCGTGATGGGCCTCGGCATAGGCGTGGGTAGCCTCCTCGGCGGCTTCGTGGCGTCGGTGTACCCCCACCTGGCGATCAACGGCCTGGCCGCCGTTGCGTTGGGCATATACGCAGTAATGACGGCGTTGCATATGGCGTTGCTGAGGACCTACGGCATATATCTGAGAGACGCGGCGCCGCAGGTGGCGCGTTAGGTTTATAAACATCCACAAACGGCTCGTCGTGCTGGGGTGTGTCTTCGACACTACGAGGAGTTCATAAGGTCCGGCTTCTACAAGGTCGACAGTAGAGAGGTTGCGGGATGTTTCTCTGCGCTTCTCGACAGGCCGGTGGAGGTGGGCGAGGTGGTGCGGCTGGAGGAGCTTATGCCGAAGCCCAGTCTCCACAGAGTGTTCAACAACTCTCTCGAGCTCCTCACGGGGGGCTGGCCCACGCCGTTGCTGAAGGTGTCCGGCCCGCCCCGCGAGGCGTATGCCAAACTTGAGTGGTTCAACCCCTTCAGCGCCAGCGTGAAGGACAGGACCACCTACTACTTGATTAAGTCGGTTGGGGGCGACCGGCTGGTGGAGGTCTCCAGCGGCAACGTGGCGGTCGCCCTGGCGGCTTTAGGCAACGTGCTGGGTAAAAGAGTGAAGCTCTACATCCCCACGGCGGGGAGGTACGTGGCCCCCCTCCTCGACTTCCTCGACGCCGAGTATCAGATTCTAGACGTCTCCATGACCGTGGAGGCGCTTGAGCACCTACAGAAGGACATAAGAGAAGGCGCGGTGCATCCAAACCAGTTCGGCAACGACATGAACTTCGTGGCCCACCTCAGAACCGCCGCGGAGCTGGACTGGCAACTGTCGGCTGTGGACAGGAGGCCGGACTACATCGTCGCGGGGCTCGGCACGTCTGGCCACGCCTCGGCGCTGGGGTTTTACTTCGGCGTTAGGTACGGCACTAAGCTTATAGGCGTGCAGCCCAGAGACTGGATACCGGGCATCCGGCGGGTGGAGACGGGGATGAAGTGGCTTTCTTTGATCAACGCCGAGGTCGTCGACGTGTCGCTGAGGGAGGCGCTGGAGGGGGTCCGGGAGTTCGCCAAGAGGACCGGGCTTTTGATAGGGCCCAGCGCCGGCGCGGTGTATAAGGCCTTCACCGCCCAGAGACGCGACGGCGTCTACGTTTTAATATTCCCCGACAGCTTGATGAAGTACACACCTCTGCTGGAGCAGTTGCGCTAGGTCCTCTTCTTCAGCACGAGGAGCTCCGCCTTCCGTCCGCCGCAGCCGTCCACGGTGACGGTCCCCACCACGTCGTACTGGGCGAGGAGCTTGTCGAGGTCTGGCCCCGGCGACTTGATCCTGATGTTCTTGAGGTCTATGTCCACGGTGCCGCAGGTCAGACACACCCCCACTGCCTTGTCCAACGCGTTGGAGGCGCAGATGTAGCGGGCCCTGGGCGCGAGGTGGGCCACCTTATCCCAGTCCATCAACGAGTTGAAAACCACGGCGACGGACTTGGCCTGCGGCACTTCGCCCCGGAAGGGCTCCAGCCTCTTGGCGAGCCCTTCCAGCCTCCTCAAAGATACATTTTCTGTGTAGAGCACAACCTCTGTCCTGTTGATTACAGAGATTGCGTCAGGCGTCAAGACGTCGCCGGCGGCGTCCACTAGGTAGACGCCCTCTAGCTCGGGCTCGGGCAGAAGCTTCTCGAGCCTCACTCTGTGTAGATGCCGCTTTCCCCTCCCAGGCACCATGAAGCTCTCCACGTAGCCCTGCCGCCGCAGGGCCACCAACGCCGCCCTCAAGGTCCTCACGGCGAGGCCCGTGCCTTTTTGAATCTCTTCGAAGGTGAACCACACCTTGCCGTGGTACACCAGCTCAAAGGCCATGTAGTAAAGCACGAGCCTCTGCGCCGGGGTGAGGCTCACAGATGCGTCGTCGCGTCGGTTTTAAAAAACTATACGCCGCAGACGGGGCATGAGGGGTTCCGCGCCACCTCCAGCACGTCGAAGGCCATGTGCTTCAGATCGACGATCAGCAACTTCCCGGCGAGGGCCGGCTTGCCGAGCGCCGCGTTGAACACCTCAAGCGCCATGAGGGAGGCGACGACCCCCACCGCCGGGCCGAGGACTGGGCAGAAGCCTGCTGTGCATGTAGGCAGGGACTTGAAGCGGCCGAAGAGGTCTTCGAGACAGGGAGTCGCCCGGGGCACCACAGTCGTGACGTGGCCGTACCACTCCTGCACGGCGCCATGTACTAAAACCTTCCCGTGCCTCACCGCGGCTGCGTTGACCACGTGTCTCGCCGCCCAGTTGTCGAGGGCGTCAACTGCGATGTCCACCTCCTTCAGCACCCCCTCGGCGAGGTCCGGGCTTATGGGCTCGGCCACCGGCACCACCTCCACCTCGGGGTTCACCGCCTTGAGCGCCTTAGCGGCTACCTCGGCCTTGGGCTTCCCCACGTCTTCTGTGGTGTAGAGTATCTGCCGATGCAGATCAGACAGTGAGACCGTGTCGAAGTCTATGAGCAAGACGCGTTTGAAGCCGCCGCCCACCACGTACCGAGCCACCAAAGTCCCAAGTCCCCCCACGCCGAATACCGCCACCGACGTGTTCCTTATCTTTCTCTGCCCCTCTTCGCCTACTACGGGGATTTGTCTACTGTACCGGTCTAGTACTTTCATTCTCTTATATAGGCGGCCAGGAGAATTAGGCCGATGAAACTGAGGAGAATCTTCTTGAGAAACGACGCCCCAGCCGCGGAGCCGAAGACCACAACCACCAAAAGACCTAACAGGGCGAGTTTAAAAGCTGAGAAGAACCCCATACGTCTTAGATATAGGGAACATATATAACTATTCGGTTGGCGTGGGTAATATGGACCTTTTGGAGCTTCTGCGGCGGCGGGTAGTTGTGGGGCATAGAGGCTATCCGCGGCGGGAGTTGGAGAACACTCTGCCGTCCATAGAGGCGGCCATCAGCCACGGCGCCGACGTGGTGGAGGTGGACGTGCAGGTGACCGCCGACGGCGTGCCTGTGTTGAGCCACGACGACACTTTGGAGAGGACCTTCGGTGTGTCTCTAAACGTGCGGACTGCCACCCTGGCTGAGGTGAAGAAGGTGGAGAAGGGTAGGTACAAAGTCCCCACGCTAGAAGAGGCGCTGGAGGTTGCGGCAGGCCGCGTGGGGATGTTCATAGAGATAAAACACCCAGAAGACACGCCGAGAGTCGTCGAAGTCATCAGGGAGATGAGCGCCGAGAAGTGGACGGCGGTGATAAGCTTCCACGAGGAGGCCCTGGCCGGCGTCGACCTATACAAGGGGCTTGTCTACGCCAAGCCCCCCGGCCGGGTGGCAGACGCGAAGAAGCTGGGGTGCCACCTGGTGCTTCCCCACTTCCGCCTCGCCACGGATAAAGCCATAGCCTTCGCCCACCGCCTCGGCCTCGCCGTAGTGGCCTGGACGGTCAACGACGAGACGACCGCCGCGCGACTGTGGAGCGCCGGAATAGACGGCATCGCCACAGACGACGTAGAGAAGATACGAGAAACAAAGCCGCGTTGAGGGTCGCCCAACCAACGCCGCTATGTAGCTGGCGAACTCTAAGATCTTGCCGGAAGCGCTCGGCCCTACCAACAAGCTCACGCCCGGCGCTGGCTTGAGCTTAAGCCGTTAATGTTCTTGAAATTCTTAATCCTCTCCGGAAACACGTACAGAATCGGCGGATGAGGCGCCGGCTGTGCTCCACGGGTGCCTTTAATATTTTTAAACGAATCTACCTTTGGAGTTTTGTGATGTGTGGGAGACCTCGCCTGAGTTGTGAGGATTTTGCCGAGTGCTGAGTACAGAGGTTGTCGTATAGAGGGAATCCACGTCGCTATGATTATATATATACCTCTGGCATGGCCTCCGGCATGGGGTCGTGTGGAGTTTGTTGACAGTGTTGTTGGCTCTCTCCGCCACGTTTATCCGGATGGGTGTGGCCCTCGTGGTTACTGTCGCAGTCGCGTATGCCGTTGGATACGCCATGTATAAGTCTAGGCGAGTCGAGGCGATAGCTCTGCCCGTCCTCGACGTCTTGCAGTCGGTCCCTATTCTCGGCTTTTTCCCGCTTGCCCTATACGTATTTATAACACTGCTACCCGCCGTGGGCGCCGAGCTCGCCGCGGTGTTTCTCATATTCACCTCGATGGCGTGGAACCTCATCTTCGGGGTTTACCAATCCCTCAAGACTCTGCCGAGGGAGTACGCGGAGTACGCCCGGCTTTACCTCAACGAGCGGCTGAGCCTAGGCCACGTCTATGTCCCGGCGGCGCTTAGAAGCGTCTACTACAACGTGCTTATCTCGTGGGCGAACGCCTTCTTCTTCATAACGGCGTCGGAGGTCATCACGCTGGGCACTGAGATCAAGCTGTTCGGCATCGGGAGCCTCGTGGTATCTGCCTTCGAGAGAAACGACTACGCCACGGCGTATGTGGGAATTGTAGCTGGCGTGTTGGCCAACCTAGCTCTGTACGTCTTTGTGTTGAGGCGGCTTGTGGAGGAGGTGCCGCAGCCCCCCGCCTACCTGCTTGAGAAGCTCGCCGTATGGGTGAAACACGGCTTCTACGTAGTTCTAGGAGGCGTAGCTCTGTTTCTGGCGTTGGTGATCTACTACGCCTTGCAGTCGCCCATCTCGGCGCCCGTCCTGGAAGATCTCTGGCGCGGGTTCGTCAACTCTCTGCTGGACTCCCCGTACACCTTAGCCAGAGTGTTAACTGTGCTCGGGATCTCCGCGGCGTTGGGTCTGCTGACGTTGGCGGCAGTGGTGAAGAGGCCTAGACTCGAGGTGGGCGTGTTGATCTCTCTTTCTATACTATCCTCTGTGCCGGCCGTGTTTTTATACCCGCTTTTTGCCTCTTTCGTGAAAGGGGAAGCCCTCGCCTTGGTCCTCCTCATCCCCGGCGGCGTCGTGTACACAGTCTTTAACCTATTGGCGGCTAGACGCGACGTGCCGCTGGAGCTGGTGAAGGCCTACCGAATCGGGGGAGTCGTCTACTATCTTCACGTGTTGATACCTGCCTCGTTCCCCTACCTGGTGACCGGCCTCCTGACGGCTTGGGGCGGCGCGTGGAACGCCACAGTCGTCGCGGAGCCTCTTGCGGACGTGACAGGGCTTGGGAGCTACATGAGCTCCGCCGCGGAGAGAGGCGACGTCGCTGGGTTGCTCGCCTCGGTGCTTGTGATGACGTCGATAGTGGTGGCTGTGAACAAGACGGTGTGGAAAAAACTTTACGAAGCGGCGGCGCGATGGCGCTCTTAGAGGCTGAGAAAATAAAGAAAACCTACGGACGCGTTGTGGTGTTTAACGACTTGTCGCTGGCGGTGGAGCAGGGAGAATTTCTGGCTCTGCTGGGGCCCTCCGGCTGCGGCAAAAGCACGTTGCTCCGCATGTTCGCCGGCCTCGAGAAGCCGGACGAAGGAGTCGTTAAGTTCAGAGGAGAGCCCATCACGGGGCCGAGAAGAGAGATCGCTCTCATGTTCCAAAGCCCCACGTTGCTCCCCTGGAAGACCGCCATGGACAACGTGGCCCTGCCCCTGGTGGCGCGGGGCGTGAGCTGGAAAGAGGCGCGGGAGGCCGCCGCGAGGTACCTAGCCTTTGTAGGCCTCTCAGGCTTCGAAGAGGCGTACCCCAGCCAACTATCCGGAGGAATGCAACAGAGAGTAGCCCTGGCCAGGGCGCTCGCGGTGGAGCCTGAGGTGTTGCTACTCGACGAGCCCTTCTCCGCGCTGGACCCCCTCACGGCCGAGAGCCTAAGAGCAGAGTTAGTGAGGCTTTGGCACGACAACTTGACCACGGTGCATACGGTGGTGATAGTCACACATTCGGTAGACGAGGCGGTCTACGTGGCAAACCGCGTGGTGGTCCTGAGCACCAGGCCCGCCAAGGTAGTGGCCGACGTGAGGATAGACCTGCCCTACCCCCGCAACAGGAAGAGCCCCGACTTCCAGCGCTACCTAGACCAGGTCTACAGCTACATCTAAGAAGGGACCACCCACTCCCCTTCATCAATCTCCACAATCTGCGCAAAGACGGCCCAGTCCAAAATCCTCCTCGCCCCCTCCTCGCTGTAGCCAAAGCTTGAAAGAAACTCTAACACCTCCCCCACCTCCACTCTGCCCCTCTCCGAGACGAACCTAGCCAAACTGGCGAAGGGCTCCACTTCGGAAAGCCTCCTCTTTAGATACTTCTGAAACTCCCGCAACGGCTTCTCCACGGCGTCGCGGCCCGCCGCAGTGAGCTCCAGATCGCCGCCGGACGCCTTCAACAAGCCGAGGAATTCCGCCGCGTCGACCACATGGGCGAGGTCGCCGAGATCCGCATCCACGGCATCGTTTATGTACATGGCGTCTGTCCTCCCACCCAAATTGTGAATCACCTTCAGAAGCCCAAGGACTTGATCAACCCCCACAGGGGGAAATTTCACAGCCGTCTCTACATTGCACTTTAAAAACTTGTCGCACGCGCCTTGCCGAGCATCGGCGCGCCACGCGGCGCATCCCCAGGAACTGGTAATTCATATAATAGAGGCTTGCGGCTGTGGGTCGGTTTTCGCGTCGGAACCCGGCGCTTCGCGCTCTGGCTACGCGTAGCGGTCTAGGTTCTCGATGGCTTCTGCGAACCCCCTCCTCTTGAGCTCCTCCACGTCTCTTTTGTCGTATTTATGGACTATGTCCCCCTTCTCGGGGTCGAAGTCCCAAAGAGCGACGATCACGTAGTCCCCGGCCTTGAGCCAAAGCCTCCTCCTCAGCCGACCGGGGAGCCGCGCGATGCGGATTTGGCCGTCGGCGCATACAACCTTGAACCTCCCGTCGCCCAGCATCTCTACTACTTTGCCCAATATCTCGCCCTCGCCAGGTACACGAAACTCGGACATTGACCCACTTTCCCGGCCTGTTTATAAACATTTGGGGCGGCGGGGAAAGGCTGCTGGGCGAATGGCGATGCACGGCCGGCGGCGGCGCATTGTTGAGTATTCATATTTAAATAGGACCATAGAGCGGTGTATGTTCACTTATTTCCTGCGTTGCGACGTCGAGAAGGCGAGGGAGGCGTTGGGCGGCGACTACAGAGTGGTTGAGCTCGGCGGTGTAGTGCGTCTGGTAGAGAGCTTCGTGTCGCTCTATTTCGGCGACGTGCCGCTTTGCGTCTATAAAAGCTGGAGGATGACGTACACAGACCCGGCACAGTTCGGCGTGGCTAAGGCGGAGGTGCTTGTAAGGAGAGACGGCGTCGTTGTGAGACTTGTAAGGCCGGACGAGAAGATCGGCCTGCCGGAGCTGGTGGAGGGGTCGCCCTTCGTGGTGCATGCCATGGACGTCAACGAAAACGGCGTCGTATTCCGCGTCTTCAGAATGGGCGGCTACGTCGAGCTGGCAGCCAAGGGAGTCGCCGGGGGCATAAAAGAGGCCTTCCACCCAAAGAAGGGAGTCAACCTCCTCATCGTAGACCTCCCCATAGCGCCTAAGTTCCAGCACCTCCTCGCTGAGGTGTTTGAGCTGGCCCGCGACAACTACGTGGAGCTCCACACGACAATGCTCTCCGACGTCTGTCCACTCTGCGGCGGGAGGATGGAGAAGCGGGGGAGACTTGTGCGGTGCCCCCGCTGCAACATCCAACTCAACAGAGACGTCAACGCCGTGTGGACCCTGGCGCGCAACATAGTCCGGAGACTCGGCCGAGAGCAGCAGCTGGCGGAGCTTAGGGAAATATTTAGGCTATACTACCCCAACGTCTGACGCCGTGCGTCTTTTGTTAGTGGCCGACGTCCACGACGGCGCCAAGAAGGCGGAGGCCATACCAGGTAGCTTCGACGCGGTCATCGCCGCGGGCGACTTCACGTACCGCAGATCCTTTGAGGCGGCGGCGGAGGCGTTGGAGACTCTCGCAAGAGTGGCGCCGGTCTACTTCGTGCCGGGCAACACAGACCCGCCCGAGCTTGCACATTACGAAAACTCCGCGGTCAAGCCTATCCACGGCCGAACCGCCTCGCTGGGCCCCTACACAGTCGGCGGGGCCGGCGGAAGCCTCCCCACGCCTTTCAACGACTTGTTCCGCGTCACCGAAGAGGAGCTGGACAGCTTGCTGAGGTCTCTGACGCCGACCCCCCACATACTTGTGACGCATAACCCACCCCGCGGCCTCCTAGACAAGGTGGGGAGGACGCGGCCAGTGGGCAGCACAGCGGTGAGGAGGTACATAGAGGAGAAGCAACCTCTGCTCTCAGTCCACGGCCACATCCACGAGGACAGGGGCATTGACATACTGGGAGGCACCGTCGTCGTCAACCCAGGCCCCCTGAAAGACGGCTTCTACGCAGAGGCGGTGTTGGACGGGACAAAACTCACCGTGCGCCTGAGGAAAATCAACGTTCCTTGACCTCTACTCCCAGCTCCCTCAATTGTCTACTAAGCATCTTCAACATATTCTTCACGTCTATCTCCACCACACGTCCGTCTACGATCTCGAAATGAATCCAGTCATGGGCCACCTTCAGCCGCCTAGCCCGCGCAATCCTCATGCGCCGCACATAGAGACCCATCTCCTCTAGGTTGGGATCCACCTCGATCTGAATAATGACGTCGGCCAGATGCTCCGCCGTGGCCAACACGCCGTAGACCTCCTCCACGTCTGTATGCGCCGTGGCCACCACGATAGAGCCGGTAGATCTGGCGAAGATCTTAAAGGCTCGGATGAGGTCGAGCGAAGAGCCGGGGCTCCTCATAACCACCTCGTTGAGGGAGTCCACCACCACGACCCCGCTCCTGAACTCATTGGCGAACTCCACCAGCTTGTTCATCAAGGCGAAGGCGTCGGGCGTCTCAAGACGGTGTTTCATAGACGGCTTAAGTCTCGAATAGCGCTCGTTAGGCGCCGCGAAGCCGTCCACCACCACCAGCTTATCAAGAGGAGCACCCCTCCTCTGCATATCCTCCACCACCTCGTCCGCCAAGGCGTCGATAGCGAAGAAAAGCACCGGCGCGCCGGCCTTCGCCGCCGTGGCCGCCATGGCAGATGCGAAGAAGGTCTTGCCGACGCCTAAAAATCCCTCGATGAGCACTACGTAACCTGCAGGAATCCCATCGGGAATCTGCTCGTCAATAGGCTGAATCCCAGTCTTGAAACCCATGTAACACGACATCAACCGAAATAAAAAACATGTATACATAATACATTGAGTCACTGCCTAAGGGGCATCCACGTCGCTTCAGCACTTCACCCCAATAGAGCTCTCTGGAGAGTTAGTGAGCTTAGGAAGTGGAAAACGACACCTACAGAGAGCGCTAGTTACGTCCCATAAAATCAGTCTACGACAACCTGTAGCCCAAGCCGAGAGACGCGGCGTCTTGCTAACGCGAGACCATAAACAAGCCGAGACAGCCCAAAGACTTGATAGCTCTCCTTATTTTCCGGCATAGATGCTCGAATGCGGGTACGTCAAGGTGGCGGCCGACGTTAAATGATTTATCTTAGACTCGCTCTCTTTCTGTGCGCATAAGTCTCAGCGTGGTGCGGCCGTTTGACCCCTGGCAGAACCCCCTCTGTACCTGTCCCTTTAAGTACGGCCTGAACCCATACACCGGCTGCGGCCACGGCTGTCTGTACTGCTACATAACGTCTTACATACCTGACGCCTTCAACCCAAGGCCTAAGGAGGGGCTTTTGGAGAAGGTGAGGAAAGACCTCGAGAAGATACCCAGAGGCGCCGTGGTGGCGCTCTCAAACTCTTCAGACCCCTACACGCCGCCGGAGGCACAGCTGGGGCTGACCAGGAGAGTTCTGCAGATCCTCCTGGAGAGGGGCTACAGAGTGGTCATAACGACGAAGTCGCCGCTGGTTTTGAGAGACCTAGACATACTGCGGCGCCACAGAGGCTCCGTGGCGGTGCAGCTAACCGTGACGACGCTGAGGGAGGAGCTGGCGGCCGCGCTGGAGCCCAAGGCGCCGAGGCCGGCGGGGAGGATCGAGGCGGCTAGACGCCTCGCCGAGGCTGGGATACCAGTGGCGATACGCCTAGACCCCATAGTGCCCTACCTCACAGACGACGAGGAGAACATAGCCGAGGTGGTCGGCGCCGCCGCGGAGGCCGGGGCCGTCCAGCTGGTGGCAAGCACCTACAAAGCCAAGCGGGACAACTTCGCCAGACTCGCCGCCGCCTTCCCAGACAAGGCGCCCCTCTGGCGCCGCCTCTACTTCCAAGAGGGTAAGTACTTCCACGGCCAGTGGTACGCCCCCGAGAGCTACCGGAGAAAAGTACTGGAGTTCGCCGCAGAAGCCGCCCGGAGACACGGCCTCCAGTTCACCATATGCCGCGAGGAGTTCCTCCAGCTGAACACCCCCGGCGCCTACTGCGACAGCAGCCACCTCCTCAACGGCACACGCGGCGGGGAGGCTAAACCACAAAACGAGAATTAAACACCAGCGTCAACACGACGAGGCGAACGAGCCCACCTCAGGTACAATACGCAATGTGATGAAAATGTGCGCAATCTACTGCGCAGAGCCGGCACGTGCCCACCCTCGCGGCTCCAAGAGGGCGGGGGAAGCAGTAGGCGTCAGGACTAGAGCCGCCTCCTCGGGAGAGGCGGCGCCACTCGACATATCAAAGATTCGGCGGGTGTCTGATCTATATTTTTCAAAGATGGCTGATTGGGGGCTCCGCCGGTGTATTTATTTTCAATGTACTCTCTCTTCTGTGCTTATTATTAGCTGTATCGATATACATATTCCAGAATACAGTTTTTTATGTATGTAATTGGCCCCAGGCCGCCTGTAAAGGCTGAGAGGGTTGACCTCGTGCCTCTGGTGAGGCGTGGGCTTATATACGCCGAGTCCAGCGGCGCGGTGTGGCGAATCGCCGAGCTGGCCAGGCGCTGGGAGCCGCTTAGGGCGAAGCTGGTGTCTAAGGGCTACAAAGTGGCGCAGTCTTACATCCCGCAGTCTGTGCGTAGTTATTTAGAGGGGGTTAGGAGGCCGGAGCTGGGGGGCGGGGCCGCCGCCGTCTACGCCGCAGACGGCGTGTGGAGGTGGAGCATGGGGGAGGAGCGTGGGGTGGGTTGCCCGCCTGCGCGGTACGTGGCGTATTGGGGACAGCGGCCGCGTTGCGGAGGCGTCTTGGTGGACTTGAGGTTGCTCTACAGGAGGGGGTTCTGGATAGAGGCCGCGGAGAGATTCGGCGACGGGTGGCTCCTCAAGGCGTGGAGGAGGGATCCCGACGACGTGCTGGACGCCCTTTACGCCCTCGCGGCGGAGGCGGTGCGTCTCCTAGAGGCCTTAGCCTCAGTGACGGGGGTCGGGGTGGACGCCATTTTGGAGGTCTTTGAGACCAACTCTGTGGCGGCGCTGGCGGAGGCGGTTTTCCACTTCGAGGCGGAGAAGAGGGGCTACGTGGTGGAGGACTCGCGGCGGAGTTTCGACATGCCGTATCTCGACGCGGCTAGGGGCAGGGCGCCTGGGGTCTACAGACGGGTGGCTGAGCTGGACTTCAAATCTCTCTTCCCCTCGCTTGTGGTGAAGTACGGCGTTGATCCCACCACGGCTAGGCCTTGCGCCTCCGGCCTAAGGGCCGGCCTGCTGGGCAGGTTCTGCTTTGAGGGGGGCCCCGTGGCCGACGTCATCGGCAGGTGGCTGAAGAGGAGGCTCGGGGCTGTGGATAGGTGGGAGTCTGAGGCGCTTAAGTGGCTTATGAACGCAGGCATAGGGGCGTGGGGGAAGGCGGGGTGGGGGATGATATGCGAGCCGTGTCTTCTCGCAGTTAGGGCCGAGGCCGCCCGTCTCTTCGACGAGGCCTGGAGGCTTTTTTCGCCCATCTACGGCGATACAGATTCTATATACGTCGAGGAGGGGCGCGTCGGCGACGTGCTCCGCTGGGCCGAGACGCTTGAGGGGCTAAGACTCGAGCTGAAGGAGGTCTGGGACGTCTTCCTGCTGGCGCCGGCCAGAAGCGGCGGCGTCGCGGAGAAGAACTACGTCAAGCTAAGGGCCGGGGGCTTGGAGGTGAAGGGCGGGCTTCTGAGGCCGCACGACCTCCCCCTGGCCGCGAGGCTTCGGTACCGCGACGTGGTGCGCGCCGCCGTGGAGGGCGGCGACCCGCTACGCGCGGCAGTTGAGGCGTTGCTGGAGGCCCCGCCTGAGCAGTTGTTTATATACAAGGCGGTGTGGAGGCGGAGACTTGCCGAAGTTAAGAAGACGACGCCTCTCCACGTCGCGGCTAGCTACTTTGCCAAAAGATGTAGTTGCGACCCAGTTGATGTGTTCTACCTGCCGGGCCGCGGCGTCGTCTACGTCCCCTGGCTGGCGCTGGGCAGGTGGCCGAGGCCGGCCGACGTGGAGGAGGTGAGAAGAGTAGCCGTGGAGTACGTAAGAAGGCTGTGGAAACTCCGCGCCTTGGAGCTCGTCTCATGACTACACACGGCTTTGTCAACGCAGGCGACTTGCTCAAGGCGGCTGAGGCGGCTAGGGGGCTGGGAGGAGAGGTGACCTTTTGGCATCTCTATAGACGTTGGGGCGACTACGCCTTTGCTGTGCTGGAGGCGGCTCTGCAGCTGGGAGTCTTGAAGTGGGCGAGGCGCGAAGACGAGAGGGCCAAGGTGGTGTACGCGTTAGGAAGACGCGGCGTAGCTCTTCTAGACATGACGGGGGATCTCCGTCCGGTGGAGGCGTATGTATATAGAGGAAGGCTTAGGCTACAGACCCCACTGGGAACGTTCGAAGCAGAGCTAGACCCCGGCCACCTCCTCTCCATTGCGTATAAACTTGCCGAGGCGCTCGGCGAAGATCCCCGCAGACTGGCGCCTAAGGTGAAGCACGCGGCCGAGAGGGCGGCGAGAGGCGCCAGAGGCCTTGAGAAGTGGCTTCTGACAAGTCGTCCGTAGCCGCCTGAGGCGAAACAGCCGGCGGGTCAACGCGCAACCACGGCGGCTGGGAGGCCCCCGGCCGCCGTTCAACAGGCGGAATCCACAGGAGGAACGCAAAACAAGGGCGTTCCCCACGCGGAAGGAAGACATTCCTAAAAAAGCCGCCAGTGCAAGCCCCCCATGGGTCCCAAAACCGGCATATACCTGCTGGCCCTGGCGGCGCTGGCGCTGGCGGCCAATGTGACGTATGTAACTACCCCGTCTGGCAAGATACACATAACCTACGTAGACAACGGCACCTACATAGTGGTGAATATAAATAACAATAAGGTGATTACGGCTAACATAAAGCTAAACGTCACAGTTGGGGGCGAGCAGTACTACCTACACGTCGTCAGCCTCGCCAAGGGCTACTTCGACAACGCCACCATAAATAAACTGGTGTCTCTGCTCAACCAGTCCAAAAGCCCAGAGGTGCTCCTCTCCGCCTTCAAAACCCTAGTGGACTACAACAAGACGAAGGAGCTCGAGGTCAAGGCCATGCTGACTGCGCGCGCCATAAACGCGTCGGCGCCAAACGCCACCTACCTCAAGATGAAGATAGAGTACGAGCTTGAGCGGAGGCTCTCCAAACTAAACAAAACCCTCACGGCCGAAGACGAGTGGGAAATAAAGATAATGACCAGGGACCTTAACAAGACGGCGGACCTCCTCGCCGCCATCGCGGCGAGGCTCCAGAGGTACAACATCAGCGACGCTCAGACTCTCCTCTACGTGGCCCAGCGGATAAAAGACATCACGCCCAACCTAAAGAAGCTGGAGCTCTACCTCAACGGGACCGCGGTCGAGATAAAATTCGACAAAAACACTTACAAGATTGAGATCGAGAAGAAAAATAAAGACGGCAAGTCCGACGAGAAGAGGGAGGTAAAGAAGTCCGGCGGGGACTCCCAGAGCGAGGAAAACAAGTCAAACGGCGGTAAGGATGAAAACAGCCGGTCCAAAGACGAGAAATCCGGCGGCGATGAGAAGGACAAGAAAGAGGACAAGTCAAGCGGCGGATCCGGCAAAAACGGCAAGTCCGACGACAAGGACAAGAAGGGCAAGTAGGAAACCAATATATTTTTTTCTCCATCACTCCCCCATGCTTTGGGTTCTCATGGTGTTTGCCAACGGGACTGTGGTGATGTTGCTCAACGCCACAGTGGCTGTCCCGGTTCTCAACGTCACCCTCCCCGCGGAGCCCATGTGGGGGCCCGTGGTGGAGCTCGACGGCGTGCCGGTCCCCGCCCTCTCAGACGGCCGCAACGTGGCGGTGGTGACCGGCGGAGGGGGGCTGGTCACCATAAGATACGTCCCTAAACTGGTCACCCTCAACGGGCTACCCGCCGTTAACATAACCACAAACGACGTGGTCTTGATTTGGGCAAACGGCTCCCTCCTCGTCGCGCCCAGCCTGAGGGTCCTCAACCTCACCCGCGTAGACAGCTCCCTCGTCATACTGGCGAAGGGGCCGGGCTACGTGGCTTACGCGGTTCCGCGCAGGCCGGAGCCCACGCCGGCCCAGCAGGCCACGGCGACGGCCGCGGCGGATACACCAAGGGGCACCACGACGCCCGCCGTCGCCTCCGCCACCGCGGCGAATCCCACGGCGAATCCCAGCCCCGCCAGCAACCTCACAACGCAGTTCCCGCCGGTCGCTGGCCCGCCTACGACGCCCACCGCGGTTGCCGCGACAACCCAGACTTCTCCGCCGGGCTCTGCGCCGGGTCAGCCGCCTGGGTGGCTACTGCCGCTTGTAGCCGCGGCCGCGGCGGCGGGCGCCGCCTTTCTCCTCCTCTCTACGAGGCGGCGGCGACAGCAGGTGGACCTGGGGGAGGTGGACGCCAAGGTTCTGGAGTACGTGAGGCGTAGGGGCGGCGCCTACGAGGCCGACGTGGCGAGGGAGCTGGGCATACCGCGGACTACGGTGTTTAGAGCGGTGAGGAGGCTCGAGGAGAGGGGTCTTGTGAGGGTTGAGAAGAGAGAGGGCAGAAACTGGGTGGCTCCGGCCGGGTGATCACATCAAACAATATATAACTATGTATCTATGTGGTAAGATAGTCAAGTTTATATAATTGAATTGATGTTAGTACATGAAGTGCGTCCGGTCGGTGGGGTGCGTCTCTGAGCTGGGGGTTGGGACCTTTGGGGCGGGTGGCGATTTCTGGACGGAGCGTCCGGAGGAGGACTACCTGTGGATCTCTGCGTTGAGGAGGGCCTTTGAGCTGGGGATTAAGGTGGTGGACACCTCTGAGCTCTACGGCCGCGGGAGGGCGGAGATGCTTGTGGGGATCGCCGGCGCTGGGTTCGACGACTTGTTTATAGTAACTAAGGTCCAGCCGCCTAGGTTTACAGCAGATGAGGTGGCTGGGCGGCTCTACGCGTCTCGGGAGAGACTTAAGCGGTTCCCCACGGTGGTCATGAACCACTGGATCCCCGCCGACTCCGACATATGCGACGTGGTTCAGTCGCTCGAGGCGGCGGTGGCCAAGGGATTGGTTTCTTACTACGGTCTAAGCAACGTCTCCGGCCGACAGCTAGAGGCGGCGCTGACCTGCGCCAGGAGGATAGAGCCCGCCGTGGTGGAGAACCGCTACAGCCTCATGTACAGGAGAGACGAGTTGGACGTGTTGCCCCTGGTCCGGAAGTTGGGCCTCCTCTACCTCGCCTACTCCCCCCTAGAGAGAGGCCTCCTCTCTCTCGACCCCTACTTGGCGTCGGTCGGCGCCAAGTACGGAAAGTCTGCGGCCCAGGTGGCGTTGAATTGGCTAATCTCTGTGCCAAACGTCGTTCCGATAGTCCGCGCCCTGCGGCATGTGGAGGAAAACGCCGCAGCCGTCGGGTGGCGCCTCACCCCTCAAGACTGGGAGGAGATAAATAAACGATTCATCCACTACCGCCACGGGTAACGTTTTTAAAGCCGTGGGAGGGTGAGGTGTGGCTCTTCCGATACGTGACATAAACCCTACTTCCACATACCCAGTCGTCACCAAAGCACTCGTCTTTGTCAACGTCGCGGTGTTCATCTATGAGCTCATAAACCCCAGGCTGGTGCCTCAGTACGCCTTCATCCCCGCCTTGGCGTGGGAACAACCATACCGCTGGGTCACTCACATGTTTCTACACGGAGGCCTTCTGCACATAGTGGGCAACATGATATACCTCTGGGTCTTCGGCGACAACGTGGAGGATCACTACGGCCACCTACGCTTCCTCCTTCTCTACCTCCTCTGGGGGATCGCCGCGGCTTTCGTCCACTACTGGGCCTCTGCAACTGAGGCTACCCTAATGGGAGCCGCGGGCCCCGTAGGTAACCCCATGTATATCCCCGCGGTGGGCGCCTCCGGCGCAATAAGCGGCGTTTTGGGGGCATACCTCGTGCTGTATCCAAGAGCCCGCATCTTGACGCTGACCTTCTTCATCGTCATAACGCTTATCGAGATCCCCGCCTGGGCCTACATCGGCTTTTGGTTCCTGTACCAGCTCCTCTACGGCTTCACCGAGTTGCTGAGCCCAGGAAATGTAAGCGGCGTGGCCTACTTCGCCCACATCGGAGGCTTCCTCGCCGGGGCCGCCACAGCCCTCATATACAGACGTAGAAGACCAACCTACTACTGGTGGTATCCTTAGTGGGATCTCGTCTGTTTACTTAGCTTAGCCTCCACAGCCTCCAGCTTTTTAAGTACATTTGCGCAGTTAAGCAAATATATCGTCGTCCCGCCTACATTTGCCGACTTTATATAACCGTTGTTTTCAAGCCAGAAGAGGTGCCACTGCGCCGCGCCCCAGCTAATGCCCAACTCCTTCACGACCTCCGTCGCCGTGACGTAGCCCTGCGTCGCTATCTTCTTGAGGATCTGAACCTTCAAATTGTCAAGCATGCGCCTCAGATAGTACTTGTTTATATGTTTTCCGGAGAATTTATTTTAAATTACGACTACTTTTGTTCAGCCCCAGGCGTGGGGTGTCGAGACGCCGTGTGGGCGGCTGTGAAAACGCCCCCTCCGAGGGGCGCACATCCCCGGCGGAGTCGTTTTTATACCCACGTCCCTAGAGAGACGTGGACGTCGTAATTTCGACATCTTTCCTGGGGCTCATAGGCGGGCTCGTGGTGCTGTTCACCGCGCTGGGGCGGATCCCGCCGTGGGTAGGATACCCCGTGGGGGGCGCCCTCTTGTCTATCTACCTCTTGGCAGTGGCGGCGGGTCTCAAGTCGATGCGGGACATCAGAAAGAGGCCCCCGCCTTCGACCTCAGTGGTGGGCCGAAGAGGCGTAGTGGCCGAGGTCGAGGGAGGTGGCTGGGCGCTGGTGAAGATAGAGGGCGTCTACTGGAGGGCCTACTGCGAAGACTGCGCGCCCGGCGACTCCGTGGAGGCGGTAGAGCTGAGAGACACAGGTCTCGTGGTTAGGCGGAGACGGTGACTTGGCTTGTTGCGCTTGTCGCCGCCGCGCTTGCGGCGGTTCTCCACTTCCTTTGGCCTTACGTGGCGAGGCGCGGCGGGGCCTACAGCACCTCCAGCGCCGAGGCCGCCGAGTGGGCGTTTCGACGCATCGGCGTCGCCGGGAAGAGGGTCTACGACCTCGGCTGCGGCTACGGCCGCGTTCTCCTCATAGCCAGACGCCTCGGCGCCGTGCCCATAGGCGTGGAGCTGGACCCGCTGAGGTGGTTGATATGCAGGCTCCGGTGCAGATGCAGAGTGATCTACGGCGACATGTTCAAAACCCCGCTCTCCGACGCCGACGTGGTCTACATCTTCCAGTGGCCGTCGGTAAACGCCGAACTCGCCAAGAAGTTCAGAAACGAGCTGAGGCCCGGCACATACGTCGTCTCGTATATGTGGGAGGTGCCGGGCTTGCGGCTTGTGGCGCACGAGCGCAGACTCAGGGTCTACATCTACGAGACGTAGCCCAGCGGTGTGCTAAATGTTTTAATAAAGCTGGCATTTCGACCACATGAGTGAGTTGATGCGTCTCTTTATAGAGCTCGCCGAGCGGTGGCAGAGGAGGTGGCGGGAGGCCCGGGTCTTTGAGCCCGAGCCGTCGCCGGGGACGCCCAAGTTCTTCATCACGGCCGCCTACCCCTACCCCAACGGCGCCATCCACATAGGCCACGGCAGGACGTACCTAATCGCCGACGTGTTGGCGCGGTTCCACAGACACTTCGGCCGCAGAGTCCTCTACCCCATGGGCTTCCACTACACCGGGACGCCCATTCTCACCATCGCCGAAGTCATCGCGGCGGGGGACAAAACGGTGATTGGTGAGTACATGGAGATATACGACGTGCCTGAGGAGGAGATAAAGAAGATGGGCGACCCCCTCTACCTGGCGCGGTACTTCCACCTCAAGTCCAAAAAGGCGATGGAGGCCTTCGGCCTCAGCATAGACTGGACCCGGGAGTTCACCACCATAGACCCCGAATACCAGCGGTTCATCCAGTGGCAGTTCGAGAAGCTGAGGAAGAAGGGGCTGGTGGTGAGGGGGCGCCACCCCGTGGGCTGGTGCCCCCGGCACCAGATGCCCGTCGGCGCCCACGACACCAAGGACGACAAGGAGCCGGACATCGGACAGTGGACGCTTATATACTTCGCCGACGGGGAGGGACTCATCTACCCCGCCGCCACCCTCAGGCCGGAGACGGTGCCCGGCGTCACCAACCTCTGGATAAACCCTGAGGCTGATTACGTGGTGGCCGAGGTGGACGGCCGGCGGATGGTGCTGAGCAGAGACGGGGCCTACCGCCTCTCCTTCCAGACCTCGGTGAAGGTAATCAGAGAGGTTAAAGGCGGCGAGTTCGTGGGGCGGAGGGTGCAGAACCCAGTCACTGGGGAGTGGGTGGAGATCTACGCCGCCCGCTTCGTCGACCCCAAGGTGGGGACCGGCGTCGTCATGTCTGTGCCGGCGCACGCCCCCTACGACTACGCTGCCCTCAGAGACTTAGGCGTAGAGCGACTAATCCCGCTGATAAGAGTGGAGGGCTACGGCGAGTATCCGGCCAAAGAGGTGGTGGAGAGGATGGGCATAAAGAGCCAGGACGACCCCGCCCTCGAAGACGCCACTAAGGAGGTCTACTCCGCCGAGTACAGCCGCGGCGTGATGAGGGAGGACGTGGCCGACCTAGTCGCCCGCCACCTGCCGGAGCCCGCCAGGTCCATGGTGCGTGCCGTCTTTAAGATGTACTTCGCCGGGAGGCCCGTCAAAGAGGCGAGGGAGTTCATATCCAAGTGGCTCGTGGAGTCGGGCCTCGGCGGGGTCATGTACGACGTAATGAACAAGCCTGTGTACTGCCGTTGCGGCACCGAGATCGTGGTGAAGGTCCTCGAGGACCAGTGGTTCTTGAACTACGGCGACCCAAAGTGGAAGGAGGCGGCCCGCAGGCTCATAGAGGAGATAAACATCGTCCCCAGCGACGCCAAGGCGCAGTTCCTCGCCACGGTGGACTGGCTGGATAAGCGGGCCTGCGCCAGGACCCGGGGCCTGGGGACGCCGCTCCCCTGGAGCCCGGGCTGGGTCGTGGAGAGCCTCAGCGACTCCACCATATACATGGCCTACTACACAGTGATAAAGAAGATAAGGCAGTTCGGCCTCAAGCCGGAGCAGCTCACCGAGGAGTTCTGGGACTTCGTCCTCCTGGGCGTTGGCGCCGTCGGGGAGGTGGCGAAGAAGACCGGAGTCCCGCCGGAGGCGCTAAAGGCGATCAGAGAGGAGTTCGAGTACTGGTACCCCCTGGACTCCAGAAACTCGGGCAAAGACCTCATACCAAACCACCTCACCTTCTTCATCTTCAACCACGTGGCCATATTCCCCAGGGACAAGTGGCCCCGCCAGATTGTGGCAAACGGCTGGGTCCTGCGGGAGGGCGAGAAGATGAGCAAGTCCAAGAGGAACGTCCTCCCCCTGGACAAGGCCGTGGCGATGTACGGGCCGGACCCGCTGAGGGCCACGCTTGCGGTGGCGGCCGAGGTGGAGCAGGACCTAGACTTCAGAGACGCAGAGGCCCGCCGCAACGCCCAACACCTCGCCGCCATATACGGCCTAGTGCAGAAAATAGCCCAGTCGGCGGAGGACCGCGCCGCCACTTGGGTAGACCGGTGGCTCCTGGCCGAGGTGGCCAACGCGCTGGAGAGGGCTAAAGAGGCTTACGAGAAGGTGAGGGTGAGGCAGGCCGCCGTGGAGGTGCTCTTCAACCTCAAGTCCGTCTTCGACCAGTACCTCTCCATGGTGGATAAGCCGTCCACCCTTGCGAAGGAGGCGGCCAAGGCGTGGGTTGTGGCAATGGAGCCCTTGGTGCCCCACCTGGCCGAGGAGCTGTGGGCTATGCTGGGCGGCAACGGCTTTGCCGCCACAGCACCCTGGCCCACGCTCAAGCCGGATCCCGCCGCCCTCCTGGCCAAGAGGTACGTGGACATGTTGATCGAGGACGTGAAGAAGATACCCGCCTTCGGCCCCGCCGCCAAGAAGATCTTGATATACGTCAACAGAAACTTCGCCTGGGTCAAGGCGGCCCTGGGCGGCGACGTCCGCGCCGCGGTACAGGCCGGCGTCCCGCCGCAGGCGGCCAAGCGGCTTGTGGACATGGTCAAGACGCTGGGCGATGAGATGCGGACGTTGATAGCCGCCGCCGACAAGTTCGACGAGCTCGAAGCCCTCAACACCTACAAAACCTACCTCGAGAAGACCCTCGGCGTCCCACTGGAGATCTACGATGCCGACGACAAGGCGGCGCCAGACCTCGGCGGCAAGAAACGCGCCGCCCTACCCCTCAAGCCAGGTATATACATACACACCTAAACTGTGCCCCTTTTACAACACTGGATACTGCTTATTCTCGCTCTCCGCCCAGCGACGAGACCGTCCCCTCTGAGACTCCACCTAGCCTAGACCCCTTCACAGACCTTGCCCTGGAGACAAGAGAGGTACCCCCGGATCTCTCAGCTTGACGAGCCCCCGGTAGCGGGGACGGCAAAGCTGTCGTGTATACGCCGCTCCCACCCAATGCGATGCAGACGAGTCAACTAGGCGCCTGGCCTACAGCCGGCAAAGAGATATGTCTTGATCTACGGCTACGGAGACAGCCGCAGTTCCCACATTCAATTCTCTTTTTAAGAGCTGTAGATTATGGAGGTTTTGTTTGTGTGGGCTTTACGTTTCTTACGTGGCATTGGTGTTTTTCCTGTCGTGGGTTTGTAGAGGTTTTGTGGGTTGGTTTGTGTGTAGAGACATGGTGGTTGTCATTTTGGCGGCGTTTTATAAACGCCGACGGATATATGCCGATAGTCCATAGATGCGTTTCGCACACCAGTCAGCCCGTGCCTGGAGATGCGGCACACGGGTAGAGGTAGGTCTCGTTGCTGTTGTGCCAAAAACAAGCCAGGGGTGCTGTGGATTAAAGTGAGGGCGGTTAGGCCGCTGGGTGCTGTCCCTCTGTGAGGTGCGGGAGGACCTCTTTCTTGAATTCGTCGAAGAGTTCGTACAGCACCTCCTCGTAGCGGGCCTTTCCAGCCTCTATGGCGTCCATGTGTTGTTCGATGAGACGGGTCCTCTCCTCGGAGACGAGTTTGCCGAAGCTATTCTCTAGGAAGTGGTACACCTCTATGCCTCTCTTGGTGGGGACCATGAGCTTTCTGCGCCCGACGACGTATACGTAGTAACGCTTGGCCAAGACCTCCAGGATCCTGGCGTAGGTGCTGGGCCTGCCTATGCCCCTCTGCCGCATCAAGGCGAGGACGTCTGCCTGCGACAGTATCCTCCTGATCAGGCGGTACCGCCTCACCGTCACCTCTATGGTGCCTGTGGGTAGCTCGGGCTCCACCGGCGTGACTTGGTACAGGACCTGGAAGCCTTGGTGCTTCACGTCTATTGTCCTCTCAACCTCTGCCACGTAGCCGTCTATCTCTATGGCGTATTTCGCCACCCTCACCACGCTGGGCTCCATCTGGCTGGCCATAAAGCGCCTGAAGATCAAGTCGTAAAGCTGGTAGTGGCTTCTGGTGAGCCTCACGGCTAGCTGCAACACGCCGGCATTTACGAGCCCCCTCAGCTCCTCCACGTCTATGGCCCTAGTCGGCCTGATTGCTTCGTGGGCGCCCTCCTCCCCCCCGCCCCAGGTCCTCGCCTTGAAGGCGGCTTCGCCGAACCGCTTGGCTATGTACTCCCTGGCGATGGCCAGGCCCGCGGCGGAGACGCGGGTGCTGTCGGTACGGTGATAGGTGATGAGGCCGCTTTCGAAGAGGTCCTGGGCCAACCTCATGGCGGCGTCGGCCGACAGGCCCAACTTGTTGACGGCGTCGCGGAGTAGCTCGTCGGTGGTGTAGGGAGGCGGCGGGTTCACCACCCTCTCCTCCTTCGCCACGAGCTTCACCCCTATCCTCCGCCTCTCCTTCAGCTTCTGCAGGGCCTCGGCCGGTAGCTGAAGCCTGAGGTCGACGTCGTCCAGCTGTAGATCGACGTTGTACATCTTGTTCTTAAGAGACTCCTCGTAGGTCTTGACCACCCATCCCAGGACCGGCGTCTGGACCCGGCCCGCCGACAGGTTCGGCTTGGCGAACTTGCGCTGGAGGATCTTGCTCAGCCCGAACCCCAGCCATCTGTCCTCCACCCGTCTCACTATCTGCGCCTTCACCAGGGCGTAGTTCACGGCCCTCGGGTTCGCCAAGGCGTTTAGGATGGCCCGCCGCGTCACCTCGTGGAACTCCACCCTCTTTATGTCGGAGACGTAGGGCCGGAGGCCGAGGTAGAGGTCGAAGGCTATCTTCTCGCCCTCGGCGTCCGGGTCCGTGCCGATGAGCACAGTGTCCACCTCCACCGCGATGTTTCTAATCGCCGTGAGGACATCCAGCGGCCTGCAGTCGGGCGGAACGTCGGCGTCGTCCACATAGACGCCGTTGCGGCACCTCCAGATCTTGTTGTACACAGGCACGAAGCCGTCCTCCCTCACGATCACGGCGTACTCCTCCCCGTCGTAGCCGTTGCTCTTGAAGCTGCCGAACCACTTGAGGAGGATCTCCCTCTGGCTCTCCTCCACCCTCTGGAGCGAGGTGGGGAGCTCGTAGATATGGCCGAGGGAGGCGGTAATCATCAACACGGCGTCGCCGGTGGAGACCTCGTATATCGGCACGCCGTCTACGAGGAGCATGCTAGGCCTCCCGAAGAAGTTGGCGATGGTCCGAGCCTTGGTGGGCGACTCCACCACCATCAACACAGTCCTGAGGAGCTCCACGCCCCTCGTCGCCGGGGTCACCCTTCCCTCCAGGAGGTCTCTAATGGCCTTCCTGTCTCTGTCGACCTCCGCCAGCACCGCGTCAAGGTCCACCTCGTTTATGTGCTTGAACTCCGCCTCGTCGAATCTGAGCTTCAGCTCCTGCTGGAGGGCGTGGAAGACCTTCTTGTCGTCCACAATCACGACGCTGAGGCCCTTGGAGAGGCCGCCGGCGTATAGGCGGGACGTTCTGCCGCTGCCCTGTATGTAGGTGGTTATGTCCGGCACCAGGACGTACAGCTCCCCGTCTATATACGCGAGCTTAACCTCTGTGGACGACTCAATGGCCCTCCTCACCTCATCGTTCTTGAGAAGCTCCTCCACGAACTCCACCGCCGACTTCACAACCTCCACCGCATGTTTGTCGAAGCTGGAGAGCTCGCCGCCCTCCGCCGCCTTCTTAAGCGCCTCCTGGACGCTCAACGCATATGGCGCGAGGCGCTTGAGCTGGCCCACGATCCTATCCGCCCTGTATCGAAGGTCGCCGGACAAAACGGAGCGGACGTTGTAGAGAAAGGTCAGGTACGCCGGAATGGAGAACTCCTCTATCCTAACCCTAAACCGGAACTTGGGGACGCCAACGAACACCACGTACCTAATGACGTGGGGCAAATCGATGCCCCTCACCAGCGCGGATCTGGCCGTGGCAAGGCCCACGAGCACAGACACCTCTCCTCTCTCGAAGGCCTCCAGCACGCCCCGCCTCGGCCTAAAGAAGTGCTCAGCCGAGATGCCCGCCTCCCTCGCCTTCTCCACAATCGCCATGCCGAGGTCTCTGTCCTGCACGTAGACGATGCCGCCGGGGCCCAGACGCCTCAGAAGCTCCACCGTCTGCGCCGCCAAGTCCTGCGACGCCTCCACGTACAAGTCCACCACGTTCCGGAGCCCCTCCGCCCGGCCCCCCACGTCGAAGCCCAGAAGCTCCCTAAAGAGGAGGAGGCGGGTGGTCCTCCGCGCCTTTGCCAAGGCCCCCGCCGCCACGAACACCCCCAGCCTAAGCCCCTTGACAGCCTCCTGGAGCTTAGCCCGCAGGGAGGAGAGCTCCTGCGAAAGCCGCTCCGCCTCCCGTAGGTCGCCGGCTACCTCCGCCCGCCGCAGTTGCTTAGCCAGGTTGACGATGTCCAGCGCCATCTTCAACACCTCCTCCGAGACGCCCAGGAGCCTGAGGATTCTGTCTATGTTCTTGCTGGTGGCCCTAAGTATGCTGTCCACGTCGTCCGCCGCCACGAAGTCGAACTTGTACCTGCTCAACAGATCGAAGCGCCTAGGCAGAAACGCAGAGGTGACCACAAGCACGTCGAACTCCCCCTTCTCCACCGCTTCCAGCGCCGCCCTCTTCTCGCCTTCGCTCAGCAGGGAGTGGTAAGCCACCACCCGCACAGAGACCCCAGCCCTCTCGGCCAGGGCCGCCAGCCTCTTCTGCGCCTGGTGGGCAAGCGCGGAGGTGGGGAAGATCAAAAGAACCCGCGCCCCCCTCCTCGCCAGGTAGAGGGCGGACACGAGAAGAAAGGTAGTCTTCCCCGACCCCGTCGGCGCCACCACAGCGAAGCTCTTCCTCCGCACGAGACGCCGAGCCCAGAGGCGCTGGGCCCCCCACATGTCGTACCCCACCACCGACTTGAAGAAGGACGAGAACTCCTCATACTCCTTAAGGTACTCCGCAACCCACGCCAGCCCCTTCAACGCCCCCCTCCGCCGCAGTAGCTCAACCACCTCAGCCACCGACCTCGGCCGCGACGCCCGAGGAAGACACTCCCTACAAGGCAGGCCCGCCGCCAGCCGGTCGGAGGTTATGGGCCCCCCGCAGTTGGGGCAGCTATGGAGATACACCACCAGAGGCAAATCCACGACACGCGGAGACACGGTCAATAAAAAGGTTTACTTTTCAGCAAGACACGCCGCGGTGATACAAGAAGAATAGCCCTGGGCCTACGCGGCAGACACATTTATATAGCTGTGCCCCGCGGCGCAGATGGAAAAAATAGCAGAATGGGTAGACGCCTTCAACAAAATCGCCCGCAACGAAAACAACTTCCACAGCTTCTACATCTACAAAACCGGCGAAGACATCCAGGCAACCCTCACCCTCGAGGAGGTCGCCCCGGTGGAGCAGTGCAGAGGAGGCTCCTTCGCCGCCGCCACAGTCGCCATGCAGGGAGGCAAGGCGACGCTGGAAATGACAACAGGCACATACAAGAAGTGCCCCACAGCCTCGGGCTACACCGCCGACTACACCAAGACAACCGCCGAAAGACTCGACCTAGGCGACGACCCCGAACTCCTCAACTATGTAAAATCCATAAAAAACGAAGGCGACTTCATAGCCCTACTAGAGGCGGTAATCCAAGCCGCCGCTAGCCAATAAACACCTTTTTAAAAACCTCCACAAACTTGTTATACGCCTCGTCGCCATAGAGCACGACGAAGACCCTCCTCACGCTCCTCAGCCGCGGCGCCAAATCCCTAAAAACAGCCGCCATCTCAAAAGCCACCGCGTCAAACGGACACCCAAACACCCCCGTGCTAATCGCCGGAAACGCAATAGAGGAAAGCCCCAGCTCCTCCGCCTTAAGAAGCGCGTTCCTCACAGCCTCCCCCACCTTCTCCACCGGCTCCACACCACACCGCGGCCCCACCGCGTGGATCACATACCTCGCCTTAAGCCGCCCAGCCGACGTCACCGCCACGCCCCCCACAGGCACAGGCCCAAACCGCCTAACCCACTCCCTACTCTCCTCCTGAATCACCCAACCCCCCTTCCTCACGATAGCCCCAGCCACACCGCCGCCATGCTCAAGATACGAATTGGCGGCGTTGACTATGGCATCAGCCTCCACCTCCGTGATATCCCCCTTAAGAAGCGCGACAGAGACCTCCCCCACCCGAAACTCCATACCAACGCCACGGCCCACACTTATAAACATACCCCGCCGACAAACCAGCCACACCCACGACGCCGCCCCCGCGCTACCCGCCACCAACAAGCCTCCACTCCCAATCAACCCCGCGCCCAGCCCCGGAAGCACGCAGAAACAGATAACGCGCCACCACGCACCACTATAGGCTATATAAACTACGGCGTTTTTAAATCGTCGTGCAACATGCGCTTTACATCTGTTAAAGCTTTCTGCTGTTTCGGCGAGTTAAGTATGTAAAGCGGAGATCCAATTTATAAAACGTCGTGCAGCTTCTCAGCGCATGTCGACGCCGAGACGAAGAAACACGCAGATACACACATCTCCACACCCGACACACCGACAAAAAGACAAAACCAAAATAACGCACCCAACAAAACCCCCGCACAAAACCCACATACCACCACCAACAAAACTTAAAAACCCAGAAAAACCAATCTCAAGAACCCCCAGCATCTCAAATAGAGAATTGAAAGATGACTAACCAAAAAACCACACAAAAAATGGGGGCTCTAGCCCCGCATCTCAAATAGAGAATTGAAAGGTTGTCCAGTTGCTTCTCGTAGTACGACGCCTCCGCGGCAGCATCTCAAATAGAGAATTGAAAGGTGTTTCGCGAAACAATGCCTGAGGCTGTGTTTGTCCCAGTCAATGCATCTCAAATAGAGAATTGAAAGTGTAGTCGCCTATGTCGAACGACGCATAGAAGTTCTCTGGGCATCTCAAATAGAGAATTGAAAGGTATGTAAAGCACAAGCGGAACACGTGTGAAACTATACGGCTCGCATCTCAAATAGAGAATTGAAAGACGACATCGTTCCGATATACGACCCCTCCTACGCCAGCCGGAGGCATCTCAAATAGAGAATTGAAAGCCTCCAGGTCTGGCAACGGCTCATAGTTTTTCAGATTTACCGGCATCTCAAATAGAGAATTGAAAGATGTTCAACATACCGTGGGACACCATAAATTCCATGCTTCCCGGCATCTCAAATAGAGAATTGAAAGGCGCCGGGGAGCCGCGCCAGGGTGGGCGTTCGAAGGCGTCTCCGCATCTCAAATAGAGAATTGAAAGTTACGACGTGCTCGGTTACAGCAACAGACCACACTGGATGTCCGCATCTCAAATAGAGAATTGAAAGATCCAGCCGGTACAGCCCGTAACTGCGTCGCCAGTGTACAACACCGCATCTCAAATAGAGAATTGAAAGTAGTTAAGGTGTCGTGGAGGGAGGTATACAGAGAGCTGGGTAAGCATCTCAAATAGAGAATTGAAAGTGAGTTTCTGGAGCATCTGCATAACGCTGTTTGGGTCCACGTAGCATCTCAAATAGAGAATTGAAAGCGCAAAAACAAGAGGCGCGCATGCAAATAGTCAACAACGCGCCGCATCTCAAATAGAGAATTGAAAGCGTTCCACGACACAATCATGGGCGGCATACTGACCATGCCCTTTGCATCTCAAATAGAGAATTGAAAGAGTGGGCGTCGTGACCGGTGGCGTATTGGGCAACACGATAGGTCTCGCATCTCAAATAGAGAATTGAAAGATTATGCAACACCAGCGGCTTATGGAGATTGCCTATGAGTACAAGCATCTCAAATAGAGAATTGAAAGGTCTTGTAGTCGTAGCTACTGCCGTACGGCACCCAGGTGGTGAGCATCTCAAATAGATAATTGAAAGCGCATGGCTGCCCCGCCGGCCCCGCGACCCCCTACTCGGCGCCGCATCTCAAATAGAGAATTGAAAGTGCTCTCTATGTTCTAGCACTATTTCACTATCCGCATTGAGCATCTCAAATAGAGAATTGAAAGGCATCCTAGACGAATAGGCGATTGAAAGTGCGCTCCGGGTCCTCAGAAACACACCTTATACGATGTGGTGAAGAGGAGCGACGCGTTAAAAGCCGTAAACACTGCCGTGGCAGGCGTCGTGGCGGCCGTTGCCACCATCTTCGCGCTTTTCTTCGTCTCGCCTATGCCCATCCACATGAACTACAGGCTATTCACCTTGCTCATCATAGGCACAGTTGTGGCGATATGGGTCGTGGCCTACGTCTTCGTCCTCCTGTCGGGCACATACAACAGAAACATCTACAACGAACCTACTAGGCTACAACAGACTAAAAGAGTGGAAGCCGCCGCAACAAACCCAGTCTTTTTCCACACCTACAACCGCGCGGCCACGGCAGAAAACTTTAAATCACAACAAAAACAGTACACAAGGGGCCCGTAGCTTAGCCCGGTCAGAGCGCCCTGGGGCCCAGCCCCGCGTACGGCTCATAACCGGGAAGTCCCGGGTTCAAATCCCGGCGGGCCCACTAAACCCAGCCTCGCCTAACTCTTCTCACTGCAAAAACCACAGCCCGACCCCAGCTCCTCACCCTGTCTTACACAGCCAGCACATACGCCTCACTCACGTCCGCCTATGAATGCCACAAAGAGCCCTACTGTAACGGCGTGACCTTGACGGCGCCGAGCCCCAGCGATCTGTTGCTCCCCACGCCGAAGGCCTCGGCGACCGACAGCATCCTCCACATATCACCCAACATGGAGGTCTCGAAGGCTCGGTACAGGGCCCATCCCACAGAACCCCGAAGCCTCCGGCCCCCCGACAGAAACACCGTGACAGGTCTCGTCCGGTAGTCCAGCATGCCGACAGCCGCATAGGCCCATTTATATATGCGGACCGCATCTCTAAGCCCGATCAGCCCCAGCCTTAAGGCGGTCCTAGCCGCCGATTTGAACAAATTACGTGGCGATGTCGTGATGTCATATACAGGCACAGGACGCTTCACGTAGGGCGGCGTTTCAAATCGAACCGGCGAGAGGAACTCCACCTTGAACGCTTGCGTCTGCTGCGCCGCGGGCCGCGGCGGCTTCCAGAACGCCAGCTCCGCCGGGACGACCCGCACGCCGAAGAGCTCGAAGCCGCCCCCCACCGCCTCTATGAACTCCTGCCCCAGCTCCTCGTCGAAAAAGGCGGCGCGGAGCTCCACCTCGGCCCCCGCCGGCGCGGCCGTCGGCCCAAGCGCAGGCTTGCCGTCCACCACCAGCGGCCAGACGGTGAAGGGCTTCGGCCCCCTTTCCGGAAGCCCTGGCAGGAGCCGATGCACCACCGCATGCGCCAAGTAGCCAGAGAAGAAAGTAAGTGCCACCCCCCTCTCCAGAAACCCCCTAAAAACTACCACAGCCACAGCTCCTCCACAACACCGCAATATAAAGAACACGTCCAACCGACCGCTTAAAATACTGCATTATATAAAACCCTACACCTGCGACGACTTATAATAAAGCGTTAACTCTCATGTAAGAACGCAAAGCGGGGATCCAGATTATAGAACGCTGGACAGCCTCTCGGCGTAGGCCTGCGCCGAGATGCGGAACATGTAGCTACGGACAAAACTGCTTATAGAAACTGAGGAATTAAGTTGAGAAGCGCCTATTTTTCTTCGCCACTTCTACATCGCATTCGTTTATAATTCCGAGTACAGCAGAGGCGGCGTACAGTAGCTTTGGGTGCATCCGCTTCACTACTACTTCTAGCAACTTGACGTGGGTTCCGCTTCTGGTGGTGCCGTGTAGCGCGAGGGCGGCGTCTCTCAGCGCCTTGCCCAGCTCCGTCCTGGGGCTCCATGCCTCGATGGCTTGTCTATATTCGTAACATCTCGGGGCGAGGCCGCCTACTGAGTGATGCTCGTAGGTTTTGTGGGAGTAGTGATGAAACGCTATGGCGAATAGAGCGACGTTGGCTATGGAGGGCTCCGCGAAGGAGTTACGAAGCGGCATCGTCGCATCTTTCTCTTTAACCTTCAGCATCACCTCGTAGGCGAAGTCTGTGGAGTGCGCCTCATGTAGGGGAAAGTATTCGGCGGAGGTCTCGTACGCCGCATCGGCCTTCCCCACGTCGTGCATCAGCGCCGCGAACTCCATGAAGTCCATGGCGAGTTCAGGCGTCGTTTCGAATACTTTTGCAAGCTTTCTGGCGACGTAGATGCCCCTTGCGCCGACGCACCGCGCCACCTCTGTGAGGTGGAGAGCCAGGGGCTCGCCGGGACCGGCTAGGCATTCAGAAGGGGCCATAGCCCGGCGTGTACCTCTCAAGAATGAGCTTCGGCACCTCCCCACACCGCTCCACGGCGTCTAATAGCCACTCTACGCACTCCTCTACATTTTCGCAACTAGGCGGCGGTTCAAGCTTACAACTACCGGCGACGGCCGCAGATACGGGCAGGTCGGCGGCTCTGTCGAGAGCCGCCGTAAAGCAGTGCTCGGGGCTTGGCGGGGCGTCTCTACACACCTCTATCAGCGCCGACCGCACAAACGAGGCTCCCTGCCTCAAATAGGCCTTCCTCAATTCCTCCGGCGGCACGTGGATAAAGCCCGAGATTTGCTTCAAGAGCCAGTAGAGGCCTTGCTCCCACTTGACTTCCCCTCTCAGCAAGCCCACGTAGCTACCCTCCTTGTACGGAAGTCTCCACTCCTTAACCGATGCATAAGTCTCTGCGTTTTTGCCGAAGAGATATATCTTGCCCTCGCAAGCGCCTCCGTATCTGCAGACCCTCCCGACCCTCTGCACGACGGACTCGGCGACGTCGGCCGAGGTTATGAGCACGTCGAAGCTCACGTCTACGCCGGCCTCGATGGCGCTTGTCCCCACCACAACCCTCGCGCGGTCCAGTACGCTTTCTGCCCTTTGTCTGTCCTCTCTGGTGAGCATCGAGTGTATGAGGACGGCCCCTAACGACTTGGCCAAGTCTACGGCCTTCTGGATGTTGTTTATTATCACCAGGACTCTCTTCCCCTTTTCCATCTCCTTTCTGGCGATCTTCTCTACCTCAGCCTCGTCTATGACCTCCACGGTGTATTTGACCTGGGAGAACATCCTCTCGAACTCGTCGTCATGCACCACAACCCTGCCCTCCTCTTCCTCGTCCCTGTCTCCAAGCTCAATGAACGTAAAGTCTCTGAAGAATTTCCTCTTCCATCCGCCGAGCGTGGCGGACATCACAACCACCGGCACCTCTGCGCCTCTGAGCACCTCCAGCGATGCCTTGAGCGCGGCGAGGGCCTTCCCAGCCTCGTCTTGGGCTGCTATGTGCGCCTCGTCGATGAAGACGCAGGAGGGGTATATGTAGGCAAACGGTATGTGGTAATGCACGGCCCTCAGACGTCTCTCCAGAAACTTGTGCATCTCCGCGACGGGCACCCTAAGGAGGTTGTGGACAAACGAATCGAGCGTCGTGAGGACGTACTCACCTCGGAAGTACGGATCCTTAACATACCTCTCTCTGAGGGTCACGTCTCCGTCTTGGTACGTGAACTCTATGTCTGGATGCTCCTGGACATATCGGTTCAAGGTTCTGTGGAGGATGGCCCTGAGCGGAAACACATGGATAGCCCGCCAGCAGAGACCAGCCTCGCGGTACGCCCTGTAGAGATGCGGCCCTGCCACAGTCTTCCCGTACCCCGTCGGGAGCTCCAGCACCATATACTGCACGCCGCTCCTCGCGAGGTCGAGAGCCCTAGAGATGGCTCTCCTCACGGTAACTGCTCCAGCAGGCCGTTTAAGACCTGGCGCTCCTTAGACGTAAGCTTCTCGGTCTGGGTCATGTTGCGCAAGATGCTGTACAGACGCGAAAAGTCTTGGGTCTGGACGTAGGTCAAAAGAGCCGACGCGACGGCATCGGTGTACTGCGACTTCGCCTCCACTAGCCCGATGTAGAAGTCGGCAAACTTCCTGAAGAGATTGTAAAACGCCTTGTCGTAAGGGCTGGCGGATGCGCCCAACGGCATGGAGGTGAAATACTTCTCCTTGATCAACACCAGCCTGGCGAGTCTCCCAGGGCTATACTTCGCCGCCAGGGCCGTCGCCAGCATGTAGAGTTCTGTGTAGCCCAAACCGCCGGACGCAAGCCGTAGGAACTGCCTATTCATGTTAATCATCTTTTCTCTATCTTCAAGCCTCCTGCCGTCTACGTCTATAAACGCCAGCAAGTCCTCGTCGCCCACGGCCACCCTAAACAACACGTCGGCCGCCTTAGCCAGCTTCATGAGACCAGACACGGTTCTGAAGGTCTCGGAGGTCTTCAGCTTATATAGATATGTAGTGCTCTTCAGATACTCCTTCACTTCCACCACCTCGTCTGAGGAGAGGGCGACGTCACATTTGCTGAAGTCCTCAGGAGAGAGCCGCAACTGCTCCAGCTTCTTCCCCCTCTTCCCTGCCCAGTCTGCGATTTTGCCGTTGAACTCGTCCACAAATTCTTCAAGGCTAACAACGCTCCACAGGTCGAACCCGGTTACTACGAGCGAGACCGCGTTGGCCTTGTAGAAATATATATACTTGACGTATTCGGTAATGTTGCTCAGGTCTATACAGACGGATCCGCCTCCTGCCTGCCCGGCCCTCTCGGGCTCCTTCCTACGGCGCGGCATGTTCGGGCACAACTGCTTGAAACTCTCCCTCCTCCGTCTTGATCTCGACGGGAACCCACCCATCCGCCAAGTTCACTAGCTCCATATATTCGTCAAACGGACGTGGAAGACAGAACGGCTCGATCCCCGCATTGAAGGGATCGCCGCCCGGCCGCCACGCCATGTAGTTCACTAAGAATCCCTCTCCGCAACGACCTCCCAACGCCCTAGCTGGCAAGTAGAACCTGGTTCTCACCGTGCCTCTGTGTTTCTCAACGCTGTGTATCCTCAGCGGCGTCGCCGAAACCAAGCTTTCCTTTGGGCCTATGCGGAATAGGTAGCTAGCCCTCTTGGCGAGCTCCTCATCGTCAAACACATACAGCACGTAGGCGGGGCCGTAGTAGTACACCTCCAACCTCGACGCCGGCTGGTGTAGAACCTGTAAGACGGCCCCCGCCACTCCTATGGGGCTGAGCGCCGTAGATAGGAGGGCCTCCGGCTTCTGCAATCCGCCGTAGTTTCTAAAATCTTTAATGACGTCGTCGCTCAGAGCTTTAGTCTTCAACACCTTCATGGCGGCAGATATCACCTTCAGCCGTTGCGGCCTCTGGCTAAATACGGAGAAGTGCCGCGATATGTTCTCCGCGGAGGCATACGGCGGAACCCAGAAGGACACGTAGCGCACCTTACGCACCAACTCATCAAATACATCTCTCTCATTGGGGTAGAAATACGCCGCGGCCAGCGCCCCTATTAGAGTGGAGGGGGGAGGGGCGATGTTGCCCCGCCCGTGCTCCGCCAAAAACGGGACCGACGTGTAGGGGGAGAAAAAATCGAGCTTCACCAACGCGTATATCATTTCTTCAACATCTCCACCACCGCGGCCTTCACCTTGTCCACGAGGCCCTCCAGCGAGTCCGCGACCTCTACACCGTCTTGCTTTCCACAGCCCGTCACGCCCTCCTTGTCGAAGCAGAACAGCTTTATGGACCCTGCGCCGAACTTCTTCGCGCGGTTGACGTTCTCGCCGACGTAGTCGCCGAGACGCGGCGGCGACACCACAAACGGCATGGGATGCGATACAGCGGCAATTCCGCCTAGAGCCTCAATAACCGGAAGGTACCTGGCCTTCTTTGCGCCGAAGAGCAACCCGCCGTAGAGCGCCTTTAGGGCATCTAGGGCGAGCTCTACGCGCATTAGCCTATCTTTAGCGTCGATATACCTCCCGTCCTCAAGACGGCCTATCCTCTCGACGTCAATGGCCACGCCGTGTATATACACGGCCGTGCCAGCCTCAACCTGATAAGGAATCTGCTTATCGGGGTTCTTCAAGTTGTACCTAACGTGTAGTTGCGGCATCAAGACGCCCCTTGCGCTTGTGGCATCCGGCACCATGTAGCTGAACATAACAGGCGAAGTCCGGCGTATAACCGCCCCCTTGCCGCCCTCCCCCCTCTCTTTAGTGGCCATGAAGCCCGTGATGTCTTCAACCACACACGTCTTTATCCGCTCGTCGTATCCCACATCCACCCTGTCGGCCCTCTTGAAGAAGCCGCCCAAGTGTTCGTAGCTTCGGCACTCGTCGCAGACGGGCAACCCCTTCTGCTCCGCGAGCTTAACTAAAGCCGACATGTAGCCAAACGCCACAGATTGACCAGACACAGCGGGCGCCATGGTGATTCTATACTCCTTCAACCTGCCCTCCTCGTCTCTCACCTGGATTAATACAGGCGCCGCTCTATGCCGCGCATAGTTGCCGACGGTCTCGGCCATGTTGAGCGCCTCGACCTCGACCCGGAACCTGAAGCCAAACGAGACGAACATACTACTCCCCCTGACCTTCCTTCTTTTCTTCGCCCTCTTTCTCTCTGCTCGACATAGCCCTTGCCAAAGCCCTCAGCGCCAGCTCCTTAGCAAAATACGGCTTATTCCCAATCATGGCAAGAGTTAGCCTTATAGAATCCTCAAGACCAGAGGGAGGCGGCTCCTTCTTCTCGGTCGACACGTACCTTAACGCGCTGTAAAGGGCCTCTCTCGCCATTTTCATATAGAACTCATCGTTGTCCTCCACGCGGCTCAGCATATCAAGGGGGCCGTAAACCCTGTCGCGGGCAAGCCTAGCCAACAGATCCACAACCGGCTCAAAGTTGGGACTTCGTCTCTCTGCCATAGATCCCTATTCAGACCTTATATATAAACGTTACTATATACATAACAATGTCTAATGTTTTGCATTCATCTGCAAAAGCAACCTTGCAAGAACTCTGACTACATAATCTGTCTTGTACGCCTTCGCCCGCCCCTTCTCGGCCTTCACAAGCCCCTTCTCTGCCAAGTCCTCCAGATGCCTGTAAGCTGTGGAGCTGTCAATGCCGAGCCTCCGCGCCACCTCGTCGGCTGGGCCGTCGGCCTCCGCCAAGACTCTGAGCTTCGCCGGAGTTAGGCAGGTAAGCCTGAAGGCGGTGGCTAGAGCTGTCGCGTCGAAGGGGTCAGCCGCGTACTCCGGAACTACGTAGACCTTGGCGCCTCTCAGCGCAGCCGCCACGAAAGCCAAGAGGACCAGCGACCTGGGCCCGCCGGCCAGCGCCACCGCGTCGAAGTCGAGCGAGGCGAGCTGCTCTATCCCCCTCGCCAGGTCGCGGACGTCGACGGTGAAGTCCCGCCCCCTCCCCAGCGCCTTTATGACGTCGGCGGCGGTCTCCGCAGACTTGACGTCGCCCTCCGTGCCGGTCTGCGCCCGCAGGAGGACGTAGTCGTCGGCGCGGGGGAGCCTCGCCACGGCCCTAATCACCAGCGTGCTCTCAAAGCCGAGCGTAACGGCGAGACGCATTCAACTGCAGGTGCCTGCAGTTTTAAGCCTTTCCACTGCAGTACGTCACGGATAATACAGGGAGTTGATCAAAACTTCGTGCTAACCCTCATGGAGATAGCCAGACTCCTCCGCCGGGTGCGTATAACAGGCGGCCAGCACGACACGCCGCCCGAGCTGAGGGGGTGGTCCTTCGACAAGCCGCCGGTGAAGCCGCCTGCGCACCTCGGCATCGCGCTGTCTGACTTCGCCTACGGCTACTGCCCCACCGGCAGAAACCTATACCTAAAGTACGTGCTCAGAGAGAGACCCCAGCCCGCGAAGCCCCTCCTAGAGGGCTCCGCCCTCCACGCCGCCTTGTTCAAGGCGCTGGAGGACTTCCGGAGGTTCGTCTACGCAGGAGTCCCCATGTCCGGCCCCGGCGAGGCCGTGCCGGAGGAGTTCAAGCCCAAGGCTGAGGCGCTTTATAGATACGTGGCGGCGAGGCTCCTCGGCGAGTACCACTACGTCCTGGCCTCCGGCCTCGCCCGGGGCAGGGACTCAGCCGCCTTCTACGCCGCGCCCATACACACCCAAGTGGCGGTAGACGGGGCGCCACTGGGCCTCGGCTACGTGGTGGCAGACGGCGTGGCGCTGGGCGCCGTTGTGGAGTTCAAATTCGGCCCCTCTCAAAACGTCGACGCGGCGCTGGCGGGCTACGCCATGGCCATAGAGGCGGAGTACGGCATGCCCATAGACTACGGCATACACGTCCAGATCTGGGTGGACAGCTCCGTGGAGTACAGAGCCCAGGCCCACCACCTCGGCGAGGGGCCCCGCCTCAAGTTCCTCGAGGCGAGAGACGAGGCGGTAGACGTGGTGGCCTCCGGCAGAGACCCCGGCACCCCGCCCCAGTGCCCCAAGACCTGCCCCTTCTACCACATATGCAGATCGTAGTGGCCACCTACGGCACCAGGATTAGGGCCAGGAGGGGCCTCCTGGTGGTGGAGGGGAAAGACGGCGCGAGGCAGTACCCATTGCATGAGGTAGACGAGGTGCTTCTGCTGACCGGCGGCATCTCCATAACCACCAAGGCGCTGAGGGCACTCCTCAGGGCAGGCGCCGTGGTGGCGGTTTTCGACCAGAGGGGCGAGCCCCTAGGCGTCTTCATGAAGCCTGTGGGGGACGCCACCGGCGCCAAGAGGAGGTGCCAGTACCAAGCCGCCCTCGACGGAAGGGGGCTGGAAACCGCCAAGAGGTGGGTCTGGCTCAAGATCCGGGGCCAGCTGGAGAACGTCAGGTCCTGGCGCCGGAGGCTCCAGAGGTATGGAGAATACGCCGAGGCGCTGGCCAAAGCACAGGAGGCCCTCGCCCGGGCCGGGGAGCCCCATCGGGTGCTGGAGGCCGAGGCCGCGGCGGCGGAGGCCTACTGGGCCGCGTACAGAGAGGTGACCGGCTTCCCCGGCAGAGACCAAGAAGGGAAGGACCCAGTAAACGCCGGGCTGAACTACGGCTACGGCATCCTCAAGGCCCTCTGCTTCAAATCCCTCTTGCTGGCTGGGCTGGACCCCTACGTTGGGTTCCTCCACGTGGACAAGTCAGGGAGGCCCTCCCTCGTCCTGGACTTCATGGAGCAGTGGAGGCCCCGGGTGGACGCCGTGGTGGCCCAGATGAGACACAAGCTGGAGACAAAGGACGGTCTCCTCACCCACGCCTCGCGCCTCGCCGTCGCGGCCGCCGTGCTCGAGGAGTTCTCGGCCGCTAAGAGGCCCGTCTCGGCGGAGATACACCGCGAGGCGCGGGCCCTCGCGAAATCCCTATGTACGTAGTGGTGGTCTACGACGTGACGGAAGACGACGTGAGGAACAAAGTAGCCGAGGCCCTCAAGGCCTTCGGTCTCGCCCGCGTCCAGAAGTCGGCCTTCATCGGCCGGTTGCCGCCGGCGCTGGTGAAGGAGCTCGCCGAGAGGTTAAGACGCGTCATAAAAAACGCCAACGCAGACGTCATAATCCTCAAAATAGACAAAAAGACGCTAGACACGATGATCAGAATAGGCCCCACCCCGCCTCCCAGACATGACGGCCCCGCCCTGCATTAACCCCTCGTTGATACGGCAGTACCTCTACTGCCCAGCCGCCGCCTACTACATAATAGCGGGCCTCGCCGAGCCCCCCACCGAGAGGATGAAAAAAGGCAAAGAAACACAGAAAGAGGCCGTCGAAGCCGTGGCGAAGGCCCTCGGCGCAGAGGCCGTGGAGCACTTAGTCCAGCTCAGAGGGGCGGGCTTCTGCGGAGTCGTAGACGCAGTCCTCATCATAGACGGCAGACCAGCCCCGCTGGAGGTAAAAACCACCGCCAAACCCCGCCGCGTCCCAACCTCCCACAAAGCCCAACTAGGCGCCTACATGCTCGCCGCCCAAGCCCACTACGGCAAGGCAGTCCAGAGAGGCTACATCTACTACGCCGAAACCGGCGACACCGCCGAAATACCCCTCACCCAAGACCTCAAAACCCTAGTCCTCTACACCGCCGACAAAATACGCCAAATATACACAGGCCACACCCCACAACCACGCCCACACCCCAACAAATGCCCCGGATGCTGGTACCGCAAATGGTGCACCACAACACCAACAACAATAGAAACCATATAACCACACAACAAAAGAAACACCCTTCAACTCGCAATTCAAACACCAATAATCCGACCCACACAAGATATGTAAAATATAAAGCAATCTTTCAATTCTCTCTTCTCTATCTGAGACGCCCGCCGGAGTATTCCTCCCGGCGTTCGGCCTGTGGAACACTTTCAATTCTCTATTTGAGATGCGCTCCGCGAGGGTCTGTTCATCTATGCCGAAGCGGTTGGCAAACCCTTTCAATTCTCTATTTGAGATGCATAGCGGTTCGTTGCATATTGCCTTCTCCCCGCAGGCTATCGCCACTTTCAATTCTCTATTTGAGATGCCGCTTGGAGGTGTACACAACGCTCCACAACCTAGTCAAGATGTCTTTCAATTCTCTATTTGAGATGCGTAGGCTAAACGCGTCCGTGGGGTACCCCGCCAAGCTGGGCCCCGTCTTTCAATTCTCTATTTGAGATGCCAGCTCACCGTCGCTACTGACAAACACGTCTATGTCACAGCGGCTTTCAATTCTCTATTTGAGATGCAGTATGGGTCTGCGCATAAGCTACTGAGGCGTCTGGAGAGCCGCTTTCAATTCTCTATTTGAGATGCCACGCCGTTGTCTAATTCTTGAAGCTCCGTCAGTAGAACCTGCACTTTCAATTCTCTATTTGAGATGCAACTATTAGAGGCAGGTTGGAAATAGTGTCACGTGCATATTTCTTTCAATTCTCTATTTGAGATGCTCATATACCGACGGACACGGAAAATGGCTCTACGTGTCTGAAGACTTTCAATTCTCTATTTGAGATGCTATCTAATCAGCAGTTCAGCCATCTTGACATTGCCCATCTGAGCTTTCAATTCTCTATTTGAGATGCAAACTCCTGTTGGGCCCGCAACGAACGCGTATACGTGCCCTTTCAATTCTCTATTTGAGATGCCCATTGAACGAAGTCGCGGAGGCGCTCAATGTACTTGCAAAATACTTTCAATTCTCTATTTGAGATGCCGTGACAGCGATAGTGGTGGCGTGGAGGGGCCATGAGTGAGGTCTTTCAATTCTCTATTTGAGATGCGACCCACCCCAGTCGCCGTACCCACCCCTGACGTACGGAAACTTTCAATTCTCTATTTGAGATGCCGCCAAGAAAATTCGGGTGGCTTATCTATGAGTACGGCTTTCAATTCTCTATTTGAGATGCAGGCCCCTCAGCTTGGCGTAAGTTTCAATCATCTCCCTCGTCTTTCAATTCTCTATTTGAGATGCACATAGAGCTACAGTTCACAGGCGCCGAGCTGATCGAGGTGTGCTTTCAATTCTCTATTTGAGATGCCAGGCCGCCTCGTGGTTTCACGAGGCGTTGGCACGTGAGTACGACGTCTTTCAATTCTCTATTTGAGATGCCGGGGGTTCTTGTGTTTGGTTTGTGTGGGTTTTTAAGTTTTGTTGGTGGTGATATGTGGGTTTTGCTGTGGCGTGTTTTGTGTTGGTTTTGTGGGGGGTTGTTTGTTTATGTGTGGCGGCGTGGGGGGTTGTGGTAGTTGTCTTGGTGGAGAGAAGTCTCGGCGTCGGCCTGCGCTGAGAAGTTGCACGACGTTTTATAAATTGGATCTCCGCTTTACATACTTAACTCGCCGAAACAGCAGAAAGCTTTAACAGATGTAAAGCGCATGTTGCACGACGTTTTAAAAACGCCGACACATATATAACATATATACCACGTCATGTGCGCCGGTCAGTCCGCGTCTGGTTGTGGGGCGCACAGGTAGAGGTAGGCTGGGTTGTTGCTGGCTTTTGTAAGTCTCTTTGGGGCTGTTCCACTATATAGTTGCGAGGGCCGCGCGCCTTCCGGCAGTGCCGGCTGTGTGAACGCGCCTGTGGAGGATGCTCGCCGGCCGGTTTCGCCTATTCTTGAATCATGTCGTGGGAGGGTTTGATGCGCTTGTGTCGTCGCTTGGGGTTGAGCATCTGGTTTCTGGGGTGTGTCGGTGGAAGGGGCTGTTCTAGGGCTTTGTGTCTATGGATTTGTTGTGGTTGGTGGTTCTAGTGGTTGTGTCTCTCTCCAGGCTGGGTGTTTGTGTCGTTTCAACGTGGCGGCTAGGTGACGAGGTCTAGGGCGAATTTGGTGATTTTCCAGGGGTCGTATTCGCCTTGGGGGTAGTGGGGCTCTCCGCGGGGCATTTCTATCTTTTCTAGGGCGTCTTTGGGGCCGAGGGCG